>ERZ1049444.988-NODE-988-length-23089-cov-7.908136_pt1 | contig 23089 bp, 33 predicted proteins | sample MGYA00383101_ERZ1049444 | MGnify/ENA primary metagenome ERZ1049444 (study PRJEB29581, sample SAMEA5548371) | metagenome | biome: marine; feature: coastal; material: water | depth 50 m | study: Short-term variability in the microbial, nano- and picoplankton...
GTTGTGACCTTCAATCTTGTAGCAACCTTCATATAATCTTTTTAACTTCAGCATTTTCTTTCCTCTCTCTCTATAACTAACATATATGACATCTGGAACAGATTACAAGTGTCACAGATAAAATTAATTACATTTAATGCATATTAATTGCAGTGACCCCGACTGCATTAAATAACCTAGCCCAAACCCCTTATTCTTATAGTATATATATATATTATATATATTTATTACATTATTACTTACTACCTTCCCTCCCCCCTCTGGGGGAGACACATGGGGCCACCCACAGGTACTAATACTGGACTGCATTATTGCAATAAATACATTAATTATTAACGACTTGATATCGTTAAACAAAACAGCTCCACAGTGAGCCGCAATAAATACTGCAATAAATGCCATCGCCCTATTTCTCCCAAGGTGGCTTGGATAAAGTGATTGGTCTGTTGGACATATGTCTCTTGGCTGATCCGACTTTCATCTTCACTCTGGTCATAATGTCTGGCTTGTAGCCAACTCTTGTTCTGGGGAACTTCCCAATGTTATGGGCCATTGATTCTGGTTTGAATTTATTCATTGATTTGGCCTCCCTGCCAAAATGTATTCGGTTACGAAAGACGGCCTCTTTCCCCAGACCGTCCAGATGAAATCCATAGTGGCGCTTTTGCCCCTCTCAGGAGACATGGCTGGCCTCCACGTCATGGCCATCACTGCCATTGGTTTGGTCTTCCTGAACAATCGCTGTCGCTTTGCAGCGTGCCAAAATGTGGCTTTGGTAAGCATTGCAAACGGCACTTCCTTTTCAGCGCATCGCTCAATGAAGTCAGCGGCCAGATTAAATGGCGGGTTGGTAATGATGCCATCGCACTGACAGTCAGCGTTCAGGAAGTTCATATTCCCCTCGCCATATCCACGGTCATGCAGATCCGTTGAGATCACTCTGAAGTTGCGTTCCTCTAGCACCTTTGAGATCGCCCCATCGCCACAGGCAGGCTCCCAAATGCGCCCCCCTCGAAACAAATGATCGAACCTATCGATCAGTGCGATGGTGCATTCTCTTGGGGTTGCGTAGAAGTCGGCAGCGTTGCGGTTATTTTTGGGCGACTTTCCCCCGATGATAACTGATGACTTCATTTTGATAGCTCCCCTCCACATGCCATGTATCCAGCCCCATCAATCCAATTGTCTTTATTCTTGGGATTTGATTTGGCTCTGGCAATTTTCAGTAGGGCCATCATTGCCCCCACTTCATGCGGTTTTATCGGGGTATCCAAATAAATTGACCAAAGATTTGCGATGGCAGTCAGATTGTTTTCCATGTCTCCATGAGTAGCTGCCCGATCTTTCGTGACATATTCTTTGGCGGTGTCTAAAATTTCTGCTCTGTTCATTACATTCTCTCTCTGGGTTGATTGATATATGGGAAGTCTTTTGGGGTTAGCTCTGGCAGGCTAACAGCACCTTTGTCGCCACTGACACGGTGTCTTGTTCTGAAGAAACCATCGTGTTCATAGTAGGCTTCCATAAACTTTCGAGCATACCAAGCGACATAATTGTTGTTGATTTTGAAAGTAGACTTTCCATCAACGTCTGCCTCATCTGTCTCCCACCTGATGCGCTCCATAATTGCTTGCGCTGAGTAATTTTTAAATCCACGATTAATTCTTTCCAAGGAAAACCTAATAAACAATTCTCGAACTATTGGGTTTTCTGCGTCAAACTCAGCGGCCTTTTCATCAAGTTGTTGTTCCCTAGTTTTCATTTCTCTCTCCTTAGTGTTGTGGTGGTGCGAAATAGGCAAATCTGGCCCGACCTTTTTGGCCCTCATTTGTCTGGCGATATTCTATGCCGCGATCTTCTTGCAGTGCCGCGAAGACTTCTTTGCGCCGTCTTGGTTCCATATTTGCGAATGCTGAAACTGTGCGTGATATTTGGCTTTCGGTAATTCCAGCCAGCCCAGACTTTTCAATCTTGGAGTAAACGGCCTTGCAGCAGGAATCGAATGGACCTTCGGCCATGTTAGAGCGGAACATCTCAATGGTTTGCTTGGCATAGTAATCGACATAATCAATTGACCATTGCATTGCATCTGCCCCGATTTCATCTTGGCCCATTGATCTGGATATGATCAGAGACAGGCGCATGGCGATCTCGCGTGATCGATTGTACATGGCCTCCAATCCTGTGCCAGTCTCTCTCCTGATCGCATCCACCAATTTCTCTTCGTATGATCTGAGCAGTGTCTCAGCCTCACCAGTAAACGGCACGTCTATTGGATGTGGTGGCATATCGTGTGCGTTGCCCAAATCCAGATCACCAATTTGTGCGTGTGCATGTTCCTTCGACCATGCTGCCAAACGCTCTGAGATATTTGATCTGCGTTTTTTCTGAGATAGCTGCACACCGATCTCTGACTTCACGATAACGAATCGGTTTAAAAGACCAGAAGCAACATCACCGCCACCAATTGCCTGCATAAACTCTGATGGCGTGGACATTCCGACAAGTGTCAGACTGGGGCGCTTTACGACCTTTTCCAACTTCTCAGCTTCGGATGCCTTCATGGTGTTGGTGGCGTAACCTTGCTGGCGCAGTGTACCATCCTGACGGCCAAAGCATTCCATGATCGATGTTAGGGCGTCTGCCTTATGCTGGTTTCCTTTTGCGGCTGCTGACTTGAGCTGGCGTCCAAGTTCATCGACCACAGAAACATGGGTGGGCTTTTTTGTCAGAGTTGATATGACCCCAGCAGCAGACGTGTATCCTGCTGGACCAATTAGTTCATCCAGACCAGACGCCTCCAGCAATTCTTCAAGAACAGTCTTGGTATGCTCTTTGCCCGATCCTGTTTCACCAATGTTTAGGAAGTATAGACTAGAGAAGTTGCGCTGATCTGTTACCCAGCGCCTGCCCATGACTACAGATCCATATGCTATGGCTGCTTGGACTGCGAATTGTGGCTGTGGTTTGATTGCCGTGACCGTGTAGTAGTTGACAACATCCTGCAAGATGCCCGGCACAGAGAGTAAATCTTCTGGAACATTTTCCATCGAACCCTGTTTTGCTTTCTTGGGCTTGGATAAAATTTGGTCGGCAATCTTTGCGCCATGTTCAATGGCCTCCTTGTCATATTCATAATCTGGATCTTGTGTCACATTCAGAAGATGCGCTGCATCTTTAACCGCCTTGCTGACATTGCCTTGATGTTCGTACTGCAAGTAAAGCTCGAAAGCATCGAAGCTGTGTGCGCTGTCAAATGGATCTGATGCATGGTGGCTGTAGGCACGGCCATCATCGAAGAGTTTAACCCCAGCCAATCCAGATGAAGAGTTTGGCGAGAGATATCTGTTGCGCGATGTTGGCTTGTAGCCGTACTGCACCAGAAGTGTGTGCATGTCGTGCGCCTCATTAAAGGTATCGATCACTGACGTGCTGTCACCTTTTGGCCTTGGCTTTCGTGTTGGCTGAAACTCTGCCTTCTTTTTCCAAGGACAGATGTCCTGAAGCTGTGGGCGAAACTTATCCCACTCGCGCCATAAGGTCAGGAGCTGCGGCGGCAACTCTGGAAGACCATCCCAGATTGGCATCCCCGACCACTCATATGGTCGCCCAGTATCTGGGTGGATTGATGGCGGCAGAACGTCTTGCACAGATCCAGCTCGCAGCTCGAAGACCACTTCGGTCTTGCGCGGATCAGTTTTGACAGGCCATGATATCCTATGGGTGATTAAATCGGATGGCGCTTTAAAGAGCAGCTTGCCCCTATTTTCACGTCCGATAATTTGTGGCGCTGAGTTCATTAGATCAGAAAAGTTAATGCCCAACTCTTCGAAGATCAGCTTTGTGTTTTCGACATTATCGATATCGACGGCGCACGTTCCTGACGCGCCATGCAACAGCCCAACATTATGGGTGGGGTTTAGCTCGTAGTATTCCCGCGCTGCATCTGGATCTGACAATGCCTGCTCTGGCTTTTGCCAGCCAAACTTTGTTGGACCCTTCGAGCCTGCTGGTATGGTGACCAGATACCAGCTTAATCTGGAGCAGTATTCTTCTATCTTCATTGCGAATCACTCAGGTATTCGGACAGCTTTTTCCAAGTGGTCAGGCTGATTTGCTCATTGCCTGTGGCAATTGATTTGACTGTTGGGTGAGATAGTCCACAGCGTTCCGCAACTACAGTTAACCGCCTATCTTGTAAGGTTTTTCGTATGTCATCGATTGGTATAAGGTTTGTCATTTTTTTCTCCATTTTGGTGCAAATTTATATATTTTGCAAAAACATCTTTACAGTCTTTAAATGTTTCTGTAAAGATCGATTCGAGAAGAAGAAGTGAAGAGTAGAAACAAAAGGAGATTGCAGTGAGCAATGTTGATGGATTGGCCTCCGAGTGGCTGGAAGTAAAGGCGCAAGAAAAAGAGATTATCGCAAAGCGCCACGCGATAGAAGAGCAAATCACAAAGGCACTGGATGCCAAGGGTGAAGGCTCAATTTCCCACAAACTGGAACAACACAAAGTCACGCTGACACAGCCTGTGTCACGCAAGGTTGATCCGATTGTTTGGGATAAAATCAAAGATAAAATTCCTGAAAACATGCACCCGATAAAAGTGGTGATGTCTGCTGATTCGGTTGGCTGTCGTTACTTGGCTGATAAAGAGCCGCGCATGTGGGCGAAAGTTTCGAAAGCGTTCGAGACTAAGCAGGGCAAGATTGGTGTTAAAGTCGAGCAGCTTTAATGACCTTCTGGTATATGCTGGTGGTTTCTTATTCGTTGGAATTTGATAGCGGAGAATATTTAGAGTTCCGCATTCCATTTAAAAACTACCACTCTTGCATCGCGGCACAGGATCAAATTCACGCCGCGATCTATCAAAATTACCGCGACATCCAATCAAGCTGTATTGAGACAGATCGCGCATCAACAACAACAATACGGCCAAAGGCACGGCCAGATTTTAAAAAGGAGAAGTAAATGGAAAAGGAAATGGACAAAATGTTGGATGAAATATTCAGCAAAGTTTTTGGGGAGAGATATTAATGGCTTGTTTAATTGAGTTGACATTGATGGGTCAACACGATGGCGAAGAACACGGTTCAGTGATCGTTAACATGGATCAAGTTGAACACTTTAGAACTGTCAAAGAAGCACAAGTTTATATGACGGCATTGTATTTTAAGGGGTATGAACTTTACGTTGGAGAAAACCCTAAAACTGTCCGTACATTGGCAATAGAAAGGGATTTATAATCATGGCAATTAATTTGAAATCACTGTCGAAGCCTACGGGCCAACGACCAATCATCGCCACGTTGTTTGGCGAGGGCGGCATGGGTAAAACCACACTGGCTGCAATGTTTCCCAAGCCTGTATTTATTCGGACTGAAGATGGCACGGCCAGCTTGCAGGGGAATGAAGAGGTGAGCTTGTTTCCATTGGCGACAAGCAGCCAAGATGTTTTGGATGCAATTGAAGCGTTGGCCACAGAAAAACATGAGTTCAAGACGCTTGTGATCGACAGCATTACGCAGTTGGCCACGATGATTGAAAGCGAGATTGTTGCGGCTGATCCAAAAGCCAAATCTATCAATCAAGCTGGTGGCGGCTATGGCGCAGGCTACGGCACGGCGTCAGAAAAGCATCGCCAGATCCGCGAGTGGGCTGGTGCGTTGGCTTATGACAATGGCATGAATGTGGTCTTCATTGGCCACGCCGATACTGAAACAATGGATCTGCCAGACATGGACCCGTTTGCCAGATACACTGTGAGGCTGCATAAAAAGTCGCTGCCTCATTACACAGATAATGTCGATATGGTTGGGCTTATCCGACTGAAGACATTTACCAGAGGCGATGGCGATAAGAAGCGCGCCATTTCTACAGGTGAGCGTGAGATCCTGTGCTTTCCACAGGCATCAAGCGTAACCAAAAATCGCTTCAATATCACTGAACCACTGCCGTTTTCATTCGATGGCGGTAATCCTTTTCAACAATTCATATCCAACTAGGAGAAATCAAGATGGATCTTTCAAATTATAATATTCACGAAGTCGAGCCAATGGGAACTTTTGAACCACTTCCTGCCGATTGGTACAGATGCGTTATCGCTGACGCTGAAGAGCGCGAGACAAAAAAGCAGGATGGTTCTTACTTGATGCTGACGATTGAAGTGATCGACGGCAAGTATCAAGGGCGCAAAATATTTGATCGCCTGAACCTTCAAAACAAAAACCCAGTCGCGGTTGATATTGCGCGGCGATCTTTGGCGAGCATTGCTAAAGCCATAAACGTCGATCCTAAAAACAGCTCCGATTTGATCGACATTCCGTTGATGGTGAAAGTGGCCGTGCGTCCAGCAGAAAACGGCTACGATGCTTCTAATGACGTGAAGGGGTACGATGCTGATGGAGGTGCTTCTGCTTCTGTGGCGGCAGCTCCTGTGGCTGCGAATGGTGGTGGAGCTGCAACACCGCCGTGGAAACGCTGAGTTCAGTTTCTGGGATGGGGCGCGTGTCGCCCCATTACACGAACAGAAGGAGAGCGGAATGTTAGAATATGTTGTGATAGTTTTTGCCATTAATGTGGCGCTAAACATGATGGGGGTTTTCCAATAATGGATCTCACTGCTTACGCCACCCCGAAAACCATTGAAGCAATTTACCAACATTACAAAGACAAGCGCAAGAATGAGCATCGACCTCACCTTGGCGGCAGTCAAATCGGCAATGAATGCAGCCGTGCGCTTTGGTATCAGTTTCGACATGCATGGACGCCTCTTTTCGAGGGGCGTCTTTTGCGTTTGTTCGAGACTGGTGATCGTGAAGAAGATCGCATTGTGTCAAACCTTCGAGCTGTTGGCGTTAAGGTTTGGGAGCGTGATCCTGATACTGGCAAGCAAGTCAGGTTCGAAGGCTGTGGTGGGCATTTTGCATTGAGCTTGGATGGCGTTGGTGAAGGGTTTGCTGAAAGCGGAAAGCCTCACACGCTTGAGTTCAAAACAATGAACGATAAGAATTTCAAGGTCACTAAAAACATGGGCGTGGAGAAATCCAAACCAATCTATTGGGCGCAGTGTCAAGTTGGTATGATCTTGTCTGGGATTGATCGATGTTACTTTTTTGCTGTGAATAAAAACACAGATGAAATGTATGGCGAGCGGATTAAGCTGGATAAAAAAGAAGCGCAGGGTCTGATCGATAAGGCTGAGAAAATTGTCTTTTCGAATTTGCCTCCAGATAAATTGCATGAAGATCCCAGCAATTGGCAGTGCAAGTTTTGTCCATACTGGGCGGTCTGTCATGGCTGCAAGATTCCAGAAGTGAGCTGCCGAACTTGCGCCCATGTGACGCCAGAGAGGGATGGCACTTGGAGCTGCGCTTTGGGCAAGCCTGCCGTCACTTGTGATGATCATTTGTACATCCCCCAAATCATGCCGAAAGATTTTGAAATGACTGACGCTGGTGATGACTGGGTTGAATATGAAGACTTGGATACTGGTGAGACTTTCCGCAACAATGGAAACAGTCGTGAAATATTTGAAGGGAGGATGCAGACATGAACCGCGAAGAATTAGGCGAAGTTGTTGCGATTATGCTGGATGTTATGCCGGGTAACATTACCGACAAAGAAATTGCCATAATTATGATCAACTTCATTATTCAGAAGAAACGGGCCAATCACTGGTCAGTTATTAATGCTGAGATTGAAGATGGATTAGTCGAGTATTTAATTTCGCAAGTTGAAAGTGAAGTCACTGAACATATCGAAAAAAAGGCAGTTAAGGATGCCAATGATTTTCTGGGGAGGATTGTCAATGACGTTTGAGCTTCGTGATTATCAAAAAGACGCCATCGATGGGCTTTACAATTACTGGGCGCAGAAGAAGGGAGAAAACCCACTGATCGTTGCGCCGACTGGATCTGGCAAGACAGCGATCATTGCTAAGATGATTCAAGACGCCATGAGCTTTCCCAACACCAGAGTGCTGGTCTTGACGCACGTTAAGGAGCTGCTAGAGCAAGGGGCAGAAGGATTAAAGAAGCTGTACCCAGAGGCTGATTTTGGCTTCTACAGCGCGTCTCTAAAAGAAAAGGATCTGACCAAGCCAATTACGTTTGGCAGCATCCAAAGCATTTACAAACGTGCATTCGAAATGGTTCCAGCTCCAGACTTAGTGATCATCGATGAGGCGCACATGCTGCCACCTAAAACGACCACACGCTATGGTCGATTTATCGATGACCTGAAGCAGTGCAATCCAGACGTGAAGATTGTTGGACTGACGGCCACGCCATATCGACTGAGTTCAGGATATTTGCATAGGGGTGAAGGTGCGATCTTTGACGGCATTGCCTATGACATCCCAGTGACCATGCTAATGGATCAGGGTTACTTGGCCCCGGTCATCAGTAGGGGTGGCTTGCAGCAGATCGATCTGACCAACGTGAAGAAGCGAGGCGGTGAGTTTATCGAAAGTGATTTGGCCACTGCTGCGTCTGATCCTGTGTTGGTTAAAAATACTGTCGAAGAGATTGTGGCGCTGGGAGCCGACCGTAAAAGCTGGTTAATCTTTGCCAGTGGCATTGAGCATGCAAATATGCTGGAAGATGCGTTTTTCGATCACATGATTAATGCAGAAGTTTTGACTGGTGAAGACAGCCAGAAGGATCGCGCATCGAAGATCGAAAGATTTAAGAACGGTAGCCTGCGCTGCTTGGTGAACGTGAATGTTTTGACCACTGGGTTCGATGCGCCGAATGTGGATTTGATTGGGCTGGTTCGAGCTACTGCATCGACAGGTTTGTATGTCCAAATCATTGGTCGGGGTACGCGGATCTCTGAGGGCAAAGAAAACTGTCTGGTTTTAGATTACGGCCAGAACGTCGAGCGTCATGGGTTTATTGATAAGGTGAAGCCAGAGCATGATAACCGGGGCGATGGAGATGGCGAAGCGCCGATCAAGACATGCCCGAAGTGTCAGATGCATTTGGCTATTGCCTGTTTGATTTGTCCTGATTGTGGGCATGAGTTCCCGCCACCCACGTTGAACCATGCGAGCAAGAGTTACGATGGCGCAATGATTTCAACACAGGTGCAGCAGCCTGAATGGTTTGATGTGGAAAACGTGACGTACAGGCGCTGGCAGAAGGCTGGGAAGGCTGACAGCGTGAGGGTGACCTATCACTATGGATTTTTCAAAGAAGTCTCTGAGTGGCTTTGTCCTGATCACGGTGGCTATGCCACGACAAAATACATGCAGCGCAGATCCCAGCTTGGTGCGAATGCAAAGACCACAAACGAGGCTATGGATGAATGCCAAGACTGGAATAAGCCCAGTCGCATTCAGATAAAGCCTGAAGGCAAATACGAAAGAATTGTGAGGTTTGATTATGAGAAACGTGAGAAGAAGGAAAACGTCATCCACGTTGATTTCAGTTTCGAGGAAATACCCTTCTGAGCATGATGAGCAAGTTGGGTTTGTTAATTGGTTTCGCACAAAATTTCCCAAGGTTTTGATCTTTGCCATTCCCAACGGTGGCAAAAGATCGATTGGGGCAGGCAAGAAGTTTAAAGCTGAAGGCGTTGTGGCTGGCATTCCAGATTTGTTTATCCCAGCTTGGGATGTCTGGGTGGAAATGAAGCGGGAAAGTGGTGGGAGACTTTCCCCCGATCAAAGAGAGATGATTAAATACCTTGAGAGCGAAGGCTATCATGTGATCGTTGGCAAGGGCGCGAAGGATGCATCTAAGCAAATAATGGAAAAGAAAATTGGAAAACTTCAAAGTAATTAAAATTCAAAAACAATTTTGCTTCGATTTGATTGAACAGTCTCATTATCTGAAGCGACTACCCAGCATTATGTATGCTTTTGGATTGTACAATGGAAATGATCTAGTTGGGGCTTGCACCTTTGGATCACCACCCAGCTTGAACTTGTGCGAGGGTGTCTGTGGCAAAGAGTTCAAAGGTGAAGTCTTGGAACTAAACAGGCTGTTTTTGGTAAATAACGAAAAGAACCTAGCTTCGTTCTTTGTATCACGCGCATTGAAGCTGCTGCCCAAACCCAGCATCATTGTGTCCTACGCTGACAAAACCAACGGCCACTGTGGGTATGTCTATCAGGCGACCAACTTTATCTACACTGGCCTATCTGAAAAACGTACAAATTTAAAAACAGATACTGGTTTGCACAGTCGGACAGAATGGAGAAGCAAAAAAGAAGGCGACGTTAGGGAGTATGTCGAGAGGCCACGCAAGCATCGATATATCTACTTCACTGGCAGTAAGGCAGAGCGCAAGCTGAGAAGGCAAAAACTAAACTACAAAATTTTGGGTTATCCGAAAACTGACAATGAAAATTACGATGTGGATTATATCCCATCGTTGCAACCGTTATTAATTTAGGGAGAAAGTAATGAAATTAAAATATCACTGGACAGTTAATGATGATGGGCTGCATATTTATGAGGAAGGGGTCAGGGTTGCGAGGATCGATCCTGATCAATTTAAACATTTGGTTGCAGAATTAGCAGAGCATGTAAGGTGGCAAGAAACTAGAAAAGGGTAAAGCAATGGGCGATGAATCTTTAAATCCATACCAACGTGAGTTTTTAAAGTTTTTAAAAAGGCAAGTTGATAGCTGCCAAAGCGAGGCGAATAGAACCCGCTACCATCCCAATGTTAGCCAAGATTTGTTTCGAGCTAGAAACGAGCTAAAAGAGTATAGACTTTCCCTACAGCGCGAAGGCGTTAAAATTTAATTTAAAAAAAAATGCATTGCCTCTATTGTAATCTGTGACAGATGTCATATATGTAAGATGTAGAGAGAGAGAGGAAATCGAAATGACACACACTGCTAAAAAAATCGAAAACGGCCACTACGAGTATCGCGGATATAAAATTGAAAAGCTGCAAGATTACCCAGAGTATGACTGGAGAATTTTTGATGCAGATGGCGAGTGGGAAAACACATTTACTACAAAGCGTGATTGCCTCAACTGGTTGGACGCTCGCGCCAAGTACCAAGACATGATGTCATATAGAGTGGGAGGATAATTGATATGAGATTGTACATGAACAACAAAGGCGAATGGTTTGGCACACAGGCAGACGCTCGCCGCAATTCACAAAGAGAGTGGGTCGAGGTCGAAGTTCCGACATCGAAGCAGGATCTGCTGAACTGGCTGAACGAAAACAAAGTCGGGGGCATTCAGCAGAGCGCCTCAGAGCCTTGCACAGCGCCAGAGCCGAAGTCTGAGCTGCTGTCGCCCCACGCAGCATCTTGGGTCGCATGGGCGCTTGAAAGGCTCAAGCACGGCAATAAAAAAGATGCCGAAGAAATGCTGGTCAAAGGATTGAAGATTCAAAGGGAGTGGGCGTAAGCCCATTCTTTTTTGTTCTGCCCCTTGTAATGTGTGACAACTGTCACTATATATAATGTATAGAGAGAGAGGAACTTAACATGGCATACGACCCGACACACGAATATGAGCATCACTACCACCCAGCGATTGAGTCGCGCAAGCTGGCCAATGCTGCCAACACAAAGCGCAAAAACTGGATCGCGTCTGATGATCGCGCCCAAGAGATCATCGATTTTGTAGCTGATTACAGCTCAGAAGGTGAAGGCTTTTTTTCAGCTTGCAACAGAGGCATCTGGCAGTTTGGATCACTTACACCCAACATGCGTAACGCTATGGTAAAAGTGCTGGACAAACGTGCCGCACAAGCCGCTGAGTGGGCCACCAGAGATGGCAAGTGTGAGTTTGTTGGCACAGTGGGCGAGCGTCAGGCTTTCGAAGTCACAGTGAAGCATATCGTGGATCTGGAAGGCATCTATGGCACATCACACCTTCACATCTGCCGTGACGCTGATGACAACGTCATCATCTACAAAGGCACACAATACTGGGGCAAAGGCGCTCAAGTGACTTTCATGGCCAAAGTCAAAGAGCATGGCGTCCGTGATGGCGTAAAGCAAACCATCATCCAGCGCCCCACAAAAGTAAAAGTAAATGGGGAGGATTACTAATGCCTAAATATGATACATCACACGGCTCTCCCTATGACAGAGGGAGGGCAGATGCCTACTACGGCAGGCAGTTAAACCCTCACCTGTGGCTTGATGGAATGGGTAGGCAAGTGGTCACCGATCTCACCAAAGAGCAGCGTGAGGCGTACTACGCTGGCCACGATGAAGAGGATGATCGCAAAGAGTGGTAGCCTTATTGGGCTACCTCTTGCACTTTTTGCTGAGTAGAAGGTGACATTCCTTGAATCAATGCTTCTAAAGCACCTGAAGCTACTGGATCATAAATATCCCCAACGCCTTCAGTCGCACCTGTTGCAGCAATTGTTCGAGGCTGAGAAGAACCTAATACATTAATGGCTTTGCTGAAGGCTCTGTAAACCGCATCAAGTTTAGTTTGATCCGTCAAAGACTGCTCTAGCAAATCAGCATCTGATGAGACAACAAGTTGTGCAATTCTTGTCAATTCATCATCTGTAAATTGTGGCTTTTTACCACCAAACATTCTTGAAATAATGCTGGCCGTTGCATCAATATCAAGACCATTGGACGCCACAACACGACCAACATCTGCCATGCCTTGCCTAACCCCAACGCGACTTGAAGCGCCTGTTCTTTCGGCTGTTGGAGATCCACCAAATGTTCTGTTGCTGGCAACAATAGCTCCACGCGCTTGATTGATTTGATTAATCACATCGTCAACTTGGCCTTCTGGGTAAAGGATCTCAAGTATTTCACGTTCTTTTTGATTAACCCCCATAGGAGCATCAGCCAGCTTTGTAACTGTTCCTGTAGCAGAAGAAGATTGGCTTTTGCTTTTTAATGCTTTTGCTGCACCAGCTCGCAATGCTTCAATCGCATCTATATCTCCAAGATCAACAAGGCGTCTAAACTCAACAGCAAATTCTTCTGGATCTCTGCCAAATATTTTTTGACCTTCTCCAAACTTTTCAACAGCACTTTCTATTGCTGCCCAGCTTGCTCTTGTTTCTCCCAGTTCAGGAGAAATTTGATCTAAAACACTTTTGATTTCGTTTTCATACCCACCCATTACTCTTGCTCTGTTATTAGAGCCTTTTCTTTGGGCTGAATTTTTTGCGTCCATCAAAGCTCTTTTGATGATTTCGCCTTCTTCAAGAGTTAAAGATCTTGTAAGTTCAAGTGTTTTGTTTCTACCACTGCCTTTAGACTTAAACAGTGGGGCAAGACCGTTTTCATCAAGACCCTTGTTTATAATATTTCTTAGATTCCTGCTCTGCCCAACCATAAACAAAACAGTTTGATCTATTTGTGGAAACGCTTGACCTTCGGTAGCATTAAATATTCTTGTATAAGCAGCACTTTCTTCTGCCTTTAACTTTGCAATATCATCTGAGAAAGTTTCAAAAATATTAGCGCCTTGAGAATCTGGAGCTAAATCAGCTTGTAGCCTTTCGTAAAGGCTGTTGACGAATTGATTTTTACGACCAACAATTTCATCTCTTATAATAGCAGACCCCGGACCTGCCTTGACTGCGAATCCAGAAACAACTTTTGCTGCTTCTTCTGACATCTCAGGAAGGATCTGGCCTTCACGAACTTGTGCTAAAAATTCATCGACAGTTAAACCGCTGTCAGTAATCATGCGTAAAACTTCGTCTTCTACCTTTTTACCGACTTTGCCTGTGACGTTTCTTTTAATGCTGTCAAGCAATGGAGTGACTGCTACTTTTCCAGCTTGAGATAATTTTGCAAATAAAGGATTTGCGACTGCACCTGTAATAGTTGATGTTGGCGTATCTTTAATTCGTGCCAAGCCTTCTTCTTCAGATGCTCCCAAGCCTGCTGCAAAACCTTGAGCCGCGCCAATACCCAAAAGGCGCATCCAAGTTGGGGCTGTGGCCGCTGCTGATGTGCCACCCGTAAATGGAGCCGCAACTAATCCAGCTACAGCAGGAACGAGCGCCCCACCGACTTCGTACTTTAAGCTACCGGGCTTTTGCTGGGCAGCTTTAATCTGCGCTCTTTCTTTAGCCAACGCTTCTTCATAGGTTACGTTTGGACTTAATGACTTAACACCAGCAATTGCTTCATCCGCAAAATTAAACAGCAATCCAGTAGCGGTCAACTTTGCTCGATCAGACATTGTCAATCCTGTTTCTGGATCAACTTCAGTTTCAGGCAAAACTTCTATACCAAGTTCCGCTCTTATCCGTGCAAGTTTTTCTTCTGCTGTTTCGTTTGCCATTGTTAATTTTCCCGACTTCTTAGTTCTTCTGCTATCATGTCAATCATTTGTGGAGTATAAAGATTTTCAGCATTTGGATTTTGCAACATTCTTATTAAATCGGCTTTTGGTTTTGATGCTAGAGCTTCTTTAAAGAATAAATTTTGACCAAGTTCTGTTTTTGCAATCAATTCGTTTGCATAACCTTGCGCGTTTAAAATGTCTTCATATAATGTTCCATCTGGTGCGGTATAAGACAAATATTTAACACCATTTGGATAAACAACATCAAATGCACCAGCAGAAGAATTAATCATACCCCTTGTTACTGCTTCTCTTAATGCTTGCTTTTGTTTAATTGTTTCTGCGTCATCTCCGACTTTCGGGAAATATTGCTCCAATGAACCAGCATATTCTGAAGGCGCAATGGCTGCACCAGATTCGTTTCTTAAATTCGCTGCTGACCAGTTTTGAGCAGCAATATGGAATTGTATTGCTTGTGGATCAGCACCAATATTGCCAAGTCCAAGTCTTTCCCTTGCATTAATTTGAGCCATGTCAGCCAAAGTTACAACATATCCTTCAGCAAGCATATTTCTGAGTATACCTTCATTAAATAGCATTCTGCTTCCGAATGTTGCGTTTGTGTTTTGCCCTTGATCAAATTTTTGGCGTCTTTCTTCAATAATAGCATCAAGATCCAATCCCTCTGGAACAGGAAGATTAGTTGTCGCAGAAAGATCGATACCGGGTCTACGTCTTGTAACTTCTTTTCCTGTGTTTTCATCAATTTCAGTAAACTCGCCACCAACGATTAACTTTTGGTAATCAGCAGCATATTGATTTTTCTCTTGTTGGCTAACCAGTGGGGCAAGGTTTGGATCAGAAAGTCGTGTTCCAATATCGTTTACAGAAGTAAACAATCTTTCATACAAAGTTCCAGATTTCGGCTCTGAGAATTTAGAAAATACACCTAAAAGATCTGGATCATTTGAAATTGCATTCGGCAATCCAATAGGTTGATTTCCAGATTCTTGATCAGGTGTAAGTATGATACTTGGATACTTTTCTTTAAACTTAGCAAGAGCCTCTGGGCTTGTGAATTTGTAATTGGTCAGCGCACTTGTTCTGTCGCCAGTTTCAGATTCAACTAAAGCATAAGACCCGACTGGAAGCGTTGATAATTGATCAGATCGCAATGGCACTATGTTATCGTCTGGCAATTCAACATTTGGAAACGCTTTAGCGAATGCGGCTGCATCATTTATTTTTACGTTAAATGGCTTTGTAGGCTTGCTAGAAGCAGTGGTTTTACTCAAATCATAAAACTTACCATCACTACCCATTTGTCCAGCAGTCGCACCGTATTGTGTCAACTCTGCTTCTGTGGCTGGGCGATAAGTTACTTTACCAGCCGCAGGCTTCAAGCTAGGAGCCAACTGCAACGCAGTTTGCATCCGCGCCTGATCTGTTTCGCGCTTTTCTTTTTTCTTGGCGGCAAGATAATCGGCTGGTGCTTGCATAGCGCCCACAGCAGACCCCAGTACAGTCGCACCGGGCTGTGATGCTCCTTGGCCCATAGCCAAGAAGAATTGCAGCGCAGCCTCATAAGGATCAGCCTTGGGTGGATCTGGGTACATTTGTCGAGCAAAATCTGCTGCCATCTGACCGCCCTTTGAGCCGCCAGCCAAACGCCCCAAGATAGGCGTCAAAGCACCCATGTTGCCCATATCATTTAAAGTTGTTCCTGATGCTCCTAGAGGCTTATTATTTACTGCCATAATATATCCTTACTGACCTCTGCCCATTCTATACGCGCTGTATCCTGCGCCAATGCCAGCCAGTGCTTGGCCGTAAATGGATGGATTGTCTTTGTAAATAGTTCCCATTTCATCACGATAGCTGCGCGTGTTGTATGGAGTTCCAGAAAGTGCGCCCAATGCAAAGTTGACCATTTCTTGTGGATAATTCTTTTGATCCATGTAATCAGCATATGCATAGTCCAAAGCGCGTTGATCCAGTAAACGCTGCGCCTCGCCAGAAGATATAAGACCAGCCGCTGCTTGATTTTGCAGTGCCATAACGTCAGATCCCATGCCTTGGTAAGCATTCATCTGAGCTATGCGAGCTGCTTCGTTTGTTTCGAAGCCAGAGCGCAGTGCGTCTTCTGCACCAAATCTTGCGGCACGTTGATCGCCATAACGACCATACATAACGTCTTCTGCCCCAAATCGAGCTGTACGATCTGCTTCTGCTTGTTGCCGTCTTGCATCTTCGGCTGAGAACCGACCCGCACGGTCTTCCATAAATTGACCGCGCATAACATCTTCCGCGCCAAATCGTGACGCCTGATCGTCCATAAAACGCCCACGCATAACGTCTTCCGTTCCGAAGCGAGCTGCACGGTCTTCCATAAACTGTCCACGCATGACATCTTCTGCACCGAACCGAGCTGCACGATCACGTTCTGACTGTGCAACATCTTGGTCGTATCTGCCTGCCGCAAAGCCCAGACCCTCACGCGCTGCTCTTGCGCGAAGATCGCCAGCCGCTTGTGCGCCTTCTCCTGCCGCTGTGCCTTCAAGAATGCCCAATCTAGATCCACCAAATGCGCCACTTCTAGCTGCACTTGCGCGAGCTTGGTTTTGAGCCTGTATGGTTTGTTGTTCAATTTCTCGAACAGCAGGGTCCATAGAGCTTTGGTAAATATCCATGTATTCTTGTGCGTTTTCCATTGAAAATGGATCTACGCCTTGACCGATTAATTCTTCTCTCGTTGCGCCTTGATAATTACCCATCAAGTCTTCGCGTGTTGCACCATCATACTGACCAAGTAATTCTTTGCGTGAAGCACCTTGATACTGTCCAAGCAGCTCATCAGCAGATAAACCTTGGAAGTCGCCTTCCAAATAGCCTCTGCTCGCGCCACTATAGGGATCTCCCATTAACTCTTCACGAGTCATAGAGTCGTAACCCTGACCCAATGTATTTGCCACATCACTTGCGCGGTTCATGTACGGAAGGTAGTTTTCAGCGCCTTCGCGGAGAATGGCTTGTCCAGCACGTTCATCTTCACTAAATTTACTACCGTCATATGAGGCGTATCTTTCGCCTTGATAATTTGGATAAGGAGATCCAGCTATTCCTGTCGCGGAACTAAATATTTCACGGCCAGCAGCAGCAACCCATTCTGGGATCTCTGTGCCTTCCACAATGCTTTTTGCATCTGGCAACTCAGTGTATGATGGTGTGCAAAACCCTGCCATTTAAGCCTCCGTATAGAGCGAACCGACTTTGGATAATCCAAGGCGCTCATAAAATTTATCTTTCCGATCACCATCTCCCGAATAGACATGGCCTACTTTGATTTTGAACTTAGATTTCTTTGCTACTTTCATAAAGCTCTTTATCAACCTTGCTGCGATATTTGACTTTCTATGTTCTTTATAGACGAAGAACCACATATCAGCCAAATATTTATCGCTAGACCACCAATCAGATGTTTCTATACCCGCTATAGAACCTACTATTTTCCCGTCCACATCGAAAACTATAACAATGCCTTTATGCAAAGCATGGCTGATTGCTGATGTTAGTTTCTCAGAATCGATTGATGACGTGCCTTTGATCGTATCTGAATGCATGACGCTTAACATCATGTATATTTCAGAAAGATCTTCGACTGTCGCCAATCTAAGCATTAGCTCATCCCGCCTAACGCGCCCATTTGTGGCCCAGACTGTGGCGCTGGACGTTTTGGTGAGGCAGCTTGACCGCTTCCTGCAATAGCTTCCATGAGTGCGCCCAGTTCAGGCAGCAGCATAAGAAGCGCCTTTGCAGCTTCTGGTGTAATCGCACGATCTAGTTCAGCTAGTTGTGCCTCTGTCATGGCTCCAAGACGTGAAACCAAAACTGCTGCCAACTGCGAGGATGGCTTCATAATGTTTTGCTTTGCGCCTTCTAGTGTTTTTTCATCAGGACCATCACTGGCCTGACGTGGCATATTGGCTCCAGCCATGTCTGGCATTGGTGGGCGTTGGTTCATTTGTGGTTCTCTTGCCATGTCTGGCTCCTTTTAAAAGAATTTCGATAAGAACCCGACGATAGGTCCAGATCCCGGTATGATTGCGTTTGCTACATAAGAAAGCACAGCAGTTTTTCCTGCATCTTTGGCAGCATCCATTGGGTCTGCACCCATTGCGACTTGAGTAATGAAGTCCAAACCCGCCGCCGCGCCTGTCATTTTTAGGTTTGCACCAGCCGCTGATGAGCCATACAGTCTATCAGTGATAGTGGCCTCTGCACCACCGTCCAAATATTTTAATCTGTTTAAGCCAGCAGTCATGGCGTCTACTTTCGGCGCTGCTTGAGCTGGCTGATTTGGGTTTAATTTTACATCTGAAAACTTACTTAGATTTGCAGCGTCTGCCGTGTTTAATGTCATTGGCGAGCCATTAACATCGTAGAGCATACCTTGTGGAGAAACAGGAGCTTGTGGACCTGAAAACAACCCTTTGAATGGAACTACAGACCCAGCAGCATCCATAACAGCTTGACCTGTGCTGGCATCACCAAGTTTAGATTGCACGAATGCAGAGCCAATTTTAGCTGCTGTTGCGCCACCTATCTGCTGAACCGCTCTTTCTTGGGCCGCTTGCATTTGAGCAGCAGCTTCTTGAGCAGTTATGCCATGTTTTTCCATAAAGTCATCATTGATTTCTGACAACTCTTCAGCAGGATCATAAGTCATAGTTCCTGTTTGTTTAGCTTCAACCCAGTTATAATATGGCATTAAGTCTGTGCCATATAAATTCTGCAACTGCCCAGCTTCTAAACCGGGATCGTTTGTCTGAAGTTCAATAGTTGGCAAAGTAATAGTGCCGTCATCATTTTTGACTGGCTTATCAATTTTGTTTAAAGCACCAATATTTGGAGTTATGTTAGGGATAAGATTAGACCCTAAAGCACCGCCACCCATATTAGATGTATTAATTAGCTGGCCATTTGGCCCCATCATAACGCCCATTAAGTTACCTCCAGAAAACTTGCCACAACATGCAGCCGATCTGCTGTTGCTGCTGTAACTTTGACAATTTCATTCTCTTGAACCACAAGTGGTCCAGTTATTAATTCATTCGTTGCAGGCCCAGACACTGCCTCTACACTGTACACGCAAAACACGTTGCTGTCAGCATCTGTTATAGTAACAGTAATTGTGTCGTTATGTACGCTGTCATTGCACACCAAAAATGACTTAAAAATAGCAGTAGTAGCACCGGGGCAAGTATACAGCGTTGTTACATCAGTTGTTGTTAAGTCTAGTTTTGCATTTTTATAATTGTTTGCCATTACGCCATAAACCACGCTGTAGCTTCGGCCTGTGCAACTGCATTTGTAAGACCAATAGACGCAGCAAAGTATGTAGACTGCTTTTCAAGTTCGAGCGTATTGGTTAAGCGAGCCATATAACCTTGATTATAATCTTCAGGCGGCGATGGAAGCCGCAAAATGCCAAGGCCAGTTCCTGTTCTACTCATCTTAAACCGTCCACTCTTGTATTGATCCTAAAGTCTCCCAGCGTCCACGCATCGTCCGTTCCAGTGCTTTCAAACTTGAGAGCGATCTGCCTGCCCTTAGCGCGGGTGCTGATTTTCTCTGTAAATTTACCCACACTGGGTTCTTCAGGATCATCAGGGGTAAACTTAATAGTAAACGGCCCCTTTGTTGTTTCAGGCGCAGATGGATATTTGCGCGTGTTTAAGTAAAGATCCATAGACGTGCTAGTTGACATATCTACGTTTGGCACAATTTTATCCACCATGTAAAGGTTTTCGCCTTCAGCCGTGATTTCACGCGGTGACGTTTCGATGTACGCATTCATCGCTGAACCATTGGCGCTTGTGCCTGTTTCATGGTTGTACAGATAGCCGTTGGGGTCAAATGCGTATGGATTATCCCTTACACCAAAAGTGTCATGCCAAGTGGTGCGATCCATTGTGCCAATCGACCATGCGCCTTCTACATAGTTATATGTGACGTAGCTATCGTTTTCTGGATTGATTGTGCCTGCCGTATTATCGTTGCTGACATACCACCAAGTTATTTCTTTGAATTTCTTATTGTGGCCAACTACAACTTTATCGATGTAGCGTTCCTGCATTCGATCAAAGACAAAATACTTCACTGGGCATGGCAGCTCTTTTACAATACCGTCATATGAGAAGAAGTTTCGCTTGCCCATCCAGAAGACGTTGCCATCAATACTAATCATTGTGTTTAGACCAGCCGCCCCAGCGTCTGTGGCAAGCAGTCGGAATGAGAAGATAAACGGCGCACCTACAAAGGTCATGCCGTAAATAGCTTCATCTGTGGATATGATGGTTTCTTCACGCGCTGAAACCATTGACACGATCTTTGTGCCAACTTGCAGACGTTGATCGCCAGCAGTGTTTAGCGCAGTTGGGCCAAACTTGGTGAAGTCTTCTTGAGTTGACCAGCGAATAAGCATGTCATCAACATCTCCTTGACCATCTACTGCGTAAGCCTGACAGCCGCCAGCAATGAAATGCCGATCTGGGAATGACACTGTGGTAACCCGCGCCACAGATGGAACGCTTTCAGCTCCAGACAAAGAAGATGTCAGAACAGCCCGATTACCAATCCCGCCTGATGTATCCCAATAATAAATCGCACCACCTCGAATAGTGGCAATAAGATCCTCGCCCCATAGATTTAAGTTCCATGAGCTATTGTCGAGGGCAACGTCTGCTTCTGCAAGGCTTGCGGGGCTTCCGAAGCCAGCAATGTTAGTTCCTTGGAAGTTTGTTGAATCTGTTAAATCTATTTCTGTTTCAGTGGCGTCCAATGCTTCTGCTAAAGTTGTTTGAAGACTTGAGTTTTGGAATAAAGTTACGGTATCGCCATTGCTGTGGGTCGCAGCAGTAGTTTCAAAAGCGCCGCGAGTACAGCCTGTCAAGGTGTTTGTGGTTATTCCAGTGTAGGTAATAGATTCAGACCCAATTTGAATAGCTCCTGCATTCGATGTTTCAACTGTGCCACCAATACCACTGCCGCCCCAGCCGCCAACGCCCCAACCAAGTGCTGGATCTGAGCTTTGCGCTCCAAGGCCAGCTTCAATGCCGATCAAGTATTTTATTGTGATAGCGTTGCCACCTCCGCCTTCTGTAGCTGGGGGAGTTGGAACCGTCGATGTCGCGTCTGTTGGCAAGGTTATTTGATAAGTATTCGGAGTTATTTTAGAAATTTGATATCCATAGTAATCATTAATTTCATTTGCTGGAATACCGCCGATAGCAGCAGCCCCGCTGATCGCCACCCAGTCGCCGTTTTGAGCGCCATGCGCTTCGTCTGTGACTGTAATGACTGCGCTTCCAGATGTCGTTGCCAGTGGGTTTATAAGAGCCTGAGTGACGGCAGCACCATCTGCGTGGGCTGCAAAAGAAGTTCCATTTGTGGCTCTTGTACAGCCTGTCAGAGTGAGGGAGCTAATACCAGTGTAGGTGATGATCTCACTATCAATTAAAACGGCTCCAGTGGCCGTTAATCCAGTAACGCTTGCCAAATCTATAGTAAGTGGTGAAGTGTTGTTATTCGGCAATGTTTGAGTTGTAGTGGTTGCAGTGTTTGACACGTCACGCAATGGCGTAATGTCATACAAAGATCCGTTTTCAAGAATAAACAGGTGATTGTGTGTGCCAATCGCCATGTAATCTTCGCCGTTGGTAATTGCCCTCCAGAACGCTGTTTTTCTAGCGATACCTATTAATGGCACGTTGGTTTGAGTAATTGTGCCGTTAGGATCTAACCCAGCCATGCCTTCGATTTGCCACCCGCCGATCTTAGTGGGGTATCCATTACGAAAGCGAACCAGATTACCATCAACCCAATACGGTCCGTTTTTTCCAGCAGCATATTCTGTAATGTCTTTGACAATACCGGGGTCATATTTAAGAAGCTGTAAAGGCATTTATTACTTCACCCATTCATATACTTTTTTAGTTTCTTTTATACGATGATCTAAACCTGTATAGCCGCCGTTAATTTTGCGTGTCAGACGCTTGATTGCATCATCATTAACACCTTCATCACAGATTTTCCATAGATTGTTTTTTTTGAAAAACCAGATGGCTGTATCCATTGCATAATCTTCTTCAAGGAGTGATGGATTGTTCAAAACATCTGGAACACGCATGTCTGACGCAAACGATCTGACGTTGTTATATCCAGTCAATTGTAAAAATCCGCGCCCTATATACAGACTGGCTTTTTCCTTTGTATCATTGCCCATTCTATCGAAGTATACGTTTTCAGCCAGAGCCTTTGGGTTTCTAGCGTATGGCTTGGCGCTATCTTCTGTTGGGAACCGACTTGGCCAAACTTTCATCATAGCATCAACGCTATAGTTTAAGTTCTCTCTGGTGTATTTAAATGTGCCACTTTCATGGATAACTTGGCCAAGCAGATGCGCTCCACGCTCTGGTGACAGATCATAATACTTTACAATTCCACGGGCAGTATTGGGTCCAAAACTTCCGTCTGGGCTGCATCCACACTTTTCTTGCAGTATTTTTAACGCATTACTCATGTTACTTCCTCTTAAAGAAGGCTTGCGCCCCGCGCACACCGAAACTCGCTGAAATTGCAATTCCAAGGCTGTAAAAATACCAGTCGGGCGCTTTGGAAAGCTGTTCAAACCCACGATCAACCCAACCTTCTGCGCCGGGAATAAACGCTAAAATTAATGGTATTGACAGTACAATTACGAACCATTCGTCCTTCCAGCTAGACTTGGCACCCTCTGCCATGATGCGCTCCCAATCGGCAACGCTTGTTT
>ERZ1049444.1003-NODE-1003-length-22961-cov-4.761198_pt1 | contig 22961 bp, 25 predicted proteins | sample MGYA00383101_ERZ1049444 | MGnify/ENA primary metagenome ERZ1049444 (study PRJEB29581, sample SAMEA5548371) | metagenome | biome: marine; feature: coastal; material: water | depth 50 m | study: Short-term variability in the microbial, nano- and picoplankton...
ATTTCATCATCATTATTTGGCCCGAAAGAATAGGTATATATTTCAAATTTAGATCTATCATGAGTGCTAATTAATTTTGCAATTAGATACATTGTTGCGTGATTATAAAAATCTGCTGAAAAGTATCCCAAACGTAATTTTTTATTATTTTTATTAGATTTTGTAGGGATGCTTCTTTGGTTTGAATGAAATTTATGATGCGCATATTTTTTTGATCTTAGAAGTTGTTTGGCTGGATTATCTTCAAATGCAAGGAAAGGGAAAGGTAACGATGGTGTTTTTTGATTATCTATCCTGTCTCGATTAGTAAAGAATTCTTTAAATGCCATCCAATCACAAATAAAAGCTTGTTGATGTAATTTTTCAATAAATAATTCTTGATTTAAACTAAATTTTTCAGCATTTTTATAGCTGTTTATTGATTCCTTAATTTTTTTTTGTTTTGCATATAAGTTCCCAAGATTTCTATAAACATCAGCAGATTTTGGATTAAGCTCTAATGCCTTTAGGAATGATTTTTCCGATTTTTTATTATTATCTTGTTTTTCAAAAATAATACCCAGATTATTATAAGGTGAAGCATAATCAGATTTAAATTCTAGTGCTTTATAGAAAGCTTCAATTGCTTCTCCATATTTATTTTGTAAATATAAATTACTACCAATTGTATTGTATGTCTCTGTAAGTATTTGAGATAAGGTATCCGATTTTGGATATTTTTTAAATAAAGGAACTCCAGTCTTTATAACCATTTCAATATTGCCTTCATGGAAATAATTAAGTATTTTTTTTAATTCATCTTGTTCTGGATGCGGTACTTCTATGTGATTTTCTCCTTAAAAAAACTTTTATAAGTAAGAAAGATTGATTATGCGAGCTTTGGAAATTTTTTGTGTTCTAAAATTATTTATGATTAATTTTTTACTGAATTTCTATTAAATTTTCCTATTTGTAAACATATTCTGTGTATTGCTCATAATCATAATCATGATCAGAATCTGCAGTATCTGAATAGTCAATATGACCTGAAGGATGATCATCTACAAGAGCTTTTCGATATTGAAGATATGCATCTCTTTGGAAGGCATAAGGATCTAAAGAGGCTTCATCTATTATTGAAGATGCGTTTAGAAGTTCAGTTCGGGCGTCAACAAATTGTAGAATACGTACTTGATTTCTTGCTCTTACATTATTCATGTAGCTAATCGGATCAAATGCTAGCGTATCTGTTATAAGCCCAACAGCATCTCTAGTTGTTGAAGGACCTAATAATGGTAGAACAATATATGCACCTTGGCCCACCCCCCAATGCCCTAATGTTTGACCAAAATCTTCTTTTCTTCTTTCACCACCGCTTATTGAATGAACATCAACAAAACCTAGCACTCCAATAGTGCTGTTAACTAGAACTCTTCCAGTATCGTTTGCTGCATGCTTTACTTTCATCTGTAATAGATCATTTATGATGGTTACTATATCTCTTAGATTGTTAAAGAAGTTATTAATACCTTTAACAACAAATTTTGGCGCTACACTCTTATATCCTTTAGCAACAGGCTTGATTATTGCATTATCCGCAGCATCATTAAACTTATAGACCGCTCGATTAAAGTTTTCTAATGGATCTTTATTTTCATGGGTTGCACAACCTGTTATTTGGAAAATAACTAGAATAGTAATAAATAATTTTAATATTTGCATATAACTACAGATTATCCATTATTGTTGTATTTTAGTCTATTAAATGTAAGGATAATTAGATAGTAATGTTGTAAATAAACAACATTACTTAGCAGCTCTAAATAAAGCTAAAATTTTAGTTTTTTGATCTGCATGATTAATTATTGGGATAGGATAATCTATTCCTAATTTAATTGGAAAATTATCGGGAGATTTGTTAAAAAAAATAGAGGGTTGATGAATTTGTTTTTTATTTAATAATTTTAATTCAGGAATATATTTTTTTATAAATTTACCATCTGGATCAAACTTTTCTGATTGAAGGGTGGGGTTAAATATTCTAAAATATGGTTGAGCATCACAACCAGTGGATGCTGCCCATTGCCATCCTCCGTTGTTGGCTGAAAAGTCAAAATCAATTAATTGTTCTGAAAAATATTTTTCGCCCCAGCGCCAGTCTATTAGTAAATCTTTTACTAAAAAACAAGCAACAATCATTCTAAGTCGATTATGCATAAATCCCGTAGTATTTAATTGACGCATACCTGCATCAACAATTGGAAAACCAGTATTGCCATTCATCCATGCTTTAAATTTTTCTTCATCATTCTCAAATTTAAGTTCATTGTATTTAAGCTTAAAAGATTTACTATCTTGTATATGTGGAAAGTTTGATAATATTTGGAAGTAAAAATCCCTCCAAATTAGTTCATTAAGCCAAGTAATAGATCCTTGTGATTTATGTTCTAGTGCTATTTTTGCAAGATGTCTTATTGAAATAGTCCCAAATCTGTTATGGACTGAAAGATATGAGGCGCCTTTTTTTTCTGGAAAATTTCTATGTACATTATAATTTTTTATTCTTGTTTTAAAATCTTTAATTAAAGTTAGCCCACCTTTTGTTCCTATTGGTATATTTGTTGATAATAGATTTGATTTTTCAAATCCAATTTCTTTTAATGATTGGAGCGGTTTACTAATAAATTTTGCTAAATTTTTGTTATAAGGTTTGCAATTGAATTGACTAATGCCTTCATTAAGAATCTTTTTGAGATGATTATTTTTGTATGGAGTAAAAATAGTATAAGGACATTTGTTTTGAGTTATGATTTCTTTTTCTTCAAATAAAACTTGGTCTTTATATTTTAAAATTTCGATATTACTTTTTTTAAGTATTTTGGAAATTTTTTCATCTCTTTTTTTGGCATATTTTTCGTAATCTTTGTTTAAAAATAATGCTTTACACTTATATTTTTTTACTAAAGAAGGAATTATAAGAATAGGATCGCCAATTTCGACAATAAGATCAGAACCAAGTTTATTAAGATCGGCTTTTATTTCTACAAGAGAATGCCAAATGAAATCAATTCTTCTATCATTTTTATTATGTAGTTTTTTTAAAATATTTATATCGAAAATAAAGCAACAATATACTGCTTGGGATCTTATTAGTGCGTTGAAAAGAGCGTTATGATCATATAATCTTAGATCCCTTCTTAGCCAAACAAGACTGTTATCAATTTTATTATTCACGATGATATGGATGATTATTTAATATTGTTGAGGCTCTATATAATTGTTCAATAAGAATAATTTTTACTAAATTATGTGGAAGTGTAAGTTTCGATAAACTCCAAATCCAATTTGAATTATTTGTAATTGTTTTATCTAATCCATCGGCTCCTCCAATTATAAATGTTAATTTAGAAAAATTTTGCATCCAATTAGATAATTTTTCTGAAAGTTTTTTTGAGGAGCAGGATGAACCATTTTCATCAAGTGAGACTATGAAGCTATTATCAATATATTTAAGAATTTTCTTAGCTTCTTGTAATTTTTTATGCTCTATAGATTTTGAGTTTTTATCTGATTTAATTTCTATTAATTCAATTTTAAAATTACCATCAAATCTAGAGATATATTTTATTAAAGCATCTTTAGCCCATTTTGCTGGAGAATTTCCTACTGAAATAATTTTTATTTTCAATCTGTGAGTTCACTTTTTAATTATTATATGTCCATAGTTCTTCTAAATTATAGTGAACTCTTATTGTGGGAGTCATTATATGAATAATAATATCACCCAAATCTACTAAAACCCATTCGCTTTCAGATTCTCCTTCAATACCAATTAAAGGAGTATTTATTTTTTTCATTCTAATTTTTATATTATCAGCTAGAGCTTTAGCTTGTCTGGATGAATTAGCACTAGCAATAATAATATAATCTGCAATAGATGCATGTTTTCTAATATCTATTGTTAAAATATCGAAGGCTTTAATGTCTTCTAAAGCACTTAAAACATTTTTCTTAATATTTGTAATTGAGGCCAAATTCTTGAAATTTATGCTGCTTGCATTGCAATAGAATTTTTAGTGATTGTAATTTTGTTTTGAGTATCAACATATACTAAAAGTGGTTGATATTTTTCTAGCTCTATTTCATTATAATTAGCAAAAGTTGCAATAATTAATTTATCTCCAGGGTCTGCTTTATGTGCAGCAGCTCCATTAATGGATATAATTCCTGAATTTTTTTCTGCTTGAATAGCGTATGTGTTAAATCGCTCCCCATTAGTTATATTATAAATTGATATTTGTTCGTATTCTTTTATATTTGCTGATTTTAGAAGTGTTATATCAATTGCGCATGATCCTTCATATTCAAGTTCTGAATGAGTTACAGTAACTCGATGAAGTTTTGATTTAAGCATTATTCTTTGCATAATTAGTATTATATTGTTTATGATCGTGACATTATAATCAGTTAGTCGTAGGGATGCAAAATTCTATATTATCAATTAATCTTACCTTACCAAGAAATGCAGCACCTAAAATTATTAGCTTTAAATCATTATAACTTGGTTTTTTTAGATCCGTTTGCGTTCTTGTTTCAAAATAATCTATTTTCCAACCTTCTTTTATTAGATTTTGTTTAGCTATTAATTCAGCATCATAAATTTTCTTTCCTTTACTAATAGATTCAGCACAAATTTTAAGTTGTTTATATAGATTTGCTGCTTTATCAATATCATTTTTAACAAGAAGATTATTTCTGGAGCTTAATGCAAGATTATTTTTATTTCTAATAGTTGGGGCTTCTATAATATTTATAGGTAACTTAGTTTCAAATACAAATTTTTTTATTAAATATAGTTGTTGATAATCTTTTTTACCAAAAATAGCATATGAGGGCATTATTAAATTAAATAATTTATCTATAATTGTGATCACACCCTTAAAATGATCTTTTCTTGATTTACCGCATAATTCATTAGAGATAAGTGGCATTTTATAAGAAAGGTTTGGATTTTTTGGATAGATATCTTTTACTGAAGGTGTAAACAGTATTGATACACCACTTTCTTTTAATAGATTTATATCTTGATTTAATGTTCTGGGATAACTATTAAGATCATTTTTTGAATTAAATTGAATAGGATTAACAAAAATTGTCAAAATAATATTTTTAGATATTTTTTTTGCTTCTTTTATTAAAGATATATGTCCTTCATGTAAATTACCCATAGTTGGTATCAGAAGAATATTTTCTATTTTATTTAAATTAACTTTAAGTTCTAATGATGATTTAATTATCTTCATTAAATCTTTCGGTTATGAATCTTTTCAATAAATTTTTCTAATTTATTGAAAATATTTGGCGATATTATTTTTTTAGTATTATTTTTATTATTTAAAAAAGATATTTTTGTGATTTCAAGTAAATCATATAATAGCTCAACCTCCCCATCGCAGAAATTTGAAGATCTGAAGCTTATTGTAGGAATTGTAAGTTTGTTAGTAATTATTTTATCTTCAGCTTCAGAAGTCATTGACATTACAAGCATTTTTACACCTGCTTGTTCAAGGTTCTTTGCTTTATCGAGTAAGTTATCATTTAATGATTTATGATATTTATTAATTTGGGGCATATATCCAATATGTCCGCAAACTGGAATTCTATTAATGCTTAAATGTTTGACAATTTCAAGAATATCATTGTCACCTTCAATTTTAACTATATCTGCACCTGCATTAATTAATAATTTTGCGTTTTTTAATGCTATGTTTTTATTGTTATATGAATTAATTGGCATATCACTAATTATTGGCATAAGAGAAGCTCCTTGTCTTACTGCTTTTGTATGATATATAACATCGGTTATTTTTACTTTATGTGTTGATGATTGTCCTTTTATTAGGATACCTAAAGAATCCCCAACTAAAAGTGCATCACAGTCGGTATTCGATAAATAGGATGCAAAAGTCGCATCATAACAAGTGATTATTACAATATTCTTTTTATTAAATAATTTTTCTAAGTTGCGCATAATTAAGTCAATTTAGGATTAAAGTATTCTCTTATACTATTAATTTGATAAATTCTTTCTACCAGTATATTTAATGCTGATTTATCTTCCAATAGATCTATATCTTCATTATTAATAATTAATACCCTAGATTGATGATTATTATGAAAATAATTACTATAAGATTCTGCAATTTTTTCTAAATATTCAGTTGATATTCTTTGTTCATAGGCAATATTTCTTTTTTCTACTCGTTTTCTTAAAAGATCTACGGGAGTTTGAAGGTAAATAACTAAATCAGGAGTAAGAGTTCTTGGATGCAGATATTCATAAATTTGGTTATAGAGTTTTAATTCTTCATTATCAAGATTAAGATTTGCAAATATTGGATCTTTTTGAAGAAAGAAATCAGCAATTATTCCGCTTTTAAAAAAATCTTGTTGTTTAAGTTCATTTATTTGTTGAGCTCTTTGAAAAAGAAAAAAAAGTTGAGTTGATAAAGCATAATGTTTCATATCTTCATAGAATTTAGGTAAAAAAGGATTACGACCTGCTTTTTCTGTAAACATATTCGCACTAAATTTATTGGATAATAATTTAGCTAAAGTTGATTTTCCACATCCAATTGGACCTTCAACAACAATGTATGGATATTTATCAAAAATGTTCAAATTATGTAATCCTATTAATGTTTTCCGGAGCTAATTTATTTATTATATCTTTTATTGCACCTTGATTTGGAATCACAATATTTCTATCAATATCTTTCAATGGTATTAAAACAAAAAGTCTTTCATGCATTCTTGGGTGTGGAATAGTTAAATTATCTTTATTTAAAATGAAATCATTAAATAGCAAAATATCAAGATCTAAAATTCGTGGACCATTTTTTTTGTTTCTAATTCGACCAGCAATATTTTCTATATTTAAAAGTTCATCAAGAAGTTCTTGAGGGTTAAGGCTTGAAGAAATTTTTACAACAGCATTTACAAAGTTAGGTTGATTTAAGATTCCTACTGGAGGAGTTTCATATAAATGAGATTCTTTTAAAATTTTAACATCATTTATTTTTTTAATAGATAAAATTCCATTTTTAATCTGTTTTTTTGGGTTTTTTAGATTACTTCCTAAAGCAATAAAAATATTATTCATTTTTAGAATTTTTTTTATTAGTAATAAGCAAATCTTGATTTTCTTTGTTTGACTCAATAAATTTAGTCCACCAAAGACCTATAGATTTAGAAATCTCTAAAGTTTGACATCTTAGTAATAAAAAGTCATAAGCAGCCCTAAATCTCGGATGATTTAAAAGCCTATAGATTTTCTTTGATGATGTGCTGTTAAATCTTGGTTGAAGTCTCCAAATTTCACTCATTGTAATAGAGAATCTTTTTTGAATTGGGAAAACCTTTGCTTGCTTCCTAAATGTATCATCAATTGCTTTATTAAGAGCTAAAGATGAGTGAGGGAAATCTTTTTTATATTTTTCCCATAATTTAAGAACATCATGCCAAAAAAATGTTGCTAATAAAAAACCTGGATTTATAGATTGATTATTTTTAATTCTCAGATCAGTGTTTGCAAGAGCTTGCGATAAGAATTTATCAAATATTTTATTATTTTTTAGAGTAGGAAAATAAATATTACTTAAATTATGTTTTTTAAATAAAATCATACTTTCTTGAGCATGTCCTGTTATAAATAATTTCATAATTTCATCAAATAAACGAGAATAGGGTACAGATTTCAGTAGACCTAAGGAGTTTGTGATTTCGTTCAGAGTATCTTTGTGAATTTCCATTTTTAATTTTGCTGAAAAGCGAATTGTTCTTAAGATTCTAATTGGATCTTCTTTAAATCGTATCTTAGGTTTTCCAATAAGACGCAATTGATTATTTTTAATATCTGTTAATCCATCATAAAAATCGATTATTTTTTTATCCTTAATATCGTAATAAAGAGCATTAACTGTAAAGTCTCTTCTTTTAGCATCCTCTTCGATAGAGCCATACTCATTATCTTTTAAAACACCATTTGACATTTGTATTTTTTTACGAGGTTTTGCTCTAAATGTTGAAACTTCAATAATTTCACGATCATAAATTACGTGAACAAGTTTAAATCTTCTTCCAATAATTCTAGATTTCTTAAAGATTGATCTTATTTCTTCTGGGGTTGCATTTGTAACTATATCAAAATCTTTGGGCTTAAATCCCATTAAAATATCTCGAATTGCACCCCCTACTATAAAAGCCTCAAATTTATTTTTTTTTAATATTTGAAGTATATCTAAAGCTGAATTATTTATTAGCTTATGATTAACTTTTTTTGATTTAAAAATTGAGTGAATTTTTTTTTGAAAGACCTGCAGAAGATTACTATTCATGAATTGAAATTATTAGATATCTTTTTTCCAAAGAACATCGTTGAATTTGTTAATTTTATTTAAAAATCTTGCTAATACAAAAAGCATATCAGATAGACGATTAATATATTTAAGAGAGGCTTCATTGACTTTATCAGTTTGAGCTAATTTAAATAAATTTCTTTCAACTCTTCTACAAACTGTTCTAGCTAAATGGCAATAAGAGGATGCTTTTGATCCGCCAGGTAAAATAAATTCTTTTAAAGGTGGCAATTCTTTATTCATACTATCAAGAGTATTCTCAAGAAAAGAAATTTTTTTATCATTTATTTTCATATGATTGGGTATTGATAATTCACCACCAATATCGAATAAATCATGTTGTATTTTATTTAGAATTTCTTTTTTATCATTTGGTAATTTTTCTGTTAAAAGAATCCCAATAATTGAATTTAATTCATCAATATTTCCTAAAGACTCAATTCGAGAATTAAATTTATCTACTCGTGAACCATCTGCGAGTCCAGTTTTACCTTGATCACCAGTTCTCGTATATATTTTTGTTAGCCTATTTGTCATAATTCTCCATTATAGTTATTCTACATTAACCTACTTTATTTATTATTTTTATCTCTATAATTAGCAATATAATGAAAAAAATACAAGCAATTGGAATTTTTGACTCTGGTGTCGGTGGTATATCAGTTATGTCACATATACAAAACTTACTTCCTAATGAAAGTTTAGCTTATGTTGCAGACTCTTTATATGCGCCTTATGGTATGAAAAGTAATTATATGATTTTAGAAAGGTCAAAAGCTGCTATTGAATATTTAATTAGAGAACAATCTGCAAAATTAATTGTAGTTGCTTGTAATACTGCAACTGCTGCAGCTATTAAAGATCTTCGTCAAGTATTTCAAATTCCAATTGTTGGTATGGAGCCTGCAATAAAGCCAGCTACTAAATCAACTTCTTGTAAAAAAGTGGGTATTTTAGCAACCAATGGAACATTAGAGAGCGCAAAGTTTTCTTCATTATTGGAAGCTTACTCTGGAGAAATAGAATTTTATACACAACCTTGTCCTGGATTGGTTGAACTTATAGAGCAAGGAAAAATTAATGATTTATCTACAGAGACTTTAATTCAAAAGTATTTAGATCCGTTAATTAAAAGCAATGTTGATACTATTGTTTTAGGATGTACTCATTATATTTTTATTCGAAATTTAATTGTAAATATAATGGGCCCTAAAATAAAAATAATTGATACGGGTCTAGCTGTTGCTAAACAAGTAAAAAGAGAATTAATAAATTTTTCTTTACAAAATAAATTAAAAGAAAAACATCATTCAATTTCAACAAACAGTAATAATAAAAAGATGAGAGAAATTATTAAATCTATGATTATGAATTCAAATTTTAAATATAGTTATTACGATAATTGGAGTTAATTTTTTCAATCAACATAACTTAGCCAATGTTCGTAATCTAAATTATCGCCTTTAACAATATCGAAATAAATTTTTTGTATTTCTTCAGTCAAAGAACCTCTTTTACCTTTTCCTATAAGTCTTGTATCAAGTTCTTTAATTGGAGTGACTTCTGCCGCAGTCCCAGTAAAAAATGCTTCGTCAGCAGTATATACCTCATCTCGAGTTATATTTTTTTCAACAACTTCGACATTTAAATCTTTTGCAATAGTTATAACTGTATCTCTGGTGATACCCTCTAAAGCGCTACTTAAAGTTGGTGTATAAAGGTTTCCATTTTTTACAATAAATATATTTTCACCGGTTCCTTCAGCAATGAAACCTTGGGTGTCTAATAAAAGCGCCTCATCATAACCATCATTAGTTGCTTCTTGATGAGCTATTATTGAGTTCATATAATTACCATTAGCTTTAGCTTTAGTCATTGTGCTATTAACATGATGTCTCGAGAAAGATGATGTTTTAACTTTAATTCCAGACTCAAGGGCTTCCTGACCCATGTAAGCTCCCCAATTCCATGCGGCAACTATTACATTTGTAGATAATTCTTTCGCAGAAATTCCCATTGATTCTGCTCCATAAAATGCCATAGGACGAATATAGCCAGACTTTAAATTATTTTTACTTATTGAATCTTTTTGAGCCTGATTAATTTTAGTAGCGTTAAAAGGTAATTTCATTCCTACTATATGAGCAGAATTAAATAGTCTTTTTGTATGATCTTCTAATCTAAAAATAGCCGCACCTTTTTTTGTTTCATAAGCTCTTACACCTTCAAAAACACCTAAACCATAATGAAGTGTATGTGTAAGTACATGCGCCTTTGCTTCTCGCCAAGGTACAAATTTATCGTTAAACCATATAAAACCATCACGATCTTCCATTTTTTGTGGTATTGCCATAATGTTCCTTTAAACTTTTAGTAAATTTTTTTCATAATCAAGCTTCTATTGTGACCATAAGTTAGCATGATAAAATGAAAATTATTCTTTTATTTAAATTATATATGAATAAATTTTTTGTTATTCTACTCCTATTAGCAACTTTATTGTCTTGTTCAGAGAATAAATTAACTTTTAATGGTTCAAATATAACTGAGGCTAAATTAGATTCCTATTTTGAGCTTACCTCACATAATGGTAAAAAAAAGAATATAAATGATTTTAAAGGTAAAGTTGTTGCAATCTTTTTTGGATTTGCTAGCTGTCCTGATATATGTCCCACAACAATGTTTGAGCTTAAAAAAATTAAATCGGATTTAGGAGAAAAATCAAAAGAATTTAAAGTTTTATTTATTTCATTAGATCCTGAGAGAGATACGCCAGAATTGTTAAGTAAATATGTGCCTTCTTTTGATCCTTCATTTATAGGGCTTACTGGAACCGAAGAAGATATAAAAAAAATTACGCAACAGTTTAAGGTTTATAGGAAAAAGATTATACAAGGTGATTCGTATACAATCGATCATTCATCTGGATTATATTTAATAGATAGAGAAGGTAAAATTAGAATTCGACACTCATACGGCACAGAGATTAAATTAATTGTTGAGGATATTAAAAAATTAATCTAATTGATAGAGTTTAAATCCATTTTCTTTTAGATATTTTTCTGCTTCCTTATATTTAGGAAATAATAAATTAACTTGTTGCCAAAAATCTTTTGAATGATTCATAAACTTTAAATGTGATAATTCATGACATATCACATAATCAATTACAAAAGCTGGAGATTGAATTAATCGCCAGTTTAATCTAATTTCTTTTTTACTATTGCAAGTACCCCATCTAGTTTTTGCATTAGATATAAATGTAGCTTGAGATTTTAAATTATTTTTTTTACATAAATTCGTTACTCTTTGAATAAAATATTTAAGAGCATATTCTTTTAACCATTTTATAAAGAATTTTTTTAATCTAATTTCATCTGATAAATCATAAAAGTTTATGAAGCATTGGTTTTTATTAATATAAATATTTTTTGGCCCAGTTCTTAAAGCAATACATAATTCTTTATCGAAAATTTTAAACTTTTCTCCATCTTTAATTTTAAAAATTTTATTATTATAGGATGTTAGTAATAATTTTTTTTGAATCCATTTAGATTTTTTTTGTAGTAATTTATTAATCTGATAACTTGGCATTAAAATTGGAGCGTTTACGACAAGGCCTTTAGATGAAATTCTCAAGCTTATAGTAAGCTTATATTTCTTTTTTAATAGATAGTTTATTGATGTTCCATCAGGGAGATTTAATTTTTTAGTTTGATTTAAGTTAAACATCAATTCTCAACATTTCAGATTCAATCCAATTTTTGGTAAGTTTATTTGCTTCTTCAGGTGTAATTTTTGATGTACTAATTATTGGGCCAATTGATACAGTAATTTCTCCTGGTTTTTTTATAAAAGAATTTTTTGGCCAAAAATTTCCAGCATTATGAGCTACTGGTAAAATATTTATATCTGCTTTAGTTGCCAACCAAGCCCCTCCAATATGATATTTACCAATTTCTTTTGGTTTAATCCTAGTACCTTCTGGGAAAATTACTATACAAAAACCTTTACTTAATCTATCAAGTCCTTGTTTTAACATCTGGTTTAAAGCTATTTTTCCTGATTTTCGATTAATCGCAATAGGGGAAGTCATAGCTAACCCCCAACCAAAAAATGGAACCCATAGTAGTTCTTTTTTAAGCACCCAAACTTGTGGAGGAAAAATTTTTTGGAATGCAAGAGTTTCCCATGCTGATTGATGTTTAGATAGAATCATAAAAGGAGTTTTTGGTATATTTTTAGATCCTTTTACTTTGAAATCTATTTTACAAGATATTTTTAGCCAAAATAATATTGTTTTAGCCCATAATGAGATAAATCGGTAACGATTAATAGCTGAAAAAGGAAAAGTTAAGATTGAAATAATTGTGAAAGGCATTGTAAAAACCCACATACCTATTTGAAATATTAATGATCTAAATAAAATCATTTATTTTAGTATTTTATCAACTGCTTCGGATAAATTATTAAAAATCCACGTGTTTTTTGGATAAGCTTTACTTGTAAATGTTTCTTCTCCTTTTCCAGTTTTAACTAGAATTGGTTGTGCTCCAACAGTATTGTAAGCTTCTAAATCTCTTGGAGCATCTCCTATAGCAGGAATATTCTTTAAGTTTGTATTAAATCTAGCACTTATTTCTTCAAGCATGCCAGATTTAGGTTTGCGACATTTACAATTCATTTCTTTAGTATGTGGACAATAAAAAATAGCATCAATGTGACCACCAAGTTGATTGAGTAAATCTAACATTTTTTTATTTACTGCATTCATAGTTTCTATATCAAATAATCCTCTTCCTACCCCAGACTGATTTGTTGCTATGATTACTTTAAAACCATGTTGGTTTAATCGCGCAATAGATTCAAGGCTATCAGGAATAGGAATCCATTCATTAGGGCTTTTAATATAATTAGCACTATCTTGATTTATTACTCCATCCCTATCTAAAATAATAATTTTCATTTAGTTGGCTAATTTAGAAATATCGGCTACACAATTTAAAGAAATATGTAATTGTTTTAGTAAATTATGTCTATTATTTCTTATTTTTTCATTTTCTGAATTAACCATTACATTTTCAAAAAATTGATCAATAGGCTCTTTTAATTTAACTAAAGAATTTAATGCTTCAAAAAAATTTTTATCATTTAAAGATTTAAGAATAACAGGTTCAAGTTTATTTATAGTATTAAAAAGTTTCATTTCTTCTTTCTCACTCAAAAGTGATTTATCTACTTTCTTAATAGCCCCTGTAAATTTTTTAAGTATGTTAGAAACTCTTTTATTAGCACTTGCAAGATTTTTAGATTGTTCTAGTTTGTTAAATTTTCTTATAGCATCTAATTTATTGATAATATCATTTAAGTAATGAGGTTTAGAGGAGGTAACAGCATCAACTTCATTTGATTTGTAATCTCTGTCTTTAAGATAATTGGATAATCTTTCATAAATAAATATTTTTAAATCCATATTTGTTTCTTGATTATCTTTTGGTGAATTTTTATCAATTAAATCTATAATATTTAGCGCAATATTTTTTTCTATAAGTATTCGTATTATTCCAATCGCATTTCTTCTCAAACTAAATGGATCCTTATCTCCTGTTGGTTGTTCATTAATAGAAAATAGTCCAATTAGTGTTTCAAATTTATCAGCTAAAGCCGCATAGTCCCCAAATAAATTTCTTGGTAATGAATCTCCCGAAAATTTTGGTTTATAATGATCTTCTATTGCTGATGCAAGATGTTTGTATTTTTTATCATTATTTGCATATATTGCACCCATTACACCCTGAAGTTCTGGAAATTCTCCAACCATTAAGCTTAAAAGATCTACCTTGGTAAGCAATGTGAATTCTTTAAAATTAATATTCTTTTTAAATTTAAGCTCATTTGTAATATATTTTATAATTTCCGCAACTCTTTCAGCTCTATCTGCTTGAGTACCTAATTTATTATGGTAAACAATAGTATTTAATTTTTTTGATAGGGATCTAAGTGATTGCTTTTTATCTTTTTTAAAAAAGAATTCTGCATCAGCAAGTCTAGCCCTAATAACTTTTTCATTTCCTTCAATTATATTTTTTGTATCTTTTGGCGTTAAATTTGAGACTATTATAAAATGATTCGTTAGATTTTTCTGCTTATCAAATAAAGGAAAATACTTTTGATTTGATTTCATAGTTAATATTAAGCATTCTTGAGGTACCTTTAGAAATTTTTTATCAAATGATCCAGTTAAAATATTAGGCATCTCAACTAGGGCGGTAACTTCATTTAATAAAGTTTCATCATTGATAATATGTAGGTCTTCTTTAAATAGTTTAGCGGTTGAAATAATATCAGAATATATCTTTTCTTTTCTTTTTTCAAAATTTGCAATAACTCTTCCATTCTTTAATAATATCTTTTCATAGTTATCAGCATGATTAATTGTTAATATTTTCTCTTTTGACTCAAAACGATGTCCATAAGTTTTATTATTTGCTTTAAAACCAAGAGAAGATACTTTTAATGTTTTTTTGCCATGAAGTATAAGTAGATTTTTTATAGGCCTCACAAAATTTACTGAGGTCCAACCATCATCTAATTGGTAAGACATCATTTTTTTTATAGGTAATTGATTGATACAATTATTTATTACTTCAGATAGAATTTCTTCAAGCTTTGCGCCAACAATATTTTTTGGTAAATATAAAATTTTTTGCCCTTCTTCATTTTTTGTTTTTATTTTTTTTACAGCACTGTCTGTTTCATTAAGTGATTGTAATTTTTTTAATAAGGCTTGGGTTGGAACATTTTTATTATCAAGGCCAATTTTAGCTGGCATAAGTTTAATCATTTTATTTTGATTCTGAGCTTTTTCTAAAACATTTAATATCTTTACACCAAGCCTTCTAGGTGTGGAAAATTCTCTTATATTAATAACTTCAATAAGATTTTTTTCTTTTAAGCCATTTGCAATTAGGCGTCCAAATTCTTTACCTAATTCTTTAAGTGAAGTAGGAGGTAATTCTTCAGTTATAAATTCGACAATTAGCGTATTTGATTTCAACTTTTTTCTCTTTTATTATTGAGTGATGTTATAACTTCTTTAGCATGTTTTGGATCTGCTAATGGAAAACCTAATTTTTTTCTACTTTCTAAATACGAATTAGCTACCTGTCGAGAAATAGTTCTAATTTTAGCGATATAATCTGCTCTTTCAGTTACGCCAATAACTCCTCTAGCATCTAGCAAATTGAATGTATGAGCTGCTTTTAAGACTTGTTCATAAGCTGGTAGAGCCAAATTATTTTTAACAAGATAACTCGCTTGTTTTTCATGAGAAGAAAAAGCACTTAAGAGAAATTTTGAATCACTATATTCAAAATTATATGCACTTTGCTCAATTTCATTTTGAAGAAAAACATCTTTATATTTTAAATCCTTGGTCCATTGAATATCGTATATACTTTTTACATCTTGGATATACATTGCTAACCGTTCTAAGCCGTATGTAATTTCTCCAGTAATGGGTTTACAAGAGATTCCTCCAACTTGTTGAAAATATGTAAATTGAGTAATTTCCATACCATTTAACCATACCTCCCATCCCAAACCCCAAGCACCTAAAGTTGGGTTTTCCCAATTATCTTCTACTAATCTAACGTCATTCTTTTTTAAATCAAACTTGAGATTTTCTAAAGACTCCATATATAAATCAACTATATTTTTTGGTGATGGTTTTAATACCACTTGAAATTGATAGTAATGTTGAAGTCTATTCGGGTTTTCTCCATAACGACCATCTTTAGGCCGCCTACTAGGTTGGACGTATGCTGCTTTCCATGGCTCAGGTCCGATAGCTCTCAGAAAGGTAGCGGTATGTGAAGTGCCAGCCCCAACTTCCATATCATATGGTTGGATAATGGCGCATCCATTTTTACTCCAATATTCTTGAAGATTAAAAATAATTTCTTGGAAAGTTAATTTCATATTTTTTGTTTTGTATTTATTTTGCATTTTACTGCTTTTTTGAAGCACATCAAATAATTAGGCATTAACAAAAAAATTATTTATTAAATAAATTTTTAAAATAAGTCGATTTATTGGCTATAAAATTTAAAATCAAAATTAAGATACATAAAAAATAGATTGGAAAGTTATTAAATATCATATAGGGCGTAAAGCCAGTATACCCTTGTATATTATGATTTAGAGACCCAGAAGTAAACTGCGGTAATTTCTTTAAAACTTTACCATTTTTATCAATAAAAGCAGTTACACCTGTATTAGTTGATCTAAGCATCATTTTTTTATTTTCAATTGCTCTTGCTTGAGATATTTGTAAATGCTGTTCAGCTGCTATTGATTTCCCATACCAAGCATCATTACTAATATTTACTAACACATTAGGTTCATTAATATATTTAGATTTCCAAGCAATTTCATTACCAAATACATCTTCATAACATATGTTTATTGCGTAACCTAAGTTATTAATATAAAACAGAGGCACAGATTCTTTTTGACCTCTTTTTAAGCTATTGAAAGGCATATTAAGCCAATTCTTATAGACATATCCTAAGTATTTTTTTAAAGGTATAAATTCTCCAAATGGTACAAGATGGTTTTTACGATAGACTTGTTTAACATCTTTTTCTATTAAAAATGCAGAATTATAGAATCCTTTTTCAATTGCACCTAAAATAATATGCGCATTATTATGAGTTAAATGACGTTTAATTTTTTTCATAAAACTTTGAGGTATTTTATTAAATTCAATTGGCATTGAAGTTTCTGGAAGAATAATAAGAGAAGCATCACTATTAATAATTAATTTTTGATAATGATTAAGTGATTCATTAATCATATTTATATCCCATTTTTTATCTTGAGAAATATTACCTTGAATTAGTGAAGTATTAACTGGCTTTCCTATAGGTTTTGACCATTCAATTTGTTTAAGATATTCACCACCTCCCCAAAGAATAATAAAAGATATTATTAAATATAGTTTATTTGATTCTTTTTTAAATAATCTAAAAATTAAAATGGAGGAGAGAACTACAAGAAATGAAATTCCATGAATTCCAAGAATAGGTAAATAACCAATTAAAGGACTATTAGGTACTTGGGTATAACCAAGAGAAAGCCATGGAAAACCAGTAAAAATAAAGCTTCTTAATAATTCAATTAAAGTAAAAAAAGCCGGTATAAAAAAGATATTATTTTTATATTGGTTAAATAAACTAAATGGCAAGAAAAAGAGTGCTAGAAATAAACATAAGGCTAATGTTGAAATGAGCGCAAGAAATTGAGGCATTCCGCCAAATTGTTGTAAACAAATATAGAGCCAATAAATACCAATAATAAAAAAGCCACTTCCAAATAAGAAACTTTTTATATTTGCTGATTCTTTCTTATTTGTAATATAAAGAAGGCCAATGATTGATATAAATATGAGCGGATAAAAATTATAGGGCGCAAAAGCAAGAACTGAAAATGCGCCTAATAAAAAAGGAAATAAGTATTTTTGAAAAATAAATTTAATATTCATCAAAGCACTATCTTTTGTAAAATAAAAATAGTACTTTAACTTTAATAGAGCAAATCGACTAGCCTAGAAATCTCTATTAGGTTTAACATTATATTTTTTTGCTTCTATTTCGGTAGTTTCATTGATTTCATTCATAAATACAACAGATTCAACGTAACCATCAACAATATCTAATTCTGTTGTAGGAAAATATTTTCCAGATTCATCCGTATTAATATTATGGTAATACCATGTTCTTGCAATCACATCATTGCTTGATTGCACTTTCAATTCAATTTTTTTTGTTGGCTCACCAAGAATATTAATAATTTCATCTATAGTGAGAATTCCAATTATGCCTACAAACTCACTGTAGTTCGAAGGAAGTTGAGTAATAATAGGTTGTTCATTAAGTGTTCGATCATTTTTGTGGTGATCTGCAAAAGATAATGTATAAGTAAGAAAAAAAAGAATTGCGATAAGATATTTCATAAATTAATCTCTATTTTAATTTTTAAGTATTCTAATTAGGAGTATTTTGATTGATAGTTAGTTCAAAAAATTTATTTTTTAGGGCTTGGCAAATTAATTTTTATAAGAATAGAATGAATTTGTCTGCTATCAGCTCTTAGAATTTTAATATCAAAACCATCAAATGAAATTATTTCATTTCTTTCTGGAAGATAGCCAAATTTTTGAGTAATTAAACCACCAATAGTCGTAAATTCCTCATCACTATATTCTGTATTAAAATAATTGTTGAAATCAGATATTTCAGTACTAGCTTTTACTCTAAATTGTCTTTTTTGATTTTGAATAATATTATCTTCGGTTTCATCATAGTCAAATTCATCTTCAATATCTCCAACAATTTGCTCTAACACATCTTCAATAGTTACCATTCCAGCAACGCCCCCATACTCATCAACAACAATAGCTATATGGTTTCGGTTAGTTCTGAAATCTTTAAGTAAAATATTAAGTCTTTTTGATTCAGGAACAAAAATTGCTGGTCTAAGATTCTCACGTACTTCAAATTCTTCCTCTGAAGTAAATCTTAAAAGGTCCTTTGCTAGAAGAATCCCAATAACATTATTAGCACCTTCTTCAATTACAGGAAATCTTGAATGACTAGTTTTAATTACAAAAGGAATAAATTCTTTAACTTTTTTAGAAATATCAATAACATCCATTTGTGATTTAGGAATCATTATGTCTCTTACTTGCATTTCAGATACGTTTAATACACCTTCAAGCATCATTAATGCATCTGAATCCATCATATTTTTATCAAATGCAGATTTTATAATATCGGAGAGTTGTTCTTTATCTTTTGGCTTAAGTAAATAATTTCTAATTTGTTTTATAAGCTCAATTTTTTTCTTTTTCATATGATGAGTTTTAATTATTTAATAAGGGTTTTGAAATCCATTTTTTTTTAAGATTTGCACTTCTTTTTTTTCCATTTTATCAGCATCAGATTGTTTTTCATGACTATATCCTAAAAGATGAAGATAACCATGAATTAAGAGATGTGCATAGTGAGCCTTAATTTTTTTATTTTGATTTCTAGCTTCATTTTTAATAACAGGATGGCATAGAATAATATCTCCTATCAATGGTCTTTCAGAAAGAATAAAAGATAAGATATTAGTAGGCTTTTTTTGGTTTCTGTAATTATAGTTCAAAGATTCTGATTCTTTTTCCCCAACAATTCTAATTGTTATGTTTGAATTTTCTTTAAATATAGGATCTAACCAAAGCTTACAATCTTTTAGTTTTAGTGTTTTCTTTTTATGAAGAGTATCTTGAATACAGATAGCAATATTATTTTTCTTAATCATAAGTATATTTTAATATTTTTCGTATGCATTTATAATTTTCTGGACTAATGGATGTCTTACTACATCTTCGGAAGTGAAGTGGGTAAATTCAATACCTTTTATTTTTTTTAAAATTTTCTGAATTTCAATCAAACCACTTAACTGATCTTTTGAAAGATCGATTTGAGTTACATCACCAGTTATGACTGCTTTTGTTCCAAAACCGATTCTTGTTAAAAACATTTTCATCTGTTCTGGTGTTGTATTTTGTGCTTCGTCTAAAATTATAAAGCTTTGATTAAGAGTTCTTCCTCTCATATATGCTAGGGGAGCAACTTCTAAAATACCTTTATCAAACATTTTTGTAACATTATCATATCCTGCAAGATCATATAAGGCATCATAAAGAGGTCTTAGATAAGGATCTACTTTTTGAGCTAAATCCCCTGGTAAAAAACCTAATCGTTCCCCCGCTTCTACAGCAGGACGAACCAAAACAATTCTTTTAACTTTTTCACGATTAAGTGCATCAACTGCCGATGCAACAGCTAAAAAAGTCTTACCTGTACCAGCAGGACCTATTCCAAAATTGATATCTTGATGTTGTATGTTTTGTAAATACTCAATTTGTCGAGGAGTTCTACCCTGTAATTCATTCTTTTTTGTAAGAAGTTGTGGGGAATTAGTTTTATCTAAAGGGTTTATTTTATTTATTTGAACAAGGCTAAGTTGAATATCCTCAGGGCTAATAGGTTTTGAAGATCTGTTGTAAAAACTTTCTATTAGTTGGCAGCCTAGCGCTGTATTATTTTTATCTCCATTTAGAAGAAAATTTGAGCCTTTACGGCTTATTTTAATTTCAAGCCCTGAACTAATTTGTTTTAGATTTTCATCAAGAGGTCCACATAAATTTGATAACTTAAGATTATCGTCGTCAGGAAGCTGTAAATTTCTTTTCATTAATTAAGAATTATTCCATGTAAATTTTTATCTAAAATCTTATCAATTTTAACTTTAACAAATTGATTTAATAATGATTGCTCACCTTCAATTTCAACTATTCTATTATTATCTGTTTTACCAAGAAAAATACCTGATTTTCTTTTTGATGGAGCCTCTATTAAAATTCTTTGAGTCGAACCTAACATTTTTTTTGTAAAAATTTCACCTTGATAAATATTGGTAGTCTGAAAATCATGCAATCGTTTTAATTTTTCTTCATATGTAGTTATGTCTTTTAAGTAAGATGCAGGTGTTCCAGGTCTTGAGCTATAAATAAAACTGTAAGAGTAATCGAATTTTAATTCTTCCATAAGTGTTTTTGTAGAATTAAAATCTTCTAAAGTTTCAGTAGGAAAGCCAATGATAAAATCTGAAGTAATTGAAATATCTGGACATTGTTTTCTTAATTTTCTTATAATAGATTTATATTCTAATGTCGTATAATTTCTTTTCATTGCAGATAAAACTCTGTCAGAGCCTGACTGAATTGGTAAGTGTAGCATTTTAGCTAGTTTATCTATATTTTTGAAACAATCAATTAATGCATCGCTCATCTCATTTGGGTGGCTTGTGCTAAAGCGAATTCTTTTAATTTCACTTATTTCGGCAATATATTCTATTAAAGTAGGGAAATCGGCTATATTTCCATTACTCATTTTACCTCTATAAGCATTTACATTTTGACCAAGTAAAGTAATTTCAGTTGTGCCTTTAAGTGTTAAATTGATAATTTCCTTAAGAACATCATCCATAGGTCTTGAAACTTCTTCACCTCGAGTAAATGGGACGACACAAAAAGAGCAATATTTACTGCAACCTTCCATAATAGAAACTGTTCCTGATGGGTTTTCAGCATTCGGTAAGGGTAGATGATCAAATTTCTCAATTTCCGGAAATGATATATCAATTTGTGGTTTACCATTTTCTTCTCTTTTCTTGAGTAAATTTGGAAGTCGGTGAAGTGTTTGAGGCCCAAATACTATATCAACGTAAGGGGCTTTTTCAATAATATTAGCTCCTTCTTGACTTGCAACACAACCACCTACAGCAATCCTGAGATTAGGATTAGCTTCTTTTAATTTACGAATTCGCCCAAGGTCACTATAAACTTTTACTTCCGCTTTTTCTCTTATTGAGCATGTGTTTAAAATAATAAGGTCTGCATTTTTTTGTTCAGTTGTTTGAATGAGATTATTTTTTTTTGTTAATACGTCATTAATTTTTTCAGAGTCATATTCATTCATTTGACACCCAAAAGTTTTTATAAATACTTTTTTTCCCATTTGCTAAATATAAATTATTTTTTTAAAGGAGTAATTATAACTTTTTTAATGGTTTTTAAGTGGTACTGTATATAAATAGCTGAATAGAGTAACATTTTATAATGGAAAGTTTCCCAGTATTTATAAATATAAAAGATAAACCTGTAACTATAATAGGAGGAGGGGATATTGCTTTACGTAAGGTAAGGTTATTGATTAAAGTAGGCCCTAAAATAACTGTAATTTCAAAAGTAATTTGTAGGGAATTAAAAGAGCTTTTGACTCAGCATAATCACCAAATTATACAAAAAAGTTTTCAAGTCAGTGATTTAAAAGCTCCTATTTTAATAATTGCAGCTACGAATAATATTAAAATAAATAAACAAATATCAATTCTAGCTCAAAAGAAAAATATACTTATTAATGTAGTTGATCAACCTCAATTATGTACATTTACAATGGGATCTATAATTGAAAGAGATTCCTTAGTTGTGTCAATATCAAGTGGTGGAAAAGCCCCAGTATTAGTCAGAAGTATAAGGGAAAAAATTGAAACTTTAATACCGCAATCATATTCTGAACTAGTTAGTTTTTCGGGTAATTTGAGATCTATTGTTAAAAGAAAAATTAAATCGGGCATTAAAAGAAGAATTTTTTGGGAGCAATTCTTCGAAAGTGATTACATTCAAAATTTTATATTGGCTCCTAAAAAATTAAATTCAAGACTTTTTAATAAAATTTTATTAGGAATGAGGAAACAAAAAACTGGCGAGGTTTATTTAGTTGGCGCTGGACCCGGAGAAAGAGATTTATTAACCATAAGAGCGCTTCATTTAATGCAGAAATGTGATATTTGTATTTATGATAATTTAGTTTCAAAAGATATATTAGAATTGGTTAGAAGGGATGCTGATTTAATCTATGCAGGTAAAAAGCAAGATCAACATACTTTGAG
>ERZ1049444.1004-NODE-1004-length-22943-cov-13.685774_pt1 | contig 22943 bp, 21 predicted proteins | sample MGYA00383101_ERZ1049444 | MGnify/ENA primary metagenome ERZ1049444 (study PRJEB29581, sample SAMEA5548371) | metagenome | biome: marine; feature: coastal; material: water | depth 50 m | study: Short-term variability in the microbial, nano- and picoplankton...
TAGCTCCAATTGTTAACGAAATTATTGAAGCTATAAGAATTTCACTATCTAAAACTCCTCCAGCTCTTGTATCCGACATTGACAAAGACGGTGCTTGGTTGACTGGTGGTGGTTCTATACTTAAACAACTTGATAGAAAGATTGCAGAAGAATTAGGTATCCCAATAAATATGACAGATGATCCACTAAGTACAGTTGTAGTTGGTTCGGGTATCTGCCTTGAAAGATTTGAAGATTTCAGAACGGTATTAAAGTCATCACCAAAACCAAACTAGCCCATGATTAATAACAACAGTCCAGGAAGAAGAGTTTACATATTTTTCATTTTTGGGATTCTTCTAAGCGCTATAGTGTTTACTATAGATATTTTTTCAGAGAGAAATCTTTCAAAGTACTTGAATGATAACTTTGATATTTTATTACCACAACCTGACATAGATGGTAAGGTCTCCTCTTTTTCTTCACTTGAAGTATTTAAAACAAAATCTAATTTAATAAATGAGAATATTCGTTTAAAAAATGAAGTTATAGAATTACGAAAACTTCAAGTTGAAAATGAAAAACTAAGAGATCAAAATTATAGTTACAATGCTATCACTAAGAGTATTGACACTGCATTCTACAATATTATTGAAACATCAATCATTTTTAAAAACCCTTCTGAGGAATATATTATTTCCGGAGGAGAAGATCTTAATCTAAAGGTGAAAGATTTGATTATTGATGAAAATTCTTTTGTCGTAGGGGTCGTTTCGGCAGTAAGAAAAAATCAATCAATAATCTCATCTATTCAGAATCCTACATTTACTATCGAAGGACTAGATAAATATGGAAACGAATATTTGATAACTTCAGATAGTGAAAATCTTATAATTAATTCTATTAACGTAGTTGCTGAAAATACAGATATTAAATATATTTATACAGATATTTCTTATGGCCACCCAGGTCAGTTTCCTATTGTAGACTTGTCTACTACACCAGTATCTTTTGCAAATGATAAAATAAGTGCACAAGTCCCCATTTATTTTAAGGTAAATTATTTTTCTAATATATATTTGGTAAAGATTAAATGACATATGTTAAAAGCGTAGTATTGGTTCTTTTAACTCTTTTCTTAATATACACAGAGGTAAGAACAAATACTTTATTGAGTTCAATTGATTATTTAGAATTTTTACCTTTTTTATATTTTATTTTTTATGTTTCGATATTCTTTTTTTCAAGACTTTCTGTTTTAGTGGTTTTATTGAGTGGTTTTTATTTCGATCTTTTCTTTTCAGATAATTTCTTAGGATATACCTCCATAAAACTTCTCTCTATTTGCATGCTCATTCATTTTATAAACAGCAAATTTTCGAGAGGTATTCTTGTGGAGTTTATGTTATTTTATCTTTGTGCATTATTTTATAAATTTGAAGTAATCGTACTTTCCATTGACAGCAGTATTTTTTTCTTATTAATTATTTGTTTACCTAATTACCTTTTATTTAATTTATTGACCAGTACTCTAAGAAGAGATGTTTTTTCAACAAAAATTTAGACTACTTTCATTTTTAATAAGCGTTATCTTTCTAGGGTTGATTTTTAATATTTATAATTTACAGATAATCAACAGGGAAGATGCAATAGAGTCGGTAAATATACAAACACTGGATACTTTTTACATTGCTTCACCAAGGGGGGAAATTTATGACACAAATAATAATAAGCTTGCATCATCATCACTAGAGCCACATCTTTTTATAAATTTAAGAAAAATAAATGATAAAAATATTAGTAAATATGAACAGTATATTAAATACAATTTTACCGATTTAGAAGATACATTCATTTCCGACCTTTTTAAAAGCAAAAATTTAATGGTTAAAGTTGCCAACATTACAGAACTAAGCTTTGATGAAAGACAAAGTTTATCTTCATTAGATGCTTTTGAAATATTTGATTTTCCAGTCAGAAAATACGAATATGATAATATTGCTTCACATATCATAGGTTATTTAGGTGAACCATCATTGGAGGACATTAAAAGCTTTCCACTTGCTGCGTACTCTAATATTGTTGGCAAAAATGGTTTAGAAAGATATTACCAGAAAGACTTAGCAGGAAATCCAACTCAAATTATATTTCAAGGGAGTGAAATAAAAGAAATAGTCAATGGAAGTCCTGGAAAAGATATTATTTCAAGTTTAGATATAGATCTTCAAATAGTTGCAACAGAGTCACTTTTACAGGGTATGCAGTTAGCTAATGAAAGATTTGAATCAAGCAATAAAATACAAAAAGGAGCAGTAGTAGTCCTCGATATTCGCACCAATGAAGTTCTGTCCCTAGTCTCTTTGCCAGATTATAATCCTAACAACTTTGTGGATGGAATTTCAAATAGGGAGTTTAATGAGTTAAATATTACTGGAGCTTTCAATAATTACCCCATTCAAGGTCAATATCCTCCTGGTTCAGTTTTTAAAGTAGTTGCTTATTGGTTGGCAGAACAAGAAAACCTATACCCAGAAGGATTATCATCACGAAATGGAAAAATTGATTGTGAAGGTAGCCTTGTATTTGGTTTCAATGATGGATCTCAACAAGTATACAATGACTGGAAAGAAGAAGGTCACGGACGCGTAAATTTAAGCTCTTCGATTAAAGAATCTTGTAACGTATATTTTTGGGATATTGCTTTAAAAATATGGAGAGATTATGAAGGAACGTCTTCAGAATCCATACTCCAAGAATATGCAAAAAGTTTGGGTTTTGGTGAATTAACTAATATAGATTTACCTTATGAAGCTAGTGGGGTTGTTCCTGATAGAAATCTTTTTGAAGATTGGGCAGTGTCTCAACCTGAAAGAGTGAGAGCGGAAGGCTGGCTAGGTGGAGATTTAATGAATCTCATTATCGGTCAAGGAGCGATCACTACAACACCAATTCAGGTAGCAAATGCATACAGAACCTTAATATCTGGTAAATTAAGTAAACCATATATTAATCTCGATCAACAAGATAACAAAGAGCTGTTATTAGAAGTAAATGAAACCTTTATCAATTTTTTGTTACAAGATCTTAATTCTGTCACAAACGAAGGGGGAACTGCGCATGCTTCATTTTCAATTCTTGGAAATAACGTAAAGGATGTTGGAGGTAAAACGGGAACAGCACAAAACTCAGGTGATAAAAATAACACATCTTGGTTTGTCGGAATAGACTCAATTAGTAATCCAAGATATGTCATTGCTACAGTTGTTGAAGAGGGTGGTTCTGGTAGTGCAATTGCAGCACCAGTTACTCGAAGAATAATTCAATCTTTACGTGGTGTAAACCCAACTCCTGTGAAGTTTGGAGAAATAACAGAATGATTAATAGAAAGATAACTATTCTCGGCCCAGAGGGTACAAATTTAACACTTCTAATTCTATTTTTATTCTTAAATTTTATTTCTTGGCTTACTTTATTTACACTTTCGGATGGCTTGACTTTTGATCTTCAAAATTCTGTTTTCAGACAGATGACATTTTCAATCCTTGCCATAATCTTATTTTTTGCTATTACGTATATTTCACTTGATCAAATTAATAACTACACTTATTTATTTTTTGGGTTGGTTTCTCTTCTATTGGTTTTGTTATTTACAACAGATCCAAAAGAAGGTGTAAGAAGGTGGTTTGATCTAGGTCTGATAGATTTTCAGCCATCAGAATATATCAAAATTGCTCTTGTTCTTTTTATTTCTAAATCTTTTTCAGAAAATTTCAATAAAGTATATATCGGTCTTATTTCTTTTATTCCAATAGCATTAGTCTTCTTTCAACCTGACTTGGGTACAACTACATTGTTATTAGCTATTACATTGAGTATGTTTCTAGTATCTGATATTAAAACACGAACTATATTCTCTATAGTTCTCCTTGGTGGAGTTTCATTCTTTGGATTATTAGAGTTGGGTTTTATAAATTCGTATCAACTAAACAGAATTACTAGTTTTTTTGATTCTGTAGATTTCGCACAATCACAAAGTAGATTAGCTATTTCTAGTGGGGGGTTTTCAGGACAATTCTTTGAAGTTGAAAAAATAAATCAAATTTTTATACCTGTTCAAAGTACAGATTTTATTTTTTCCGCTTACGCCTATCAATTTGGATTTATAGGTGTAATAATTTTATTTGGTCTATGGGCGTTCTTTTTTTACAGAGTGGCAAAAATAATAGTATCTACTCAATCAGATTTTGAAAAATTTGTACTTGCTGGTTTTTCAGGATCTCTTATTTTTCAAATATTCATAAATATCTCAACAGTAATTGGAATTATACCGGTTACAGGAATGCCTTTTCCCTTACTTAGTTTGGGCGGGTCTTCCATTGTTGCAACTGCAGTTATTTTTGGGATTATAAATAGAATATTTATTGAAAATAACGTAGTTATTTAATATTCCATACCCACTATCCTTAATTTATGAGTTTTTATAATATATTTTCACATCAATATGGAGGTTTTAATGTTTGGATTATTCAAAAAATCAAAAGTAATACGAAAGAGCGATGAACAGTTAGATAAAACTGAAACTAAATGGTTCAAGGGTCAAAAAGTAAAAATTAAAACGGGAACCACATCTAGTCGTCCTAATAAAAAAAATTATCGAAATAATAGATCTAATAGATCTAACAACCAAACATGGTTTAAAGAAGCACCACTGCCTGTACCGAATGTAGAAAAAAAGCAGATGCTAATAAGTTCAAAAGGTGGCTCATCAAAGATAGCAATATTAGAAGGAGCGTCTCTTGTAGAGTACTATTCTGATCAAAACAAGAAGCAATCACTTGTAGGAAACATATATTTAGGAAAAGTAAAAAACATCCTTCCAGGTATGGAAGCTGCTTTTGTGTCTTTCGGCGAGGAAAAAAATGGTGTTATTTATGTCGCAGATATTTCAAACTCAAAAAGAAATTCTAAAATTGAACACTTACTAAAACCAGAACAGGAAATATTAGTACAAGTTGTTAAAGACGCAATGGGTGAAAAGGGTGCGAGACTAACTGGTCAAATTTCATTTCCGGGAAGGTACCTTGTCTTAATTCCAAACTCTAACACCAAAGGGATTTCTAGAAGGCTTCCTGAGCAAGAGAGGTCACGTTTAGACAGAATAATTAGAAAAATTAAACCTGAAGGATTTGGAGTAATTGTCAGAACAGCTGCAGAAGGTGTATCTGAAAGTTCACTAAAAAATGATATCGATAAATTAGCTGATGAATGGTCTGCTGTGTCATCAAGCAATCAAGGAACTGCTCCAGTTTTAATCCATGAGGAACCAGATGTTTCTATAAAAGTTATTAGAGAGCATTTGAATTCAAATTTTAAGAAATTACTAATTGAAAAAAACAAAAATTTTGATGCCGTTAAAAAATATGTAGAAGATACTTCACCAGAGCTAACAAATATTATTGAAAGTTATGATGACAAGTTAGATCTTTTTGAAAGATATCACATAGAAGACCAAATCCAAAAAGCATTAGATAGAAAAGTTTGGTTACCTTCTGGAGGTCATTTGATAATAGATCCAACAGAAGCCCTGACTGTTATAGATGTAAATACAGGAAAATTCGTTGGTAAAGACAGTCTTGAAGAAACCGTTTATGAAAACAACTTAGAAGCTGCTGAAGAAATTGCACGCCAACTACGTTTAAGGGATATAGGTGGAATAATAGTTATTGATTTTATAGATATGGAATCTATTAAAAAACAACAAAACTTACTTACCAAGTTGAAACAAGAACTTGCGAAAGACAAAACAAGAACTCAAGTATTTGAAATTTCGAGATTAGGACTTGTTGAGATGACTAGAAAAAATGTTGCTGCAGGTCTAATTGAAACATTTTCTGAAGAGTGTGAAGTATGCAGTGGAAGAGGTTTAATTATAAACGATATATTTTCAAATAATTCACAAGAAAATAATACACTTGAATCCGAAGCCGTAGTAGAGTGATTTAGTTATGAGTATATATGCAGTAATTAAAGTTGGAGCAGTTCAACAAAGAGTTTCAGTAGGGGATACAATTGAAGTACCACATAATTTTCCTGATGAAGCTGTAGAGCCAATTTTCATGGGCTCTAACAAGGGTGGAATAAAAGCAGACAAAGATTCTTTGAAAGATTCGTTAGTCGAGTTTGAAACAATGGGAAACACTAAATCAAAAAAAATCAATATTTTCCAATATAAAAATAAAACTGGCAACAGAAGAAGAATGGGTTACAGAGAAGATAAGAAAATAATTAAGATAACTTCTATTTCTAACTCTGATTTTGGAGAAGAGGAGTAAACATGTCAAAAACAAAAGCTGGTGGTTCAACTAGGAATGGTAGAGATTCAGAATCGAAACGACTGGGTACTAAAGTATATGATGGCCAAGATATTTCCGCAGGTTCAATAGTAATTAGACAGCGCGGTACAAAAATTCACCCAGGAGAGAATGTTTCCAAAGGTGGAGACGATACACTTTTTGCAAAAATCGATGGAGTGGTTAAATATTCTTCAAGGAATGGTAGAAAACTAGTAAATATCATTCCAAAATGAAGCAATGTTCATCGACAAGATTGACCTAACTTTATTTTCTGGTTCTGGGGGTTCAGGATCCATAAGCTTTAGTTCCAAAAGTTCTAAAACTTCACCTAATGGTGCAAGTGGAGGAAATGGTGGGTCTGTATTATTAAAAACAAACAAAAAGTTATTTGATTTCACACACATCTATTCAAAAAGTATATTCAAAGCAGAAAATGGTGGAGATGCTTCAAAAAACCTTCAGTCAGGAAAAAATGCTGAAGATTTGATTATCGAAGTACCATTAGGAACTAGTGTATATGACGAATCTGGACTAATAGCTAAATTAATACATGAGAATCAGGAATTATCTTTACTTAAAGGTGGAAGAGGTGGATCAGGTAATAAAGATCTTAAATCTTCAAGAAATCCTAATCCAGGAATTGCAGAACAGGGACAAAAAAGAAATAGAAAAGATATAAAACTTGAATTAAGTTTAATAACTGATATTGCTATATTAGGTTTACCAAATTCAGGAAAAAGCACTTTAATCAAAAAAATTACAAATTCAAATGCAAAAACTGATTCGTACCCCTTTACTACAATTTCACCAAATCTTGGGGTAATAGAAAATTTACGTGATAAATACGTAATTTGCGATCTTCCTGGACTAATTAAAGGAGCAGCTACAGGAGTTGGTTTGGGTAAATCAATACTGAAGCATTTAATAAACACAAAAGCTCTTATTTTTCTCTTAGACCCCTCCAACATCGAACTAACCACAGACGAACAGATTGAACTGCTCCAGACCGAAATTAATGGATATGATGAAAAACTTAAGCAACTACCAGTTTTAATAGTAGTGAATAAATCTGATCTTGTTGACATAGATGATCAAATGATAACTATCTCAGCATTAGAAGGATTGGGTTTAAATTTACTACTTGAAAAAATTGAAGAACTTGATCTTAAAAATCTTAAAACATTAAACAAAAGTTATTTAAAAACAGAAATAAAGAAAAATGAATTTACAATTCAAAATCTATCACCGGATTATTGGGATGTTTCAGGTAATGATGTTGAAAATATTATTAATTTAATTGGAAATGAAAGTGATGTTTTTAATGAGATTTCATATAGGTTTGAAAATTCAAATATTCCTGATGAATTAAAATTGTTGGGAGTCCATAAAGGAAGTACCATCAAACTAGGTAAATACGAGTTTATTTATGAAGAATAAAAAAAATATAGTCATTAAATTGGGAACAACTTCAGTTATTCAAGATAACGTTCTGAACTACGAATTTATTGATTCGTTAGCTAGGAGTGTTACAGTCTTAAAAAAACAAGGTGTTAACACACTCATAGTTACATCAGGAGCTGTTCAGCTTGGAGCGAATGAGTTAAGATTAGAAAAAAGACCGACAAATTTAAAAGCTCTCCAAGTTGCTTCTGCTATTGGTCAAATAGAATTAATAAACTCGTATAAAAATATTTTTCAGAAGCATAATTTAAAAGTTGCCCAAGTTTTAATGTCTAAAAATGTTTTAGAAGATAGATCACAATTTGTAAATACGACAGATGCATTTAATGAGTTAATAAATCAGGATATTATTCCCATAATTAATGAAAATGACATTGTTGCTACCGAGGAACTCAAGTTTGGAGATAATGATCGTCTATCTGCAATTGTCGCTATTCTTACTAAAGCTGACAAACTAATAATTGTGACCGATCAAGAGGGTCTTTTTAATTCGGATCCTATATCCAGTATGGAAGCCAAAAAAATTGACTACATTGAATTTGATTCAGAAGAACTTACAAACTTAATTGAAACATCTACTTCAGGCAGAGGAATGGGGGGTTTCTCCACTAAAATAATGGCCGGACAGATGGCTGGCTTTTCTGGTATACCCACCCAAATAATATCTTGGGATAAAGATGCTTTAAAAGACGTTGTAGATGGAAAAAAGATAGGTACTTTTATTAAGCCTTCAATTAAGAAAGTAAAATTAAAGAAATTGTGGATAGCATACGGCTTACAAGTTACTGGACGAGTTGTTGTAGATCGAGGAGCTATTGAAGCACTAAAATCTAACGCATCTCTGCTATCTATCGGAATCAAAGAAATAACTATGAGTTTTAATCCAGGTGACGGAGTTGAGATTGTTGATGAACTAAATAATCCTATCGCCAAAGGGTTGGCTAAAATAAATAGTTCTAAGATTTTAAAAGATACAAATGAGATAGTTATTCATAAGGATAATTTATTAATCTTATAAAAAGATTTTTATTACTGTAATAATCAAATAAACTTGATATGTGTTAAAAGATATTGGTATTAAAGCTCAAAAAGCGGCTCGTGAATTAATAAATCTTGATTCAGATCTTAAAAATAAAGTAATTGTTGAGATGTCTCAGCAGTTACTTAAAGATAAAGATGAAATTTTGAATGCCAATAAAAATGATATTAAAAATGTTAAAGATCTTAATCTTTCAGCAGCATTAATCGATAGATTAACTCTTACCGAAGAAAGATTACAAGGCATGAGTGATGGGCTTTTAAAAATTGTGTCTTTAGATGATCCTGTAAACTCAATTACAGCTTCATGGAAAACTAAAGAAGGGTTGAACATCAATAAAGTAAGATCACCCTTTGGTGTAATTGGTGTTATTTATGAAGCTAGGCCAAATGTTACTAGCGATGTTTCAGCATTATGTTTGAAATCTGGTAACGCGGTGGTGTTAAAAGGCTCAAGTTATTGTGTAGATTCAAATAGTCAAATATTAGCTTCTCTACAAAAATGCCTTGTATTTAATCAGATTGACAAAAATTCAATTCAGCTCATTAAGAGTAAAGATCGAGAAGATGCAATAAAATTTATGCAATTGAAAGAATACATCGACCTAATAGTACCAAGAGGGGGAAGAGGTTTAATTGATACCTTAGTAGAAAATGCAAAAGTACCATTCATTTTGGACGGCGATGGAAATGTACATTTATATATACACGAAGATGCCAAGAAAGAATATATCAACAATATTGTCATAAACTCGAAAGTGCAAAGACCAGGAGTGTGTAACGCATTAGAAACTCTTCTTATTAATCGAAAAGTATATGAAGAAATGGGTAAAGAAATTGTATCTGAATTATTAACCAACAATGTTGAATTATTTGTAGACAAAGACATAATCAAAGATTTCCCTTCTTTAGAGGAGGTAACAAACATGCATTACGAAACTGAGTTTCATGATTTAAAACTAGCAATTGGCATTGTAGATACCGTAGAAGAGGCAATACATCACATTCAGAAGTATTCTTCAGGTCATACAGAGGCGATAATCACTGAATCTACAAGTACGTCTGAATTTTTTTCTAAAAGTATTGACTCCTCTGTTATATTTATAAATACCTCTACAAGATTTACAGATGGTGAGATGTTTGGATTCGGTGCGGAGGTCGGCATAAGCACTCAGAAACTGCATGTACGGGGACCTATGGGGCTTGAAGCACTAACAACAGAGCGTTATGTGGTAACTACAGAAGGGATAATTAGAGAGTGAATACCAAAGATTTAAACTTAAAAGAATTAGAACAAAGTGGATACTTTACAACCCAGAGCTTGGTTGATGTAATAAATGCCGCACGTTTTCTCAATAAGCCGCTATTAATTGAAGGTCCCGCAGGAACTGGAAAAACTTTTCTCGCTAAAACTTTATCGAAAATTCTAAATTTAGAATTAATCCGTCTTCAGTGTCACGAAGGAATAGATGAAGATAGGGCAGTATATGAATGGAACTACAAAAAACAACTGTTATCCATTCAAAGCAAATCAGATACAAGTAATTTATTTTCGGAAGAGTATTTGATAAAAAGACCGCTATTAACAGCTTTGACTTCTCAAGTTGATAATTTATTACTTATTGATGAAGTAGATAGGGCTGATGAGGAATTTGAGGCTTTATTACTAGAGATCCTAGCTGAAAACCAGATAACAATTCCAGAAATGGGAACAATTACTGGTGAGGAAAATAAAGTTATCATCCTTACATCAAACAACACAAGAGAATTATCAGATGCCTTAAGAAGAAGGTGTATATATCTTTATTTGGATTTTCCAACAATAGATATTGAAAAAAGAGTTCTGATGCATACGGTTGATGAGATTACTGAAGATGATGCAATTAAGTATGCATCTCTTATTTCACACATCAGAAATTTAAATTTAAACAAGATACCATCTTTAATTGAATCTGTAGAGTGGGTAAAATTTAATATTTTTAACAAGAGTAAAATATATGAAAATCTAGGCATACTGCTTAAAGATAAATCTGATCACAAGCTCTATCTGGAAAGTATGGAAAATTTTAATGAATCTAACAACAAGTGAGTTAGTAAAGTTTTCAAATTATTGTAAAGACAATGACTTTTATATACCTGTTGAATCAACAGAAAGTTTTTTGAGATACAAAATTTCAAAAAATATCAGTACGCTAGAAGAAAGCTTAAAGTATTTTTTGTATCTGGTTCCTAAAGATAAAGAAAGTCAGACCACTTTAAAAAACTTAATCTATGGATATTTCCAGGTATCTCTGGTTGAAACTAGTGATGATGCATTTCATATAATTGATGAATACTTAAGTGGAAATGATGATCTTCTTGAGATGCTGGAAGAGCTTAACGCTGGTGGTTTATCTATTTTAGAAAAGCTTTCTATTGATTTAATTTCTAATGATATTGAAGCTGATTTCACAAGGCCTGTCTCTGATTTATATTGGCTTAACCAGGTAAAAAAAACCTTAAACTATCAAAATTTTTTAAATGTGTTTGATAATCTTAATACCTCTAATTTTTCAGAACTAACCAATCAACTAAATAGAAAAAATATGGAAAGTTTATTAGACACTCAAATATTAGAAAAGATAAGAGAAGAAAGAAATAAACAGAAAAGTCCCTATGAACCCTCAGAGTTAAATCCTAAAAATGAGCTCAATGAAACAGATTTTCTCTTCACCAATCAAGAGGAACGTCGACTCTTACTTGAGCAAACTTACCAATTAGGAAATAGGCTTGCAGTGAAATATAAACGATTTGTAAGGGAGTCAACAAAGGGTCGTCTATTTTTTAGAAAAACAATAAGGAAATCATTACAATATGGAGGAACTCTTCAAAAAATAATTTTCAAACCAAAACTACGCCAAAAACCAAAATTGACTATTGTTTGCGACATAAGTGGCTCAATGGCATTAAATTCTTTATTTGGCGTTACTTTACTTTATGGGATGGTTAATAAATTCACATCAATAAAGGCCTATGTATTTATTGATGGAATTACTGAAATATCAAAGACATTGAGAAACATTAAAAAAAATGAAATAGAAACCATATTTTCTAGATGGAGTGAGTTTGTTAAATTTGACGGTCATTCAGATTATCAAAAATCTTTTGAAGAACTTCTCGAAGATGATTTTTCTAAAAAAGGCACTCTTATTGTTATTGGTGATGCCAGGAACAATTACAGGAATATTTCTAAATTACTTATAAGCAACCTAAATGAGAAATATCATAGAATATTTTGGATAAATCCGGAGCAAGAAAAGTATTGGAATACAGGTGATAGCCAGATGAACAAGTTTGAGGCAATAAATAATAAAACAGTCGAAGTAAGAAACTATAAACAATTGAAGAACTTTGTTAAAGAACTAGATTTTAAAACGGTTCTATCATCATGAATATTGGAATATTAGGAGGTACATTCGATCCTCCACATCAAGCACATTGTGAAATTTCTTCAAGAGCAATTGAACAATACGATTTAGATAAAGTTCTATTTGTTCCCTCTAAAAACCCATGGCAAAAATCTGTTAAGACTACATATAAAGATCGCTACAACATGACAAATCTACTTGTAGAAAATTATCAACAATTTGAAGTTAGTGATGTAGAGGAGAGTAACCCCAAACAAACATATACAGTTGATACTCTAAAAAACTTATCAATCCCCAAAGAGGAGTTATTCTTCATACTTGGCGCTGATGTAGCAGTTGATATCAAAACATGGAATAACTATCAAGAGCTAGAGAATCTTACAAATTTCTTAATTGCACCGAGAGATGACATTCCTAAAGATTCTCTTAATAGTGAGTTCCCTTTTGTTTATAACTTAATTGCTGGGGATGAACTGGACATTAGTTCAACCACAATAAGAAAAAAGTACCATGAGGGAGTTAATTTAGATCAGATAATTCCCAATAATGTTCTGAGTTATATTACAGAAAATAATATTTATTAATTTTTCCACGTCTTTTTGTAAAAGAGTATTGCTATGGGGAATATTTCGAGCCTTCCAACGATCATTAAAAAACAAATTACCAATTTAGATACCGAGTCCATAAATGCAAAGTTTTGTATGGGACCTACTTCATTTAAACCCGGACCAATGTTATTCATAGCTGAAGCAACACTACTTAAAACTCCTTCAAACGAGAGATTAATTCCAGCAGCACTTGAAGAGGCGCTTAATGCGAATGTTCCAAGAACAAAAATTGCAACATATAGTATAAAAAATGTCTGTACAGACTCTATCATTTTTTCAGGAAGAGCTGAACGTGACATTCTTATTTTAAATATCGCATTGGGATACAGTATTTTGCGTATCTCATTTCTAACTGATTTGAGTAAAGCGATTACTCTAATTGTTTTTAGACCTCCAGCAGTTGATCCTGCCATACCTCCTAAAAACATTAAACCTAATATAAATGCTCTGTAGTCAACACTCCATAGTTCATAGTCAACATTTGTAAATCCAGTTGTAGTTATGAGAGTCAATGATGTAAACAATGCAGAGTTTACTGCTTCAAGATAGGATTCATTGATAGATAGTGTTTTTGGGATGAATATAAATGTGGATGCAAGAACAATAAATAGATAAAATTTAAATTCTGTACTATCTAATAAACTTTTCACATTTTTAAAGCTTTTGAATATAAGCGTAAAAGAAATTCCAGCAATAAACATGAATAATATAATTACCCACTTTGCCGATTGGTTCATTTCAGAAACAGAAGAGTTTAGAATGCTGAAACCACCTGTAGATAATGTAGTTAAAGAATGATTTAATGCAGAGTATAAACTCAAACCACTTAGGTATAAAAGTCCTGTTTCAAGCAATGTTAAACCAGAGTAAACACCCCACAAAAGTTTTGCTGTGTCTTGAAATCGTGGCGTTAATCTATCCGCAACAGGACCGGGGGATTCAGCTTTAAACAAATTGATACCTCCCGAACCTAAAAGGGGGAGGACAGTTATTGTTAACACAACAATTCCCATACCACCTAACCATTGAGTTGTAGACCTCCATAAAAGCAGAGAGGCATTTACAGATTCAATATTGGTTAAGATAGAAGAACCTGTAGTTGTAAACCCAGAAACTGTTTCAAATAAAATATCAACAAATGTTAATTTGATATTTGCAAGTAAATATGGGATTGTTCCATAGACAGAAATTAATATCCATGAAATACCCACTGCACCAAACCCTTGGATCGTTGAAAGCTTTCTAGTTGGTAAAATATTTCTTCTTATTAAGAACGAAAAAATAAGGGTGATGAGTAGAAGTACTACTAGAGAGTTAGCGTAATCATAGTCTTTCTCATAATATCCATAAAAGATAGTTGGCAGAAGGGATGCAGCCAATACTGGGTACACAGCCGAACTGATGAAGATTATGATTTTTAACATTTAAAGGTTAACAGAATACTTCTTCTACTTCTTCAACACTCTCAGGGTGAGTAAAAACAACTAACTTATCTTTAGCTGCAAATTTCCAACTTCCAGAGGGTATGTAGGTGTTTTCTCTTCTTGTCACACCAGCAATAAGACAATTATTAGGTAGCTCCAATTCCGAAATTGATTTATCCAAAACTTCACATTTCTCACTGATGATTATCTCTAATGCTTCAATGTCGGTATCTTCAAAGGTAAGGGCAAATGTCACTTGAGAAGAACGAACGTCTTTTAATATAGAGTTAGCTGCAGAAATTCTTGTTGAGATAGTTGCCTGAATAGAGGAGTCTTTTAAAAGTTCTAAATAATCAATCTTGTTTACTCTTGTAATGATCTCTGTTGCCCCAAGAGCTTTTCCAACCAGTGAGCAAACTATATTCTTAGAGTCATCTTTACTCAATGCTACAATTGCAGATTCATCATCCACACCAATATCAATCAAATTATTAGGAACTTTTGGATCATTACACACGACTATAACGTGAGAATTATTTTCAGCTATTCGGTTACAGTCTTCCTCGTCATCGTCAATGACAACAATATCATATTTCTTATATAGCCTCTGAGCTAATAATTCCGAAGCACGTGAGGCACCTATGATTATGACTTTTTTTAATTCTTTTTTTTCTTCTATGCCAAGAAGAGATAAAGCAGTTTGAACATCACCGTTCTTAACTATCAACTTGACATGGTCATTTATTTTAAGTTCGGTGTCACCATTTGCTAATTGTGACTCACTATCCCTGACGTAAGCGGTCACAAGCCAGTTCTCCCTGCCTCCAAATTCATGTATATTGCTCAATTTGTTACTTAACAAAGGTGATGATTCTGTAATTACACCCCCGATTGAGAGAAGTTTTCCATTACAAAATTCATGTATGTCGTATATCCCAGCCCTTGTTAGCAACTTTTCAATTTCATCACAAGCTGAATCAGAAGGGTCGATAATCTGGTCTATTTTAAGTTCTTCAAGTTCATTTTTCATTGAATTATCTTGAACGCGAGCAAAGGATTTCTTTGTACCCATATTTTTTGCTAAATAGCAGCTGAGCATGTTTACATTTTCATTGTCTGTGACTGCGATAATCAAATCTGCTTCTTCTGCGCCAGCTTGCATAAGAGAGCTTGGACTTCCACCATTACCTTGAATAACTAAGGCGTCTAATGTGGAGTTAAGTTCTTCGACTTTTGTAAAGTTTTCCTCTATTAGAGTTACGTCATGTTGCTCACCAGAGAGTTTAGTTGCTAAAAAGTTACCAACTTCCCCAGCGCCAATAATGATTATTTTTTTCAAATTAGCCTCAATATTAAGAATAGTGTGATTATTTATTACATGGTAATATATTTAATAGTGTCTAACAAAATAAATGAAAATAAATCAACTCCTTTAGATTCACTCATTGATATATTATTGATTCAAAATATTAAAGATATCAAAATTTATGAAGCAAAATCTGATATTTATAGTGACTTTGTGATTATCTCAACAGCAACTTCTAGTATTCAGATGAATTCATCGCTACATAAAATAGTAACTTACCTTAAATCTACAGGCAGAGAAAGTTTATCAGAGGGTGTAAACTCATCCTGGATTCTTTTGCAATCAGAAGGTTTAACTCTCCACATTTTTACTGAAGAGGCAAGAGAGTATTACCTAATTGAAGATTTATTTTTTGATAGTAATTTAGTGAATCAATATGGTTAAAATTTCATTAGTTAGGGGCTGTAGCTCAGCTGGCAGAGCACCTGCATGGCATGCAGGGGGTCAGGGGTTCAAATCCCCTCAGCTCCACTTAAGGAAATGAATATTTCATTTATAAGAGAAATTATTAATCAAACTAAAGAGTTGATATTTTCACAATTTTTTATTGCTCTGATTTCATTACTTCAGGTATCCATAGTTGTAAAAATATTAGGTGCCGAAAAATATGGAATCGTTACTCTGATTGTTACCCTACCGAGTCTAGTTTTTAGAGCGCTTCATTCAAAAAATAGCGATGTAACTCTTTTATCATTCAAAAAAAAGTCATCATTAATTCATTCCTATTTTTTTGATTTATTGATTGGAGTGGTTGCATTTTCAGTTTGTATTATTGCACTTAATTCACCAATCAAAAATTATTTTGCAATTCCAGAAATTGAAAAATATGTTTTAATTTTTATAGCATCAAAAATACTACAGACATTTTCCGAGAGTTCTAAGGCTTGGTTAATTAATAATAACAATTTTGCCAGATTCTCTCTTTTAGAATCTACTGCGATAAGTGTACGGTTTTTGGCGATAATAATCATGATTTCTAGAACGCCTACCGTCGAAAATTATATTATCGGTCAAACTATTTATTCGATGTATTACGGTATAGCGAGTTTATTTGTTGTACGAAAAAGTTTTAATCTTAGAGATTTTAATATTAAAGATTTTAAAGATTACATAACTATCGTTTTACCTCATTACAAATCGATTAGACTAAACCAAATAATTGGACTCATTCCTCAACATTTTGATGTGATAATAATTTCAATAGTTACAGACTACTCAAGTGTTGGAATCTATAGATTTGCAAAAAGACTAATTGAACCGGTTAATTATGTAATTGCAGTTTTCAATCCTTGGCTTCAGGGAAAACTCAGCCAGAATCTCAGATCATTTGATGTTAAAACATTTTTTGTAAAATTTCTCCTTCCTTTATCCTCAGCCATAATACTTTTTTACTTTTTAATGGGTAAAATGATGATTCAGCTAATTGGCTCAGAAGAATTTTTAGAATCTTACGAGCCGTTGTTAATTCTTTTAGCTGGTTACTCCATTTACTTACTTACCTTTTGGATTAGGCAATATTTATTGTTCAACAATCTTTTATTATTTCACACATACGGAAGAGTTATTTATACAGTTTCTTTCGTATTGTTCTCTACAATAGCTTCACCAATTTATGGATATAACGGTATTGCGATGTCTTTAAGTCTTGCGATGTTATTTCAAAAAACTTTTGAATATGTTATTTATAAAAAGAATGTAGTCCAATAAATATAAAGATTACATCTAATTCTAAAAGTTTAATTATGATTAGGTTATGGCATTAAAAAACCAAGTTGTTAGTTTACTACTTACAGCATCACTATTTTTTTTCTGTTTAGATGCTTACTCTATATTCGAAATACCAATTTCATGGATTGGCTTACTTGGGTTATTTTTTATTGCAATTTCAGTAGATTATAAGACAGTATCAAATTCTAATGTATTTCTTATTGTGTTAGTTCTATTAATACCAACATTTTTTCAGATTATTTCACTACAACCTTTTCAGATAAATTTGAATGTTGTGCTCCGGATATTTAATATTGTATCTTTTGTGGTAGTTTTACTTTTTTCACTAAATTACTTCAATAAATCAAAATTAGCTAATTTTAATTATTTACTGCAAAAATTATTATTAATTCTTTCAGTATTTGCTATATACTCTTATTTCGCACAAATATTTGACTTTCCAGAATTCATAAGAACTAGGTCAAACACAGGGTTATTAGGTAGTTCTTCTCAAACAACATTCTGGAAGAATGAACCTCACAGGATGTTAGGAACCTTTAGAGAACCAGTATTGTTAGCCTCAACGCTTTTACCTTTGTATTTACTGTACATATTCTCTGTCAGCAAATTACACAAAACTACGGTTATTTTAGCCTCACTTGCAATTGGGTTAACTCGCAGTGATTTAGTTAGAATCTATTGTTCATTCGTATTAGTTGTATTAATTATTAATTATTTAATGAGTAAAAAAGTACACAATGCCATAATTCCGATTGTACTGGTTTTAATCTTTTCATTAACAGGACTTAGAGAATGTGATCTCAATCCAGCCAGTAAGGATTGTATTGAGTCGAATGTAACATCTACGGAAGTAGAGACAATAATTTTTAGTGACATAGAAAATACACTAGACATAGGTGATGATAGGAGTAATGTTCTCAGCTTTGCAATTTATTCATTTAAAGAACTATCCCCCAAAGGAGTTTCAAATGTAAATTACGAATTCAGTTCTTACCTTTCTAGTGAGATCAATAATGAAATGTATCTTACAAGTAGAACATTACCAAATTATTTACTCACCAGATATGCGTCACAAAATTTTGGAACTGGCAACTATTCCTTATTACGTTACTATCCCAATGTACAAAATCTATTTATAAATTCATCGTTATCTTTCGGAGCACCCTTTATTGCGTTCTTATTCTTAATAGCATTACATTATTGGATATCATCTAGAAAAAATTTAAATTTTTATTTATTTTTGCTTATCCCTTTATTCTTTTTCTTGACACCTGTTGAAGAATTTAATAGTTTTACTGCCCTCGTTATTGGAGTGGGGTATAACATGATTGTTAGTAATGAGGAAGCTGCGATATGAAGAAATATAACTTTTCACCTGGACCTGCCAAGTTAAATAAATCAGTGCTTGAGTTGGTAGATAACAATATCCTAGAGTATAAGAATGAAGGATATTCAATTCTTGAAATTTCACACAGGAGTGATGCTTTTCAAAATATTCTAAATAAAACCAAGGATAATTTACAAAAATTACTTAAAATACCATCTAATTATCAAATACTCTTTCTTCAAGGTGGAGCCACTTTTCACAATACATTTGTAGCGAGCAATATAAATAAGAATAAATCTACCACAAACTTAGTTACTGGTACATGGGGTACAAAAACATTTGAAGATTTTATTAAAATCAGAAATTCAAAACAGCTATTAATTAATAGTTCACAATTAAAAGACTTTCTAAATATCCCTAATCAAAAAGAGCTACAAAATGTCGATTATGTTCATATAACGTCAAATGAAACAATTGAAGGAATTCAGATGAGAGACTTTAATTGTTTGAATAATGATTTGATAATTGATAGTTCATCGGATCTTGGATCTTATCAGTTTGACTGGGATAATATTGCGTATCTTTATGCTGGAGCTCAAAAAAACTTAGGAATTCCTGGAGTAACAATATCTGTAATTCGAGATGATTTCATTGAAAAAAATGAAAACCCTACATACTTAAATATCAAAAAATTAACAGATAAAGACTCTCTCCTTAATACGCCACCAACCTTTTCAATTTATGTACTAAAACTTATGTCAGATTGGATGTTGAATCTTGGAGGAGTAGAGTTTTTTGAAAAGCAATCTATCGAAAATTCAAGCAATCTCTATTCATTACTTAGCAAATATAATGACCATGTATCAATACCAGTTGATGAATACTCGAGAAGTCGGATGAATGTAGTTTTTAATTTTAACAATAGTGACCATGAAGAAATGTTTTTTGAAGAATCATTAAAAAATAACATAATTGGAATAAAAGGTCATCGAAGTGTTGGGGGAGTAAGAATAAGTTTATATAACTCCGTAGACAAGACAGAGGTTCAATATTTATTAGAGTTCATGAAATCTTTTTTTGATAAATTATGAGAATAAACAATTTTGAAAAATTCACTTTCAATAATTCTGAAATAAGAGGTATAAAATTATTGGTTAATTTTTCATTAAAGAATAATGTAGAAATCATTCTTCATGAGGAAACCCAAGATAAGTATCAACAACTCAAAAGTATTGATGTTGTGAAGTCCTTTCCGCCTTTACTTTTTTCAGTAGATATTGACTCAGCAGATATTAATTCCTTAAACATCCCCAAAGAGGTGAATACATTAACTCTTCTCGATGGACATCATCGGTTAGAACATCTTAGTCTTTATAAATATGACCATCCTGTACCAGTAGTTCTGATTGCAAATCAAGATGTAAGTGTTGAAAGTTATAATTCTGAAATAAATACAGATGAAGATGAATTTGTGGACACCCTTCTTCAAAACAACTATAACAATTTAATATCTTCAGAATATTGTATAACTTTTCAAAATACTACCTATGTTAATGAGGATGTTAAAAGTATTTATGACCTATATGACTTTAAGAGAAAGCTGATAAAGCAAGAAATAATAACACCTGTTCAAAATGACTCAGTAGATGCAAGCACTAATATAGTGGATTTTACGCCAATCAAATTAGAAGAATTTTATAAAGAGAAATATTTATTTCCACCAAAATCAACTTGGATTTCACCTAGAATCTGATTTAATTATGAAAATATGTCACGTTATTAATACGTTAAATAGAGGTGGAGCAGAAACGCATTTATTTGATTTAATAAAAGAACAGCAAATTAGAAATTACACTGTAGATTTAGTAGTTATAGGACCAGATAATAAAAGTGTAGTTTCGCTAGAAGCTGAATTCGGTGTTCTTGGTGTTCCTATTAAAAGACTTAATGGTCCCAGAATGTTTAATTTATCAGCATATGTAACACTTTATACGCATATTAAAAAAAATAAATATGAAGTAATACATTCCCATCAACCCCGAAGTGATTTCATGTTATATTTTATTAAAAAATATTTAACTACGTTCAGGTGGATAGTCAGCGTTCATGGAAAATACGATACATATCTGGAAAGCACAAATATCTCAAACAGCATTAAAAAAAGATTCATGATTTCCTTGGCCAGATTTTGGGAACAAGCAGATGAAGTAATCGCAATTTCAACTTCAGTTAGAGAGTGGGTATCCAATCTTAATAAAAATTTGAGCCCAGTAGTTATCCCTTACTGGGTAGATCAAAACAATATAAATTCCTCATTTTCATCTAAAGAGGAAATATCGCTAGGTTTCCTTGGTAGGCTAAACAAAAATAAAGGAATTGAAGAATTATTGGAAAGTTTTAATAAACTTGATACCGAAAAAATCAATCTAAATATTGGTGGATACGCAGATCGTGCATACCTTGAATATTTAACTCAAATTTCGGAAGTTGACAAAAGAATAAAAATTAACTATTTGGGTTATGTTACAGATAGAAAACTTTTTTTTGATTCAATTGATATCTTTGTATTTCCTTCTTTTTCTGAAGGATTAGGCCTTGTTTTACTAGAGGCAATGAGCTTTTCCAAGATTTGTATAACTAGAGATGTATTACCGATGAATAGTTATCTAAAAGAGGATAGTGGTTATTTATTTACAGATAACGAGGGATTATTACGAGTCTTGAATGAAGCTATCCATGATTTTCGACATGATGAGGGGGTAATAAAAACTAAATTGTTTAATATTGAACAAATGGTTAAAAAATCAAGTGTAAACAATATATTTCCAGTTTTAGATAAGGTATACAACAATGAATGATTATATATTTTCAGAAATTGAAAAGAAATGGCAAGATATATGGGATCAAACTGGCCTTGCCAAATGTGACCTTAATTCAGAAAAGCCTAAATTTTATAACTTATGTATGTACCCATACCCATCAGGTGATTTGCATATGGGCCATATTAGAAATTACACAATTGGTGATGTGATCACTAGATATAAGAAATTTACTGGTCACAATGTATTATCACCAATGGGATGGGATTCCTTTGGTCTTCCTGCAGAAAATGCAGCAATAAAAACAGGAATACACCCAAAAAAATTCACTGAAGACCGAATGAAGAATATGAAAAATCAAATTATAAGATTGGGTTCACTCTATGACTGGAATCGCGAAGTTGCTGCGCACACTGAAGATTACTATAAATGGACCCAATATTTATTTATACAATTTTTTAACAATGATCTAGCTTATAAAAAAGATGCTCCAGTCAACTGGTGCACTTCATGTAAAACTGTTCTTGCTAACGAACAAGTGATTGAAGGAAATTGTGATCGGTGTGACTCCACTGTTATCCAGAAAAATCTCAATCAATGGTTTTTTAATATTTCCAGGTATTCAGAAGAACTCTTGGAAGGATTAAAAGAGATAGGTGATTGGCCAGAAAATGTTAAAGCAATGCAGAAAAACTGGATAGGTAAATCTGTAGGAGCTCAGTTTAATTTAAGAATAAGCAACAGTGATCTAAATTTTGAGGTGTTCACCACCAGACCTGATACTTTATTTGGAATGACTTTTGCAGTTATATCACCCGAGCATTCATTAATAAAGAAAATTCTTGAAATATCAGATAATGCCGAAACTATCCAAGAATATATTACTAAAGCAGCAGATAAATCTGAGTTTGAAAGAATGTCTATAACTAAAGAAAAAACAGGTATTGATACAGGCCTTTTTGCTATAAACCCGCTCACTAATGAAGAGATTCCACTCTGGATTGCAGATTATGTTTTGACCAATTATGGTACTGGTGCAATAATGGCTGTTCCTGCTCATGATCAACGTGATTATGATTTTGCAAAGAAATATAACATAAAAATAAAACAGGTAATTACAAACGATGATCCAGATTCAAATATAGAAAATGAAGCTTTCACAGGAAACGGAAAACTTATTAACTCACATAATTTTGATGGTCTAGATTCACATGATGAGGCATCTTCACAAATAATAAACAAATTAATTGAAATCGAAAGTGGTCAAGCCAAAACAACTTATCGTCTAAGAGATTGGCTGATAAGTAGACAGAGATATTGGGGTTGTCCAATTCCTCTGGTAAATTGTGATGAATGTGGGCTTGTTCCTGAAAATATTGATAATTTACCTGTCAAACTCCCAGAAATTAATGATTATTTAAATACAGACGGTT
>ERZ1049444.1005-NODE-1005-length-22941-cov-6.084025_pt1 | contig 22941 bp, 20 predicted proteins | sample MGYA00383101_ERZ1049444 | MGnify/ENA primary metagenome ERZ1049444 (study PRJEB29581, sample SAMEA5548371) | metagenome | biome: marine; feature: coastal; material: water | depth 50 m | study: Short-term variability in the microbial, nano- and picoplankton...
CTAAGCCAGATTGTGGCGATGCGATTCTTCCGTTCGACTTCAATATGTTTAAACGCCATCTTTGTCTCCTTTGAATTTGAGTAAGGTCAATCTTTCCACTACCTCATGACTCCCGTGATGCCAGCCTCAAAAAGCTAGTCGATGATCTCGTCTTTTAACTTCATTTCTGAGCCCACCACAATGCTCAAATATCGATCAAGTTTAGCTGAAGTCTAGGATTCTAATTCGCTGTGCCGAAATAAGTAAGGAAAACCTGCATGTTGGTGGCCGCCAAGGTCAGGGCGTTCGCGTTGATGCCGCTAAGCAGAAAACTGCCATGTGCTTGTCTGTAAGAGGAGTAACCGGGAACGATGCCGTTAAACTGCCGAGACGCGTTTTACTTATTCAAGAATTTTGTGGCTGCAGATAGACAGTAGCGAAGCAATAGGTTTTCAGGGAGCTGCTTTGATGCGCACAGATAGTTAACGTTGTCATGACAGCAGTGATAGCGATTAACAAAAAGATTTGCGCAAGCACTAAATTTAGCCTCGAAACCCTGCTAGGCTGTAAAGCTGAAAGAGATAAGCTCGATAAGATGAATGCTTAAAACACGGATGGAAAAAATTTATGCCTGAGGATGTAAAACTGGTTGCGCTTGATATAGACGGGACGTTGCTTGCGCCGGGCGTGCCACATAACGCGGTTCCGGATGATGCCGTTGTGGGAGCCGTAAAAGCACTTCAGGCTCGTGGCATAGTTGTTATGTTAGCAACGGGACGAATGTATCCTGGTACAGCGCCGATCGCAAAGCACCTAGGCATCAAAGAACCGGCTATCTGTCAGCAAGGTGCCTCCATTCATCACGCTGATGGTAGATTGCGCTATGCGTACTCAATCGATCAAGACATCGCTGCAGAGCTTTATGACTTTGCTACTAGCCATGGTTATAGTTTGGCTTGGTTTGATCATGAGCGCTACCTGGTTACCAGCATGTCACCTGCGGCGGAATTTTTTGCTGCAGTATCCGGCGTAAAAATTGAGGTAAATGCAAGACCTCACGAATCTGGTGTCAAGGCAACGGGTATCGATATCGTGAGTGATGAAAAAACCTCCAGCGATGTACATCGGCTGTTGGAAGCTCGATATGGTAGCAGGGTCGCACTGTTGGATTTCAACACGGTAACAGCGATTCACGAGCCCCGCGCGAGCAAAGGCAATGCCCTTGCTTTGATTGCAGAGGATCTTGGCGTTGATCGTTCACAGGTGCTTGCTATCGGTGATGGCATAAACGATGTATCGATGCTCTCGTGGGCTGGCCATAGTGGAACGCCTGCCCATGGCGACTCGTATGCAAAAGACTCTGCCAAGGAGATTCTCAAAGGTGAGGGCGTCAGCGGTGTGGTCGCGCGTCTGCTTTCAGTTTTATGAAGTTAGCTTCATTTCTTGGCACGCCGCCATGTCCTTCAAGAAAGCATGATAGTGCCGTACGGTATATGCCCATGAACTGGATATATGAAGCATGAGAATGCAACTTGAGCACCCCGAGAAACAATCCTCTATCCGGCGCCTGTGTATTCACTTTTTTCAGGAGCATGCAAGCGCTGCGTTAAAGATCACGTCCGACTAAGCTACACTCTTAGAGAGACAATAATCACGAAACACAAGACTGGCTGACTACTTTGAACGCTAAGTATGCACCTGCTCGGCTCTACTTCCTCTCCAGTGTCAATATCAGGGGCCAATGATCGGACGCGCCCTCTTTCGATTCAGGTCGATAACGGGCTGGTTTTCCATCTTGCGTTCTTTGCGAGTCCAATGCATTTGCCAATTGAACAGATCCCGGTCGAATTCTCCAGGAAGCAGCTGGTCCCTTAGTACCAGCAACAAGTATCATATCGAGAAAGGACCAATTGTCTTCTGGTGCGTAATAGTAAGTACCAGGGCACGCCTGACAAGTATCATGAGCCACCTCCCATTCAGTGCGAACATGCTTGTCGAGTAGCTTCTCTCTGTCATCCTCTGTACTGGTAGTATTAAAATCGCCGGCGGCGAAAACCAGTGCTTGATCTGCAAGGCCAGCGCGCAGTGTCCGCAAGTGCTGATAAGCCGCAATGCGCATTTCAGTGGGATGAAAGGGTGCGGGGAAGTGAACACTGTAGCCTGTCAGGTGAGAACCATCCGGCATTTCGAACTTGGCTTCAAGTACACCTCGAGTATCTTTTGCACGTTCACTGTTTGCTTTCGTCACAAGCGGATGCAACACAGGATCATCGACCAACGGTAGCTTGCTCAAAAAAGCCACATCGATACCTCGATTATCTTTACCTTCAATCAAGATTGACTTCTTGTAGCCTAAACCGGACAAGTACCTTAACCTTAACTGCTCAAGAATATTCTCGTTTTCAACTTCCTGCAGCGCAATGACATCTGGCCCTTGACCATCATTAACCTGTTTAATCACGCTTGAAAGTGTCTTTAACTTATCGGTGATTGCGTCGTCACTCCAGTCCAGCTCCGAGCATTCTTTACGCCAAAATCGATTCTTAATCTTGGCGCATGCCGCTTGATGTGCTTTACCCTGTTTGTCGGCAATAGGAAGATAAGCTTTGTCATCCTTGCCCGGGTCATCGAGGTTGTCAAACAAGTTTTGCACGTTCAATGTCATCAACGTAACGTTGGGCAAGGATTCATTCTTGCTCGCTACGGGCTGGATTAGCGTGTCAGAATGACAGGCACTCATCGCCAAGGTCATGATAGCTAGCGCAATATTTCTCATCTTAAGCATCTGGTACCTTTTCAGTTTAGATCGCATTAAAGGATAGGTTAATCTGGCTTATGGTTCGATAAGCTCGGCGTTTTCGATTTGGTAGATCAATCCAGTTGTCGTGCTTTCGATCAATCTAAAAGTGCCACGAAGCAAAACAGGATCCCACGAAGCTAAAATACCCTTCTCAGAAAAAACTTCAACTACACCGGCAGCGCCACCGGGTATATGAAAGAAACAGTGCGGCGGACTGGAGGTCATCAGAAAGTGCCTCTGCTCCACATCAGCATTCAACGGCATCATAAAACCCCAGATAGTGACGACCTCACCGTTATGAGATTGAACGGCATCTGGAAAGTTTACCTGAAATTTTTCTTGCTCAAAGCCAAGTTTCGCCTGCATTAAATCAGTCCAATTGAGGTCGACATCAAAAGCGGGCTTTGTTGCGAAGTCCTTTACCCGGAGGCTAATAATATTGAGATATATGCGGGTGGTGTTTTTGCCAAACGAAACGGTAATCTCATCCAACCCTTTTGTGCCTGCTATCACGCCGAACTCAACAATGCCGCTCTCGTCTGTGCTCGTCAGTGAAGTGGATTGACCGGGTGGTATAAGCATGCTGCTACCCTGCATGTTAAACTTGGGTACCAAACCGATAACCGGGCGACCGGTCTTGGTATCTGCAGAGAGTGCAAGATTCAGTTGATCGCCTTCGATGACATCAATGACCTCTCGACCTTTATCGTCTGTGTAACTAAAACCCGAAAGAATTTCGAAGCGGTATAGCGCTTGATCATCAGCCGCGCTGGGAATGTCCTGTTTTTCTATCGCGTGTGAATGTGTTGGAAAAAACAGTGGCACCATCAACGCCAACACAACACCTAGTGAAAATTTACATCGCATAATTTTTCCTTAATGGGTCGAGAGCGTCCGAGCGACGTTAGTTTGATAAGCCTGCCATGCAGGTAGCATCGCTGTAACAGATCCCAACAAAAGTAATCCTGCAATCAGCAAATATTCGGTAGGTACCCACGCCCAACCACTCAAAGAGATGCCTTGAGCTTGCCCCAACCACCAGCTAAGTATCTCGACACCACCATGAGCAAACGTAAGCCCAGCGGTAACGCCTCCGGCAGTCAGCAAAAAACCTTCCAAAAAAAGCAAATAGAACAAATCTAATCTCGTCGCGCCAAGGCATCGCATAACAGCTAAATCGCGGCGCCTCGCGCTGAGTGAGGAATATAATGCAGCGAAAATCGACAATCCTGCACCTAGCACGAGAATGCCAGCGAAGGCGTTTACCCAGTTGAGACCAACTCCAACGATCTTGAGCAAGCGAGTAATTTCATAGGCTGGTGATGCCGCCTGTAAATCCGCTTCTGCGTTCACCTCTCTGGGTAGCGTTAACGCACCTAGCGGAGATGATAGCTGGACAAGCAATAACGTGATTTCTTCTCCGTGCGATGAAGCGAGTTGTCGATCGGCCTCAGCCTCATCGTGTCTTTGATCGACTGTTCCATGATCGGGACCTTTTTTATCGTGATGGTCATGGCGCGCTTTGTTCTGACGATGATTGACTTCGTGATTTTCTGTGTGTGTTTTTTGATGATCATTGTCATTGTCATTGTCATTGTCATTGCCATTGTCATTGCCATTGTCACGGTCAGCGTTATGATCCGGATTTCCATTTTCCGAAGCATGCATCAACCAGACACTTTGTGTGGAGGTCAGTATCAAGCTGTCAGCGACCGAACCTGTTGGCGCAAGAGCGCCTGTAATGCGATAACGCGCGTGTTCGTGAGCCTGTTGATTAATTACCGCGACATCACCGATAAGACCATGTGAACCTGAAAAACTATCGCCGACTTTTAAGCTTGTGGATTGTGCGACTTCGTATCCTATCACCGCGTCAAACGGCTGGCGCCAAAGTGTTCCTTCAGAAAAATTCAGATTGTAGAGCGACAAGTATTCTGGTGTCGTACCAACAATGCGAAATCCTCGATAACTATCTCCAAGAGATAGCGGAATTGCCGACGCAACCATCGGGTGGCCAAGCCAACGATCAACTTCAGTTGAGGCGATATTACCCGGAGGAACATCGGCGTGATAAACACCCGCGAGCACTAATTGTAAGGGGCTTCCTTCGGCCCCAATCACTAAGTCTATTCCGGCTGCATTTTTGGTCAAGGCAGAGGACAGTTGGGCGGTCACAATGAGTAGTACAGCAATAATTGCTGTGCCTAATGCCAACATTAAAATATTGACTGCTGAGGTAAGTTTTGACGCCGTTAGATTCGCTAACGCTAATTGAAACAAACTCATTGATCGCTCCCAAGATTAAAAACTCGGTCGACTTGGTCCCGAACTCTCTGATCGTGAGTGACGATGGCAAGTGCTGCCCCCGCGGTTTGCGTCATAGTTCGCAGTATTGCTATTGCTTCTTGGGCGTTTTTATCGTCTAACGCGGACGTGGGTTCGTCGGCCATCACGAGGGATGGTCGATGAGCTAAAGATCGTGCTATGGCGACTCTCTGCGCCTGCCCTTGGCTAAGTTGGTACGGCTTGCTATTTAACAACTCGCCGACACCTAATTGCTCGAGCAGTTGAATCGCATAGGGTTTGTCGACGCTAACCCGCGAGAGACTTTGAGCCAGCGTAAGGTTATCAATTACACTCAGCGATGGGATCAAATACAGCCGCTGAAAAACGATGCCTATAGACTGTCCGCGTAAACGATCAGTTTGTGTTTCCGTGAGTTGAGATAGATCAATACCATTGACCTGAATAGAGCCACGGGTGGGCTTTAGCAAGCCTGCTATCAGATGGATAAACGTAGTTTTGCCGCAACCGGATGGCCCGATTAAACCGACACACTCGCCTCGGGCAACCAAAAAAGTATCGATATCAAGCAGTGGTTGATCGTATTGGAACGCGAGGTTTCTTACTTGAAGAACGGGCGGGTCATTAGCATTCATTTACTTCAGAAGTTTCATACTTTGTATTTTAAATCGCGCACGATACGAGAGTTTGCTGTTTGTTAGTCAGCCAAACTATCATGAAGTCCACTTTGTGTTTGTCGCTTTACAGGACCAAATCATTCGCCGGTATCAAGCCCTATGATCTGTGCTGGCGTCATCTGCAAAGCGGCAGCAACCTGATTAAAAAATGAGATTTCGAAAACACTCGTTTGCCCGTCAGATCGAATCACATCAGAGAGCGCCTGAATAACGCTAATTCTATCTTTTACACTTAGCTTCTTCGCTGACGCGCTCAAATACCGCTCAAGTGGCGCTTTTTCAAAAAGCGCTGATTGCGCGGCGACGCGTACATCCGCGGCAGAAAAATCCTCGCCTGTTCGAGACTTGAGTACTTCTTGGACGCGCTCGACTTCAACATTTTTGACATTCGTATCTGCTGATGTCGCACGCGCCAAAGTCATAAACAGAACCTCTTTATTGAGTAGCGCAATCTCTTGTGGTGACGTCTCTGTGCCGCTAAAAATCTTACGAACGCTATCTAAATTAAAAATTGGCACCACGAACTCCATTACTTTTCAGTGAAATTAAAAAATAGTACTTAGGCATCAAGGCAAAACACGACTCGAATCTCGCCAGTATCAACAACGGGAGGAGAGCGGTGAACCAAACCGACACCTTGGTTTGTTGGATCGCCTCTCATGATGCCAACCCAGAAAGGCTCGAAACGTTGCGGATTACCGAATCGGATAATGTCTTCATTAGCCTGGCCGGTGTGTTGCGCCACTCTGTCTAGCTGCGCTTCACTGAGCCACTGTGTTCCGGGACCTTGGTAAGTACACATTAAGCGCATTTTTAAGCGATCAAGATGAAACCGACGGCAATCGTCTTCACCCGTTGTGAACAAGCGAAACACTAGCTCACTCGTGCCTACGATAGAGGCAAACACTCGGGATAAATAAGATAAATCTTGCCTTAGATTGACATACTGACCTTGATTTAAGCCATGTAACTGAAGGGTTTCGGCTATTCTCTGATCAAAATGTTCTACTGGGATTCGACGTTTCCGATCATTTAAACTGCCCGCGGAGAGTGACGATACCTCTTCTGCTATCGCGGTCTGAAACGGTCGGCGCCATAAACCTAAGTCTACATTCGGCGCTTGAACTTGAGCAAGCGCACTAACATCATCGCCTATATAGTGGCGATTTTCGGTGTTGATCTCTAATGCTCGATTTATGTTTTGCATATCACTATTTTGGGGGAACACCAATTAATGTTTTTCTATTAACTCTGACTCGTAACTAACAAAGTCAGCAAGGCGTCGTAAATATACTGTTAACTCTGGAGATGGCACTTCGCCAGCAATTTGATCTTGTAACTCAAGAGCGAGTGCGCTGACGATAAGATGAGTTGGAATCCATTGTTTTTGAAGTGTTTAAACGCCCTTTGCAATAAGATCCCGAGCTTGGGCAAGATCGCTAGCATCCACTTCGGCGATTAACGTTTCGATGTTATTTAACTCCCTTGAGCTTTGAGCATTACTCATGAGCCAATCGCCGTTTTAAACAAGGCGACGTAGTCATTGATAGAACACTGTCGAGGGTTGGTAAAAGTACAGACGTCTCTTGCGGCATGTTCAGCAAGGTGCGGTATCTGTTCCTCCGTAACTCCCATTTCAGCTAAATTATTGGGTAAACCCAGCGCGTCGTTCAATTGCCGAATGTGCTCCGCAGGGTCAGCGTCGTGACTAAGACCCATTGCCCGATTAAGGCGGTCGTATTTGTTGCCTACATGACCCCGATTAAAATCAAGGATGGTGGGTAATATCACAGCGTTTAGCGTACCGTGATGAAGTCTTAAACCTTGATCCGCGCCACAAGCATGGCTCATGGAATGCACAGCGCCTAGCCCTTTGCTGAAAGCCATGGCTCCTTCTGTTGCCGCCATCATCATCTCCCAGCGAGCAACACGATCGCTGCCATCCTTATAGGCTCTCAATAAGTTGCCATTTTTGACTGCGCGCTCAATTCCGTCGCACCCTACTGCTTCTGCTGGGGGATTAATTGCTGGCGAAAGCAGTGCTTCGATGCAATGCGTTATAGCGTCCATTCCCGTTGCTGCGGTCAGCGTTGGTGGTAAGCCGTGCGTTAGTTCAGGATCGCATATGGCGGTTAAAGGCACTAAATTTCGACTGGCCAGAATAAGTTTTTCGCCATTATTCATGATGATGACAGCGCCATTCGATACCTCGCTTCCGGTACCTGAAGTGGTAGGTATAGCGACAAGAGGAGCAATTACCCCAATTTTTTGTGCACCGCCCAGACCCGCAGTAAAGTTTATAAGCTCTCCTTCATGAGTCACTGCGAGCGCCACGGCTTTGGCCAAATCCATAGAGGACCCACCACCAAAAGCAACAACACCATCGCAGCCATGCTCGATGTACTGCATCTTAGCTGCTTCAACCGCCCACTGTGTTGGGTTCTCCGGCGTATCGTCAAAAATAGAAAGCGCAATATCGTTGCTAAGCGTAGCAGCGACATTACGCACTAGACCTAGCTTTACTAGACCCTTGTCGGTACAGAGCAATGGACGTTGAATGCCATGCATCGCGAGTACGCCGGCAAGCTGAGCCACCGCGCCGTTCTCAAACAGGGTGTTGTTCACAAATGTTAGCGTCGCCATACGGGTACCTGAAGTGATGGTTTATAATTCATTGGTTAAAACCCCATTATGCTATGTTACAACGTATCAATAATCAAGCGTGCTTCCCCATAAAAAGATTTAAGCTCCTTGTCGACAAACCTATGACGAGAAGAAGTACTTTAAAGTTCGCTTAAGTTCCGTTTTGCATTCAGCGCGCCGCACGAGGTGACACGTGTTAGCTGGGTAATTATTCGATGATCATGCGTTTAAACGTTGCATACAAAAAACGCATGCTGGTCGGTGTTCGATCGTTAGGGTGCCAGCGCATGGCAAGACGGCGTTTGCTCGACTTGTCGTCACAAGCAGGCTGGGATTGGCTATTCTAATGAATCGATCGTCGAACTCGCATGCTCGATAAAACGCTCGACGTCGCCTTCAAGCAAAAACCTCGCCTCAACGACCGGTTTAATGCGCTGGCGAAGCTGTTCAAGGTAATCCGATTTTGTGCCGTACCGTTGCTCAAAAGCATCATGATCAATAGGGGCAAAACCTCCGTAGAGAAAACAGAACCCCTCGCCAGTGTTTCGACCGAGATAGCGGCCCATTGGCATCGCTAGTTGCGGTAATCTGATGCCACCAACCGCATTACCGTCGGGGCCAAAAGTAAGCGCAAGTGATTCAATATCAGTGAAGGCGAGTAATTCGCTTGGCGGTGGCGGTGTGCCATCAATCCAGTGACTCAAAATACTCAGCATCGCAGCCTGGACAAAATCGATCGGCAAGGGGTTGATAGGTAAATCACAAGCTGCCCCATGACTCGATAACCCCAAATCTCTCGCCATTGAGCGCGCACCATTGGTGCTGGTGTTTACATCCACATGCGCGCCACCAGCCATTTCGTAGGTTCTGACCAGCGGGAAGTCAGCCTCAGTTTGACGTGCACGGGAGGCGTTAAACCTTGGTTCTTGTACTTCGGTTTGTGTTTGAAACCTCACTACAGGTACACGGGTGCGAATGAGATTGTGTGGATCATCGATTGAGTACTCTTCTGGTCCTTCTAACCGATTTAGACGTTTAACCGTGCCGCTGCCAGCGCCTAAGTAGTAGCCGTCAATCATCGCCATTTCATGAAAGTGGTTAGCAAATGTCACTTCGTAATCAACGGATTGTGAGTAACCTACCAACACCAGTTTTTGTACAGTTAGATCCCGCAACGGGTTAGCTGTGCTATTTTTCGCCCGCAACAAGTTGCTGAGTTGCGCCAATATGTCCCAGACCTGACCAAAATAAGGCATAGAGAGCGCTGCATAGCGCTCCCGGTTTCGCTTCCCAAATTGTTCCGGATCGCCCCACCGATCGCGCAAAAAATTTACTGCGACTGGTTTGCTCGTGAGCCCGACATAGGCTGCCCCTGTTTGGGTCATATACCGGTGCGTACCCTGCCAAATCGGATCACCGTCCCAGCCAGCTGTGGCGTTTAGGATTTCGAGATAAACTGTCCCATTGAAATCTTCGCTGTCGACTGGGCGTCTGACCAAAAACCTGGTGGTGTAAGGCGCATCCACAATGTCCTTAATTAGGCGCTCGTTGACATCCAGTTGATACACGCTTGCCTTCCCTGTCATCTGGTATTCGCTTTCTAGATAACCGATTTTTGTTAAATCGCCGTGCCAAGCAATAAAAGGTGTTGACCTTGATGACAGGTCTCCCGGGATATTCTCCAGCTGCGTTGTTGATGGCAAGTCTGCCGCGATGGCGGGCGTGTAGTGGGTCGCAAGGCCGAGCGCCACGACAAAAATTCGAATGTTTCTCATCATTTTACTTATTGAATCCTGTGTGAAGCAGAAATCGTAACCCGATATGCCTCAGGTGCCATCAGTCATTATTATCGTCGCTGAAGCGTAATCTGCTTAAAAGGTAATGATCTCTTACGGAAGTTGATGAGTGCAGGCAGTGTAAGGACCATAGCAATTAAACTACCACGTGCGCCTAACTTAATGTCGAATCTTCTCGCCTGTCTAAAAACAAATATTGTGTGCTTGTTGAGAGAAGGCGGTTAATCGTTCTGCGTCTCACTCGGGCTAATCCAGTCTTTTTCAGACGGTACCTTGTTTTCACCAAGTGCCAACAGCGCTTCGGCCAGTGAATTTCTCTGTATTAAGTCTATTTGGTACTCTTGGTATTGCCTAAGCTTTTTTTCCCGCAGCACGAGTGTGTCAAAAATATCGATCCGATCCGGCTTAACCTGATAAACCGTGATGTTGTTGAAAATTGACGCAAGATCCTGTTTCTCGAAAAGTTTCTTTAACTTGTCAAAATATCTAGTCCGCCTTGAGAAATCCGTGTCATGTAGACTCATCTTTTCAACTGCGGAAAAATCTTGAATCACAAACTTTAGCTGATGTCTCTCAGCTAAAGTTCTTGATCCTAAGATGAACAGCATGGCTTTGTCAGCCTCGGCACCGACATAATCTCCGTAGTGCGAAACAACAATTATTTCTGGGTCCCTCAATAATGTATACCTGAACATGCCTCTTCTCTTACCATGACTGTCAGTTATAAGTGTCTATTGCTCGGATTAAATACCACCGCCAACGATTAACGTTTGTCCTGTGACCCAGCTGCCAGCCTCGCTAGCCAGGTAGACAGCAGCAGAACCGATATCCTTGGGCTTACCGAGGCGTTTCAGAGGAATACGTGATTGCGCCATTTCCGCGAGTGCCGCTTCGTCGGTTTGCAGCGCTGTCATCATGACCTCGGTGGGAATATATCCCGGTGAAATACCGTTGACGGTGACGTTGGGTGCAAATTCCAGTGACAGCGTTTTTGTTAGCGAGTTTACTGCCGCTTTGGCTGCGCCATAGTGCCCGCTGCCGGGAACGGCGCGATCGCCTGCAGGTGAAGAAATTTGAATAATGCTTCCGCCTTCTTTCATATACTTAAAAGCAATCACAGAGCCTTTCCAAACTGCGGTGAGGTTAAGATCAAGACAGGCTTCCCACTCTTCGTCGGGGAGTTCATTCAATGCTGCCCTTACGGGAGATCCACCGGCGTTGTTAACCCAGCAATGAATGCCGCCGAATTCGCTGACGGCAGTCTCGGCGAGATTGATCAGCGCGTTACGGTCAGTAACATCCGTTGGCACCGCGATCGCTTTGCCACCTGCCGCCTGAATTTCCTGCGTTACGCGTGCTATCTTGTCTTTTGATCTGGACGCTACGATCACGGCAGCACCAGCACCGGCCATACTTTTGGCGATACCTTCACCAATCCCTTGGCCCGCACCAGTGACGACGGCTACCTTTCCTGTGAGGTCGAATTCATTCATTGTCATTGCTCTTTTTATTTTGTTCTGGCGGACAGGTTACTGAAAAATCGTATCAGCCGCTAACAAATCGTCATGAATTTTCACTGATAGATCGTTAGTCAAAATATATCACACCGATAGCAAATGGCTATTAACAAAGTGCGGTGATTGTGTAAGTAACCCATTTGCCAGCGATCTCAGCGGAGATTTCATCTTTACAAGTTGCACCAGCTAAGGCAGAACCCAAGGGAGATTGCTGAGTAATGATTGTGATCTGTTTGCCTTCAAAATTGATGACTCGTCCTCCAGCTGAGGGTCCAATGAAAACGTTACGTTGAGCATTAGAATCATCAAGCAATGTGACTAACGAGCCAGCCATCACGATGACGTGATCTTCAGGCTCAACAATTAGGTGCTGGAATGCTTCGAGGGCTGCGTTAAGCTGTATTACCCGCTCTGACTGCCCATGGGCAAGGTATGCGGCCTCAAGTCCCAATGTGTCGTAACGGTTTTCGGCCACGTTTTCCTTGTTAGTTGCGGTTGCCCGAGCATCCTCCGCGGCCGTCAGCGCTGTTTGAATAGCGGCGTTTAGGTCAGCGATGATCGTCACAATGAGCGTATCTTTGTCTATCATGTTGCACTTCTGCGAGTAGGCCAAAGGCGTTGTTTATTTAGCTGATCGAACATCAAGCGTATCCAACGTTGCTTAACTGTTGAGCTGCCTCTCTGAGGCCGTTCCCCTGAGTTGAGTCTTCTTGTATACCTTTCGATAAGCTTGAAAAGCGTGCTGCAGACTTGTCTCTCGCAGGGCTCAGCCGCGGAGTGCACAACGCTGTTTCCAGTATCGTTGAGCCAGACCGCTCTGTACCCAGCCTCGCTCTGGTTTTTAAATATTAATCTAGGTTTATAATTGCTATAGGTTCAATATCATCCGCTGGACTGAAGCCAAATACGCGGCCATAAAAGTACAGTTCTAGATCGAGACAGCGCTTGATATTTGCAGCGATACGAAACCCGTGTTGTTCCCCTTCAAAGGGTACATAAGCAACCGGCACATCTTTTTCCGTCAGCGCGGCAACCATTGTTTCCGCCTGATTTGGTGGTACTACTTTGTCTTCTAGGCCTTGAAAAAAGATGCAGGGGCTGGCCATCTGATCAACGTGGTGAATAGGTGACCTCGCATGATAGGTTTCGATTTCATCAGGATAAGCACCAATCATACTATCGAGATAACGTGCCTCGAACTTGTGGGTGTCTTTCGCTAGCGCTTCCAGATCGCCGACGCCAAAGTGACTGGCGCCGGCTTTAAAAGTATCTGTAAAAGTGAGTGCTGAAAGTGTCGTATATCCTCCGGCACTGCCGCCGCGAATCGCCAGTCGAGCGCCATCTGCCTTTCCTTGCTGGACGAGATACATGGCGCCATAGTCTGCATCCTCAACGTCAACAATGCCCCATTGTTTGAACAATCTGTCGCGATAAGCTCGACCGTAACCGGTGGAGCCGCGATAATTTAGATCAAGGACAGCGAATCCGCGGCTGGTCCAGAATTGGGTTTTCAAATTCAGTACGCTGTGCGTTGCCCCGGTAGGCCCTCCATGCATCATCACAACGAGTGGTGGCGCTTCTTCGTCAGTAGCTTGGTAGTCCTTATTTGCGGGCGGGTAATAGAAGCCATGTGCGATTTGATCGCTGGCCGTTGGAAATGAAATTGTTTCAGGCACTGAAAAATACCCTTGATCGAGCGTCAGTGTAGTTGATTGTTTGAAAACCTCATGGTTGCCAAGATTCAGGTCGACGGTAATCAACTCAGGAAATGTAACAGGTGAAGCTGCGCCTGTGGTTAACATTTCGCCATTGAGTGATATGCCGCCCAGATCAGTATAAGGCAGCCGAATATCTTTAAGCTCACCTGACGCAAGGTCTAGCGTCGCTAATTGACTGACATTACCCGCCCCATAGTTGCACACAAGTCGACTAGCGCTGAGGAAGTCGTAAGAGTGCATGCCAAATATCCAATGAGGACCGCCAAATTCCGCCTCCATGGGGCATATGCTTTCTGTTGTACCCTGACGGTAAATATTCCACCAACCGGATTCGTCGGTAATGAAGAAGAGTTCACCCGAGGGAGAGAAAGTGGGTTGTTGAGCCGATATTTTTTGCGTTCCCTTCTTACCTCCGGCGACGTGAACGGGTTCTGACAATGCGCCATTTTCAGTCAGATCTGACGTCCAAATTATCGTCTCATCCCAAGGCATGTCCGGATGGTTCCAACTCATAAACGTGATTTTTTCACAGTCTGGGCTGATTGCAGGTGATGAATAAAAGTCGTGGCCGCGAGTAAGAACGGAGACATCTCCTGATTCGAGATCGACGGCGCCAAGGTAGTTTTCCGGCTCGCCCTCGGCGCGATGGTCTTCAATCACACAAATCATTCGGTTTCGTTTCACATCAATACAACCGTTAGCAAATCGCAAGCCTGCGATATGCGTTAATTGTGAAGGAGTGTCCTCATCGAGTGATTGAACATAAATCTGCTGATCGGCAAAGTTGGAAAAGTAAAGAGCGTCTTCATGTAATAGCCACGCGCCACCGCCATATTCATGAACTCGCGTGCGAATATTGTAAGGCGCCGGATTTATATCTCTTTCGGTGCCATCTTCATTTCTTCTTACCAACACATTGCGTCCTGCTTCTTGAGGACGAGACTCAACCCAGAACAAAGCACCTTGGTGCCAGCTAGAAGAAGAGATGCCAATGGTGTCAGCGACAATCAGATCACTTGTGATGGGAGAGCGCCAGGAGCCGAGCTTTGCTTTCATGTTTGTATCCGTTATTTGCACTTCAGGGTTATAGAGGCGGGTTACTTAAAAATGCCGGTTTCGTCATTGGCTTGGTATTCCTCGGCTGCCATTTGAAGCCAATCAGCTAAAATAGCAGCATTGTCCTCTCCAAGCTCGCGGGCACGTGGGTATTCATCACACGGCGTAGCACTGAAATATAGCGGCAGCCGGTCTCCTATCATGGTGCCATATTCCGGGTGTTCGCCTTTCATGGGCTGGAAGAAATTGTATGCGGCTAGTTGTGGGTCTTTCTCGATTAGGTCCACGCCATTTTGCACAATGCCCGCAGGCACACCGACACGTTGGCAATGTGCCATTACTTCCGCTGCGTCAAGATTTTGCGTCCACGCGGATATCTCCTGATCGAGCTCATCACTTGCTTCGACTCTTCCGGCGGCGCTGTTGAATTGCGGCCCGTTCGCCCAGTCAGGATTGCCCATGACATTTTTGAAAGCTTGCCACTGTTTTTCGTCCATGCAAGCGATGGCGACCCAGCGCTCATTTTCAACACTGTCATCAATTGTTTCCGCACATTTGTAGCAATTGTGAGGTGCCGCATGATCATAGGGTAGTTTGTTGCCAGTTGGTCTAGCGGCAGTGCCGTTAGCAAACCAGTCGAGTAAAGAAGGACCGGAGAAGTTAACGCCAACCTCGAACTGGGACATGTCGATGCGCTGCCCTTTGCCAGTCCGGGTGCGGGCTTCTAGTGCGGCTAAAATTGCCACAGCTGCATGAAGGCCTGCTTGATGATCGTTATACGAAAAACCTAGGCCAATATCTTCTCGTCCAGGTACGCCTGTCAGATGTGTTAGTCCCGAAAGTGCATGGATCGTCGGCGCATAAGTGACAAACTTTGACCATGGGCCCGTGTCTCCCATGCCAGACATTTCAGCATAGATTGCGCCTGCATTGGTTTCAGTAACCGTGTCAAAATCAATGCCCCATCTTTGTAATACACCCACTGAAAAGTTGTTTATGACGATATCAGCCTCATCGCATAGCTTGCGGCTGAGTGCTCGGCTTGCCTCTTGAGTCATATCTAGCGCAAGAGAGCGCTTGCTGCGATTGAATTGCAAGAAGTAAGGGTGAGTCGCAAGGTTGACGCCGGTTGAGCGATCTATCGAATTAACCTTTACCACGTCCGCGCCCATGTCTCCTAATATGCGCGTGGCAAAGGGACCCGCAAGCACGTGGGTGAAATCGAGGATTCGAATGCCATCAAGAGGTCTGCTCATGATTGGTTACCTCGTGTGTTTGTCCAGCCGATTTCCTTGAGAATATCGTCCGTATTATCGCCTAAACTGCCATGATGCCTCAGCTGCCAGGGATTTTCGCTCAAGTGATAGGGGGCGCCGGGACCTTTAATTGTTTCTGCTCCAACTTTGTAATCCTGCCACCACTGCCTGAAAGCCAGCTGTGGATTCTCTGCAACTTGCTCTATCGGAAGTACCCAGCCATAGGGAGAGTGACGATCCTGTGCGGCTAGAAAGAGCTCCTCGACATCCTTCTCCCCAGCCCATGTGGTTAGTACTTCCATGATTCTTTGGATAAGGAGCTGAACGTTTTCCGGTTCCATGTACATGGGGTCAAGTAAATCCTCAAAAGCATCCTCCTCTATCAGCCAAGTGAGTTGTGCTTCTATGTCCGGGGTAGGGGTGATCATGATCGACCCGCCTCGGGCCTGCATGACCTGGTAAGCGTTGGACCAGTGCAGGCTGCCGCGTCGTGGCAAGATGGGGCCGTCACTTGAGGCGAATTGTTCGTTGTAGCAATAGAACATCAGCACGTGTTCGAGACATGAAGCAATACACTGCTGCACTGGCACGCCGACTCGCTGGCCCTCGCCGGTCGATCTTGAGTGATGCAGTGCTGACAGCGCCGCGATCGCTGTGTAGACCCCGGAGGTCATGTAATTTAGCTCACCAAAGAATTTAAGAGGTGCCGTGTCCGCGTCTCCGGTTGTTGCTGCTGCGCCACCCAGCGCGCCGTCGACTAAATCAGAAGAAACATAATTCGCCCATGGGCCCTCGTTGCCAAAGGATGTGACGTCAACGATGATGAGGTCAGGGCGCTTTGCCAGCGCATCATCGAGGTTAGCCTCGTCAACACCAAAGGCACCTTGGCAGGTCAATACAATTGATGCGCGCTCAATCAAAGATTGAAGCTGGCTGTTGCCTTCTTCGGTTGCTAAATCGAGGGTGAAAAAACGACGACTCGAAGCAAAAAAAGCAAACCAAAGTGATTGCTGATCCTCTGGTGCCGTCGCCAGTCGCGGTCCTCGTAATCTCAAAGGGTCGCCTGTTGGAGGTTCGGGTCTAACGACATCAGCACCTAGGTCGGCGAGGAGCTTGGCGCCATAGATACCGCGTTCATCAGTCAAGTCGATAATACGGACGCCGCTTAGAGCACCCTCAGATGTAGGCATAGTCAGTCGTACCTTGCGTGATCGGTGAAGGAAAATTTATATGCTGAGGATTATAAACAGCATTTCTGCAGGCACTCAAATGTTTAGCGAGACTGGTATTTTTGCATCAGCTTTCTCACCAAAGGTGACGAGGGAGAAAGTGCTGAGAGTTTGCTCAGGTATCGCATGTTGCTAGCCAATTGATGCTGTTTGTCGGCATAGATTAGCAGCGTGCTCAGTGTGTCTATTTGATTCGGCCACCGCTGGTCCGAGGCTTTCAGGTGTTCAAGTGCCAGATCCGTTTCACCGATACTATCCAAGGCGACTGCATACACATAAGAAAACCGAGGCTGTGCATCTTCGATGGTTGCAGCAGTTTTCAGAAAAGGCAGCGCATCCTCAATACGCTTCTGGCGAACAAGATGTAATCCCCAAGCGTGTTGAGCTGCTGCTGAATCCGGTGCGACCGATAAAGCTTTAAGCAGGTGTGGTGCTGATGCTGCATCGCGGCCCGTTGCCCGAAGAAATTCCGCAAAATTTAGTAATGCCGGTACAAAACCAGGAGAGATTTGAAGCGCGCGCTTAAAGTGTTGTTCAGCTTCAATGAGTTGATTTTGCTGCATGGCCAGATTCGCTTGAGCTATCTGAGTCGCTGGGCTGTCCTCGGATATCTTCAGCGCCTGCTCGTATTCATTAATCAATCCTGTGAGCTGGTTTCTGTCAGCTTGAGATAGGGCGGGTAATGCATCAACCATAGTGGCGGCAACCTGGTATCTAACACTCTTGTTCTCATCTCCGGCAAGGGGCTTTAGCAGCGTCCAGCGATCTGCAGGGGGTAAGAAGCTCAGGGCACCAATCGCAGCACGACGAATCATCGGATCTTTGTTTGCGAGGGACGGTGTGACAGCATCGAGCGTAAATCGCGAGGGATAATTCGCAAGCTGTTCGATAAGTGTTGCGCGCACAATAGGAGCAAGACTTTTATCTGCCGCATGTGCAGCGAGTCCGCGTATGCTTTGCATATTAAAGTTGCGGCTTTGTATATTGGCTTGGGACCAGTGATCCTTTGTATTTGCCTTGATGTTTTGATTAATGATGTTTTGATTAATCCAGTTTTTCGATTGAGCGCTGTGGCAGTCGGCACAGGGTGAGGGCGTCGCGTCGTTATCTGCCGCTTGCCGCGGTATGACGAAGCTGTGATCTCTGCGATCATCAACGCCCATGTAAGTCCTCGCTGGCATATGGCAGTTGACGCACTGACTAGCCTCGGTGTTTTGTTGGTGACCATGATGTTCACGTTGGTCAAAAGTTGTTGCCAAGTGGCACTGGTTGCAAAGGGTATTTCCAGGTAATTTGACTTCGCCACTATGTGGATTGTGGCAATTTGTGCAGCGCACGCCTTGCTGATACATCTTGCTTTGTAAGAACGAGCCGAGAACAAAGACTTCGTCTTCAATTTGTCCATCAGGGAAATAGAGGTCCGGGCTCAATAGCGCAATCATGTTCTCGTCGTGATAAGCCGCTCCGGGTGTGTGTGTCGAAATAGGCAACCGCCGTGAGTGGCAACCTCCGCACATATCTATTTCAGTTTCATCGACTTGGTTTTTTGGGTTGGCAATGGCATCGCCTGCCGCGAAAAGCCACTGGGTACTTTGCCCTTTGCGGGTTAGACCCGTATCGTCAATCGTGATATTCCCTGCCCGCGCAAGCGCTACATGCTCCGAACCTGGCCCGTGACAAGCTTCGCAAGCAACGTTGATTTCTGACCACAGGGTGTTATAGCTGTTTGATTCAGGGTTGTAGTTTTTCCGCAAATCAGTGCTGTGGCATTCGGCGCAACGACCATTCCAATTCTGAAAATGACCTTGCCAGAAGAAAGGGTGGTCTGGCGAAATGTCTGCCTGCGGCTGAAGATGAAACCAGCGCTGACCGCCATTTTCCCTGCTTCGACTGTCCCAAGCGATGTTAAAGGCCTGGAGTCTGCCAGCACCTATGTCGACCAGATATTGCTGTAATGGATCGTGGCCAAAGGTGTATAAAACTTTAAAAACCCTGACTGCGTTGTTCTGATCCAAAGTTTCGATGAAGAAGCTGTCTTGTTGCTTGAAAAAACGGGTGGTGATGCCGTGAAACTCAATCTCAACATCAGCAAAGTCTCCCAACACGTTCACACTTTTTGCGACCTGCATCGCGTGAAAGTGATCGGACTTTTGCCATTGGGTCATTTGAGGCTCGTGGCATGTGCCGCAAGTATCAGCCCCGACGAAGTCCGCACCAATCGTCTTGAGACACAGCAACAGGAGAATTGTAAGCAGGGTAAGTCTCATGACTGGAGTTACGTTACATCTCAACGGGTATGACGGGCAGCCAACGATTCAGTACCTCTTTGACCTCACCCTCTGCAACCATGTCTTTCAGCAGCAGGTTTAACGTCACTTGCAATTCGGGGTTATCGGGATGAACTGCCCAAGCGATACTCTCTTTGGTCAGGTAGCGGTTCAAGCTCAATAATTTGTCGTTTACAAAAGAGCGACTTAACTGCCAACTAGTGGTGGAGTCATGGATAAACAAATCGACTTCGGCGATGCGAAGAGCTTCAAGACCCTGCTCTACGCTGGCGTAAGCCATGATGCTCGGGTTGTTCAGCTCTGTTACAACAAAAGCCTCTCCCGTTGTACCTTTGTGGACCCCGACCTTAAGGCGAGGTTGTTTCAAAGCGTCGGTCTTTCCGTATCGGTTTGCATCCTCTGTACGCACAATCGCCATCTGACCTATTTCCATATATGGATTGGTGAATCTAACTCTTTTCTTCCGCTGATCGGTGATAGAAATAGCCGACATAATTACGTCTATCTCACCGGCTTCGAGTGCGCTAAACAGGCGTGATAGCTGAAACACATGAAACTCGACTGGACGATCAAGTCGGTTAGCAATTTTGTTGGCAAAATCTATCTCAATACCTTGTAGGTCTTCGCTCACATAAAATGCAACCGGCTCAAAGTCGACTGAGAGTCCGACTCTAAGCGGTTTCAGGTCTGCGGCGTAGACGTGAATATTTGCCAATGCAAGGCATAAAAGAAACAGGTATCTCATGAGAAAGTGCCAACGAAGTGTAGATGAAACTATTCTGACACAAGCCCGCATATCAGCAAAGATCGATTGTGCTGATCGAGCAGAAACGTAAACGCAAACGTGATTAGCGTTCAAGCAAGGATTGCTTCAGAATCTCTAGATTGAAACAAGAGGAGTTGCTATGGATATCTATGATGCTATGTCTACCTTGCGGGCCGTAAGAAGAATCAAGCCCGATCCGATTTCCCCAGATGTTTTGCGGCGGGTTTTGACCGCAGCAACCTGGGCGCCAACCGGCGGAAATCACCAGCCGTGGCGTATGATTGCTGTAAAGGACGCCGCGTTGAAACAGGGTATGGAAGACCTGTACAGGCCGCACTGGGAAAGTTACATCCCGGGTTATGAGGCTCATCTCTCTGCGATGAGTGATTCGCAGGCATTGAGTAGTCGGAAGGCGCTTGAGTCAGGTACTTACCTTGCCAATCATATGCACGAGGCCCCGGTAATCTGTGTGTTCTGTTTTGATTTTGACCACATTACTGTCACGGACGCTGGCCTGCCTCGACAGAGCGTGGTTGGTGGTGGTTCAATTTACCCTGCGGTTCAAAACTTGTTGTTAGCGGCGCGAACCGAAGGTCTTGGTTGTGTGCTAACAACACTGTTATGTATTGAAGAGGCGGGCATCAAAGAACTGCTGCAAATCCCAGACAAATGGCATACGGCCGCTTTCGTGCCGATAGGCTATCCTGTCCTGGGGGGGCATGGTGAGATTACTCGCAGACCGCTGAGCGAAATGGCCTTTAGTGATACGTTCGGCAATCCATTAAACATATAGTGTTGCGATGAAAAACAAGCAACGCGATGGCTCAATAGGTTCGGGAACATGATGACTAAACCAACAAGAAGGAACAATAAGTGGAGTCGATCGCTGCGCCCAGCGATATTTGTCATTTTACTGCTTGGTAACCCGCTTCAGGCGGCGACTCCGGGTGAAGAAAGGGCAGCGTCTGTTGCCAAATATGGCATTAAAATTCCCGATCCAGCCCCGCAGCGGGGCGTTGATGAAGGCGCCGGTCCTTATCAGCGGCTGTTAATTCAAAACGCCATGTTGGTTGATGGTCTTGGTTCTCCACCCCGTGGTCCGGTAGATATTGATATCGTGGATGACAAAATAGTCGCAATACGTGGCGCTAAAGGATCCTTGTCTCCTGCAAACGGGGTAGTCGCAGATGGTATTCGTCGGATAGATGCCACGGGCATGACGGCAATGCCAGGATTTATTGATTCACACACGCATATTGGTAATCCTGGGCAAGGTCTAGCTGGACCGGTGACGCCACCTGAGTATGTTTTTAAACTTTGGCTTGCTCACGGTATCACAACAGTTAGGGAGGTCGGCGCTAGTATGGGGCTTGCCTGGACGGTTGAGCATGCCAGGCGAAGTGAGAACGGAGAGATTGTGGCGCCGCGAATAATTCCCTATTCGATGTTTCCTGGCGCCCAGATAGTTGGCGACAAAGCGGCGCGTAAGTGGGTGAGGGCGGTAAAAAAGAATGGCGCTGTTGGCGTTAAGCTACGCGGGGGGACCCGAGAAGCGCTGGTGGCAGTCTATGATGAGGCGAAAAAGCTTGGCATGGGCACAGCAAGTCACCATGACCAGAACGGTGTTTATCATGTAAACGCCCTCGACAGTGCACGCGCCGGCCTAGACTCGATGGAGCATTGGTATGGATTACCTGAAGCCTTGTTCACAGATCGAACAGTTCAGCATTATCCATCGGAATACAACTATGCTGATGAGCAGTGGCGATTTGCTGAAGCGGGTCGTCTTTGGTTGCAAGCGGCAGCACCCGGATCGGAACACTGGCAGAAAGTGATGGCAGAGATGCTGGCGCTGGACTTCACGCTGGTGCCAACGTTCACCATTTATGAGGCAAACCGAGACGTTGTCAGGGCGCGTGATGCGGAATGGCATGCAACTTACACGCTGCCGGCGTTGCAAAAATTTTTCATGCCGGATCCAAGACTCCACGGTTCTTATCATTTCGACTGGACGACCGCTGATGAAGTCGCTTGGGGCAATAACTTCAAGCGCTGGATGACGTTTGTCAATGAATACAAAAATGGGGGTGGTCGTGTTGCTGCGGGATCTGACGCAGGATTCATTTTCAAGTTGTTTGGCTTTGCTTATATCCGAGAACTTGAGTTGTTGCAGGAGGCCGGGTTTCACCCGCTTGAAGTGATTCAGGCGGCGACTTTAAATGGCGCAGAATTGATTGGCATGGAAGAGCAGATTGGTTCGATTACGCCAGGCAAGCAGGCAGATATCGTCTTGGTACGAGGTAATCCGATTGCGAACTTTAAGCTTTTGTATGGCACCGGGCATATGAAACTAGACCGGGAGTCTGGCGAGCTTGGTCGGGTGGGCGGTGTTTCGTATACCATCAAGAGCGGCATTGTATTTGATGCAAAAAAGCTGCTGGCTGATGTAGCTAACATGGTGGCGCTGGCAAAGTTAGATAAAGAAAACTAGGCTGTGTTCAGCGCGATTGTTGAGAAGGAGAAAGCGCGCACAAGAGAGACGAAATTTTTGAGTGTCTGTTGCTGAAGATGAGCACAGCGTAATTCGCCCTTGCATATTACTGCTTCGATTTACTGCCGACCTTGCTCGAATAGTTTCGGATGGTTTGCTTGTATTCATCCTCGGTGAGCGCCCACTGTTGTAAATCAGCGTCTGCCCAACCCATGGCCATGCCCGCACTTGACCTACCCAATGCTGAGGTCATTGATCGAGTCATGGCCAGTGATGCAGCTGGAATATCGAGTAATTCTGATATCAGTTGATCGGTTTGCTCTGCGAGCATGCCCTTCGCCGCGACCCGTTGAGCCCAACCGCTTTGTTTCAATTCTGGTGCTTCCACCTTGCGAGCGGTCATGACCCAGTCTCGCGCGGT
>ERZ1049444.1009-NODE-1009-length-22844-cov-9.739436_pt1 | contig 22844 bp, 25 predicted proteins | sample MGYA00383101_ERZ1049444 | MGnify/ENA primary metagenome ERZ1049444 (study PRJEB29581, sample SAMEA5548371) | metagenome | biome: marine; feature: coastal; material: water | depth 50 m | study: Short-term variability in the microbial, nano- and picoplankton...
ATGACTTGTTATATTACACAAAAACATCTGATGTTTTAGATCGTGCAGGTAGCTATGGAATACAAGACTATATTGGACATGTTGGTATAACAAAAATTGAAGGCTCTTACAATAATGTATTAGGATTTCCAACAAATCTATTTGTAAAGACAATTAAATCTATGAATCTATGAAATGGTTAAAACCTTACTCTCTAATTTTAATAATAAATTTTTTGTACATAATTTATTTTACAATTTTAACTAACAAATATTTTTTATAGATGTCTAATTTAGATTGGTTAGTTCTTGTTTGTACAATATCTTTTATAGTTATTTATGGCATATACAAAACTAGAAAGTTCAATACAATTAAAGATCACTTAAAAGGTGGTAAATCAGCTAACTGGCTAACTATTGGTCTTTCCGTTATGGCCACTCAAGCAAGCGCGATAACATTCCTGTCGACACCAGGTCAAGCTTATGATCAAGGTATGGGGTTTGTACAATTTTACTTTGGACTTCCTTTGGCTATAATTGTAATTTGCATGGTATTTATTCCTATTTACCACAAACTAAATGTATATACAGCATACGAATACTTAGAAAAAAGATTTGATAAAAAAACTAGAACACTAGCTGCAATTTTATTTTTAGTTCAAAGAGGTTTAGCAGCTGGAATTACAATTTTTGCTCCAGCTATTATTTTATCCACTATACTAGGATGGAACTTAAAACTTTTAATACTTACCATTGGATTATTAGTCATAATATACACTGTCAGTGGGGGAACTAAAGCAGTAAGCATTACTCAAAAACAACAAATGTTTGTAATAATGAGTGGAATGATTATAACTTTTTTTATAATACTTAATTCTCTTCCACCAGATATTAATTTTAGTAATGCTCTTAGTATGGCTGGAATTGGAGGAAAGATGGAAATTGTAAATTTTTCTTTTGATATAGAAAAAAAATATACATTTTGGAGTGGCATTACAGGCGGATTCTTTTTAGCACTTTCTTACTTTGGAACTGATCAAAGCCAAGTTCAAAGGTATTTGTCTGGTAAGTCAGTTAAAGAAAGTCAATTAGGCTTAATGTTTAATGCTGTTCTAAAAATACCAATGCAATTTTTTATTCTAATTACCGGGGTAATGGTATTCGTTTTTTTTGAATTCAATGACACGCCCATAAACTTTAATCCACAAGTAACTAATTATTTAGAACAGGTTCAAAATCAAGATTATCTTAACGAAAAAGAAAACTTCATTTTTACCAGAGATAAAAAAAGAAGTTTACAGGAAAAATATATTAAAAAAATTAAAACGGGAGTTACCAAAAATTTAGAAAAAGAAATAATACAACTTCACAGTAAAGAAAAAGAGATTAGACAAAACGTTAGAGAAATAACTAATAAAATTGCACCATCATCAATTGAGACAAATGATTTAGATTATATTTTCATTTTTTTTATTATTAACTATCTTCCAAAAGGATTAATAGGCTTGTTACTTGCTGTAATTCTAAGTGCAGCAATGTCCTCAACTGCTTCTGAACTTAATGCATTATCTACAACAACTGTAATTGATTTATATAAGAGAAATCAAAAAGAAATAAAATCTGACAATCATTATTTAAAAGCTTCCAAATGGTTTACTGTCATGTGGGGAATAATCGCAATTATTTTCGCAAGTTTTGGATCGCTATTTGAAAATTTAATAGAACTTGTAAACATAATTGGGTCTATTTTTTATGGAACTATCTTAGGTATTTTTATAGTTGCTTTCTTTCTTAAAAATGTAAAAGGAAATCATGTATTTTATGCAGCGTGCATTTCTCAAATAGCAATATTTTTTATTTACGGATTTATAGGAATAGGTTACTTGTGGTTAAATTTTATTGGAGCTGTTTTAACGATAACAATTTCAAGCTTAATCAGCAAAAAATAATTAATAACTAGAAATATAATTTTTATTCATAATCATAATTTGGAATGATCTTTGTTTATATTAATAAAAATTAAACTTGAAAATATTTCAAATTAAAACAAAACAAAAACTACCAATTTCAGCCTCTGAAGCTTGGAAGTTTTTGAGCAATCCCAAAAACCTTGCAGAAATAACTCCGAAATACATGAATTTCAAAATTCTTAGTGGAGCTGATAGATCAATTTTTGCCGGACAAATAATTCAATACAAAGTCACTCCTATTTTAGGAATAACCTTAAAATGGGTAACAGAAATAACCCATGTAAAAGAGAATGAATATTTTGTAGATGAACAAAGATTTGGCCCCTACTCCTTGTGGCACCATAAACACTTTATAAAAGAAATTGATGGTGGCATAGAAATGGAAGATATTGTAGATTATAAAATACCTTTTGGAATTTTAGGGCAAATTGCTCATCCTTTATTTATAAAAAATAAGCTCAGAGATATTTTTAAATTCAGAGAAAAAAAACTAGTAAAACTTTTTGGTAAATTATAAAATTATGAAAAAAAATATTTTGTTCATTGGAGGTTCATCCGGAATTGGATATGAAACTATTAAACAAATACATACTCAACATAACATTTATGTTGCTAGCAGAACTAATAATAATTTTAAAGATTTAAATGTAAATCACATTAAATATGATGTTTTGTGCGATGAATTAAATTCTGAATCAATTCCTGAAGAGTTACATGGTTTTGTATACTGTCCTGGCAGTATTAACTTAAGACCTTTTAGAAGCTTAAAACTTAGCACATTTGAGGAAGATTTGAATATAAATTTTTTATCAATGGTAAAATCTCTTCAAAAAGTTATAAATAATCTAAAAAAATCTGGAAATTCCAGTGTTGTTTTATTCAGTACAGTTGCTGTAAAAGTTGGAATGCCGTTTCATACTAGCGTTTCAGCATCTAAAGGTGCAATTGAAGGTTTTGCCAGGTCATTAGCAGCTGAATATGCTCCAGGTTTAAGAGTTAATGTCATTGCACCGTCTCTAACAGATACTCCAATGGCTGAAAGATTTTTAAACAATGATTTAAAAAAAGAAAAAGTTGGAGAAAAGCATCCGCTAAAGAGGCACGGAAACCCTAATGATATAGCTAACACTGTTGTACATTTATTAAGTGACAACAGCTCATGGATTACTGGACAAATATTTGGAATAGATGGTGGAATGTCATCAATTAATCTCTCATAATTGAAAAAAGAAATTTCAATTTTTTGGTTTAGAAGAGATCTAAGAATAGATGACAATAAAGGTTTATACTATGCCTTAAAAGATAATGACTCAGTGCTTCCAATTTTTATATATGATAAAAACATATTAGATAAATTAAAAAAAATTGATCATAGAATTGATTATATAAATTATTCGATTTCAGAAATAAATAATTCACTTTCAAAAAAGAATAAGTCAATTTCTAGTTTTTATGGATATCCAAAGGAAGTTTTTTCTAAACTAATAAATAAGTTTGATGTAAAAAAAGTATATGTTAACAGGGATTACACACCCTACTCAATCAAAAGAGATCTTGTTATCCAAAAATTGCTGGAAAATAATAAAATACAATTTTGCGATTTTAAAGATCATGTTTTGTTCGAAAAAAATGAAATTGTAAAAGATGATGGAACACCTTATAAAGTATACACTCCTTTTTCAAAAAAATGGATTAATAAAATGAATGAACAAGGTGTTGCTAGTTATCCATCAGAAAATTTAATTGATAAATTACTAATTAATAACAATGAATTTGAAACAAAATCTATTGGATTCACAAAATCTGAGATTAAGTATTTAAAAAGTGACACATCTAATGAAATAATTAAAAATTACGAATCAAAAAGAAATTTCCCAAGTTTTAACGGAACATCAAAAGCAGGTGTGCAATTAAGATTTGGAACTATTAGTACAAGAAAATTAATAACGAAAGCGTGTAAATCAAACAACAATACGTTTTTAAAAGAATTGATTTGGAGAGAGTTTTTTCAACAAATTCTTTATCATTTCCCAAAAACAGTTACAGAAAGTTTTAAACCAAAATATGAAAGAATAGAATGGTTAAATAATGAAAATGATTTCAAAAAATGGTGTAAAGGTAAAACTGGATACCCCTTAGTTGATGCTGGTATGAGAGAATTAAATAAAACTGGATTCATGCACAACAGAGTTAGAATGGTTGTAGGTAGCTTTTTATGTAAACATTTACTTATTGATTGGAGATGGGGAGAAGCATATTTTAGAGAAAAATTATTTGATTATGAGACTGCTAGTAATGTTGGTAATTGGCAATGGGTTGCAGGATGTGGTGTAGATGCAGCACCATACTTTAGAATATTTAATCCGCACGAGCAACTAAAAAAATTTGACAAACACTTTGAATACGTAAAAAAATGGGTTCCTGAATTTGAAAGCAATAAATATATAAATCAAATAGTAGATCATAAAAAAGCCAGAGAAAGATGTCTATCAACTTATAAAAAAGCTTTAAACAATTGAATATAAATTTAATTTTTCCAAACCAACTTTTCGAGGAAAGTACAATCTTAGAGAACTCGAACACAACTTTTTTAATTGAAGAATATTTGTTTTTTAATCAATACAAATTTCACAAGCAAAAAATATTATTTCATAGAGATTCTATGATAAATTATTATAGTTATTTAAAAGGCAAAGGGAAAAATGTAAAATATATAAATTCATTCGACAATGAATCCGATGTAAGAGTTTTTCTAAAAAATATTAATATTAAAGAGATTAATATTTATAATCCTGTCGATAATTGGTTAGAAAAAAGAATTATTTCTTCCTGTTTAAAAGAAAAAATAAATATAAATATTCATGAAAACCCTCTATTTCTTACTAAAAAAAGTGAGTTGATTCCTTTTTTTAGTCCGACTAAAAAAAAACTTTTTCAAACGTCCTTTTATAAAAATCAGAGAATTAAATTTAGTGTGCTTTTAGATAATGAAAACAAACCAGAGGGAGGTAAATGGACATATGATGATTTAAATAGAAAGAAATACCCAAAAAATAAACATACCCCAATTATAGATTATACCTTTTTAAATAGTAAAAGTCACAATGATTCATTAAAATATGTTTCTAAGTATTTTTCTAAAAATTATGGAGAATTAAATAGTTCTCAATTATATCCTACAGATTTTAAAACATCCAAAAAATGGTTTTCAAATTTTCTAAATACCAGATACAATGAATTTGGAACTTATGAAGATGCTATATTAATAAAAGAATCTATAATAAACCACAGTATTTTATCTCCTTTAATAAATTCAGGTTTATTAAACCCAAAATATATATTAGAAGAATCAATAAATTTCTATAAAAAAAATAATATCCCATTGAATTCTGTGGAAGGATTTATTAGACAAATAATTGGATGGAGAGAATTTATAAGAGGTGTGTATGTATGTAAAGGGTCAGAGGAAAGAACTAAGAATTATTGGAACTTTAAAAGAAAGATTCCAAAATCATTTTATAATGGATCTACTGGAATAGACCCTGTTGATGATACCATTAAGAAAGTTAACAAATCTGGATATGCAAATCATATAGAACGGCTTATGATTTTGGGAAATTTTATGGTTTTATGTGAATTTGACCCTGATGAAGTATACAAATGGTTTATGGAACTTTTTATAGATTCTTATGACTGGGTTATGGTTCCTAACGTATATGGTATGAGTCAATTCGCTGATGGAGGACTTATGTCTACGAAACCCTATATAAGCAGCAGCAATTATATAATTAAAATGAGTGACTACAAGAAAGGTGATTGGAGTGAAATTTGGGATGGTTTGTTTTGGTCATTTATGGACAAGCAAAGAGAGTTTTTTAAAAAAAATCCTAGAATGAGAATGCTTTTAAGTAGTTATGACAAAATGGATGTACTAAAAAAAGAGAAGTTACTTTTAGATGCGGATAATTTTATAAAAAATTTATGATATGAATAAACTTGATCTTATTCAAATTGATAGAATTATAGAAATGGCTTGGGAAGACAGAACTCCTTTTGAAGCTATCAATTTTCAATTTGGTCTAAATGAAAAAGAAGTCATCACACTGATGAGAAGAGAGATGAAATCAAAAAGTTTTGCAATGTGGAGAAAAAGAGTTCAAGGAAGAAAAACAAAACATCTTAAACTAAGAGACAACACTGTTAATAGATTTAAATGCACTAGGCAAAGGTCTACAGGAAATAAAATATCAAAGAGAAATTAAATTCTTTCGATTTTTGCTCCAAGAGCTCTTAATCTTCGATCTATATTCTCGTATCCTCTATCAATTTGTTCAATGTTGTGGATAACACTTTCTCCTGTAGCTGAAAGTGCAGCTATTAGCAATGAAATACCCGCTCTTATATCAGGAGATACCATCGTAGTAGCCTTTAATCGTGATTTAAAATCATGACCGATTACATTTGCTCTGTGAGGATCACACAAAATTATTTTAGCTCCCATATCAATTAATTTATCAACAAAAAACAATCTACTTTCAAACATTTTTTGATGAATCAAAACACTTCCTCTTGCCTGTGTAGCAACTACTAATATAATGCTCAATAAATCGGGTGTAAATCCAGGCCATGGAGCATCAGAAACAGTTAGTACAGATCCGTCAATATAATTTTGAATTTCATAGCCATCTTTATGTTCGTCAATAAAAATATCATCATTACGTTTTTCTATCTTTATACCTAGCTTTCTAAAAACGTTTGGTATTTGACCAAGGTTTTTCCAACTAACATTTTTTATAGTAATTTGACTTTTAGTCATAGCTGCCAAACCAATCCAACTTCCAATTTCAATCATGTCCGGAAGAACTTTATGAATACAGCCTTTTAAAGTTTTAACTCCATTTATAATCAATAAATTTGATCCAATTCCAGAAATATCAGCACCCATAGCTTGTAACATTTTACAAAGCTGTTGTATATAGGGTTCACAAGCTGCATTATAAATTTCAGTTTTTCCTGTAGCTAAAACAGATGCCATCAATACATTAGCGGTTCCTGTAACAGATGCCTGATCAAGTAAAATAAACGAACCTTTTAGCTCTTTAGCTTCAACCCCGTAAAAATATTCTTCTTTGTTATATCTGAACGAAGCTCCAAGTTTTATTAAGCCTAGAAAATGAGTATCTAATCTTCTTCTACCAATTTTATCACCACCGGGTTTAGGAATATAACCTTTTCCAAATCTAGCTAAAAGAGGCCCAACAATCATAATCGATCCTCTTAAGCTACTTCCTTTGGTTTTAAATTCTTTAGAACTTAAGTAATCAACATTAACATCATCTGCTTGGAATGAGTATTTATTTTTATTAATTCTAATTACTTTAACTCCTAAGGAACTTAATAAATCGATTAATTTTAAAACATCAATAATTTCAGGAATATTTTCGATTACAATTTTCTCTTTTGTAAGTAAACAAGCACAAATAACCTGTAATGCTTCGTTTTTTGCTCCCTGAGGAATTACATCTCCTTTTAATTTAACACCACCTTGTATTGAAAAAGTACCCATTTTAAAAGCAATTAATTATTATTTCTTTTTTTAAAATTTCGATAATGCTTTTTATTGTTTTTATGAACAGGTGTTTTACCAAATTTTTTATTTGTAAGCTTAATCAAATTTTGAGAATCAGATAATGGTTTATTATCAGAGGAATAAATTATTTTTCCGTTTGAAAGCTCATTTAAATGATTAAATATTACATCATCTTCTACTGTATCTTTATTCCAATTTAAAAAACACTTTTTCATGTGATTTGCTATCACATAAATAAGTTCTTTTTTCATATCTCCTTCTTCCCAGTTTACAGCAATATCTATCATTCGTTTAATATTATTTCCATAAAAACGATATTTAGGAAAATTCTGGGGATATTTTAATTTATCAGGCCTCTGATTAAATACCTCTTTGGAGGGAAGAGGATATGGACAATCAATGTCTAAGGCAAAGTCAGACATAATAAATAATTGATCCCATAGTTTATGTTGAAATTCAGGGACATCTCTTAAATGAGGGTTCATATTTCCCATTACACCAATAATTGCTTTTGCCAAATTACTTCGATCAGCTCTGTTTTCACAGGCTAAAGCTTGGTCAATCATCTTGTGTAAATGTCTTCCATATTCTGGAATTATAAGTTTAGTGCGTTCCGTGTTATATTGTAAGTTATCTATCAATGTTCGGGTAATTTAAAAAATGAAGTTTAACAAATTTAATAAAATTAAATCATAATGAAATTATTCCTTCAATCTTTGAAGCTAATTTATATTTTTTTATGATAATACTAGGTGATTTCATTTTTGCTGTGATCGAATAGCTTGTAAATTTATTATTTGAGGAAGTTCTAGACGAAATTTTAATATTTTCAATATCAGCAAAAACAGATTTAAGTTGATCAAAATTTTTAGTCTCAGACTTAACAATGAACTTAAACCTATATATACTAGGCCATTTAGAAGATTCAGACAATTGCTTTTCTAATCTTTCATAAAAACTTTTATTATCATCAATCACGGTACAAATATATGCAGAAAGTACTATTAATTGTTTATTTTGCAGTTCATATTATGAATAAAAAAATATTAATAACTGGTGGTCCTGGAACAGGAAAAACTGAACTTATAAAAGGATTAGAAAAACAAGGTTTTAATTGTGAAAAAGAAATTAGTAGAGAAATTACAGAGAATGAGCAGAAAAAAGGAGTTGAGCAGTTTTTTTTAAAAGACCCAATTGAGTTTAGTAAGAGGTTAATGGTTTTAAGATCAAATCAATATAAGAAAATTCAAAATGAAGAATATACATTTTTTGACAGAGGAGTACATGAGATAATTGCTTATTTAAATTTTATAAAAATTAAATATGATGATTTTTTTATTGAAAGAGCAAAAGAAATAGTTTATGATAAAATTTTCATTCTTCCACCATGGAAAGAAATTTATGTAAATGATTCACAGCGTTATGAAAGCTTTGAACAATGTAAGCAAATTCATAGTGAAATAGTTAAAATTTACAAGGATTTTGAGATAGAAATTATTACCCTTGAAAAAGATAGTGTAAAACAGAGAATCAACTCCATATTAAAATTATTAAAAGAATAATTATGAATATTATATTTATGGGAACACCTGAATTTGCAGTTGAATGCTTAGACGTTCTGGTAAAATCTAACCATAATATTATAGCAGTAGTAACTTCTGAAGACAAACCAGCTGGGAGGGGGAAAAAAATAAAAATATCTGAAATAAAAAAATATTCAATAAAAAATAAATTAAAAATTCTACAACCTAGAAATTTAAAAGATTTCGATTTTATTAATGAAATAAAATTATTAAATCCTGATATTTTTATAGTTGTAGCATTTAGAATGCTTCCTAAAATTTTATGGGAAATTCCAAAAAAGGGAACTATAAATTTGCACGCCTCATTATTACCGAACTTAAGAGGAGCTGCTCCGATACATTGGGCGATTATTAATGGGTTAAAGGAGACAGGTGTTTCTACATTTTATATAAATGAAAACATTGATTGTGGTGAAATTATAGAGCAAAAAAAGGTTTCAATTTTAGAAAATGAAAATACTGGAGAATTATATAACAAATTAAAAAAAATTGGTGCTCTCACAATTCTTTCAACATTAGAAAAAATAAATAAAAAAGGTTTTAAAAGTATTAAACAAAAAGAAAGTACAGAATATTTAAAAGCTCCAAAATTAAATCGAGAAAACACAAAAATCGACTGGGGCAAGCCCTTGAACGAAGTTCATAATTTTATAAGAGGACTTAATCCTTATCCATCGGCATGGACTTCAATCAACGAAAATAAAAAAATATTGAAAATTTATAAATCAAGAAAGTACTCAGCCTTTATAAATAAAAAGCATAAACCTGGTACTATTATAATGAGTAAAAATACATTATTAATAACAACAGGCTCTGGAATGATAGAAGTTTTAGAGTTAAAAATGGAAGGAAAAAAAATGATGACTAATATAGAATTCAATAACGGATTCAAATCACTTAATAATACTAATTTAAGTTGAAAAAAGGTTACGTTCTTTTTGCTGAACCAACAATTCAACACGATTTAACTTTTAATCGATCAGTTATATTGATTGCTGAACAAAATGAATCTGGAACAGTTGGTTTTATTATAAATAAAAAATCCGATTACTCTACCGTAGACTTACTTCCAGAATTTAACATCAATTTTCCTATATATAATGGAGGACCAGTAGAGAAAGAAAATCTTTATTTTATACACAAAATTCCATCATTAATAAAAAACTCTATTAAGATTAAAGACAATCTCTATTGGGGAGGGAACTTTGATATATTAGTAGAATTAATAAATGAAAATAAAATAAAAAAAAATGAAATAAAATTTTTTTTAGGTTATTCTGGTTGGGAAAAGGAACAACTAAATAATGAAATAGAAAATAAGTCCTGGATTTTAGCTAAAAATGAGAATGTAGAAAAATTACCTTTTCAAGAAAAAATTAGTATTTGGAAAGATAAACTCGAAAAAATTGGAGGTAAATATTTACTATGGTCTAATTCGCCTGAAAATCCGCAACATAATTAAAAATCAGTCACTTTTTTGTTCAAAAAATCAATAAAAACCTTTGCTAAATCATTAGTAAAAGTTTTATTTCTGTATGAGGTGACAGGAACAATTCCCATAACAGAATTAGTTAACCATATCTCTTGTGCCGAAAGTAATTCAAAAGGAGATATTGTTGTTTCTTCTAAATTATATTCAGGAAAAAAATTGGAGTATTCAATAATTTTTTTTCTCATAATACCCTTTAAGCATCCTGAATCTAAGCTTGGTGTTATAATATTTTTTTGATTTACAATAAACAAATTACCATTTAAAAATTCTGCAACATTTTTTTTATTATTTAATAAAATACAATTATCTAAATTATTTTCATTTGAATAAATTCCAGCAAGAACGTTAATTAATTTATTATTAGTTTTTAGGTTGGACAATAAATTATCATGAATATAATAGTCTTTAAATAAGTCAACTTTAAAATCACAATTATTTATTAAAAAATTGTTGCTTTCACTAAAGGCGCAATGAATTATAAAACTTGGTGACATTGAGACTGGAGTGTAATATCCACCACCCTCTCTAAAAACAGATAATCTAACTCTTCCACAAAAATCAGAATTTACTTTGCAAATAGTATTTAAAATTTGTGATCTGAAAAATTCCGGGGTATAATTTTGAGGAATTTCAATCCTTGCAATTCTCATTGAGGACATTAAACGCATGTAATGGTCTTCCCAAAAAATAATTTTATTATTTATGATTTTTATAGATTCAAAGATAGAATCTCCGTAAAGAAATCCTCTATTTAATAAATCGTGTTCAGATTCATAAATAAATTTTTCGTTATAATTTATCATTGAATAATTAAGATGAACCTACTAATTTTTTTAAATCAGCTATTTGACTTTCCCAAATCATTTTTGATTCTTCAACTTCATCCGAATATGCAAAATCAGTTACCATCAATGAGACATCCTTTGTTATCTCGTCTACAACAATTCTAATTTCAAAAAAGCATTTGTCTTGATCCTCAGATTCATCCATCCATCTATATTTAACAAAAGAATCAGATTTTGATGAAATTAAATCAGCAATTTCCTCAGAGCCATCCCACAAAAAAGAAAAGGATTTTCCTCTAGAATTCACATCGTCAGCAAACCATTCACACAAACCTGATGCAGATGATATGTATTGATATAACATATGCGGAGAGGCTTGAATAGGAAACTCAATTTCGAACTTTTCTTTTAAATCCATAAATGGCAATATATAGATTAAATTAATTCTAAAAAAGAATTTTAAATATTTTTTATTCTTAGTTTGCCCCTATATAATTTGTTTATATATTTACGCGCATTTTATAATGGCGAGATAGCTCAGTTGGTTAGAGCGTCGGATTCATAACCCGGAGGTCGGGAGTTCAAATCTCCCTCTCGCTACTAAGATTAAATTAATTCCCTAACTTTCCTGCTATATATCCTGTAGACCACGCACATTGAAAGTTATATCCACCGGTAATACCATCAATATCAAGTACTTCTCCGGCAAAATAAAGATCATTTGTAGTATTACTTTGTAAAGTTTTGATATCAATAGATTCTAAAGAAACTCCACCACAGGTTACAAATTCCTCTTTGAAGGTTGTTTTACCAGAAACTTTATAAATATCCTTTGTTAAGAACTCTATAAGCTTTCTCATATTTTTTTTACCAAGTTCTCCCCACTTTTTATCATCAGACAAATTAAACTTTGAAATTAAAAAACTCCAAAGACGTGAAGGCAGTTTAAATGGGTTTTGTTTAGTTAATATTTTTTTTGAATGTAGTATTGAATACTTCTCTAGCGTATTAAATAAAATTTCAGTATTACTTTCAATTAACCAATTTACTTGTAATTCAAAAAAATATTTCTTTTCAAATAAATCTCGTGCACCAAATGAAGATGCTTTCAAAATAACAGGACCACTCATCCCCCAATGTGTAATAAGAAGAGGGCCTGAAATTTCAATTTTTGTATCTAGAATTTTTATTTTTACTCTCTTTAATGAAATTCCAGACAGACTTGTAATTGATTCGTTGGGCATATTAAAAGTAAAAAGAGATGGTATGGGATTAATAATTTTATGACCAATGATTTTTAACCAATCAAATCCTTTTAATTTAGGAGATCCACCAGAGGCAACAATAACACTATCATAAGGTGTTGAGCTACTAGTGTCTTTAAAATCAATAATCCATTTTGATTTTACTTTTGATAAACCTACCACAGATTTTAATAATTCTATTTTAATATTATTTTCTTCACATTCGTTAACCAAACAATCAATAATAGATTGTGAACTATTGGAAATTGGAAAAACTCTACCGTCAGACTCAACCTTCAATGGAACACCCCTATTTTCAAACCAATTTCTGGTATGTTTAGTTCCAAATTGATGAAATATATTTTTTAATTTTTTACCTCCCCTGGGATAAGCTTTAGTTAAAACACTAACATCACTTGTTGAATTTGTTACATTACATCTTCCACCACCTGAAATTTTTACTTTTGAAAGAATTTTAGGACTTTTTTCAAATAGTACTACATTATAATTTGGATAATGTGTCTTAACAGAAATTGCAGAAAAAAAACCTGCAGCTCCACCACCAATAACAGCTATGTTTTTCATTTTAGAAATCTTAACTGAAAATATTACTATTTAATTAAAAAAAATTACTGTAAAATATTTGTATTCAAATCTTTTAAATCATGGACAGATTGAGTCCCTTTTATCATATTTTTTATTATAATTTCATTATTATTAAATTCATCTTCGCCAAAAAGAATAGCATATCGAGCATTATGTTTATTGGCATAAGAAAATTGTTTATTAAGTTTAACTTTGTCGGGGAAAATCAATACTTTATTATTTTCATTTCGAAGTAAATCAATAAAAGAGTAGATTTCTTTTAAATACTTGATTCCAAAATTGATAATAATAACATCAAAACTATTTTTTAAGTGATTAGGAAATATTTTTTTTTCTTCCATTAAAATAAAAATTCTATCAAGGCCAAAGGAAATTCCTACCCCACTAGTATTTTTCATGTTAAACAAAGAGGTCAAATCGTCATATCTTCCACCTCCACCAAGTGAACCTAGTCTTGTATTAGATTTTGAAACAACTTCAACAATTGTTCCTGTATAATAATTAAGACCTCTTGCAAGAGTTAAATCAAATCTAATTTCATTTTTTATAGATTTACTAGAAATGAAATCAAACACACTTTTTAAATCTTCTAACCCTTTTTTTGCTAGAGGAATATCTTTTAATATTAGTGAAATATTTTCAAAACTTAAAGATTTGTTTTTTAATAAATTTTCAAGTTTTGAAATTGAAACATATTTAAACTTTTCTTTAATTTCATCAATAACTGAATCAAGACCAATTTTATCAAGTTTATCAATTATTGAAACAAATTCATTTAAATTATCATCAAGACCAATATAATCTGCAATTCCTTTTAAAATAAGCCTATGATTAATTTTAAAGATTAAATCATCGAAACCTAATTCACTAAAAATTCTGTCATACAATTTTATTAATTCAATTTCTTGAAAAATTGAATTATTTCCAACCACATCTGCATCACATTGAGTGAATTCTTGAAATCTTCCATGCTGAGGGCGATCCGCTCTCCAAACAGATTGAATTTGAAAACGCTTAAAAGGAAATGTTAAGTTATTTTGATGTTGTGCAACATATCTTGCTAAAGGAACTGTTAAATCATATCTTAGACCCTTTTCAGACACTGACTTAGTAAATGATTTTAAATCATTAGACTTTAATGCATTAATATCTGCTTTTTTTACTTTTTCTCCTGAATTTAGGATCTTAAAAACTAATCTATCACCTTCATTTCCGTATTTACCTAAGAGAGTACTAGTTTTTTCAAGAGCTGGAGTCTCAATTTCAGAGAAGCCAAATCTCTTGAAATTCTTTTTAAGAATATCTATAATATAATTTCTTTTAGAAAGCTCTGATGGCAGAAAATCTCTAGTTCCTTTAGGATTAGAAGGTGTGTTAGACATTATGTATAATTAATAATAAAACAAATATCTGATTTTTTTAAGAAAATAGAATCAGATTTTAAAATATTATTAAATATGTTTAATCTACAGCTTTAATTACTTCAAAAGATAATTCGTGAATGACATTTCTATGTAGTCTTAAAGTAGCTACATAGGTACCAAGTCTTTTAACAGATCCTCCCATGATTTTAATAATTTTTTTATCAAAATCAAATCCAAGGTTGGATAATTCACTATTTAAATCCGAACTAGAAATAGAACCAAATAATTTTCCACCTGTTCCAGATTTAGCTCCAATTTTTAGTTCTAACTTACTAAGTTTTTTTACTAATTTATTGGCTTCATCAACAGCCTTTTTTTCTTTAAACTCTCTTTGTTTTATATTTTCAGCTAAAACTTTTTTTGAGGATGGTGTAGCTAGTATAGCTAATCCTTGAGGAATTAAATAATTTCTTCCATATCCATTTTTAACAGAAACTAAATCGTCTTTGAAACCTAAGTTAGGTACGTCATTTTTTAAAATTAATTCCATAATATTATTTTAACATGTCAGCTTGGTAAGGTAAAAGTGCTAAGTGTCTTGCTCTTTTAACAGCAACTGAAACTTTTCTTTGATATTTCAAAGATGTCCCTGTTAATCTTCTTGGCAAAATCTTACCTTGTTCATTAATAAATCTCAAAAGAAAATCCGGGTCTTTGTAATCAACATACTTGATTCCAGATCTTTTAAACATACAATATTTTTTGCTGTTTTTTGTTGCAATATCTAATGGAGTAAGGTATCTAATTTCTCCTTGATTTGCTTTACCTGCTTGTTCTAATGTTGACATAATTAAGCTTTTTTAGTGTTTCGTTCTCTTCTTTTGATAGACCAAGCATCAGCGTATTTATCTAACTTAACGTTTAAGTATCGCATAATTCTTTCGTCTCTTTTTAACTCAGTTTCAAATGATTCAACTGTAGTGTTAGCAGCTTTAAAATCAATAAGATTATAAAATCCACTTTGTTTGTTTTGGATAGGATAAGCTAATTTTTTAAGTCCCCAGTGTTCAACTGAGATAATTTCTGATCCTTCGCTAATTAAAAAGTCTTCAAATTTTTTCACTGTCTCCTTTACCTGATCTTCAGATAAAACGGGATTTAAAATGAAAACAGCCTCGTAATGATTCATATATTTTATTAAAAATTGGTCGCAAAAATACATTTTTAATATACACTAACAAAATTCTATTCGTATTTAATTATAAGGATCTACATCAATAGAAACCTGTATGCTTCTAAATTTTGATACAGACTCGAAACTAGAGTGTGTTTTTAAAATAATTTTTTTACTTTTTACTAAGTTTTTGTCTACAGGAATTTTTATTTGTATAATATTTATATATCTGTTTTGAATTCTAGGGATTAAAGGAAATTCAGGTCCAAAAACTTTGTCTTTAAATCTGGTTTTTAAACTTTTAAAAAACCATAATGAACCATTTTTTAAAGTTTCTTTGTTTTTGTGTTTTAATATGATTTTTATAATTCTTGAATATGGTGGATAATCAAATAGGTGTCTTTCTTTCAATTGCTCATTAAACATGCCTAAATAATCATTGTTCTTTATTTTCTCCATAATACTATGTTTAGGATTAAAAGTCTGAACTATTACATTTCCTCTAGATTTGTCTCTGCCAGATCTTCCAGCAACTTGTTGAATTAATTGGAAACATTTTTCCTGGGATCTAAAATCAGGGAAATAAATTAAATTATCAGCATTAATAACTCCAACCAGTTCAACATTTTTAAAATCTAATCCTTTACTGAGCATTTGAGTACCGACAAGTATTTGAAATTTATTCTCTTCAAAATCATTAATTAATTTAAAAAATGAATTTTTATTTTTGGTTGAATCTTGATCCATTCTTTCAACTTTGTAATCTGGAAAATACTCTCTTAATTCTTCAACAATTTTCTGAGTACCCAACCCTTTTTTGGTAAGTGAATTTGAAGAACATTTCAAACATTTGTTTTCATTTTTAACACAGTACCCACAATGATGACATTTTAATTCGTCAGAAATTCTATGGTATGTTAATGCAACGTCACAGTTTTTACAGTTAAAGACATAACCACATGCTTCACATTCTTGATAAGGTGAATAACCTCTTCTATTTTGAAAAATAATAACTTGTTTTTTATTTATCAAAGTTGATTTTATATTGGATAATAAAGTTTCAGAAAAACTTCCAATCATTTTATTTTTTATAGTAGATTCTTTTAAATCGTTCAAAAGAATATTAGGCAACTCGATATCATTATATCTTTTAATTATTTTTATTAATCCATATTTATTTGAAATAGCATTAAAATAAGACTCAACACTGGGAGTTGCAGATCCTAACAATGTTTTGGCACTGTGAAGCATTCCTAAATAAATTGCACAATCTCTAGCGTTGTATCTAGGTGCTGGATTAAATTGTTTAAAAGCATTTTCATGTTCTTCGTCAACTATAATAAGACTCAAACTGTTGTAGGGCAAAAAAATTGATGATCTAGCACCTAAAATTATTTTACCAGAGCTTTTTAAAACATTTTTCCAAATTTCAGTTCTTTGGTCTAATGAGTATTTTGAATGATAAACTAATAATTTGTCTCCAAAATATTTTTTTAATCTTACTATTAACTGAGTTGTTAGTGAGATTTCAGGAACTAAATACAACACTTGATTGTTCCTATTTAACTCTTTTTCTATTAAATTTACATATATCTCAGTTTTTCCAGAGGACGTGACTCCATGTAGAAGAGAAACATTTTTTTCTAAAAAATTTGATTCTATTTCAGTTAATGCATTGTTTTGAATAACACTTAATTTTTTAGGTTTAATTAATTCTTCAATTTCAAATTGAGTTCTATTAATTACTTTTTCAGATTTTAATAATATTTTTGATTTAATTAAATTATTAATAGTTACTCTTGAAACACTGTACAAATTAATTAGTTCATCAAAAGTAAATTGTGATTGTTTTTTGTTAAATTTCAATCCTTTTGCAACAATTAATTGAGATCTTTTTCTTTTTAGTTTCTTCTCTAGTTCATTTAGAGAAATATTTTTGTCAATAGAAATTAAATTAATTATTTTGGGTTTAAAGTAATCATAAACTTCTTCCTTTACAGAAATTATTGAATATAATAATAGTTCATTTATGGCTTTATTAATTTTCGATTTTTCTAATTTTCCAATTAAATCTTTATATGAAAATTTTTTATTTATCATCAATAAATCAAAAACAAATTTTGAATTTATATTGACATTAAAATCTGAAATATCTTGTTTTAATAATATTATTTCGCTTTCGCTTTTAAGTAACAATAGCTTTGGTAAAGCGACTTTTATAACTTGACCTATTGGAGTCATATAGTATTCTGAAATCCATTTGAAAAAAATCAGTTGACTTTGGGTGACACATGGCTCTTTATCAATTATAAATTCAATTTCTTTAGGTTCATAAGAAATCGGGACTTCATTGTGTTTTTGAATAACAATTCCTGTAATAAATTTAGATTTACCAAAGGGAACCATAACTCTAAATCCAGGTTTAATAAAATTAAACTCATCTTTATTAATACTGTAGGTAAAAGTAGATTTTATTGGAAGTGGAATAATTACATCAATAAAATTCATCATCAGTTTTTTATTAACATTGAAAAAACAATAGTAATCATTAACATATATTTACAAATAAATATAAAATTAAAATTCATCAAATATTAGGTTTATGCAGATTAAGTTAATCGTTGTGGGAAAAACTAAAAATCAAGAATTAATAACCATAATAGAAAAATATGTAAAACGAATTAATTTTTTTAATAATTTCAAAATAATAGAGGTCAACTCTTCAAAAAAAAAAAATAATGCAAGCGAGATAAAAAAAATTGAGAGTGAAAATATTTTAAAAAAAATTAAAAAGAATGAAATTCTTTTTTTACTTGACGAAAAAGGTAAAAATTATGATTCTAGAGAGTTCGCTGAATTTTTAAAAATTAAATTTCAAGAAAGTAAAACGATTGTTTTTGTAATTGGAGGAGCTTTTGGATTTTCCAAAGATTTATACAGTAAGTCTGTAGGGCTAATATCTTTATCAAGAATGACATTTTCACATCAAATAATCAGATTATTTTTTATGGAACAATTGTACAGAGCTTATACAATTTTAAATAACCACCCTTATCATAATGATTAAAATATGGACTTAATATTCGCAACAGGAAATCAAAATAAATTGATAGAAATAAATAAAATTATCCCAAAAAATGTAAATATTATAAGTTTTAAAGATTTAAAATTTGATGAAGAAGTTCCAGAAAATGAAAATACTATTGAGAAAAATGCAATTTACAAAGCAAAATATATTTATAATAAATTCAATATTAATGTTTTTTCTGATGATACAGGATTGGAGGTTGAAACTTTAAATGGAAAACCTGGTGTTCATTCTGCAAGATATGCAGGAACTGCATGTAATTCAAAAGACAATATCGAAAAACTGTTGAAAGAATTGGAGAATAAAAAAAATAGAAATGCAAGATTCAAGACTGTAATAGCGTTAATTCTTGATAACAAAATTCATACTTTTGAAGGAATAGTTGAAGGTGAGATTTTGAAAAATCCTATTGGAAAAAACGGATTTGGATATGATTCGATTTTTTCACCGATAGGATATAATAAATCTTTTGCAGAACTTACATTAAGAGAAAAAAATTTAATAAGTCATAGATCATTAGCAATAAAAAAATTGATAAACTTTATAGCATAATTTTTTTGTTAAATTTTATTTAAAATGATAGTATATCTTTAATTACTTGTATTTTTGAAATCCATGAATAAATTTTTTAAATTTTTATTTCTCGCTATTGCTTTTGGATTTTTTTCAAACTTAACTTTTTCACAAAATCAAAATCTAACAGCATTTGTTGAAAACTCTTCAGACAACAAACCGATCCCAAGTGTACACATAATCAATTTAAGTCAAGTGATAGGTGTTATATCAGACAAGAAAGGTAAGTTTGAGATTCCTGCAAAATTAAATGACACGCTTTATCTATCTTATTTAGGATTTAAATCAATTAAAGTTAGAGTGACTAACGATTTATTAAAATTTAAAAATTCAAAAATTCAATTAACTGAACTAGCATATGCTTTAGAAGAGGTTATAGTAAAACCATATGAATTAACTGGATATCTTGAAATAGATGCTAAAAATGTTCCGGTAAGTCAATCTTATCGCTACAGTATACCTGGATTACCCTCGCGTGGATATGAGGGCGGATCCAGAAATTCAGGAGCATTTTCAAAAGTAATTAATGCTATTTTTAATCCAGCTGATTTTCTTTATAATTTATTTGGAAAACAACCTAGACAGTTTAAAAAATTACAACAAATGAAAGAAGATTTCAGAATACGCGAACTTTTATCCTCAAAATTTGATAGAGAAACATTAGTTGAATTACTTCAAGTTCAAAAAATTGATATTGATGAAATTTTAAGAAACTGTAATTTTTCAGATAGCTTTATTCTGACCGCTAATGATTTACAAATTCTTGATGCTATCAGCGGTTGTTACGAAGAATTTAAAGTTCTTAATAGAAAATAACTATTTTTAAAAGCTTACATTTGTACCCCATTAAAATGAATTGTCATGACCTTAAATACTCTTAATGCCATAACTCCAATTGATGGTAGGTATTATAATAAAACTAAAGGATATTCAAACTATTTTTCAGAACAGGCTCTTATTAAATATAGAGTCTTAGTAGAGATTGAATACTTTATAGCATTAACAAAAACTAAAATTCCTGCTTTCAAAGGTTTTCCTCAAGAATCTATTCAAAATATAAAAAATATATATTTAAATTTTTCTTATAAAGATGCTATTTCTGTTAAAGAGATAGAAAAGGAAACTAATCATGATGTTAAAGCAGTTGAATACTTTATTAAAAATAAATTTAAAAATTTAAAATTAGATAAATATTTGGAGTACATACATTTTGGTCTTACATCTCAAGATATAAACAATACAGCTGTTCCTCTTTCAATTAAAGACGCTTTATCAAAAATTTATCTTCCTGAATTAAATGAATTGGTAAAGTTGCTTGGTGAAAAAGTTTTAGAATATGATGATATTTCTATGTTAGCACGTACTCACGGCCAACCAGCTTCACCAACAAGACTAGGTAAAGAAATTAACGTTTTTAAAGTTAGAATTGATGAGCAATTAAAACATTTACATTCAATTCCATTTGCAGCTAAATTTGGTGGAGCAACCGGTAACTTTAATGCACATATTATTGCTTTTCCATCTATAGATTGGAAAAACTTTGCTAATAAATTAGTTACTGATTTAGGGCTTTATCATTCATTTCCTACAACTCAAATTGAACACTATGATCATCTAGCTTCTTTATTTGATTGTTTGAAAAGAATAAATACCATAATTATTGATTTTAACAGAGATGTCTGGTCATATATTTCTATGGATTATTTCAAACAAAAAATAAACAAAAATGAGGTTGGTTCATCTGCAATGCCTCATAAAGTAAACCCGATTGATTTTGAAAATTCTGAGGGTAATCTAGGGCTTGCAAATGCTTTATTCGAACACCTGTCCTCAAAACTTCCTGTATCAAGATTACAAAGAGATTTAACAGACAGTACAGTACTTAGAAATATTGGTGTTCCTTTTGGTCACTCTTCTATAGCTATCAAATCGACAATTAAAGGAATAAATAAATTGATAGTGAACAGAGAAAAAATAGAAAATGATTTAAACAATAACTGGGCAGTTGTAGCTGAGGCTATTCAAACTATTTTAAGAAGAGAAAATTATCCCAATCCATATGAAACATTAAAAGAATTAACTAGAAAAAACACAGTTATTAATCAAGAGACTATTCATCATTTCATAGATAGGTTAAATGTAGGCACAGAAATTAAAAAAGAATTAAAAAAAATAAATCCTTCAAATTATACAGGAATCTAAAATAGCTATTCCCCACTTACAGGTCTATCTACTAGATTAGTTTCTATACCAATTTTAAAGTCTCCATTAGAAATTTTAGTAACATCCTTATCAATCTTTCCAAATTCTTTTGATGTATCATTGAAATGATTTACCGCCGCACTTAAAGATTTGCCTAATCTGTTGTGAGAATTTTGGTAAGAATTTAAATGATTAGACAGTTTTTGTACGTTTTTAATTACTTCATCAACAGATTTTTCAAATTTTAAATTATTTAAAGCTTTCATCGTAATTTGAAGCATTGGAAAAAGACTCATTGGAGAGACTATCATAACTTTTTTTTCATATGCATAAGAAACTAAATCTTTAGAATTTATTTGAAGTGAACCTACTCTATTATTTAACAAATCTTGATAAAGTCCATCGGCAGGAATAAACATAAAAGCATAGTCTAGTGTTTTCTCAGAGGGTCTTATGTATTTTGAGGTTTCATCAATTCTAGTTTTAATATCAATTCTAAATTTTTTTTCTAAATTCTCGATTTCTAAAGCATCAGAACTTTCTATCATTTTATTATAATTATCTAAAGAAAATTTTGCATCAATAGGAATTATATGATCATTAACCTTAACTATAGCATCAACAATTTCACCATTGGTAAAAGAATATTGCATTCTAAAAATTTCAGGTGGTAAAACATTTGCTAATAAATTTTCTAATTGAATCTCCCCAAAAATTCCTCTTTGTTTTTGATTTCCTAATATTTTTTCTAAAGATTTCATTTGGTTGGCAAAACTTAGAACTTGTTGATTAGTTCCTTTTATTTTTTCTAATTCGACAGTAACATCTTTTATCACTTTATTTGAATCAGAAAATTGTTTTTGAATGTCTTCTTTTGATGTTTTATGAAAGTTATTAATTTCCTTATTTATTGAAGATAATTTAGATTCCAATTCTAATCTACTTTTTTCAGAATTTTCACCAACTTCCTTTCGAATATTTTGGATTTCACTACTTAAGTTATTTGTAAGTTGAATTAATAGTTCATTAGAACTATTATCATTTTTGTTTTTTAAAATAAAAATTAAAAAAACTACTAAAACTAAAAGAAGTACTAGAAGAACTATATCCATATATCTAATATAGAAATATTATTATTTAGTTAAGTACATTTTTCTTCTTGAATATAACTCGTAAAATTGATCGTCTTTTAAAT
>ERZ1049444.1011-NODE-1011-length-22835-cov-11.053292_pt1 | contig 22835 bp, 14 predicted proteins | sample MGYA00383101_ERZ1049444 | MGnify/ENA primary metagenome ERZ1049444 (study PRJEB29581, sample SAMEA5548371) | metagenome | biome: marine; feature: coastal; material: water | depth 50 m | study: Short-term variability in the microbial, nano- and picoplankton...
CCGTAGTTCCTAAAGTAGGAACAGAATCATGAGTAAATATGTAACCGTTGTCTTGTTGTGCAGAACCCTCTGTTACAAAAGTAAAAGTACCTCCCAAAAGTTCGGTAGCAATATTTGCATCGGCTGCTCGAGTAAGTACCCAAGCTGTTGAGGCGTCTCCAACTGTGGTTACCTCATAAATACCGTTTTGTTCTCCAGCAGTTTGATCTTTTATAAGTACACGATCTTCAGCTACTAAAGATACTCCATCTATAGAAAAAGCTGCATGTGATCCTGAATTTGTAAGAGTTCCTGCACCATTATTATAAGTGGCTGAAATACTCACAGTACTTGCAGCTCTTACTGCATCTTTCACACTAAGAGCTTGTTTTACTGCGTCAACGTACTCTTTTGTAGCTAAAGAATTTGTGCTGAATCCAACGCGATTTTTATATCCGGTAGGTACTTTGACAGTGCCTGTGCCGTTAGGTTCAAGTATTAAATCTCCGTTAGTGTCTGTAGTAGATATTGTATTTGTATCTATACGTACATTATCTACGTCTAATTGCTGTAGACCTGCAATAGAGCTTGTAGTAGCTCCCGGGTTAAGGGCAGAAGTACCTAAGGTGATTGCGTTTAAAGCTACTGCTCCTGCTGTAACTGTAAAATCAGTGGCATTAAAAGATGCTATACCTTTATTAGTTGTGGAAGCGTCTTCTCCTGAAATTGTAGCAGTTCCTGAAGAGTAACTTACATCAATACCTTCCCCAGAATCTATAATTACCACACCTTTATTAGTTGCGGAAGAGTCTTCAGCTGTAAGTGTAACAGTAACATCTGTGCCTGATTTAGCAACAGTAATGTCTAAGCCTTCGCTGCCTGCAAAGTTTAAATCATCTGCTAAAAGATCTACATCGGCTGTAGTACTATCATCTGTAGCGTTTACAGTGAGGACTTTAGGTATGGTTGTAAAACTTACAACGCCTGAGCCGTCTGTGACAAGTGCTTGTTCTGCAGTACCATCGGCAGTAGGTAAAGTATATTCACCTGAAAATTCTACTTGTTTACCGAATTTAATAAGGTGTGCTGAGTTTGTAGTATCGAAAGTAAGATAAGTATGAGAGGCTGTTGCAAAAGTTCCAGCGGTAGCAGAGTTTTCTATTAATTTAAATTCGGTGGCTTGAGTGGTTAAATCAACTGTACCTGTTTTAATTACAAGACTGGCAAAAGGGTTTACAATTAAATTACCTGCCGAGGTATCTATCTGATTAGTCGTATTATTGATACCTATAAAACCTGTAAGTACTTTATCAATCTTACTATCTGCATCTACAATGACTGCGCTATTTGCGGTAAGAATCCCTGCACCATGGTCGAGCATATCAGTGTATAGTTGTCCACCAATTGCTATTACGGAACTATCTGAGGGGGCACCTATAAATAACTTATCACTATTATCGGAGTAAGCTAGCTCGCCCTTCCCTAGACCCGTAGGTGCCGCAGTAGTACTACTGCGTTTGATTTTAATTGTTTGAGCCATTTAGCTTCTCCGTTATAGCCCTTTTAAAAGGACCCTGCGTCAAGTGTATCGGAATCTACTGAAATATTACCTAACATTATAGGTACCCATTCAAACACAGTGGGAGCAGTCTCTCTATAAACTTTGAATTGATTATCATCCATATCATACCAGGTGTCTCCTTCGTCTACTTCAGGGCCCTGAGGAGTAGTATCTTGCTTAAAGGCATTATCTGCTAACTCTATTATGGCATCTTGTACAGTATCTGCTTCCATGCCTGCATGCCCCCCAAAAGAAATAGAGGTGGCGGCCGATAATATAGAAGGAACAGCAAGATTATTAATTTCAATTTGAACGTTGTCAGTCAGAAGATCTATAGTAATATCTGTAGCGTTATTTACAGTTATATCAATAACTTCTTCTGTTATTTCAATTAGATTAGTTACAGCCATTTAATCTCTCGTAATGCTCTGGCTTAAAACAATTTGTCCTTCGATAAGCCTTTTCACTATTACATCAGATGCTGTGAAAATTTCTAAATCATAAAAATAAAGACCGGAGTCTATGGCATCGGATTGAGATGCAGATAGTTCCATCTTTACTTTTCCTTGTGAAGCTGGAATTAAGACGCTGCATGTGAACGAAGCAGCAGCAGTTGCCGCAGACTTAGTTCTGCGCAGCTGGGCCCTAGCTTGGTATCCAGTTAAATCTTTAACGACTCCGGCTTCTTTAACAGTTAAGTCAAGGGCAAAAGTCGTTCCTTGATCTATAGATAGGTTATATGTGGCTGCACTCATTAAATCTCTCCATTGTGAAATTATAGCAAATAGGACATTCGTAGTCAAGAACTATTTTTAAAAGGTTATTAAAGAAAGCATACTTAGTATAAAAAGATAGTATCGAATTAATCTCTTAGATGAGGTGCAACATAATCATTTCCGGAATAAGTATAACTAGGAATACTTGTAGAATTGTTGGCCTTCCAAGTGTTCCAACTCTCTAAAGTTGATTGTAAGCTTTTACGCACCCTGCCATTACGGTTACTAGTAGAGGTTTCTATTACAGTTTGATAACCTTTAGGAGATAAATAGGGAGAATCTATCATAGTTTTTACAGAATTAATTTGAAAAACGTCATAAAATATAGCCTCTCTAATTGTTATGGCTTCATTTCTGTATCCTTGACCTCTATAATCTGGCCTTATAGCTATATGATTTACTTCTATATGTTTATTAGGCAATAATGTCCATTGATTTAAGCCAATTGGCTCATTGTCAGAAACTCTGCATATAGTAACTAGTTCTCTAAAAGAATTTTCATTTGTATAAGGTCTTATTATAGCTCTATAAGAAGTAAAGAGTCCTAACATATAAGTTTTTACCCTTTCAGTAGACAGAGGAAAAGTTTCCCAATCTGACAAAGCCTCTGTAAAAGCTACTAAGTCGGAAGGATTAGTTTCTCTAAGATAAATAGTAGGCCCTCTGCAAAATTCCGTACTCATAAAGTTTCCTCTGACATACTATAACTTAAGGGCACATAGTGCTCTGATGCAATCCACTGTTCCCAGTCTGCACGAGTTTGTGTTGTTTTTTTCCACTCTTCAGCTTTTAAACCTTCTCCTAATCTAGTATTAGAGACCTCTAATGACTGACGGACTGAGTGAGAGTAAGTTGATATGTTTGTTTTTAATTCTACTTCTATTTTAGAGGCCCCCAGACACTCCCAACATGCTTTTGCTAAAAACTGAGCGGCTTCTGTGTAATAATTTTCCCTAGAGTATGTCTTATCTATCATAATCATAAGCACTCTTGTTGTTGTTCCTGAATAATTACATCTTACAAAACCTACGGGTGTATTATCTGTATTTAAGCATAATAATTGTGTGCTTTCCATATCTGTACTATCTGTAATAGGCCATACACACAATTTTGTATTTCTACTCCAAATTTTGCATAAAGATTTTGCTTCTTCATCTGTTAGTTCAAAGTCTTTATAAGTTCCAAAAATACTTTTAAGTTTTTCCCAGTCTTCTTCTTCGATCGTACGAGTGTGTATTCTAGGCCCTATTATAGACATACTATAGTTCCAAGACATTATTTACCTCCTAAATTTCCTAAATTTAATGAAACAGCTATTACAGTAGCTTCCGCTAATGTGGCAGTATTTGCCGAATTCTTCAGAGCTACAGTAGCAGAGGCGGCGTCACTTGTATTATTATTAAATGTTACCGTAACATTATCAGTTGTGTCTTCCCCGCCCACTTCGCTAAGAGTAACATTTCCTGTTGAAGTATTTAATGTACCTCGAATAACTACATCTCCTACAATAGTAGAACCATCTCTAAAAGCAACAGTAGAGTCTAAAGTACCTGAAGGTGCCCAATTACCTCCATTATCTCCTGAACTCCATCCCATGTAGGGATAAGTATTTTGAGTTGTAATTCCACTAGCTCCGTCCTCTCCGTCCTCTCCGTCCGCTCCCTGAACAGCTATAACTTGAGGAGAAGACCAATCTGCTACAGCTACTTCATCTGTAGAGCCTGTGGAAGCTGCGACAGCTGTACAAGCATAAAGGCTTGTAGTACCACTGGGCAAAGTAGATTCAAATTGATTTCCTAAATCATTATTGTTAAATGTACCATCTGCAAAAGTATAGGTCCTAGCAGTATCAGGTTTTTCTGTTGTTAGAGCCGAGCTAGATCTTCTATAAGCAAAAACTACTGCTGAATTAGTTCCCGAAGTCCCATTAGCTGAAATGACTTGAGGAGCTGTCCAATCTGCAGCAACTACAGAGTCTGTGGATTCTGTAGAAGAAGCTATAGCTGTACAAATATAGAGATTATCCGTACCGCTAGGTATTACAGAGTGAAAGTCATTTCCTAGAGCAGTAATAACAGTACCACTAGAATTTTTAAAATTAGCATCTGCAAAAGTCCATGTTGCAGATGTAGAGGGTTTATCGCTTGCTCCAGTTCCTAATGCTGTAGAAGACCTTCTATATGCATAGACTACTGCTGTATTTGTGCCTTCTCCAGGTAAACCATTCGCTCCTTTAGGAACTAGCAGTCGGGCGTCTGTCCAATCTGCAGCTGCTACAGTATCTGTAGCAGCTTGAGAAGTTGCGATAGCTGTGCAAGCGTATATTTCATCCGTACCGCTGGGTATCTCAGAGTGAAAGTCATTTCCTAGAGCAGTAATAACAGTACCACTAGAATTTTTAAAATTAGCATCTGCAAAAGTCCATGTTGCAGATGTAGAGGGTTTATCGCTTGCTCCAGTTCCTAATGCTGTAGAAGACCTTCTATATGCATAGACTACTGCTGTATTACTTCCATTTTCTCCGCTTGCTGACATTTGTTGTGCTGCGGACCAATCCGCAGTAACTACAGAATCTGTAGACTCTGCGGATGATGCTAGGGCTGTACAGGCATATAAAGGGTCTGTGCCGCTGGGTATCTCAGAGTGAAAGTCATTTCCTAGAGCAGTAATAACAGTACCACTAGAATTTTTAAAATTAGCATCTGCAAAAGTCCATGTTGCAGATGTAGAGGGCTTTTCTGTTGTTAGAACTGTAGAAGATCTTCTATATGCATAGACTACTGCTGTGTTGACACCTGAAGCACCTATAAGTTGAGGTGATGACCAGTCAGTAGAGGTTACATCGTCAGTAGTTGCTATTGAAGAAGCTATAGCTGTACAAGCATATAAAGGATCTGTGCCGCTGGGTATCTCAGATTCAAATTGATTTCCTAAATCAATAGTAGTAGCACCGTTAGAATCGCTAAAATCAGCATCTGCAAAAGTCCACGTTCTAGTAGTAGAAGGTTTAACTGAAGCCCCTAATTCTGTAGGGGACCTTCTATATGCATAAACTACTGCTGTATTGACACCGGTTGCTCCTTGTTTTGCTTTTGTGAAAGTTTGTACTTTTTGAAGAGTAGTTTCAGTCCCTATACTACTTTTTATTACAATATTATATGTTATTTTCCCTGTATCCCCGGGCATGGCTGTAATATTTCCTTTAGTAAAGGTGTAAGTACCTATAGTATTCCCTGTTGAAGGTGTTATCCCGCTAGCGGCAGTCCAAACTCTAAAAGAAGAATTATCATGAGGAGAATCTTGATCATTAGATAGAGGTGTGGTACCCACAAAAGCTCTAATAGTTGTACCTGTGTTAGAAAAATTAGGGTTTGTACCGTCTGGGTCACATTGTACAGATACATTATCATTAGTTAAGTTAACGCTTAAACCATCTATTGAACCATCTGATATTCCGGAAATTCCATTGTTGGTAGAAAGAGGCTCGTACTGAGAAAATCTTTCTTTTAATGCAACTGTACTGTTTCCTAGTGTATTTCCTACTACAGCATAACGTATCCAATAATACCGGGTTGTTTGACCCTCGTCTATAATTTGATCTATATGAGTATCTGTTTTTGTAGTGCCTACTAAATGTGCTGAGGCGGAGGCTGCCTCTCCTGATCCTGATCCCGCCCCTGTGGCAGTAAATACGACGCCTACTGTATCTGCGGATGCTCCTATTGCTTGAAAGTCTGTGTCGCCCACTGTTTCAATAGTGTATGTTTGGCCTACTACAAAGCTACCTGCTGATATAGTTTGGCCTGCAAAATTTGCATTATCGTTTCTCCATATTTGAACAGAGTGTGTAGCTGCATTAAAGTTGGCAGAATTTGCCCATGATAAACTAATGCCTCCTCGATTATTATCTGTTGCATATAAACTTGTAGGCTTAGAAGGCAGGGCTGTGGGAGCTCGTCCGCTTTCTGCACCTTTAAGAGTAGCGTCTCTGTTAGTTTCTTGAAGTAGAAAAGCTTCGTTGTGGTGTTCTTCGGCATTTACCTGAACTAAACAGTCTTTTTTAAAGTTTAAGTTAGAAATTCTAAATTCTTTATTAACCCATCCAAATCGCGGATAGTTAAGTTTAATTATTTCTCCGGCAAGAAGAAGCAAACCTTTAGGTGCCATAGTAAAATTAATACTTAAACCATATCTTGAACGTTCTAGGTATTGTTTTGCATTAATACGTCCGTTAAAATAATTAGTAATATGAGGAGTTCTAATATCTCCTTTTTTTGGAATATTTTTATCATCTTTTAAATAAGTAGAATTAAAAAGAGTTACAGACCTATCTTCATATCTATTTTGCGGGTCTTTTATAGAGACAGATACAGTATTAAAAGTACCTTTTTGACCTGCGTCTTCGACATTAATACTACCGATTATATCTTCTTCTTCTATTAAGCTAGGAGTATATACGGTACCGTCCACTGTAACAGTATCTAAAGAATCTGGTGAAGCTCCTGCAATTTCTAAGCTATACAAACCTCCTGAGTATCTTAACATACCGTTAAACTGTGCTAACATACTATTAATGTTATCAAAAACAGAAGTATTGGTATTAACTACCGCATTTGTTTGATGCCTAGTAACATGTCGTTGATTTTGACTTTCCCAACCTAAGTACTTCCAGTATTTTACCTCATCACAATCATACAAAGAATAGCCACTAAGATAAGAGCTTTCTGAAAATTTTCTAACTATAGGATTGCCTTCAGGGGTCATAGCTGTTGTACCCCCTAATGTTAGTGAGAGAGATGCTGGAGAAGAAGTATTTCCGGATACTTTTGCGAGAGCCAGCGAGGAAACAGTAGATATTCCAGAACTAAAATTGGCAGGTATTGGTGCTGCACTACCAGTTTTTGTATACACGGAACCATTATACCATACAAGGTCGCCTACTTGATAAGTTTTCCAATCATGCCATTTTTGTCCAAGCTTTCCTATTACATCTTTCCAAGTTACTTCATTTAAACTATTTTTGGAAGCAACACTTTTTACAGTACCCTGCCATAAAGTTTTTCCCGCACTATTGCTATACTTATAAACATCATCAGCAACAACAGTAGTACCGCTACTGATAGAGGTGGTAATATCTGAATGACTGTCACAGTCTCGAGCCGCTAACTGAAAACCTTCTAAATCTATATCGTTTTCTACGTTTAAGCCACGACCATACCTTTTATTAGATATATAATTTAATAATTGCATTGCGGGATTAATACTTACTCTTTTATCTCCCTTATTTTTAATTTTGTAAGTATAAGTATCATCAGGTACATAACCCGGATCAAAAGCCATATTTACTTTAGCTACTTTTGTGGTACCATTATACGATATAATTTCTCTTTCTTGTACATAGGGTACACCTTCATCAATTTTAGTTAGTTCTAAAGTTTTTCCTACATAAGCATCAGTTACACTACTGGATCCAGAAGCTAGCTTAACTACATCTTTGAGTACTATGGTTCCCAGATCTGAGCTATTAAAATCTGTGGAAGAAAAAGAACCTAAATTATCTAATTCTCCTGCTGTATCTGTTGTTTGGATTTTTAAATTAAGACGACTAATAGCCTGTCTTAAAAGCCTGTGGAAGAGACCAGTGCCAGAGAAATTAAAACTTGCTAAATCAGCGTCTGGCAAAGCCTCGGCTACTGATTGTCCGGTTCCTGCGGGAGATGTAATAGTTACTTTTATACCTTTAATTGTTCCTGCTTCTGCGCTGTCCAAATCTGCTTCTAATTTTTCAGCTACTGTTCCTGATACTGTAACATGGTCATAGGTTTGTAGGTAATATTTATGCGTTCCCTTCTTCATATAAAAGGTAGAAAAAGCTGAGTTAGGTTTAGACTTAAACTTCACTCTATGAGTATCAGTTCCTGTTTCATCTTTAAAAGTGTATATATCTTCAATTATTACACTACTTAAAATAGACGAGTCTGTTTCTGTATAAAAAGTTTCTACTTCATCACCTATATTAAAATTAGAAATATCAGCAGAAGTCTGAGAAGGATCATCTTGATATGCAAAGTCATAATTATAGCACTCTAATATTTTACCTCTTACTACAAAGTCTAAAGAGGGTATTTCGGTTTCTCCTTCTCCTATTGTATATTCTACTACTACATAAGCCGTGTCTAGAAGTCTGTGATTTCTACCCCAGTACTCTTCTGCTTTATCATAGTAGTCACTTTGAATTTTAAAATTATTAGCTTGTGCTATTGATACTAGTAAAGAGTCTGCAACTTGTCCTCTTTTACCCGCATGAAATACAATCCGAGCATCTATAGGAGTAGTTATAGAATGCCCTTTTTCATGGGATATACCTGCTCCAGTCTGTATAGGTGATACGGTACTACCAAAAGTATTTTGAATTCTTTTAAGAATGATTTCTTGAGCAAATTGCTGTGTTTCACCCATAGAATCAATCATTGCTTCCATCTCTTCATCCGGATCAATCTCTATTAAATTGCTCTGATCCAGCACGTCTGTAGAACCTAGTACGTCTCCTCTATCCATTCGGCCTCTGCATAGTACGTCTATAGTATTTTCAGAAGTTTGAGTAGATCTGGCATCGTTATCATTTTGATCTATACATATACTTGACGTATCATCAAAATAAATATCATATAAACCAGCTATTTCTCCTTCACATATTGCATAGGCTACGTACACTTTTTTTGCATCAGTTTTTAAAGTATCTACAAATACTGGAAAACTACTCAATTTTTGAACACCATAAACTACAGGTAAATGTTTTGCATCAAGATTAAATCTAAGATCTACTTCTCTATCAACCTCTACTTCATACTCTACCTGATTATATTTTTTTATAAGACCAAAAAACTTTTTCTTTTTTTCCAGTCTAGTTTTAGTTTCTTTGGCTTGATATATAGATACTAAATTTATTGCCTGTTCTGAGTGTAAAAACCCTAAATCATCTGCATATTCTTTTCTGTCAAGTGCTGAAATATCTGGTATACCTGAACCATCTAAAGCTCTGTGATGTTGGTCTGAGGTTAATCTACCATTTACATTTACGAAGTCTCCCCAATGACTATTAATAACCCACGTTATGACCGAAGATTTTAAAGGATTTTCAACAATTTTTGAGGAGGCTATTATACCTTTAAATAGCAGATAAGGAGACCCAATTATTATACCAGTGTCGGGCTGAATATGGGCTTTGTAAACTTTTACGTCTCTATTTATATACCCTGCATAAGTAGTATTGTTTTCTTTAGGATTGAGTAAGCCTATTACCTCTTCAGAAGAAAATGTTATTTTCCCCTCTCTTTCAGTAGATATGGCTGTTAAATCTGATGAGGGATCGGCTAATAAAGTAGTATCAATTACTGCTGTTTTATTATTGTTTGTGAAAGATTTTATAGTATAATAATTACCACTGTGAGTAGTTGCGTCTCCTACGCCTGTCACTGTGAGTTGAATTTTGTCGCCTTCTGCAAAACCCGCATCCACTAAATCAACATTAGTAATTATAGAAGAAGAAGTCGTTGTAAAATCTATATTTGTTTCAGTATTTAAAGCAGCAGCAGAAAGTTGTATACTAATAGAAGAGGCTCGGGCTTCTATAGTTTCTGAGATACTTCCAGTACTAATTAGTTTGTTAGCAAAATACGTACGGGAACCATTAGTAGCACCGCTTCCATCTGTAGAACCATCATCAAAATCTATATCAAAACCAGAATCTGTAATGTAAGCATAGTCACTAGCCTTACGAGAGTTGTCTCCTGTTATAGTTTTTACTGCTTTTTCAATTTTTACTAGATGAGCATATGCGAAAGCATCATTTTTAAGTAAAGAAGCTTTTATATCACTGTCGGCAGAAAGGCTTGACCCTAGAGTCCTTAATGTCATTGTACCTCCTCCAATTGTAATCCGAATTTATATAAACCATTAGTACCTAAAGAATACTCTTGTATATCACTAGAAAGTATTACTTTTATCAAAGGGTTGTAGAAACGAAAGTCGTCGTTGTTTCCCACTGCTTTTGCTAGTCCGGGGGTAAAATGAATACGTACTTGATTATCAAGACCATCACTGTCGTTTATGGGAGAGCCTGATGCTGTATGATAATCACCTTCATCATCATCAGCATGTTCTACTCTTGTAACCATATAAGCCTTTTTATGGTTAGAATTTGTTCCATCAATATTAAATAAATCACCTGGTTTAGGGCTTTTATGGGTAGCTACGTTATAACTACTATTTTCATTACTTACAATTGCGGAAGTAGTACCTGCCAACAAAGCTCCACTAGCATTTATACTTTTTGTGCCCGCTGTACCAATAAAAGTTGCAAAATCACTGTCTTGAGGAAGACGATATTGAGGTAAAGAAACAAAAAAAGGTGTTAAACCTCCTCGTTTATGAATTAAAAAGTTATAAATTCTTTGAAAATCCTCTCTGGTCATGGGGTTATATTCAATAGATATTTTCCATAAGTGGTACCCTATAGCTCTGGAGATAAGACGCCCAGAATTTGTTCTAGTTCTCATAGTGCTGTTTTCAGAGGATAGTTTTACGGAAGCATAGCCAGGGCCTGCTGTCCCAGCTACTTGTCCCGCGTCTCCAATAGTATTATTAGGATCGGGAAGAACATCCTGAAAATTTGTAAATCCTGCCATTATTTATCTCCTGCCTTTATCTTCTTTTAAAAGTATTGCTTCCGTATGCACGTTCTATACCGCCGCCAAATAAGCCGGCCCCTTGAGTTGGTGTCATTGAAGAAGTATCTACTTTCTCCATAAAGGGTTCCCCATACGAATTAGACGCGTCTCTTAACATACCTATAATATTACCTCTTTGTTCAACTAGTAGTTCTTCCACGCCTGTGGCATCTACAGTATTAATATTGAAAGTTATAGCTTGTACATTGCCTTCGCCGATATCATCGTTAGCAACTACTCGTCCCGGAGTTTCAGGTACAAATAGCTCAGGACCTCTTTCTCCTACAACAAAACCTACATTGCCTCCGGCACCTCTATATTTGGCACCGCTAAAGGCTGGTTTAAAGTTTTCGGCTCCGCCTGTGCCATCTTGACCTCTAAAATATGCTAATTCTCCAGCGGCGCTTTGTGATTTAGCCATGTCTGCACTGCTTTTTCTATTGCCCATAGAAATACTGGTGGCCGCTCCGGTTCCGGCTCCTCCTGCTCCTGAACTGCCTCCTCCTTGATAAGAAGTACTGGCAATAGTTGCAAGACTTTTCGCTCCCATTGCAATAACAAGACCTGCTAACATTGCACCTACAATTGGCCCCGCTGCACCCCCTATAGACATTCCTGTGGCGTAAGCCTCTATAGCACCGGTTGCTGTAGCAACAACTGTTTGTGCCATCTTCATTTTCTTTTGTGTTTCAAAAGATTTACGTGCAGCAGCGTCTTTTTTCTTTTCTAAAGATTTTAATTTTGCTACTGAGGCGGCGGATTTACCGTCTCGATTTTTCTCTGCTGCTATTTCTGAATCAATTGCTTTAATTTTTTCTGCAGAAGCCTGCTTCTGGATCTGCGAACCCATAGTAAGTATTGCACCTACGACTGCAAGACCTGCTTTCACTTTATCAAGAGCGCTTCCACCGTCTTCACCTAACAAAGTGAAAGCAGTATTTATACTAGCAATGCCATCTAAAGTAAGAGCCATTAACTCTCCTTCAGGTCCTATAGCTCTTAGATCTTCGGCTAGTGCATTCATAGACAAAGAGGCTTCTTCTCTTGTTGCGATCATATTTGATTTTTTTGCTGCGTTAAGAGCGTCTGTCTCCGCTTTGTTGTCTTCTGGATCTGCTTTGTCAACCGCATCCTGAAGGCTTGCTATATTTGCAGCCCTGTCAGCACGAGCCAGAGAATTTTTAGCTCCTTGGGCTACCGTGGCAGATCCAGTAGCTGCTGCAAATTTATCTATAGTCGCTATTTGAGCGGCTCTATCTTCTTTTCTCTTAGCTAGTCTTTGTTTCTCAAGTTCTAATGTTTTTAACGCCAGATCATATTCATAAGTAGCAGAGGTTTCTACCAGCTCACTTCTTTCCTTTTTAAGTTGCGTTATTATTTTTTCGTGTTGCTCGTCTCTTAAGTCAAGAACCCGTTGTCTATCTCCAAGCATCTCTGCGTTTTGTATTTTAAGATCTATTTGGTCTAACTCTAGTTTTCTGGCTTCTTTGGCTATTCTTAGCCCTAACAAAGCTTCTTTATTTGTATCTTCCGCATCTTTATCAGCAAATTCAGCTTTTTTTGCTTCTACAGCTAATGTTTTTGCGCCGGAGACTCCTCCTCGTAGTTTATCAATAGTGTCAAGAGCGGTCTCAGCAGCTTTGTCACTCAACTTATCCTCGTCTCTTAGTCTTTCTATTTTTGATTTTTCTAGTGCAAACTGAAGATTTAATAATTCAAACTCAATCCGTATACGATCTAAAGCTGCTGTTTCTTTTCGCTCTTTTAAACTTTCGCCTTCCTCGTTTTTTTCATTTTCAAGTTTCTTCCTGTCTCTGAGTAACTGTAGTTCGTCTGCCGCACTAATAGAAAGACCTTGTTGGGCTTTTAACAGTTCTAAAGATCTTCGTGCAGAAGCAGTTTTAATACTATTAAGTTTTTGTTGCGAAGCGAGCATTTTATCAGTAAAGCCAAGCATTTGTTTTTCTTGATTAAGTCTAGCTATTCCAACTTTAAAACCATCATCTTCAGTTGCTGCAATTTTTTGCTCTATAACAAGTAACTCAGCTGCGGCTTTTTTTACAGATTGTGCGTTTTTATCGTCGCCTGCCTTTGCTAATTTTATAGCCAACGCAGATTCTAAGCGTTTTTTCTCGCTTTCTAAAGCGCTTAAAGAGGCATCTAGCTCTGCTTGTTTTAATGCTGCATTATTTTTCGATACCTTTCCTAATTCTGAAGCTAAAGCAAGATGTGTTTTAGTTATTGCAGGCTGCTCTGCTAAAACATCTAAGTGCTCTTCATATAATCTTTTGGTTTCTACTGCTTTTTCTTTTAAACTTCCTGAAAAATCATCGGCTATACCTAAAGCTTTCCCCATGCTATCAAGAGCTTTTACATCAGCTTCATTTACAGGGATTTTCTTGTCTCCTGCACCTAACTCCCCTAGTCTCTCGGTTCCTTTAATAATAGCATCAAGAGCATCAATCTCTTCTTTACCCTCAGCTCGTGCTTTAGCTGCATTTTTCCTGCTTAGCCGGCCTAGTTCCTCATAGGCTCCTATCACTCCCTCTGTTTCTTTAAATACTTGTGTAGTTACTTTAAGCCTATTGTCAAGTGCTTCAAGCTGTTCTTTTGTCTGACTTCCCTCTCCTTCTAAATTTTTTATTTCGTTCTCTAATTGCAGTATTTCTTCAGCGTAATATATAGCACCCTCTCCGACCTTCATACGAATTACTTGCTCGCTTAGCATACCTTTGATTATCTTGTTTTTAACTGTAACCTCTTTTTCCTCCATTGCGGTATATGCAGCGCTTGCGTCTGTAGCTACTTTTTGCATTAGAGCTATTTGCTCAGCAGTAAAACCTTTATTTTGCATATTAATTACATCTTGCTCTGCCTTGTGCTGTCTGGTTTTTAGCTCTATAAGTTTTGTCGCTCTTTCAATTTCTGCGGTTTCTTCAATTTTGGCCATACCTGATCTAATTTGTTCCATTAAACCTGAGCGTACTTTAAGGGTTGCCATATATTTTTCTTCAGCAGATTGTAAATCTCCTAGTTTTACGGTTAGTTGTGCAGTTATTTTTGAAGTATTTTCCATAGATTTACTTACTTCGTCAGCCGCTTTTGCAACTGCGCCCTTACCCCATAATTTCTCCAAATAAGGCCACAAAAGACTGAGCACAAACAGGAGTTGACCTATATAAGGTATCATGTTTAATAGGGCAGAGCCCATTAGCATAGCTGCTCCAGCCGCTGCTTTAAAACCTACCTTAAGTCGTGCAAGTCCTTTTACTCCTTTATTGTGTCTATCAGTCAACCCTTGCATCTGTAGACCGGCATACTTATAGGCTACGGCGAGTTTATCGAGTACGCCAGTTGTTTTTTCCATTTCAGAAAAACCACGGGCTGTAATACCTTTTACATTACTCCCTTTTCTTGCTTCTGAGGAGGCTGCTCCTTTAGTATACTTTTGTTTATCTGCTGCTGCTAGGCCCTCCATGGCCATTCTCTGTTGGACTATAGCTGCGGTTTCTGCCTTATAATTTATCAAGGCTTCGCCACTGTATTTTTTATTTTGCTTGTTTCTTTGGGTCTCTGATATTTTTAAAGTAGTGATTGATTTTTTAAGCTCTTCTGAGGAGATTTTTCCAGATTTGAATTGCTTTTCTAATGACTGTACATATTTAGGAGAGATAGAAAAATCTAGTTTTTTGATAGTAGCCTGAGCTTCTTTGTACTTTGTGGAAATAACAGTGGAGGCTTTTTTAGCCATTACAGCTGCCTGAGCTGCAATTTGTTTTTGTTTTGATGCCAGATCGGAAACAGCAGGAAGAATCGATTTAACAATAGTAGAACCAAACATAACTAAAACACCCAATAAAGCAACAGGGTTTTTAGCTAAAAGAGATACTAAAGGTTCTAATACATTACCTACAATTTGTAAAAGTATTTTACTCAAATCTGCGAAACTAGCCGCAAGTTTATCATAAGGGTTTGCTTCTACAGACTCTGCTATAAGATCAAACTTTTTCTTGCCTTGCTCAATAGTAGCGTTCAAAAAAGCTTGTTGCTTTTCAAACCGGGTTAAACTATCTACTGCCTTGTCATTTGCATCCGCATACGTTTGGCTTGCTTCGTCTAAACGCACAAGAATACCTAATTCATCCAGAATTTCAGGCTCTAATTTTGCCGTACCTTTTGTTAGTCGAGTTAAAGCGTCTCCCATGTCTCTACCAAGCGCTAAGGATGCCCCTTTTGCGACTTTAGTCAACTCCTTTAATTGTTTTGTTGAAAATCCTGCACTTATTGCTAAAGCAGTGGATTCCATGGCTTGTTTCATGGATACCGCGGAACCTGTGATATCTTTTATTTGAGAAGCTACATAAGGAAGATTTTGTCCGGCAGCTTGACCTACTATTTTTAGACCTTCTTCTAATTGTGCTGTGGCTTGAGCACGTTGAAGAGCACCAAAAGCAGCAGTAATAGCAAATACATTAGCGGCTAAAGTAGCATAGGCGGGAACAAGCCCCCCAGAAATACCAGTAGTCATTTTTGAAAAAGCCTTGGCACTGCTAAGACCTGCTTGACCTACTCCTTTTTGTCTCTTTTGATAATGATCAGCAGCATCTCCAGCGTTTCTTTGAGCCTTGCCTACACGTCCAAGTGAATCAGCAGCTGCTTTTGCTTTTTTCTGAACAACATCAAGAGAGCCGTTATCTGATACTCTAATAGTTAATTTAACGTCGTTAGCCACTATTTTTTTCTCTTTAGCTTATCATGCTCCCTTTTAAGTTGTTCTTGGGACTTTTTGATAGCTCTTGAATCAAGGAACTGCAGTACTTCTAAAAAGAAGCCTCTATCCTCAATTCCGTAAATTTCTATATAAGTATTTAAATTAGTATAGTCTTTTCCTACAAAGCCTATATCTGGGTATACTCTATCCCCTAAAGTGTTGAAGGTATTTATTGCATATACCATTTCATCTGGAAGATCCTCCCAATCGGGAGGAATTTCTGAGTCTTTAGGTTCTTTATCTAATTGTTCCATCATCGTGAAATATTTATCACGAGTCATTCCTGTATCAAGATTCTGAAATAGTTTTTCCAGCCTTTCCAGGGCTTTTTGTTTTTCCTTTACTACGAAAGTTTTCTAAATCAAAGACTACCTCGTTGAGCCATGTATCGAATTCGGTTGAATTTGTAACAAGAATTTCTCCATTTTCTTCCGAATACTCTACCTCAGCTGCGGGATCTTGATTATCTGTATCAATGAGAAGTAAAGTTTCTAAGTGTGCAATTGTAAGACCTTTCCAGTTTTGAATAGTTGCTTTTGCAAACTCTTTAACAAATTTGTCTTCGTCTAAATTTTCTACAATCTGTCTAGATTTGCGATCAAACTTACTAGAAGTACATCTTTTTCTTAAGCCTGTTAATTCTTTTCTGGAAAGGTTTGACACCTCTATTTGAAAATTTTCTAATCCGGGGAAATCTATCCATATAGATTTTGTATCCACCATTAATTTTTTTAGTTCCATTTATATTGACCTCCTCAGTCAGTTATATAATTAAGTTTTGTTGCTAAACTAGAGACATTTTCTACCATTCTCCAGTCATAATTTTGAGTATACACCGTTCCAGTATTTACTCGATTAGTTATACTGCAAGTTGCTGGCCCAAATGAAAAACCTCTAAAATTAGGGCTTGCTAAACCATTTCCTGCACTTATAGTCAGACTCGCGTCTGTATCCCAGTCTAGTGTATTAGATACAGTAGCATCTGTGAGATATTGAGTAATCGAACCGGAGAGTATTTTTTTAGAAAGAACAAATGCAGTTGGATACATAGTATTTGAGGCATTTGTAACTGTCAGAGCATTATGTACAGTAGTGTAGGGCGTCCATGAAATATCATTCTGTAATTCCATAGCTACACTGGTTACGCCATCTAATACGGTACTATTTAAAGTTATAGAAACTTTGGGTACTGTGTAAGACATAGCAGCACTTCTACTTTGAAGTGTTCCTACTAGCGTTGCTCCTCGAGTAAGCTTTGACGCTTCTCCTTGAATCTGTATACTCAGGGGTCGAGATCTCTCAATTCCGAAACTTCCATTTGTAATTACAGCGGTTTCAAGTTTAAACGTGTCTGCTGAAGTTTTAATATATAAGTCAAAAGAACCAGCATCTAACAATTTATCTCTTACTATTTCAAAATCTGCCTCTGTGATAGCCGGTATAGTAAAAGAAAAAGTAGCGGCGTTAGCTTTATTTATAATACTACCTTCAAATACATCATTCTGTGCGTGAAGAGTTTTAACTGGATAACTTTGCTCACTAAATGTTTGACTAAAAGATATGTCCTGTACGTCTAATTTATACCTAAGTCCTCCGCTTACTATAAATACTTGGGACTCTCTTTTAAAATTATAGCTTGGCATATTTTTTCTCTTTAAGAGAGGTAGCTCTCACTTTGACTAATGTATAGTATAGTTCATAGGAGAATAAAAGTCAAGAACTATTTTTGCTAGGTATAATAAAAAAGGGGCCTAAGCCCCTTTTAAACTAAATCAGATAATTTTAAGATGCGAGATACTTAACAGTAACTTCATCTGTATTATCAATTGTGCTAGGAAGTGCATTGAAGTTGCTTTCTAATGAAATTACATCTTCAATTGAGTGTGTGGGAATTTCAATATGACAATTAGGCATATTTACTTCCAAACGTGGAGCAGTACTAGTAGTTCCTCCAACCTTAAAAGTAAGATTTAAAGAGTTTGTTACCACATTGGTAATACTTCTTAAATCATCATAAAAAGCAGAAGAGTCTTGATCACTATTGCTGTCACTTGTTAGATAGCAGGTGAAAGAGCCTGAAACTGTACGAGTACCTGTAACATGACCAATAGGTACGTTTACAGTACCTAAAACTTCTGGAGTAATATAACTTACGTTATTTGAAATACTAATACTTCCGCCTGTCAATGTCAAGTCATAACTAGTTTCTAGTTCTTCAGTTCCGTCCTTGTCGGGGTCTGCAGTTCCATAAACTATAGGATCTCCTGCATTTGCCGTAGTAGTAATTGTCAACTGAGTTAAACGATTACGAATAAAGTTGTCAGTACTAGCAATAGATTCATTTATATACGGAGTGACTGCAGATGCAGTAGTATGGACATATAGTCTAAAGTTTTCTGAACTATCTAAAAGAACGTCTCCTATAGTTTTGCCGCTGCCTGCTTCTGCTGCGGTATAGGTACTTGCTCCAAAATCAATTACGTCATTAGAGTTTCCTGACCAATTAATAGTAGCAATACCATCGATATCAAAATCAAGAGTAGCTTCATTAACGGTAATATCCTTTAGCTTCATAACTTTACGATCTGAATCACCAATTACAAAGTACAGGTTTGCAGGCTCAAAAGTAGACGAGTTAGAAGCGTGAAAAGAGAATCTGCTTTCAGTAGTTGTTGGATTATTTACTATACGCTTGACAGTAGCGTCGGTATTTTCAGAGTCCGTTGCTGCAGTGGCATTTTTAGTAAAAATTGTTTCCGCAGCGAATCCTGCTGGAGCTCCTATACCTGCCCAGTTAGCAGCTGGGGATGTACCTGTGCCCACAGCTACAATTTCATAAGTTTCCCCTTCTTTTGTATCTGTGATTGGAATTGCAGTTGAGTTCTCAAAAAAACTTACTCCGTTAGAGGTAAGATCATTAGTATAATCATCTGCACCCATCATTAAGGCCCATAGTAATTCTTCTACTGCGTGTACTTTTGCGGTTTTATCCGCAAGGCCCGAACCTACTGTTCCTCCTGCGGCTTTAAAAGGTCGTACGTACGTTGAGAACGACCACTCACCAGGAGACAAAGAATCGTTAAATGCTTTTCGTCCTCGCCTTGATGCACCTGTAGAGGATTCCATCTCTGCGAGAGTAATCTCACTTGAGTTGGTAGATTGAGAGAAACTAAACCCGTCTAAGACCGGTACCTCCCAAACATAACCTTTAAACTCGATAAACATCTTCGAGTCGCGACTAAAATATAGTTGTTGTGCCATAGTTTTTCTCCTATGTTCCTTGAAAAGACTTGAACGTGAACGTTTGTTCTTGCAAGTATTTTCTAATATCGAACCTCTAAAGCAATTTCACCTACGCCTAGAGGCTCTAGTACACCTTCGTCAGTATCAATACTAACGACCGTGATCTGTTGTGTGAAGTGAGGGGCATTTAGCCTATCTCTATATTGTAGTCTTGAGTTTTCTTCGACTACTGTTTCTACGTCTTCCATTAGAGCGTTTAGAGCGTCTTGAGCATTTTCTTCGTTTACATAACATCTAACAGTTAAAGAAAGAAACCTGTCTTTAAACCCGCCCGCTTGATAATCTCTAGACTCGCTTCCTGCATTAATATGTAGGGCAGGAAAATCATCTATTTCATCCCAGAACTTAAGAAAGGGATGAACATTGTCGGATACATCCGTAATCATTTTACCGGAACCATTTATACCCTTAAATTGTTCAACTAACGCATTTACTATGTTTGCTCTGCGAGATGTATAAATTCTTTCATTAGCCATTATAATCTCCTAGTATAAAGTCTTCCGATACCGTATTTTGCGGCAATCTCTCTAATAGAAACATCTACTAAAGCTCTGGGATCTCTTTCAGTGCTAGAAAACCTTGATCCACTACTATTTTCAAAAACTTGATAAGGATTTTTTTGGTAGGTGTATCCTACACTTGGAAAACCCTGTCTTGTTTGTGCAATATCTAAAACTGTAACACTTCTAGAAAATCTTCCTGTTTGAAAGTTAAGTCTAGGAGCTCCCATATTATTAGCTACTGTAGTAGGAAGCTCCTGATTAAATATGCCTATTAAAAACTTAACATTCATAGTACTCCTTGGAGGCGAAGGTTTTCTTTTATTTTTTCTTACTTGTTTTTTTCTTCCTAAAGATTTGGACCCCATTGATACAGCAATTGCTTTAGAAGTCCTTGATATCTTTGCAGGTTTAGTATTTTCCTCTATCTTAGTATTTTCTACTGTTACTTTTGCTCCTTTTATGGCTTTAAAAGGGTCTGTTACTGCTTTTATCGACTTTTTTCGATAAGAGGTTTCTAAGCTATCTGAACCGTCCAAATTAGTTACATCTAACTTTGCTATAGCATTTTTTAACGCCACCTGCAGCCTATCAGCTAGTCCTTGTTCCAGTTTTCCCGCGCCTTGTTGAGCATTAAGTAAAGCACTAGAAATACTTACATCTACTTTTCCGAGCCTACCATTTTTTGTGATTTCGAGAAATGTTTTATAATCTTTAGTATCTAGGTATCTTTTTAACTCGCTATCTATCTTTGACATATTGCTAGCATCACCATATGTGGCGTCTAAGGCCCCATATACGGCATCATTCATTTGATGCAATACGTTACTTCCTCCTTCATGAGTTAAGTTAAAAGCACCTCCTGCCGAAGAAATGGTGTGTATCTTATTACTGCTTCCGCTTTTTCTTCTTAAACCCTGAGGTCTTCCTAAGGCCTTTAAAAGGTCCGTATACCAGTTCTTTAATGTTACGCTATACAAAGCTTGTATTTGACGATAATTACGTCTAATAGAACCGTCTTTATTTGTAGATACTTCAAAGATAACAGAACATCCCGCTCGGATCTTTCTATAATGTATATTGGACTTGGTAGATGCATAGTTATAGAATATAGTCCTGAGATCTTCAGTTAAATCTCTTATTCGCTTGTTAAGATCTTTAGGAGATATATAGGCATTATCTGGTCCTTTAAGTTGATTCCCTTGTTTATCAAAGTCTGCAGTATTATTTAAATTAATTAAAAGATTTACAGCTGCTCGTATCTTATGGTTTTTATGAGTAAGAGTAGTATACTTCCTGTCCCCCACTGCTGTTCTATAATCCTCGACATCTCTTTCCATCTCTTTATCGAGTCTATTTAGGAAAGCCAGTAAGCTAGCACTACTCATTAAAAGTTTTTATACAAGTCTAAGACTCGCTTAATATGGTCTGGAAAACCAACATTATCATTTAAACTGGTAGAGCTAGGATTTTGAATGCTTGCTCCTCCTAAAGTTCTTGTTTCTCTGTGCTCTTCTTTTAGATAGTAAGTAATCAAATCTATTACTGCTAACTTTAAATCTGCGGGGCAAGTCGAATACCCTGCAGTATAGGTAACTTTAATTGCTCCTGCCCCTAGAGGCCAGTTTTTGTAGGTAGATCCCGTTACATATAGTACACTATCCGTCGCTTGGTCTAGATAATAGTCTGTTGATGGCACGGTGCTGTAACTTTCTGAAACGGAATCTCTTTTCTCTACAGAAACTATTGTATTAACGGGGCTTTCTGTAAGCTGCACTACATGAGTATTCCACCCAATATTAAATGTCTCTACTTTATTGGTTGAATAATAGTCTAATATACTATTACCGCAATAAGTTTTTACTAATTGACTCACAGAAGGTATAAGCGGAGAAAGTTTTAAATCTTCTTTTATAGAAGAAATTCCTCTAGCGGTCTTATAATCATCTATTGTAATTAAATCTGCCATATTCTATAAGTCCATTAGTAAAAACTTAGGGGAGATAAACTCCCCCTCGTTTCTATAGCTTAGCTATTACGCTACTGCGTTAAGTCGAACTACTGATACGTCAGTTGCAGTGTCAGCAACTAGCTGGTTAAAGCCAAGTGACTGAGTAGCAACGATAACGTTACGCTGGTTCATTACTTCGTAGTCTTGCTCTACATTCACACCACGTAGGCGTGGAATAGCAAAGTTACGAATGTTGACTGCAAGGCCAACACAAGCATTATCAGCTTCTGCGCCAAAGTTATCAGATACAATTACAGGAGTTCCGTAAATTGCACCAACTTGACCAGTGAGCTTAGTAGCAACATCAGAACCTACGTCTGTAATGTCAGCAAAAGCAGTATCTGCGATTAGATCGTAGTAACGCTTCTGTGAAACAACATACACGAGCTCTTCAGGCATCATACCATACTTACCCATCAGCTTACGAGCACCCAAGAAGTCGGCTGCATCTACTGAAGTAGTTGCAAGTGCTGCAGCGGATACTGAAGTATCAAAGACGTTGGTTCCAGCTGTCTTAATCAAACCACTGAAGTCGTCAGAACCTGTTGCATCGTGGTTCAAGATAGCGTCGTCAACTGCGCGAGCGTGTGAACGTGCTACTGACTCAACGAGCATAGGCATCAGATTGATAAGAATCTCTTCATCTACATGGTTATCCATGAGAGTAGTGGAGATCAAGCGGAACGCTTTCAATGTTACCTGTGCTGGAGATGGAGCAGCTCCACCGCGAGTTTGCAAGTTACCAGCTGTAGCAGCTCCAGTTTGGAAGGTAGCCAAACCAGTGTCTTGCTGAATTGGCAATACCTGTGCTTGTGAATTAATCTGAATTTCACGGAAAGCACGTGCAAGTTTCAACTCACGCATGATTTCTTTCTCGATTTGACCAGATACTTCAGTAGCAATGTTAGGCTGTGCAGAAGCATAAGTTACACCAGCTTTTTCAATAATGTCACGACCATATGCAGTGCCTTCAAGGCCCTTACCAGTCATTACACCAAGAAGGTGTGCGTTCATAAACTCTTTGCCCCACTTAGAGACAGTGTTTAAGCTATCTGAACGATCAGAGAATACACGCTTAGACTCACGCATTTTAGTGATTTCTTCGCTTTTCTCTTCCAACTCAGACTTGTACTGCTTAAGTACTTCGTCCATTTTTGCGTCTTTTTCAGCTAGCTTAGCTTCAACGTCTGCCATAAGGGCTTCAA
>ERZ1049444.1014-NODE-1014-length-22807-cov-6.211190_pt1 | contig 22807 bp, 7 predicted proteins | sample MGYA00383101_ERZ1049444 | MGnify/ENA primary metagenome ERZ1049444 (study PRJEB29581, sample SAMEA5548371) | metagenome | biome: marine; feature: coastal; material: water | depth 50 m | study: Short-term variability in the microbial, nano- and picoplankton...
CTGGGGACCAAGGTCCCGTAGGGGATCAGGGTCCGGTAGGCGACAAGGGTCCCACCGGGGACCAAGGCCCTGCGGGCGACACTGGAGACCGAGGGCTGCTAGGCCCAGTCGGTGATCAGGGTCCTCCCGGAGAGCAAGGCGCTCAGGGCGATCCAGGTCCCGTAGGAGACCAAGGTCCCGCAGGGGATCAAGGTCCCGCTGGGGATGCTGGTCAGCCCGGTGGCGTTGGTGTCCCTGGCGACAAGGGTCCCACTGGGGATCAAGGTCCCGTCGGTGAACAGGGCCCGCCAGGAGAAGGCGGAGGCGCTGGAGTCTACGATATCAAGTTCTTTGCCCCCGTCGGTGATGTTAATTACAACAAAGGCGCGTGGACGGGGAACCAGGTTGGTACGTGGGACGTCATCGATCCTCGTTGGCCTGCGACCTCGTCGGACAACTTTGTGGTAACCACTGACTCGATTACAGTTAACTACACGGGCGTGCTGCGCGTTAAGGGCAATGTCTTTATGGGCATTGCAACCTCCACGGCGGCTGCTCGTGCGACCCCTACGTTAGCATTCCACCTCAACGGTGTGCTTGTTGGCGGCATCGGGGCGAGTACCTACATCCGAGATTCAACTAGCCACGATCAGTCCTCGGCTCACCCCGAAGCTGTGATCAACGTAACGGCAGGAGATGTCATTACAATTAAAGCTAGACGCGGGTCCGCAAACTCTCAGCCCGTTCTGGGCAGAGCTAATTCAACCCAGTTCTATCTAGAAAGGTTGACATGAAAGATTATAACAAGATGGGCGAGAAGCTCTTCGACTCTCTGATGGACGATCTGTCCAACCCAGAGGCTCGGAGTCCTCAGCTCTATAAGGTTGTCCTTGATGTACTCAAGGAGAACCGGGACAGCATTGAGATTACTGACCGTAACCTCGATGAAGTCCTTGAAGACAAAGTTGACCTCCCGTTTAAGTTCGGGGGATGACCAGTGTACTCCGGAGAGATCCGGGGTGCGCTTTTACACAAGGAGTAATTATGCCAGTTCCAAAAATTGACCGAGCTCTTGTACCTAAGGGCGTGACTGACGATATCCTAGAGGATTTTCGTAATCACCTTTTCATGTGCATGAAGCATCTCGGTCTCGGCGAACCTACGCCGCTACAGTATTTGATGGCCGAGCGTCTTCAAGACGGCGGCGAAGAGTTCCAGCTGCAGGCTGGTCGTGGTGCAGGTAAGTCTGTGCTTACGTCTATGTTTGCTAGCTGGCTCCTGCTGCGGGATCCTAACCATATTGTTATGGTCCTGTCAGCCACAGCGATTAAGTCTACGGAGTTCATCTCGATGACCCGTAAGATCCTGTCGCTGGTGCCTTATATGAAACACCTAGAGCCTGGCCCAAACACGGCGGACAGCGCCTTCGGCTTCAACGTCGAGTGCCGCTCCGCCACGGGCCAGGACAAGTCTGTATTCTCCCGAGGTATCTCCAGTCAGATCACGGGTTCTCACGCCGACACGGTCATCCTGGATGACGTCGAGATTGAGAAGAACTCTGAGACGGCGGAGGCTAGGGAGAAGTTGATTAACAAGGTATGGGAAATCGAGCAGATCCGTAACCCCGACCGGGGCCTGATCCGGATCCTCGGTACGCCTCAGAGTGCGGAGTCTATCTATAACAAGCTCCGCGATGCGTACCCCTGCCACAAGTTCCCTGCCATCATGCCTGACCCCGACTCCGTGGGACAGATGCGTGATGTCGATAGCGCCATCTACGACATGGGCTATGAGCCAGGGCAGAGCATCCAGCCTGAGCGGTTCACCGATGAGCTGCTGGCTGAGCGTAAGGCCCGCGTGGGCCCCAAGCTGTTCTCCCTGCATTACCACCTGGACACCAGCCTTGCTGACCAGGACCGGTACCCCCTGCGTCTCAACGACCTTCTCCTGATTGACTTGGACCGCGAGGTTCATCCCAAGAAGCTGGTGTGGTCGTCGGAACCCGCAAGGGACATGCCGTCGTTTGGACTGAACGGGGATATCTTCAGTAAGCCCATGTGGGTTTCTGATGAGTATGTAAACTATAAGCAGACCGTGATGTTCATTGACCCCTCAGGTAGAGGTGCCGATGAGACCGCGGTGTGCATTGCTAGCTTCGGTAATGGTTATGTCTTTATTCACGAACTGCTCGGCTTTGACGGCGGTTATGAAGAAGCGTTGCTGAAGAAGCTGGTCAACGTAGCTGCCGAGTTCCCTGGCCTGAATCTTATCAGGTACGAGGAGAACTATGGCGATGGCATGTTCGGCTCCCTCCTCCGACCCCACGTGGCTAAACTCGATGGCCAGGTAGGCCTCGAGGGATACCGCGTCAGCGGCATGAAGGAGAGTCGTATCATCGCTGCACTGGAGCCTGTCATGGGAGCACACCGCTTGGTGATGTCCCGTAAGGCTGCACGTGACGAGACGAACCAGAAGCAGATCACAAGACTCTACGAGACTCGTGGCGCGCTGAAGCACGATGACCGTGTGGATGTGCTGTCTGCTGCTGTCGCACACTTTGAAGACACGCTTGGTATTGACATCGATCATCAGATTGCACTCAACGACGAGAAGGCTTACAACGCCATGGTCGCTGAGTGGGAAGATGACGAGCGCCGAGCTCCTATGATTCTGGGTAACCGCTCTAGCGGGGCTGCTCGCGTGAAGACGCTGACACCCCGAGAGGTGAGTAATACAGTATTTGGACAACGGAATGCTAAACCTGGTAACTGGTCGCGGCCCTCGAGTTGGTAGTTCTCATATCATGAGGCAAGCCAAGATCCGAGGCCTTGACGTTAAAGGTTCTAAGTATGCCCACGGTACGCTGCCTGTTGCAGGTAACCCCGGAGGGTACTACGACCTCCTGCTGGACGAGATCGTGATGCTGCGCTCAGGCGTGGCTAAGGTCTGGCCCGCATCCTTTGGAGGCATCAAAGTCCCGGTCGATCGTATGGTCGTCCTGACTAGAGAGCGTGATGCGCAGATTGCGTCTATCACCGAGCAGAAGAAGCGCGAGGGCCTGACGGTCGACTCCGCGGCTGTGATTGAGTACAGCACTTCCATGCTGGATTGGTACCTCGAGAAGTACGAGGGCGAAGTCATGGAAGTTAGAACTGAAGATATTGACAACCAACTCAAAGACATCTTAAACTTTTTAGGAGAATAACATGGGCGTAGCAATCGCATTGGGTGTAGCTGGCATTGCCGGCGGCATCCTTGGTGGTATGGGCGAGGCAGCAAATGCCGAGGCTCAATACATGGCCAACAAGATGGAAGTGGAGCGTAACAACTTCCAGAACTCACTGGCTAACGATAAGAAGAACATGGCCGCCGCTCGTGCTAACGCAATGAGGCGGTTCAACAATTCGCAGATTCAACAGGCGGCGGTGAAGAACTACTCAGATCAGAAGAGAATGATCCGACAGAACTTCCACGATAACGCTCATGCGATGGCGAAGCAGCAGATCGCTATGCAGAACTCTCTGGTGGCTGAGGCTACTGGCAAGGGGATCCGCGGCGGTATGCTGAGTAGGATGAAGACTGTAGTTAATATGAACGCCGCCAAAGCGCGCAAGAACAACCAGCAGCAGCGATACTCGCAGAGCCTTGAGGCTCTCGCTCAGTATGACGGTGCTTTGGCTCAGCGCGATCTGCTGGGGCGTAACGAAGCAAGTATTTATATGCCTGGTAGCACCGGCGTGGCTCCTGGGGACAACACCCTCGGTATGCTCGCAGGCGCTATGACCCAGGGAGCCTCCGGCTTTAGCTCTGGCCTTGATATCCAGAATAAGGTTAATGATGCCGGCGGTTGGAGTGACCTCTTCTCATGAAAAACTATCCAAAGAACACACACAATCCAGGCAGAAAGCAGAAGCCCGGACGCGGTAACGCTATGAATTCACTGGGAGCACCGGTGCAGAACGAAGGCGTCCAGTACGCCCAGGATACCCCTGAACTGGACAAGTCTCAGGTGGACTACGGCAGTACGCAGTTCGGCAAGGGAACTAACCAGATTGGCGGGACTAATACGTCTGCTCAGCTGGCGCAGCTCCTGGGCGCAGCCGTGAAGACCACGGAGACTGTCGTCGATATTGCTCACAAGTGGCAGAAGGAAGAAGATAAAGAAATTGAAGAGCTTCGCATCGACGAGATGCAGGAGCTGATGCGGACGGGAGTTAATGGCAAGGCGTGGGTCAACATGACTGATGTCGAAAAAGCCACGGCTGCCAACAGCGTCAACCGACGCGCGGTAGATGCCATGACCTTGAAGTCTAGCAAGCAGCCTCTCGAGAACAAAATGTTCGAGACTGAGATGCAGATGCCTGGTACGCAGTACAAGGATATGGTCGCCGCTTACAAGGCCAAGAAGAATTTTATCCTAAGTGATCCTACTATCGAGAACGAGTCGGAGCGCGTTGATGAACTCGAGACTCTTAACCGTGAGTGGGCTCAGCTGGTTAAGAATGAGTTTAGCGATAACCGAGATATCATGGAGGCGGCTGAAGACACGATTGCCGGCCATGCTGTTGCTGACCGCACGGCGGTAGAGACAGAGGCTGTCCGTGAGCTTACTAACCACAAGCCTGAGATTACAGCAGAAGTTGAGCGGATGGTTGCCGAGCAGATGGCTGGCGGCGTCCCTCCCCTGAACGATACTGAGTTTGCTAAGGCTGTTCTCGAAGCTACCGGATACCCTTCGGTGTATCTCGAAGAAAGCGACGGAGCTGTCCTGAAGGCCTTCGGTCCTGTTTTTAACAAGTTTGTTGAAGACACCCGACGCAGGGCTATGGAAGCGCAGAAGGTTAAGGTTAAGAACTTTACGTCCACCCAGCACACTACGGATCTTGGAACACTTCAGAACAGCGAGTATGGCCTTGGGGCTGACTGGCCTGCTATCATGGTGTCCCGCAATTCCCTGGGTCTGGTCTTGGATCAGGCAGATACGGAAGAAGCTAAGGACGTTGCCGTGATGCGGCAGTTCGAAGCAGAAATTAATAATCTGATTATGCGGAGTACTGACACGGAAGAAAACAACCGAATGCAGGCTGGGCTAATCATTGATGGACTTATGGAAATTAGAGGGATCGGTGGACAGCAGCTGCGTAAGCGGATGGAAGCTCACATCAGCTCTAAGAGAGTAAACCCCCTGAATTTCGACGCTGTCGAGAATTCTTTTGATGAACAAAATCTAGAGAAAACCCTTCGGATTGCGGCTGAGAATCCTGTGATGGTTCTCCCCGCCTTGCGCGTAAGTCTGGAAAAGATTGCGTTGAACGAACTGCCCCGCACTATGGCGAAGGTTTCGGGCGGGCTTAATCCAACCCAGAGCGGTGAGCTCGAGAAGATTGCTACACGAGCTATGCTTAACTTGGTGGCTGGGTCAAACACCAGCTACCTGGAAGAATTCCACAGAGCAGCTACGGGCAGTAAGCACCTGTCGTTTGAACAGGTTAACGCTGCCGCTATTGGCATTATCAGCGAACCGTCCAGCGCTTTGTGGCTAGACAATATGGAAGATCTCAACAACGGTTATGAGAATCAGTCCGTCATGGCTCAGCGTCTGTTGGACAGCATTGGGCAGCCCGGCGGAGTTAAGATTGACCCCGCAACTGGCAAACTGATGGACCCCGCGCCAGAAGTCAATGCACTTACTGGTAAGCAGTCACTGACGAAGACGCCTGCGGAGCGTAATTCATATCTTACTAATCAGGATCTCCAGGTACTGGATATTCCAATCGCTGACCCATACAGCGATAAAATGGGTAACTTCATGTATGGTATGGTGGAGGATCTTATGGCAATCCCCGGCATGACCTCGGCTCTCCGAGACAGCGATGCCGAAGCCAGGAGCGCCATCCTTCATGACTACTTTAAGAAGCGCGTGAATGTTGGCGTTACACCTGAAGACTGCCGGATTCTGGCAAACACTATTCATGATCAGCTGGCCAGTCAAAAGGCTTTTGATCCTACTGATCCTAAGTCGGTTAAAGCTTGGCTGTCAGAGTCCAGAGATAAGATCGTCGAATCTTCTAGGACTCTTAGCACGAGAATGATAGATAAGCAGATTAGCGCTGGCCCTGGTTTCCTCAGTGGCTGGCAGGGCTCTAAGCGTGAGCTAGACCCCGCTGAGAAAAAGAACCATGATCTGATAAATGCGCAGGCTTGGTTAAAAGACCCTACCAAATATATGACCTATGAGTTGGTCACTAAGATCGATGGGCTTGCATCCCCTGAAGACGCTATTGCTTTTATTAAGGAACACGATCTAGAGATTAATCAGCCTGAAGTGAATGGCGATACTTGGGACATCAACCCTCAGGTGACGGTCAGTGATGACTCAGTTAAGGAAACGGCCAACACCTTGGTTTGGTCTGTGACGGACTCCGGCGATGTTGGCCCTAGTTCGAGGATGGGTAAGAACTTTACTGCACAGAAACAAACTAGAGATGAGATGCGAAATACCGCAGCCGTTATCTCTATGACGGGCAGCGAAAACCAGGTTACGCAAAACTTTGCGGGCATTCTGCGGACGCTGGCTGACCCCACTCCGGAGACCTGGTCAAAGCTTCGTAAGATGCAGAAGTATACTGGCAACGACAAAGAGGGCCAGGGCTTTACTTCCCAAGAAGCATATTTGGTCCAGATGTTGTTTGGCCGAGAGACAACCCAAATTGACCAAGGCCGGCTGGTTCTTATGACCATGTTGGCTGAAGGCAGTCCTGGTACTCTCGACAAGTTTGTCGGAGACAAGGTCGACGGCTTTGGAGCCTTTGAGGACTTGAGAAAATCGCTCACAAGAGATGAATCCGGTAACTGGATGACTCAGATAGGCACCGACGGTTACGGCAGTGGTGTGTACCGAAGTCAAAGATTCGCTACCCCACTTCTTGGTGTTGCTGATGGTTTTGATGATGCCCCACCGGACAGCAACGTTCCGGTCATAGAGAAGTCTGTGGCCGGCGGTATTACTCATACAGCTAGGGCTCAAAGTGACGCTTTCGGCTCTCTCGTTGCCGGCGTCAGCGCGTGGTGGAACTCGGACGACGACGACGAAGAGAAGAACCCATAATTTATACAACCTATATCCTCGGTCCCTTCAATGGGATCGAGGTTTTTCCTGAAACGTTAAACCCCCTAATTGGCAGGTAACAAATGGATATCAATCGAAAATTGTCTGAGCGCAATTATGCGCCAGGCTTTACGGCTAGGTTTGCTAATGAAGCGTACCAAGCTAGGCAGGCTGAGCAACTGGCGGCCCAAGACAGGGCCACCGCTGCGAAGCTTAGCTACCTTACTGAACAGCATGAGTACGAGCAGGAGCAGATGAGGCTAGAACAGGAACGGCGTGCGGCGTCTATCGCAGATGGCGAAATCAAGGTGGACGCGGAGAACGTGATCCCCATTGGCGTCACCAACTTCGGCCGAAACACTAAGCGCTTTATCCTGGCCGGAGCAGAAGAATTCCGAGACAAGTACGTCCAGAAGACTGCGTCGGATGACCAGGGCGGTTTCCTGGGCACTAGCTTCCGTAGTGAGGCTGCTCGAATTGCGGGACTGACTGATGTGCTCATGGAGATGGGCGAGTACGATTATGCTGACGAATACCAAGAGAAAGCTCAGTTTGGTCTGGGCGTCTCTGGACGCGACGGCGAGTGGGGCAATACTCTGACCGATCCCTTCACGGGGATGGCCTGGGCATTTGGCGCTGCTAAGAACTACTTCAAGCGGAACCTCACTGACCAGTGGTGGCAGGGTGGTGCGCACGAACTACAGACGATCGAATACACCAAGCCCGACGGCACTGTTGGACGCCGCGTGGTCCCTCGAGAGTATGACGTCAACGAGGACCCCGAGGATTACCGCTACGCTGGGTTTGCCATCGGCAGCCCTCTGTGGACGGCCCACAACATTGTCGACCCCAACTTCACCGAAGAGATGAAGAAGGAGTGGGTTAACAATCTGTTTGGTGATGAATACAACAAGCAGCTTTCTAAGATGGCAGGCATCACGCCCGCAGACATCATGAACGCTAAGAGCCCCGCTGCTGCAGCCGCTACGATTGCGCATAAGCGCGTCTCCCGGCTCGCCGGTGCTTGGTACGAGCAGTCCAGTCGCACGGAGGCCACGATGGCTTTCCTGCAGAACCTGGGCGCTACGATGGTTAACGACCCTGACATGCAGGCTGAGATGGCGATCGGTGTACTCTCTATGGGTGTCACCGGCATCGGCTCGGTAGTCAAGGGCGCAGGCTCTCTTGCCGTTAAGGGTTCACGTACGCTGGGGGCTATCCCTCATGGTACGGGCATGATGGCCTCGATGGGCCGCTGGAGCGGCTCTAAGGCGCTTGCTCTGATCGGCAAGCCCCTGGAAGGAGCAGGAGTTGTCACTCGTATGACGGGTGGCTTGATGAGAAACCTCAACCCTTGGCAGGTCGGCGAGCGCATTCTTCTGCGTACGGCGGCTGACATCAAGTGGCTGCGGCGCACGGCTGGCGCAGGAGTCAACGCAGAGTCTAAGGCTCTGGCTATTGCTCTGAAGACTAGCTCTGGTGGCGCGGGTACCTTGATCGCCAAGGAAGTTCTTCTGGGTACGTCTGACGTCACCTGGAAGAGTGGTGTGATTGCAAATATGATTGATGGTGCCGCGGGTAACTTTGCGGCCTACGCCTCTACGCGCGACGAGCACTATCTGTGGGAACGTAACCTCTATGGTGAAACCTACGATGCGTCTAAGACTGACTTCCACTGGTTCCAGGGCGGCATGCACTCCGGTGCTGGCTCCATTGCGACCGGTGCGTTGTTCGGTATGGCTATCGGCGGTGCGATCCGTGGACTGGGCTTGGTTCTCCACGACCAGAAGAAGACGATCCTTCCCTCGGTGGCTAGGAACATCGAGGACATGGACGGGATTGAGAAATGGTCGGCCACGCTCAAGGAAAAGGCTAGGCAAAAGGCTAAGCAGAACGCTGGTGAGATTGGCAGCATGATGCTGGACATCTCTGGTAACGGCGCACGCAAGCTGGCTGTCGCGGGTGGTCTGGTTCGCCAGAGCCTCCGCCGTGCCGGTGTGACTGCCGAGGCTGCTTTCCTCCGGGCTGACCAGATCCTCCAGGGCGCACAAGCGCGTGGTGTGGACATTGACACTGCTATCCGTAAGGCTACGGACAAGGCTGGCCGCATCAGCATGAAGGCCCTCAAGGATACTGTTGAAGCACTCTCTGACACGCCCCGTGCTAAGCAGCGCCGTAAGGCTCTGCGTGTGGCTCTGGCTATGCGTGTCGCAGTTGACGGTGCGGACGTTCGTACGGCTCACGCCCTGAACACCCACCGCATGGATTACATGATTGAAAATGAGAAGGACATCGGCGACGACGTTAACATTGAAGCTCTGGATGTTGCTATTGAGCGCTCCACGGGCCAAGTTAAGGAAGACCTGATTACTCTCAAGAATAATATTAACATCTTGGCTGACGAGCAGGTTCGTAGTATCTCTGATACGTTGACTGACTTCGGTAAGTGGGAGAATCTCACTGCTGATCAAAAGGTCAACATCATGAAGAGGTATATGGCTGCCATCGGTCGTGAAGATGTTGACATTGATGTTAAGAGCATCGATGAATTCCGAGCTAAGCTGACTGTCGAGCGACTTGAAATTCGTCGTCGCGCTCAGCGCGCGGCTTTCGATAAGTCTCAGGCTGATCACTCTGCCCGCATGAAGGCGGAAGCTAACAAGAACGCCTTGGAGCTCGAAGGGCTCCGTGCTGACTTGGCTGCTGCTAAGGCTGAGCGAGACCGCCTGGAGATGGACGAGGTTCTGGTTACGACTAAGCAGATCGATGAAGCTAAGGCTAATCTCGATCGAGCAGAACAGGAATTCACTGAAGCTCGTAACGCAGTGACCGATGATGAGTTTGCTCTCATCAGCCAGGAAATTAGAGACCTGGAAAACTATATTAAAGAAATGGAAGAAGGCCTTGAGAACATCGCCGAACAGGTTGATAACCTTCAAAGGGAGCGAGCTGAAATTGAGCTCGACCGCAATGAAGATTATGAGAGAGCTGAAGTTGCTGAGCATCTTCCAATCGCTCGAGAAAACCTGGCATACGCCGTAAAGAAGCTTAAGAGTAAGCTCCTTACCAAGAAGCGGCGAGCTGAGCTTGAAACCTTGAAGAAGGAATCGGAAGATTATATCAAGCGAATCGATGATGCCGAGGCTGAATACCAGTCTAGGATTGATAAGGTTGATAACCGAATTGATAAACTGGATGAGATCAGCAGAAGCTACAGCGAAGAAAAGGTTAAGGCCGCAGAGGAAATCGATGAGATCTCTGAAGTGGAAGCCAAGACAACTGAAGGTCTGAAGACGACTCTGGCAGAAAAGGAAGCTGCTGTTAGGCAAGCCCGAGAAACTGTTAGTCGTATTGAAGGCTCAGAAAACGCTGTCCGTGGTGGAGAGACCAAGGCCGAGTTCGAACGACGAACTGGCTCTGGCGATCTGGATCTCAAGACTAAGTATGAAGATGATGCTAAGGCCCGGCTCGCCGATGAGGCTGAGACGGACGAAGAAGCATTCGCTAAGGTTGGTCCTGACCGCGTCCCTACGGCTACGCGAGACGGTGCCGTGGAAGGTCCTCAGGCTCCTGTTCTTAGAAACAGAGGCGAGCAAGGCCCTGCCCCTGCGGCCCCTACCCGTGCCGATCGATGGCAGGGTGCGTCGCAGCGCGTTGATGACCTCGAAGCTCGTATCAAGGAAGTCGAAGCTGAAGAAGGCGTCCGCCTCTCGCAGAAGGCTGAAGCTGATAAGCAGCTGCGCGCTGAGCGCGTTACTGCGCGCATCGAGGAGCTCAAGGCGAAGGGCCGTAAGATTACGGTCACTCAGCTTAAGGAGATGATCCGAGAGCTCGACCCCGATGCTAAGATTAGGTCCAAGGAAACTAAGGGACCGCTTATTAAGCGACTGGCTGAGCTCGAGAACCGAGAGGCTGACTCGTCCCAGCAGATGCTTAAGTTTACTGAAGAGTCTAAGGAGGCTGCTAGTACGGCTCTGGCTATTCAGGAAGTCCTCGGACCCAAGCTCAAGGCCGCCGCTATCGGCGAGACTACCGATGGTATTGGTGTTATGGTTGCCAACAAGACTCACATGAGCAAGTTGGAAGGCACAGAAGAAGCAGTGTCTACGGCTGCTCTTCGGTCGCTGTTCGATCTCCGCAAGCCCGGCAACGCCGACGCTCGAGGAGAAGCGGGCAACGTCCTGTGGAACGCCAAGATCATGGGCGAGGCTACGGCCAAGCGAGCAGAGGCTATTCGCCAGGCTGCTCCTGACACGGCCAAGGAAGTCGACGCTAAGCTTAGGGACAACCCTATTGTCGACAAGAAGAAGACCCCTAAGGCTGAAGATGTGAAGAAGGCTATCCGCAAGGAGTTTGGTATTGACCTGACTTCTAAGCGTGGCGAAAGCTACAAGGCTGGCCTGACGCACGATGGTCTGATTATGCTGTATCGGGACCTGACTCACATCAGGACCCTCAAGGATCTCCCCGCTTCTGTTCAGAAGAAGCTTGGCAAGGATCTGTTTATGGCTGTTGCTGTCGGCGAGCCCGGTGCCCAGAAGACTCTGGCGCGAGCTTGGTACGAAGCGATCATCAAGGCCGAAGCCGCTACGTCCTCCTTTGGACAGCGCGTCCCCTTGGCTAAGATTGCTCCCTACCTCCCCGAGGGGTTTGAGGGCATGCTCCACACGACGTTCGCTAAGATGGAAAGTCGTGACAAGGGCGGTCAGATCTTCTTTGACCTGCGTGAGATGCGCCTGGTTGCTGAGCAGCGTCTGGCTATGGCCGACGATCAGTTCCGTAAGGCGTACCTCGTTGAGCAGGCTAAGCGGGTCGAAGAGATGGATAAGGTAGAGGCCGAATACTACGGTCGTATTTCTAATTTTGATAATGAGTCTGCTATGACCGATGCGTTCAACGCTCGGCGTACGGAGGCTAACGCTAGTGTTGACCATGCGGGTCGTGTCTACGATAGACACACCAGCAGAGGCCTGACTGATAAACAGTACGAGGCCGAGCAGCGTAAACGTTATGTTCGCGGTGTTATCGAAGGCTGGGACGCGATTCCCCAGGGTGCTGCTAAGGACGCTCTTGCCAACCGGCTTGGCATCCTTGACTACACCCGCGATACGGGAATCACCGACACTAAGGTAAAGGATAAGAGAACCGGCGTCCGCAGGGATGACTGGGAAGGTACGGGTGGCATGACCCCTCAGCGCGAAGCTATGGCTGACGCTCTGTGGAATGCTGCTCACGAACAGGTCGGACTCGGAGGCGTGACTGCCCGTGAACTCTATAACGGAGAGTTGGATTCGGCTTGGGGCTACACCGTTGGTCGTGCCCTGATTGAAGCCGTGTCCGGTTCACGTACACAGAGTCACCAGGTCCGCGGTATGGTGGATGTTGAGATGAAGGATGGTAGGCTCGTGCTGCCCGAGGGAGGATTCCTGGGGCGCGTAAGCAACGAGAACTTTGCCAAGCTCTATCAGCAGCACATTCGCGAGCAGGTGCAGGCTCACGTTCTGGGTCTCGGTACTGGCACTACGCGCGGTACTGACCTGAAGCATATGACTGCCGATGATGTTGAATTTATCCTCAGGGACATCGCCGAGATCGAAAGGATCATCGACGAGTGGAAGGACGGGGATATGCCCGAAGCTCTGTCCAAGAGGCTGAACAACGTTGGCTACGATCCTACCTCTAAGGAGCGATTCTCCCCCAAGGAAATCGTGCAGGATCTCCACGCCAAGATCGGTAACTTTAAGGAAAGATTTGATAAGCATGTCCGCGACGTCCTGGAGCTTCCTCCTAGCGTCATCAACATGCTGCATGATGAAGGCAATGTTGTTAGCAGCCTCCACGCATCTATGCACGTTCTCGGTGATATCCCCAATGGGGCTAAGAAGGATCTCAGAAACGACATCAGTGGTGACGCAGGCCTCGAAGGAGGCGTGTTCACGGCCGGTTCGTGGAAGGACATCTGGACCCACCGCAGTAGCGAGATGTTTGGTTCTGCTCAAGGCCTGGCTGAGGCGGCATCACTTGTCGGCCTCCGTCAGCTGTCTGACTTCATGAACAAGATTCGTAAGGCTAACGACACGGACCAAACTGGTCGTCTGGTTGATATGCTTGAAGATCTCGACCGAGCTGGTGAAATTGACATTCGTGATTACATCAACAACTCTGTCGATGCGTCTGCCCAGGCTGTGACCATGGGCCAGGCCATCTTCCGCGACTTCATCACGACCCCCGAGGGTCAGCGCCTTCGTAAACTGTCTGACACAAACGAAGGCACGGCTAAACTGCAGGAAGCATTCTCCGCTGTTCTCCAGGGCGTTCGTACTCACCTCGAACCCGAGATGAATCGAGCCGGGGAGATTGCCGAGAAGTTCGCCCGCGAGGGTGAGCTGGGCAAGGCAGTAGATAAGTACGCTGATGAAGCCATTGCGACCAAGGACTACGACAAGTACAGCGACGCCGGCCTGGCTGGCGTTGAGGCATTTGGAACTGGTGAAAAGGGTCGTAGGATTGTCCCAGGCTGGGACGTCCTGGCCAAGTACCTCCTCCCCGAAGAAGGACGCGATGTCCGTACTCAGGGTGAGCTTGGTGCCTGGGCTCGTAAGGAATTGTTTAAGCCTCCTGTCATGACGATCACGTACGGTGCTGGTGCTAAGGCCTTCCGGGCTAACGCACACAGAGCCCTCGATCAAATGATTGCGGAAGGCCCTGAGCGGTGGGGCATGAGCCCTGCTGAAATGAAGAAGATTGTTGACAACAAGAACCAGATGGTTGAGGCTTGGGTTGACGGCATGCTCGGATCCTACGAAAAGGACGGCACCCAGATTCCTGGCATCATTCAGGACAAGCTTGGTCTCCCTACGTCCCAGGATCTTATTAAGATCGCTCGGCAGCGTACGGGCGTCAAGGTCAAGGACGATAGCGGCAACGAGAGAACTCTGTCGATTGACGAGATTATCTCTAGCGACATCTGGGAAATCGAAGGGGTTGTTGAGGGGCTTATGAATAAGTCCAATCAGTACTTCCCCGGACTGAAGAGTATTGAACTCGGTCTCTGGGTCGCTAAGCTTGAACTCAGCGGACAGGACTTCAGTCGTTCGATTAAGTATATGGCTGATATGATTGATGAGGCTATTACTGCTCAGGGTACGGACTACAGTGGGTCCGGCGTGATGGGCAAGCTCGAGGAAATCTACCAGGCTAAGGTCGGGTACATGACTTCGCTGCAGAGCAACAACCGCTTGGGCTTCCATAGCGACTCGGCACACGCCAGCCGCATCATGGATCTGACGGGTGCAGACCTGTCGAACCTGACGCCTATGGCGCGTGAGTCAATCATCAACGGAGTGCCCCTGTATCAGGCCACTTCGTCAGCTGGTGCGCAGCGGAAGTTTGGTACCTACGACGGTTCCAACATCCTCCGTAACCGCAGCCAGGAAACTGATATGAAGCACAGCGACGGTCATAAGAACGTCGTTGATATCGACGGCAATCCTATTCCTAAGGATCGCCAGAACATCGGCCAGACTATGCTCGCCGATGCTCACAAGGACATCTTCGGTACGGCCCGGAGTGGTGCTGAGTTCGAAGAGCGAGTCAAGAGTGCTGTCCTTACGGATATGCTCACTGACCTCGGCTCTGTGATCACGCCTCCCTCCCGTCCCGACGGTCCTGAGTTCCGTTTGGATACCCTGGATGATTTCTACCAGGCTATCTATGCGCAGGCTGGCACAAGTGCCGACACCTATAGAGGTCGTCAGCAGTCTGCCATGAAGATGGAAGAACGAATTGCCGAGCTCAAGAAGCAGGAGTCGGTTACTGAAGCTGAGAACTTTGAACTCGTGGCCCTGCAGCAGCTCCTCAAGAGCGCATACGGGCGAGATAAGAACGGTAACGTTATTACCTCTGAGGGCTCCGGCCTGATCGCGGCTCAGATGAATGCTCGGTCCCACTTTGATGTAGGCGGCGACGGTGACACTCCCACTAGCTTGGGCGTATCTCACCTGCAGACGCTGAACCATCGATTCCTGGACCAGCGACAGCGGCAGCACAACCGCGACACTGCTGGCATTGAAGACGGTCGTGCGTTTACCTCAGAAGAAGTCCTGCCCGTGTCGCCCATCGATCCCGAGTGGATGATGGCTGCGCGTGCTGATGGGCCCTACACTGCAGGTGACTCTAGCCCGAACCTCAACATGCCCGGCGTGGCACAAACCATGGCCGAAGAGACCGGTGCAGTTCGTACGCAGCGTAGTATCGATGTGATGAATGAGGCAGACTCGGCTATTGCTGAGCAGCGTAACACCACGGTGGAAGCTGTTCGTCTTAACCGTATGTTGGATCGGATTGAAGCTAAGCGCCTCCAGTCGGAGCGTGCTATTGCTACCCTTGATGGCGAGCAGAAGAAAGCTGCTCTCCTTAAGATCCAGTCTCAGACTGAGTACGATATTATTCAAGCTTATAAGATGACTACTGGCAGGTCCATCCGTGACCGTATCTCTACTCGCAACCCCCTCCACTTCGATAAGAAGCTGAAGTCGGCTCGCGGTGGCGGCGGCAAGCGGCGATCTGTCTACGATGCTGTTGCTAACGCAGTAGTTGGAAACGCGTCCAGAGAGATGACTGGCTGGCTCATGGGCCCCAGTCCTCGCGCTGGTCTCGATATGCGGCTGGACTCGGAAGACTTTAACATTCTTCCTCAGAACCAGTCCCGTGGTCCCATGGCTATCTTTGCTATGGACTACCAGTTGATGGGTGGCTCAGCCCGCGACTACGTCATGATCACCGCAGTCCGCATTGCGGATGCGATGTTTGAAGGCGACGTCGGTAAGGCTGTCCGGCACATCAACGAAAATGGGTTCATGCCTACCCACGAGCAGTTCTTCAAGATGAAGGGCTACGACATGGACGAAGAGGGCATGGCCCGCAACTTCAAGGAGGCGCAGGAGGCTAAGGCCCTCATCTCTGAAGATGCTAGGAAGCGCTTTAACGTTGACTACCGCGACCTGGAAGACCAGTTCGTGGCAGAACTCGGTGCGCCTCTGCCCCACCTGGTTGGTAAGATTACTCCCGATGAAGCCGTTCGGTATAAGGGAGTGCTTGCTCACCTGGAAGCTAATCCTGATCACGTTCGCTTTATTGTCGAGCAGCTTCCCAAGGAAGCCCGTAAGGGTATGACTGCTGAGAAGTTGGCCGTCATGTTCTCCCTCTCCAGGGAAAAGATGGCTGAGAACATGAAGAAGTCGGATGCCGAGACCTATCAGCCCTTCATGCCCCGGCATGACAAGGAAGGCAACATTGATGATCAGGAGCTCGACTTCCGTAATGGTGTCGAACTTCAGACGCATGTTGTCGATCCTAAGGCGTCCGTTGTGTTTACCCCGGCGCAGATGCTGGTGGCTATGAACATGGGCTCCAACCGTGCGATCATGGATAACCTTATCCTGTCGTCACAGCTGGGCCTGGACATCGACATGAATGCTAGGCTGGACGCTCGTATCAAGGACTCGGATAACCCCTTCGGTGGCGGCACTATGCGCCACGGGTTCGCCGGTCCTCCGATGGACGAGAAGTCTGCGGCCAAGATGGTTGCGCATGCTGACGTTCCTAATGGCGCTACGGGTCGTACTCAGTACGGCGCGAATGTCATGGACACGTATGGCATGGACAAACTGGAAGCTGAGAAGGCACTTGCCGGCACCCACGCTGCGCTTAAGTCGGAGTGGTTCGACAATGAAATGGTGGAAGCCTTTGGCATAGCGTCAATGATTCACCGCGGCGGACTGAGCGACGGCGATAAGCTGTCTAAGGCTGGCGAGGACCTTCTTAAGAAGGCTGACATGGCAACTCCCGAGATGCGCAGCGCAGTTGTGTTCGCTCTTGGGAAGATGCAGGAATTTGATGCTAAGCGTCTGGCTGAAGAAGCCGAGGCTGAAGCTCAGATGAGGATTAATGAAAATTCTGAACAGGCCCTGGATGATCTTGCTAGCGGTAACATTAATGGCAAGAACCAGGCAATCACTGATCCTATCGCGCGTGGTGAAGATAGGGATGGCATGCCCCTCGATGAACTCGAGGATACTACCGATCACTCCTTCGTCGACACCTGGGTGCAACAGGCTGATCCTAGCGATCAGGTTCCCCTGGTCTCCACGGCTGATCCTCGGATTGGCAATGCTTTCTCTAATCGTCTCAAGGCGATGAGCCACAAGGGTAACGAAGCCGCCGGCAATGCTGGTCGCGCGTTCGATGCCCTAACTGGCCGCGATGGTATTAACACCAAGGATCGTATTGGTGATGATGAGGCGATGGCTCTTATCGAGATGTCATATCTAGATGTGGATCTGCGTAACGCTGTTTGGGGAGGTCGAGTAGACTTCTCCGACATGGGCGCTACGGGTGTCCAGAATAAGCTTGTCAACTACGATAAGGAAAATCCCGAATCAGGAAACCTCTACAGTAAGATGACTGGATTGGCTTACGTCAAGAAGCAGGTTAACAACAATAACATTTCTGCCGGGGCTTACTTGCTCCTCCATGAAATGATTGAGCGCCTGGACGTAGGCTCTAAGATGCGTGCTCTGGATTCCACTGACCCTAGTGCTATCAAGAGCTCGCAGGCCTCACAGATCAATAGGCTGTACATTGAGAACTTCGGTACTAAGAAGTCTCGTGCAAAGTTTAAGGCACTCATGGAGCGCCTGGGTCTGTGGGACAACAAGATGAACAACTTCATCGATGCCGCTGCTAAGCTGAGCGGTAAGCGCAAGTTTAGCGACAAGATTGATGAAGGTATGTACAAGGATCGCGAATCGATGAGGATCGATGCTGAAGAAGATGCCGAACTGCGAAACATCCGTAACGAAGGGTTTACCCAAATCCTGACGATGGCTCTGTTCTCTAAGCAGCTCCGAGAAGTCGGGGATGGCGTTGGCTTCGCAGGCACTGTTCGTGGTGCGGCTGGATTGGATCTTGGTCCCGTCGCTCTGTCGATGCGAGCTAAGTTCAAGTCCATGCAGGATTACATCAATCAGTTCTCGTTCAAGGAGCCCGAGAGAAACGTGGCTGCTAAGGGTGAGAAGTTTGATAACTACTCATGGAGTTTTGTTAAGGAAGGCCGATACCAGAACCAGGTCATCGACATGATTCGCGTCATGGACGAGTCGGTTCATTATGGGCAGCCTTTCTCGATGACTCGATCAGAGCCTGGCGAACAGCACGGCTTTAGTAATAGAGTGTCGACTTTGCATCCCGAAGATTCTACCCGCTACTGGGGTGGTGTCGGTGATGCAGACAGCGCGGGTCTCCGGAGCCGCGACGACATCGATGCTGAGATCGGTGAGCTGATGAGCGCAATGTCGCGAGCCGAGGGATACGAGAGTACTCAGATTCAGATTCGTCTGAACGAGCTCAACGTTGAACGAGGCCTCGGCGAAAGCTTTGGTCTTACCGAACGATTGAATGAACACGAGATGGCGAAGATTCGCGCTACTGCTATGGACGAGGCCGGCTTGATTGATCTCAGTAAGGTGGACGCCGATGTGCGTACCCGTATTGAAGATGAAGCTGTCGACGGTCTCCTGGATAGCGTTGATGCTATGCGCAGCAGTGGTGTGGGCCGAGCGGCTAACCGAGCTGCTGGTATCTTCTCCTCTGGACATGGAGTGGCCAACGTGGCTAACTCTAGCAGTTCCATGATCCGCGCTCTGGGCGCACTGGTTAATCCTGAAATGGTTAATACCCGTACCATGACTAACCAGCCCTGGATCTCTGATCAGGTCGCCATGGATAACATGGCTAGCGATTTCCATAATGCCATGCAGGGCTTGAAGCCTTTCCGTGACAAGGGTAATAAACTTAATGGCGAGGAACGTCAGAAGTTTAACCGGGACTTCTCCAATGCGATGGAGAACCGGGATGCCGGTCAGCGTAGAGCTGGCTGGGCTGCACTTGGATACAAGGAAAAGCAGATCATGCAGCTCGAGGGATTCCACCAGCACCTCTTTAGGTCTGGCAATGGATTGATCCCTCGTCTTGCTAAGATGATGGCGGAGTCTGGTATGATCTCTAAGAACCAGGCGGACGTCGCAGCGACTAAGGCTTATCTTCCTAAGATGGTCCTGAAGGAACTTGCAGATGCCCCTGGTGGCATGCAGGCCCTTCGCAAGTCGTTGGCTAAGATGGCTCAGGAACATCTCGTGAACAAGAAGGACTTGGAGATCGAGGCCCTTGATGGGTTTGGATTCTTCATGAACAAGAACAACAGTAACGCAGCTACTCAGGCTGAGTTCGAAGCTATGCCGGCCTGGCTCCGCACCTGGTATCAGGATGCCGAAGCTAGTCTCCGGAAGCGAGACGTGAAGTTCCCCGACGGGTTCGATAAGCTGTCCGCAGCCTACCGCACCAAGTGGGTTAGTAACTTCATTAAGGACCAGATGAGTAGGCCCATGGAGTCACGATCCAAGGGCATGAGCGGTTTCCATTGGGGTGATAAGTTTACCTCACATTACCGTGATGCTGTACTCAATGACCGGGCCCTGGCTAGTGCAGGCGCTCGGGACGAGACCGGTAAGGTCGTCGGCACTCGTGTGGCTCAGATGGCAGAAGCGAAGAAGGAGTCTATGGACGTTGACGTCTACAGCCCGACTTCGGTGATGGACATGCTGGCCCAGCGCGAGGCGATTGACCTGAAGACCGGTGGTAAGCTGGGTGACTCCCGAATTATCGGGGATCGCCAGGCTGCCTTTGCTCGTGATAAGACCTTGTCTAATATGGAAGACACCGATACCATGAACCGCCTTAACTCTGTTCTGGGCTCCTCGGCAGTGTACTCGTACGCTACCGTGACCCAGCAGCATGGCGCTGGCGTGAAGGGTATGAACACGACTCGTATTATCCAGAATCTCCGTAGGAGGTCTGAGAACAACGAGTTTGAAATGTCGGCTACTGACAAGACTCGGTTTGAAGAAGAACTCAACGCTCTGGAAGATCAGCTCCGTACGGGCTACAACCAGAGACCCAAGCACGTTAAGAACGAGCGCACTACGTCTAACCGCGCTCTCATGGCTTTGTCACGCATCGGCGTGTCAACCCTGTCGGCTGGTAACTTTACTCTGTCGGCCCTGGTGGAAGTCTTCGGTGGGATGGCCCGGTCTATGGGCAACCTCATGCGTGGCGACCTCAAGGCTCTGACGGACTACATGAAGATGCTCAGTCCCGCAGCGAGAGCTAGGATGATGGAGAACGCCAATGGGTTTGAGCTCAGTAAGATCCACATGGGTATTAATACTCGTCTGGGCGATCTGGGCTTTGACGACCTGGAGGCTATGCGTGGCGTTGAAGAAAGCGATTGGGTGACCGGCCTTGAGAAGGCTGGCCGTAAGATGACTGGGTTTGCTATGATGGGCTTCGGTGCTGTCACGGAATATTCCCGTGCTATCGCTGTGGCTCAGGGTGTTCGCCGGCTGCAGAGGATCCGTGACGCTAAGGGCGGCGGGTTCGAGAAGCTGGGTGAGTCACTGGGACGTCTGGAAGTCGAGGGTGGTTTGCCCCGCAATGTTAACGAAGCTGTGGCCTTGGCCCGGCAGTTTGGCATTCAGCGGGACCTCGCTACTCACCTCTACCAGAACGGCCAGTTCAATGCCCGGGATATGATCTTCGCCCACCAGGCGATGCAGGGCAACAAGCTGACAGACGAAGGTCTGTTGGATACTGTCAACTATCCCGGCAATGGCAACGCAGTGGTCAAGAGTATGCTTCAGCATATTAATAGTAAGCTGAACCTGGACCCCCGCATGGGCAACCGGCAGATCCCCTCAGGGATCGTCGAGCAGCTCCTTGCGGTTCTGGGTCAGTTCCCGTTGATCTTCTATTCTCGTATGCGGCAGGCTGCGTACCAGGGTGGCGCTCTAGGCGTCGCCGGGTTCCTGCTGCCAATGCTCTTGGGTGAGATTTATTACTCCACCCTCCAGCAGGCTGCTACGGGAGAGAAGGTCGAAGATATCTGGGAACGCTGGTCGACCAACCCTCAGGGCGCTCTTCTCAATGTTCTTGAGAACATGAATGTCCTGGGCGGGTCCTCCTTCGTTCTGTCCAACTCAGTCCCATTGGCCGTGCGGGGTATGAAGTCCCTGCTGGGTAATGACGAAATGTTGGCTGGGTACAAGGAGTCCTTCTTCTCGAAGACTCCCGGCCCCGCCGGACTGTCGATGCTTTACAGCGGTGCAGGTAAGCTCGTGGGCGCAACCGAAGATTACATGAATGGCAATGTCACTCGTGGTAATCAGAGGCTGTCCGCGGTCGGTCCTATCCCTGTTAAGCAGGTCCTTAAGATGTACTTCAATTCTGAAGCAGCATCGGATCCCATCGGCCAGCGGCTCACCGCCGGCTTGGGTCTGGACCCGGATGACCTGTCAACGCCCGATATGCAGGGTGCTGCGCAGAATGTCAACCCAGATACGGTTAGAAGAATCCAGCAGGACTCTCAGACGGTGAAGTCCGAGAATGCTGTCTCACAGCGTGAGGGCACACCGACTGGACCTGTAGACCAGCCCATGGCTCCGGCTCAGCAGCCCATGCTTTCCACTGAACCTGGAAATGCACTGGCTGCTGGCGATAAGCCGACCTTGGCTGAGGATACAGCAGCGGTCCTAAAGGATCTTCCTGGATGACTCCTTGTGTGGGCCCCTTGGGTAGCTTCGGCTGCTCAGGGGGCCCGACCGGGGTGTGGGAATCCGTTCTAAGCGCTTCCAGAGTTTAACTAGGGTGATCACACCCTTAGAAACTAGGCAGGCCCTCAGAATGGATTCTCCGAGCAGGCACCCCCTGTATCTGTCTAATATCAGGGGTGAAATCCTGTGAATCACGTAGACCCCTAAAGATTGGACCAGGGTTCCTGGTATCAGGAGAGGGGGTCCTCGTGAATGGCTATTTGCGTCTCATCCACTGCTCCTAGAGGAGAGAAAAAAGACACTCCTGGGTATATGCCCTCTAAGAGAGACTAAGTGATCTAAGACACGACCAGAGAGTATTGTCATATATTTATTACCTCCCCAGCTGTTCATTGAGTAACCTAGATGACTAGGTATCGTGTCGGGGGTCTGCAGTTACAGCTCGAGGCCCAGCCCCTACCTCGATTAGTCTCCTTTGTCTATCCCGTTCCTGTTCCCCTAGTCTCGTGCGGAGAGTCTGAGCATACTGTGGGCGCTCTGAGAAATAGGGGTCAGAAATTTACAGACACCCCCGCCTTACGGCTTAGATTCAAATTTCCCCCCGCACCCCCCAAAGACACACCCCGACAGACACAGACAGCACCCAAGACACACCCCGAAAGCTACCCCCGACCGCCTTACGGCTGGGAATAGCACCCCGAGGCTGCCCCGGACAGGCTTCTGGTAGAGTTCACTAGGCATACTAGGCCACCTGCCTTGTTTCTAAGACCCACTTAGGCATACAGACTACCGCGCTCCCTGGTGATGCCAGGGGTAGCAGAGTCGGCTCTTAATGTAATAACATACGGCTGTCGCCTCGGGAATGGGGAGGTGAGACCGGGGCAACCCGACCTATCCCTCACCACTATACAGTCTGGGCCGTGCTGCAGCACACCTGGCAGGTCATTCGCACCTTACGCGACTGGCGGAGAGGGTAAGTCTTAAGGACGAACCCGCCCACCGTAGCCTCGTCACCCTAACCGGTGGCGGGGCTCTTTTTTTTCACTATCACGTC
>ERZ1049444.1018-NODE-1018-length-22685-cov-7.236633_pt1 | contig 22685 bp, 24 predicted proteins | sample MGYA00383101_ERZ1049444 | MGnify/ENA primary metagenome ERZ1049444 (study PRJEB29581, sample SAMEA5548371) | metagenome | biome: marine; feature: coastal; material: water | depth 50 m | study: Short-term variability in the microbial, nano- and picoplankton...
CAGCATTTAAATCGAGCGTTTGCCCTAAGGCTGTCAAGTTCCCATTGATCGGAGCACGGTGCCCCCTGCCTGCCGTCAGGCACATATTAACACGCTTGTCATCCGAAGCCGGGCCGCAGATAAATATAGAAAACAGTATGGTAAATGCCATCCTGAGTGGGGCGAAGGATCATTGATGAGCTGCGCGCGCCATTACTCTCAACCGCCAGAGCCGGTCTTGTCCAATCCCGACTATGCGCAGGCCTTGCGCTGCGTTTTGGAAGCCGCGGCGCAACATCTATCCTCTTGCACAGCCAATGCACAGTTGCAGGGCAGGGTTCAGTTCAAGTCGGGCGTGTGAAATAAGATCGCCGCAATCGCTGCAATAGCCAAATTCACCCTCTTCAATTCGCAATAAAGCTTGCAAAAGGGCTTGGCGCAGGCCATCGCGTCTAACCTGATGCGCCCGAGCCATTGCCTGAGCTTGCAGCGCATCCATACGGCTGAGGCGGCCAACGGATTGTTGGTCCAGCTCAACCGTTTGCTGACTCTCTGCTCCTAAAGTATTTTCCTTGTCAATTTCGGCTAGTTTTTTCTGTATTAACTGGCGGAAATCGGATAAATTAACATCATCCATAAACTTTTGGCCTCAGGCGCATTGAATTTATCTGATGTTGCCTATTTATGGCTTAAGGTGCAAGCAAGGTGTTGGTTTTAGGAGCAGGTCCATTGGCTGAAACACGTAGCAAGATAAAAGAAATTGACCCGGTGTGGGGTAAAATTCGCGTCGAAGCGGAAGAAGCGGTGCAAACCGAGCCTTTGCTTGGCGCGTTGTTTCACAAAAATGTGCTGCAACATAGCACTATTGACATGGCTTTGGCACACCGGATTTCGCTTAAGCTGGCATCTAATGAAATGTCCGAGCAATATGTACGTGAAATCTGTGATCTTGCCTATCGCGGCGATCAAGAACTCGCATGCTCAGCGCGGGCCGATATTATGGCTATTTTTGACCGTGATCCTGCTTGTCATCGATTTTTGCAACCGCTGCTTTATTTCAAAGGTTTCCAAGCGGTTCAAGCTTACCGTGTGGCCCATTGGCTTTGGTCGAACGGGCAAAAGGACCTTGCATATTTTATGCAGTCACGCATATCCGAGGTATTTGGCATCGATATCCATCCCGGTGCGGTGATCGGCAAAGGCTTGATGATAGATCATGCACATTCCATTGTCATCGGTGAGACAGCCGTGGTCGGCGATAATGTTTCAATGCTGCATTCGGTTACCCTTGGCGGGACAGGCAAGCAAGAAGAAGACCGCCATCCAAAGATTGGCGATGGGGTTTTGATCGGCGCAGGTGCGAAAGTTCTTGGTAATATTAGCGTTGGGGCGTGTTCACGCATTGCCGCGGGGTCTGTTGTTCTAAGACCAGTGCCGGAAAAAACCACTGTTGCCGGCGTTCCGGCAGAGGTGGTCGGACAAGCGGGTTGCGCAACCCCATCGGTGACAATGGATCAACTTCTAGCAGATGGCTTTGAATAGAAGACCCTGACGCTAGATCGCGAAGATCGCACAGCTCAAATATAAATGGGTTCAAAGCTTTCTGGCTTTAGACCAGCATTGCGATTGGGCTCTCTAGGTTTTCAACGATTGATTGCAGCAACTCGGCGCCCAATGCGCCGTCTATCACCCGGTGATCTACCGATAATGTCACCGACATCACGGTGGCCACCTCAAGATCGCCATCCGCATTGACCACGGGCCGTTTTTTACCCGCGCCCACGGCAAGAATAGCGCCGTGCGGTGGGTTGATCACCGCATCAAAATTATCAATCCCGAACATACCTAGGTTAGAAATAGCAAAGCTGCCGCCTTGATATTCGTGCGGGGCCAGCTTTTTATCTTTGGCCCGTGCGGCAAGATCTTTCATTTCGGCGCTAAGTTGCGATAAGGACTTCTGCTCGGCATCCTGAAGAACCGGGGTAAACAGACCGCCTTCGATGGCCACGGCCACTGCGACATCGGACGGCGTTAATTGTAGCACCCGATCACCGGCCCAGACAGCGTTGGCGCTGGGCACAGTTTGCAGTGCAAGCGCGCAGGCCTTGATGATAAAATCGTTGACCGAAAGCTTAACATCGCGCGTGGCCAATTGTTTGTTCAACTCAGCCCGAAATTCCAATAGGCGGTCGATTTTAATATCCCGCCGCAGATAGAAATGCGGCACAGTTTGTTTGGCTTCGGTCAGCCGCGCAGCGATGGTTTTCCGCATGCCGTCCAGTTGAATTTCTTCATACTCACGCCCTTGGTACATCTTGATGACGGTTTCGGCCGCTGGGCCTGCGGGCATTGAGGCCGGCGCGCTTGCTGCTGCGGGGCTTGCAGCCGCTGCTGGCTGGCCTTTGGCCGCTTCAACATCAGCCTTCACAATTCTGCCATGGGGGCCTGATCCTTGCAGCGCTGAAAGATCAACGCCCGTTTCTGCGGCCAGACGGCGCGCAAGCGGTGATGCAAATACCCGGCTTCCTTTCGGGGCAGGGGCAGGAGATGCTTGGGGCGCGGCCAATACATCTTTGCTGGGCGTTTCAGATGGCTCTTGCGATGGTTTCGTATCTTGTGGCTTGGCGCTTTCGGGATCGGCTTTTGCGCCGCCCCCGGAACTTGCCAAATCCTCAGCGGTTTCGCCTTCTTCAAGCAGGACAGCGATGGCGCTGTTCACGGCCACGTTTTCAGTGCCTTCGGCTACGTAAATTTTACCGATGACGCCTTCGTCAACCGCTTCAAATTCCATTGTGGCTTTGTCGGTTTCAATTTCGGCGATGACATCACCCGATTGTACGCTGTCACCTTCTTTGACCAGCCATTTGGCAAGTGTTCCGGCCTCCATGGTGGGGGAAAGCGCGGGCATGAGAATTTCTGTTGGCATGATCAGCGCTCCTTAACGATAGGTGACTTTTTTGACCGCTGCGATCACTTCATCCGTGGTCACCAAGGCCAGTTTTTCCAAGTTTGCAGCATAGGGCATAGGAACATCTTTGCCTGTGCAATTGATCACAGGTGCATCGAGGTAATCGAACGCCCGCTCCATAATGACCGCAGACAGATGGTTTCCGATGGCGCCTACTGGAAAGCCTTCTTCCACGGTGACGCAGCGATTGGTTTTTTGTACCGACGCCAAAACCGTTTCATAATCAATAGGCCGCAAGCTGCGCAGGTCGATGACCTCGGCGCTGATCCCTTCTTCGGCCAGTTTGTCGGCCGCCTCTAGGGCATAGTGCATACCAATGCCGAAACTGACAAGCGTGACATCACTGCCTTCACGCCAAATCCGCGCTTTGCCAAACGGCACGGTGAAATCATCCAGAACAGGCACATCAAAACTGCGCCCATAGAGGATCTCATTTTCCAAAAAGATCACCGGGTTATCATCACGGATTGCAGATTTCAAAAGCCCTTTGGCATCCGAAGCCGAAAAGGGCATAACCACTTTAAGGCCCGGAATATGCGCATACCATGCGGCGTAATCCTGACTGTGCTGCGCGCCCACCCGTGCGGCTGCGCCGTTGGGGCCGCGAAACACCATTGGGGCGCCCATTTGACCACCCGACATATAAAGCGTCTTGGCGGCCGAGTTAATGATCTGATCGATTGCCTGCATGGCAAAGTTAAAGGTCATAAATTCTACAATCGGGCGCAGTCCGCCAAAAGATGCACCCACCGCAATACCGGCAAAGCCATGTTCTGTGATCGGCGTGTCGATCACACGTTTGGCGCCAAATTCGTCAAGCAAACCTTGAGAAATTTTATAGGCGCCCTGATATTCGGCAACTTCTTCGCCCATCAAAAATACTGTGTCATCGCCGCGCATTTCTTCAGCCATCGCATCGCGCAAAGCTTCGCGGACGGTTTGCTGTTTTAGCTCGGTGCCTTCGGGCCAGTCTGGTGTGCTATCATGCGCTGGGCTGATCGGAGCGGCAGGCACGGCGGCCTCTGCCGCAGGCGCTGTTATCTCAACGGCGGGCTCTGATGCCTCTTGCGGGGCCGGTTCGCTCGATGTTGCAGCGGCGCTATCGGCGCTTTCGCCCTCTTCCAAAAGCAAGGCAATTGCGCTGTTTACTTTGACGTTTTCAGTGCCTTCCGCAACTAAGATTTTGCCAATCACCCCTTCGTCAACAGCTTCAAATTCCATCGTGGCCTTATCGGTTTCAATCTCTGCAATAATGTCACCTGAAGCCACAGTATCACCTTCGCTGACCATCCATTTGGCCAAGGTGCCCTCTTCCATGGTGGGTGACAGGGCTGGCATAAGAATTTCGGTTGCCATCTTTTAACTCTCCTTATGCCTTACGCGTAAATATCTGTCCAAAGCTCTTCAACGGCGGGCTCTGGGCTGTCTTTGGCAAACTCTGCCGATGCATTGACGATTTCCTTGACCTTTTTATCGATGGCCTTGAGATCATCTTCGCTGGCGTGTTTTCCGGTTAACAGCAGGGATCGAACGGATTCAATCGGATCGCGCTCTTGGCGCATTTTCTGGACCTCTTCGCGGGTCCGGTATTTGGCAGGATCAGACATTGAATGACCGCGATAGCGATAGGTTTTGACCTCTAATATATAGGGCCCTTTGCCCGATCTGCAGTGCGCGACCGCTTTTACACCCGCGGCCTTCACCGCCAGCACATCCATGCCGTCGACCGCTTCGCCGGGGATACCAAAGGCTTCACCGCGCAGGTGTAAATCTGGGGTTGATGTTGATCTTTTCTGGGCTGTTCCCATGGCGTATTGGTTGTTTTCCACCACAAAAATGACCGGCAAATCCCATAAGGCGGCCATATTAAAGGTTTCATAAACCTGACCTTGGTTGGCAGCGCCATCGCCGAAATAGGTGAACGTCACACGGTTGTTTTCGAGGTATTTGTCCGCAAAGGCGAGGCCTGCACCAATTGGAACCTGCGCACCGACGATGCCATGACCGCCATAAAAATGCTTTTCCTTGCTAAACATGTGCATTGAGCCGCCTTTGCCCTTGGAATAGCCATCAATGCGTCCGGTTAGCTCGGCCATCACCCCGTTGGGGTCCATCCCAGCGGCCAGCATATGGCCATGGTCCCGATAAGAGGTTAGCCGTTTGTCACCTTCCTCTGCGGCTGCCTCCAGACCCACAACAACAGCTTCCTGGCCGATGTAGAGGTGACAGAAACCACCAATAAGCCCCATGCCATAAAGCTGACCGGCTTTTTCCTCAAACCGCCGAATAAGCAGCATGTCCTCATAATATTGGATCAGTTCCTGAGCTGAGATATTGGGCTTTGCCTTGGTTTTGCGTGCCGCCATAATAATACCCTCGGAAATAAATAGTTTAGCATTAAACTATTTCTTACAGCAAAAAATAGATTTGTGCGAGAGGAAATTTCAATTTAGATAGGATAAGGTAAAAAAATGTTTTTAAACAGTATCTTAGTCTATCACAATTTCGGTGCTGCGCACATATCCCAGGATATCGCGCGCTTGCTGATCCAAAAGATCAAGATCCAGAAATTCATCAGACATCCGCTTGGTGAGATTTTCCATACGTTGAACTTCAACGCGTAAAGCCTGCAACTCATGCTCTAACTTGTTTGTTTCGCTTAGAATTTCTGCGCGGCGGAAAAGGCCAAAGTCACCTTGCACGGCGGCAAAGGTAAAATACATACCAAGACCAAAGGCCAACCCAAAGGCGGCAAACAATCCCCATGCCGGATGATATCGCTGCGTCGTCATTTCTGCCTCATTGCCCATTATCGATGGGCTTTGGGACAGTATTGCATAGGTGATTCGCTTTGTGAATCCCCCAAATGACGAAAAATAAACGATCTTTTCAGTATTTGCCCGTGCGCCAGGTGAAAGTGCGCTTAAAAAGCTGGCGTTTTATACCGCAACCGAAGCCTGATAGATGCCATCAATGGACTGCCCAAGCGCGTCGTTGAAATCGGCATCGCTTTGCTGGGCTGACAGCCCTTCGGTGAGCGCGCGCGAAAAGCTGGCAATCATACCGCTGTTTTGCGCCAGTTTGCCGTTGGCCTCTGTACGGCTATAACCGCCTGAAAGTGCCACAACCCGCAGAACGCGGGGATGGTTGATAAGCTCTTGGTAGTGGTTGGCAGTTTCTGGCAGAGTGAGTTTAAGCATCACCTGCCGGTTGCCGGGCAATTGATTTAACCGCTCAAGCACAGCGGCGCTTAAAATGTCTTCTGCCGCCGCTTTATCCGCGATTGAAATGCTGACTTCCGGTTCCAAAATGGGCATCAATCCCGCGTCGATAATATCACTGCCGACGGCGAATTGTTGATCCATAATTTCCGCAATGCCGGCGGCATTGGCGCCATGAATGACCGAGCGCATTTTGGTGCCGAAAATGCCGGCGCTTTGTGCACGCTTTAAAAGCGCCGTAAGACCCGCAATGGGTTTCATCACCTGAACATCGTTTTGGGTCTCAGCCAGACCTTGATCAACCTTGAGAAATGGCACGACATCGCAATTCGACCAAAGATATTCTGCCACAGGGGTGCCTTCGATATCGCGGTCCATTGTGTTTTCGAACAAAATTGCCCCCACCACTTTTTCGCCGGTGAAAGAGGGTGATTTGATGATCCGGCAACGCATTTCGTGGATGCGGTCGAACATTTCAGCATCAGATCCATAGGCGTCTTCTTCAACCCCGTAAAGGCGCAGGGCTTTGGGCGTCGATCCGCCACTTTGATCAAGGGCGGCAACAAACCCGGGTGCGGCTGCGATTTTTTGCATCTGTTGCTGGTTGGCCATTGATCCGTTTTCCTTTTGATAAATTACCTTTGCGCACTGCCTTGGCAGCACAAATTCATATCATGATCATAGCCTTACGGCAGCGATTAAACGGTGACAATTATGATAGCGCTACCAAAATAAAATAAAGTGGTACCTGCATATCTTTGCCACTTATTATGCTGCTAATTTTATAAAAGTGCAGCTACCCCAGGCAGAGTTTTGCCTTCCATCCATTCAAGAAATGCGCCCCCTGCGGTCGAGATATAGCTAAAGCCTTGTGCAGCGCCAGCCTTGTTTAAGGCGGCAACGGTGTCGCCGCCGCCGGCCACGGAAATCAGCCCTGCCGATTGGCTCAGCTTTGCGGCTTGTGCAGCGGCTGCGTTTGTGGCGCGATCAAAAGGCTCAATTTCAAATGCTCCGAGCGGGCCATTCCAAATCAGTGTTTTTGCCTGCTCAAAACAGGCCGAAATCCGCGCCACTGTTTGCGGGCCGGCATCCAAGATCATCGCATCGGCAGGGCAGCGATCAGCCGGCAGCGTTTGATTTGGGGCATGGGCAGCAAAGTCCTGCGCCACCACGATATCACTGGGCAGAATAATCTCGCATCCGGTCGCGGCAGCTTTTGCCAGGATGCTCAAAGCGGTTTCGGTCATGTCGTGCTCTGCCAGCGATTTGCCCACCGCAACGCCCTGCGCTGCAAGGAAGGTATTGGCCATGCCGCCGCCAATCACAAGGTGATCAACTTTTTCTACTAAGTTGCCCAAAAGATCGAGTTTGGTGGACACTTTCGCGCCGCCCACCACCGCCACGACGGGCCGCCTTGGGCTGCCAAGCGCGCCTTCAAGTGCGCTCAGCTCGGCCGCCATCAACCGCCCTGCGCAGGCGGGCAGCAAGCGGGCCAAGCCTTCGGTGCTGGCATGGGCGCGGTGGGCAGCCGAAAACGCATCATTGCAATAGACATCGCCAACCTGCGCCAGCGCGCTGGCAAACGCGGCGTCGTTGCGCTCTTCTTCTGGGTGAAAGCGGGTGTTTTCCAACAGCAAAACTTCCCCCTCCTTCATCGCGTTCGCTGCGGCTTGTGCTTTGGGGCCATTGCAGGCTTCGGCAAAGGCCACAGGCGTTTGCAGGGCTGATTTAAGCGCAGGGACGAGATGGCGAAGGCTCATTTCGGGCACCACTTTGCCCTTGGGGCGACCAAAGTGAGCCAGCAATATAGGCAGGCCCCCGGCCGCAAAAATAGTTTTCACAGTGGGGACAATCTTTTCAATCCGTGTGGCATCGGTGACAACCGGCCCGTCCATGGGCACATTGATGTCGACGCGGGTTAAAACCTTTTTGCCGTTCAGGTCCATGTCATCCAGCGTTTTCCAAGCCATCGGTGTATCCTTGTCCAATTTACCTTTACCCAGCGTCTTTTCCTATATTTTGTCTTTGGTCAATGCTGCACCTTGTCCCTTGCGACAAAGCAGCTTAGATAACGCGCTAATGTTACTAAGGAATCGCGGTATGGTTAAAATTAAAGATCCAGAAAATACAATTCTGATGGAGTTAAAAGACGGAACAGTGGTGATCGAGCTGATGCCTGATATTGCACCAGATCACTGCGCGCGGATGAAAGAGTTGGCGCGCAGCGGCGCTTATGACAACGTGTGCTTTCACCGTGTGATCGATGGTTTCATGGCGCAATCTGGCGATGTGGCCAATGGCAATATGGAGCAAGACTTCGATTTGCGCATGGCCGGAACAGGCGGATCTGATTTGCCAAATCTGAAGGCCGAGTTTTCCGGCGTTCCGCATGACCGCGGCACTTTGGGCGCGGCGCGCAGCCAAAGCCCCGACAGCGCCAACAGCCAGTTTTTTATCAACTTTAGTGACAACCACTTTCTCAATCGTCAGTACACGGTCTATGGCCGGGTGATCGACGGGCTTGAGCATGTCGATGCGATCGCTCTGGGCGAACCACCCGCCGCCCCGGACCGGATGATCAGCGTTAAGGTGGCCGCCGATGCTTAGGCTGGCCGCAATTCTGTCCATACTGGCTGGCCCGGTTGTGGCCACCGGTATTGAAGTTGAAGTTGCCGGCGAGGGTGCGAATGGCACCGTGACGATCGATTTGCTTGAAGATGTCGCGCCGCTCCATGCCGAGCGCATTGCTCAACTGGCCGCCGAGGGCGCCTATGACGGTGTGGTCTTTCATCGGGTTATCGACGGATTTATGGCCCAAACCGGGGATGTGCAGTTCGGCAAGGCCGGCGGCAATATCGCCATGGCCGGGCGCGGGGGCTCGGCTCTGCCGGATTTGCCAGCAGAGTTTTCCGATGTGCCTTATGATCGCGGGATTGTTGGCATGGCGCGCTCACAAAACCCAAACAGCGCCAACAGCCAGTTCTTTATCATGTTTGCCGAAGGTTATTTTCTAAATGAAAACTACACCGTCGTCGGGCGCGTGACAGCGGGCATGGATGTGGTTGATGCGATCAAGCTGGGTCTGGGCCCAAATGGATCGGTGATCGGCGCACCTGATGTTATGATGAAGGTCTCTGTGATCGATTAAGCGATCACCAATTACTCTATGAGCTTCACAATTGCGTGGGCGGGGCTAGACCAGCGCCGCCCTTTTTCGTTTTATAAGCCCAAGTTAAGGGAGGCCGTGCAGTGCGCCAATTAGTTGTGACCATTTTTGCCATTCTCGCGGCTTTGCCGCTGATGGCCGATCCTGCGCTGTGGAGCCGTGAGTGGCCGCAGACCAATTTTGAAAAAACAACATTGATCGATTGGAGCGAAATTATCTCGGGCGGTCCGCCCAAAGATGGCATTCCGGCCTTGGTTGATCCCACCTTTGTTGCGGTTGGTGAAGCGGCATTGCCGCAAAACGAACCGGTGATCACGGTCGAGTTGACGCAGCAAACCCCGCGCGCCTATCCGCTGCGCTATCTGATGTGGCATGAGATCGTAAATGACAGGATCGGCGCGCATCCGGTTGCGGTGACGTTTTGCCCGCTGTGCAATTCGGGGCTGACCTTTGATCGCAGGCTCGATGGAAAAGTGCTTGAATTTGGCGTGTCGGGCAAGCTGCGTGGATCGGATATGGTGATGTATGATCGGCAAACAGAAAGCTGGTGGCAGCAAGCCTTGGGCCGCGCCATTGTCGGTGAGTTAAGCGGAGCGCAGCTGACGCCAGTGGCCAGCTGGATGGAAAGTGTCGGACAATTTCGCACCCGTAATCCTGACGGGTTGATCATGGCGCAGCCCGATTTTCCCCGCGCCTATGGGCGCAACCCCTATGTGGGCTATGACGGCAGTACGCATCCTTTTTTATATAATGGCGAGCTGCCGCCGCATGACATCCCGGCTTTGGCGCGGGTGGTGCGGGTCGGGCCGCGGGCCTGGCCGCTCAGCCGGCTGCGCGAACACGGCGCGCTGAGCGAGGCAGGCGTACGCCTGACATGGCAAGCCGGTCAAAGCAGCGCTCTGGACACTGCGCAGATTGCAAAAGGCCGCGATGTAGGGTCAATCCGCGTGCGCGATGCGGCGGGGCGGGACCTGCCACATGACGTGATGTTTGCCTTTGCCTTTCACGCCTTTTGGCCTGAGGGAGAATGGATGCTTGGCCCATAGAGCCGCACAACGGATACCATGATCTGGCGCCGATTAGGAAGCGAGTTGAACCAGCGCATGGCGTTTTTTGCCGGCGCTCAGCTTGATCGGGGTTTGCAGCGCGTCTGCATCAATCATCTGGCCTGCATCACTGAGCGCGACATCATCCATGCGCGCGCCATTTTCCGCGATTAGCCGCTTGGCCTCTTTGCCGGATTTCACGAGGCCGGCTTTGACAATCAGCTGCACCACCGAAATACCGCTGCCCACCTCTTCTGCGCTCAGCGTGACAGTTGGCAAATCATCGCCCACACCGCCCTTTTCAAACACTTCGCGTGCGGTCGCTTCGGCTTTGGCCGCCGCCTCTGCGCCATGCAGCAGGGTGGTGACTTCATTGGCTAAAACAATCTTGGCATGGTTGATTTCGGCGTCCTGCAGCGCGCCAAGGCGGTCGCATTCATCAAGCGGCAGCTCGGTGTAAAGCTTTAAAAACCGGCCCACATCCGCATCCGTGGTATTGCGCCAGAATTGCCAGAACTCATAGGGGCTGCGCATATCTGCATTAAGCCAGACCGCACCATCCTGGGTTTTGCCCATCTTTTTGCCATCGGATGTTTCCAGCAATGGCGAGGTGAGCCCGAAGACACTGGCATCCGCAATGCGCCGGCTTAAATCGATACCGTTGACAATATTGCCCCATTGATCCGATCCGCCCATCTGCAGCATACAGCCATAGCGCTGGTGCAGTTCGAGAAAATCATAAGCCTGAAGGATCATGTAATTAAACTCAAGAAATGACAGCGACTGCTCGCGGTCAATGCGCGATTTTACCGATTCAAAGCTAAGCATCCGGTTGACCGAAAAATGCCGTCCGATATCGCGCAGAAAATCGAGATAGTTCAATTTATCAAGCCATTCGGCATTGTTGACCATCACCGCATCCGATGGCCCATCCCCATAGGTGATATAGGCCGAAAACGCGGTTTTGATGCCGGCGATATTCTGATCAATTTGGTCTGGTGACAAAAGCGGCCGCTCGTCGGACCGAAAGCTGGGATCGCCCACTTTCGTCGTGCCGCCGCCCATCAAGGTGATCGGCTTGCCGCCGGTTTTTTGCAGCCAGCGCAACATCATGATTTGCATCAAGCTGCCCACATGCAGCGATGAAGCGGTTGCGTCAAACCCGATATAGGCTGGCACAATGCCATCGCATAATGCATCATCAAGCCGTGAATAATCCGTACAATCCGCGACAAAACCGCGTTCCATCATAATTTTTAGAAAATCAGACTTTGGTTGAAAGGTCATATCGGGCCTCGTTTGGGATTGTTTGGTCCATCCTATAGTCCTCTATCCCTTTGAGGGAAAGACCATGTTTTGTGAAAACCCCTATCACCGTTCTGCCGTGGGGTAAGTGTTGGATGTTGCTGAAACGCTGATAGGCTTTTCAATAGATAAATTTGAGCGGTTTTTGCGGTGGGTAACCCCATAAGGTTCATTAAGTAGTTAGATGAGGCAATAGATTGGCCATAAAAAATGCAAAGGCTCATGCAGCGGCCATCGTGGCAGCCTCCGTTGCCGGCTTGACGGTGATTTTACCAGCATTCTAATGCAATCTGTCGACCCGTTGCTAGCCGCGACACTGCGCTATTGTGTGGCCACTCTAAGCGTGCTGCCATTTTTAATCTGGAATTGGCCTGCGGTTCGCAAAATGTCGCGCAGGGATTTTTTCGCAATATCCGCGCTTGGGGTTTTGTTTTATTTCCTGTTTCCCTTTTTGTTTAATCAGTCCTTGGAACTGACCACTGCTGCGCGTGGATCGCTGATTATGTCCTTACTGCCCATAATGGCATTGAGCATCGGTGCGGCGTTCAAGGTTGAAACCCTTAGCCTTTTTAAAGTGCTCGGCTGCGGTCTGGCCATTATCGGCGTTGGCTTAAGCGTTTATGATGGTTTGGCGCTGGGCATTGTGGGCGCGGATGCGCTGACGGGTGATATGATTATGATTATCGCGGTGACGGTGGCTGCAAGTTTTACCGTATTTTCGAAGCGCTATTTTCAAAAATATGGATCTTGGGCGGTGTCATATATTGCCATTTGCGCCGGTTTTCTAGTGCCGCTTCCTGTGACCGCGATGGTGATAGATTTTGGCGTTTTGCCCGAACTGACCGCAAATGAGCTAACACTTTTGTTGTTGCTGGGCACTTTGGGGGTGCCGGTTCAGTTTGGTTTGTTTTCGTGGAGCCTTAATCAACTGGGGCCTTCGCGGGGATCCATGTATATCGTGATGATGCCGATCACAGCGACCATCTTGGCGGTGATCGCGCTGAATGAAACGCTTACGCCCTTGTTTGTTGCCGGGCTGGTTTTGATTGTTGGTGCGATAATTCTGGTCAATCGAGAGCCGAAAGCCTCGCTCTGAGGATTTTGATAAAACCATAAAGACAGTATTTTGGTCGCTTCACACCGCTGTCACATAGACCAAATTCAGGGTTAAGCGTTTAGGTGTCTATGGTGTTGTCCAAAGCCTGTTCGATCTGCTGGTTTTTGAGCTGCTGAGTATAGGTTTGAAGATCAAATTGATTGTTGTCTTGCGCAATATCAGCAGAAGCTTCTGCATTCATTTTTCGGGCTGCTGCACTTATTTCCACCTTAACGGATGCGGCAGAGGTTTTCTGCGTTACGGGGGCATCGCGCGGCCCGTCGCTGGGCTTGTTCTCAACTGCGATTTGCGCTCTGTCTTCCGGGCTACTGTTATAGGCCTGTTTTAAATATGAGCCGAGACTGCTTGCCGTCACTTCTGCCATAATTAACCTCAAAATACGAATTAAACTGCGTAACTCATTGATTGTGTGCTGCTCTTTTAAATATATTTGCCTCTTTTTGAATAAATAAAAAATATATTTAGAAAATTTTTTGAAATAGGTGTTGCAGAATTGTTAAATCAAAGTCCTGTGAATATGTATTTAACGGCACACCAAGTGGAATTTAGGCATTTCACGTGTTCAAAACGTGGTAGAGTGATGAAATTGCTCTATATTTGCTTCATAGAAAAGAAAAAAACGGGGAAATAGATGACACAGCAGCCGAACCTAAAACTGGTATATTTTAAAATGCGCGCTTTGGCAGAAGCGCCTCAGCTTTTGATGCAGTATGCCGGATTGTCCTATGATTATGCCATGTCGTGGGAGTATTTTGATGCGCCTTGGCCAGAGGTTAAACCATCGGTTATGTTTAAACAGCTGCCGATCTTGGTGGTGGATGATCAGCACGTCATCGCGCAAAGCAGTGCGATCCTGCGCTATTTGAACGGGCTTGCAGGGCTGACCCCTGAAAACCTCATCGAGGCGGCGCGCAGCGATGCCATCCTTGAAGCTGCGCAGGAAATGTTCGCCCCCCTGAACCCGACAATGAACTTTGCCACAGGCGAAGACTTTGAACAGAAAAAACAGGCAATGCTGCCGATGCTTAAGTCGAAATGTGATGATTTTGAACGTTTGCTTGTCGGTCAGGATCAGGGTCCATTTTTTACCGGCGCACACCCAATGCATTGCGATTTTGCGGTCTATCACCATATTTCCATGGCGCAGCGGATGCATCCGGACATCCTGCAGGATTTTCCGCGTTTGCAAGCGCTGCTAGAGGCGACAAGCAGCATCCCATCGATCCAAAGCTATCTTGAAGCGCGGCCCGAACTGACCGGGGTGGGCACAAAACCGCAGTTGGTGATCAACGGGGTGCCCGTTCCCACCGGCTTAATGCCGTCCTAGGTTTGTCCCGAAAATCATTGCCGGCACGCTGTAACGCTGTGCCGGCGCAGTTTTATGCTCTTATGCGCCTGTAAAGACGGACCCCGCATGGGCAGAATCCATGCTCATCGGAAATTCACTGGCCGCTTGAGCGCGAATATCTGCGATTTTTTGCTGCGCGGATTGCCCCGTGGCTTCATCCGGAAATTGGGTCACCACGCACATAGCAAGATCGCCGGTGCGGATCATTTGAACGCCGGTTGCGCCTACGGACATGATCATAGGTACAAATTTGCTGGTGGCTTGCGCCTCCATCTCGTCGTTCCATTCGGTGGCTGTCCAATGTGAAATTGTTACATATGCCATTTTAAGTCCCCCTTAAAAATATGGTTGAATGTGAAAATTTAACCACGGGTTTTCAAAGCGGCCAAAGCTGACCTTACGTTAATGGGCGCAATCCTATCCTTTAGGGCCTGATTTTAGATCCGAATGTTTGACGAATATCACTTTCATCCGGTTTTTTCGCTATGTCTAAAACGGCGCACCTGCAGCCACGCGGCGGGTGATCCAGCCGCCACCTAAAATCCGGCTGCCATCGGGATGATAAAATGCGCATGCTTGCCCCGGAGCAACGCCCTCTTCTGGATTGAGTAATTCTACTTCGGCGCGCCCGCCGCCCAAAGGCCGCAGAATGGCGTCGCGCGGCGGGCGGGTCGAGCGCACTTTGACCGCTACCTGCCATTCAGGCTGGCTGCCAAGCGGCGCATCGCCAAGCCAGTTGATCCCGCTAACCGGCACATGGCGCGTTGACAGCAGCTCTTTGGGGCCCACAACCACCTGTTTTTTATCCACATCAAGCGCGGTGACATAAAGCGGCTCGCTTAAACCGCCGATGCCCAGCCCGCGGCGCTGGCCGATGGTATAATGAATGATCCCATTGTGATGGCCCAGAACCCGTCCATCTGCATGCACGATATCACCGGCGTCGGCTGCGCCGGGGCGCAGTTTTTCAATTACGGCTGCATAGTCGCCATTTGGCACGAAGCAAATGTCCTGACTGTCCGGTTTGTCCGCCACCGCAAGCCCGTATTTCTGCGCTAGGGCGCGGGTGTCATGCTTTGAGGCCAAATGCCCTAAAGGAAAGCGCAGAAAATCGAGCTGTTCTTGGGTGGTGGTAAACAGAAAATAGCTCTGATCGCGGTCTGCATCGCTGGCGCGGTGCAATTCAGCGCCATTCGTGCCCATTTTGCGCTGGATATAGTGCCCCGTGGCCATGCAGTCTGCATCCAGATCACGCGCGGTGTGCAACAGGTCTTTGAACTTCACCCGCTCATTACAGCGAATGCACGGCACCGGGGTGGCGCCGGCCAGATAGCTGTCGGCAAATTCATCAATCACCGCCTCTTGGAAAATATTTTCATAATCCAAAACATAATGCGGAAATCCCATGTCGTTCGCCACCCGGCGCGCATCATGAATATCAAGCCCGGCGCAGCAGGCGCCTTTTTTGGCCAAGGCCGCCCCATGATCATACAGCTGCAAGGTCACGCCCACCACATCATAGCCCTGCTCGGCCAGCTGCGCGGCCACGACCGAGCTGTCAACGCCGCCCGACATGGCCACTACCACACGGGTTTCGCTGGGCGGTTTGTCAAAGCCCAAAGAATTCAATGTTTGAGACGAGGCGAGGGGCATGGTGCAGCTTTCCAAGGAACTGTGATGAAATATAGTAAAATCTTAGGCAATCACAAGCCCAGGCTTCATCTTGAATTAACCGGTTGGTCCACAGTCTAAACGGGGTTTGGGATTAGGTGAGCAAAGATATGTCGATCAAGGATAAAAACGGCCCGAATGTGGTCAAACTGCCAGATAATACGATTCTTAGCCGCGCAGATCTGCCGGCAAAAGATACCCGGCGATGGGTGGTGTCGCGCAAATTAACCGTGGTGCGCGCGGTGGTATACGGTTTGATAAGCCTTGATGACGCCTTAGAGACCTATGCCATCAGCGAAGAGGAATTTTTTTCTTGGGTCGATTTGGCTGCACAGCATGGGCAAAAGGGTTTGCGCGCCACATATTCACAATTTTATAGACAACCTTAACGAGAAATGGCAATTTGTAATAAATGGTAACGCGGGATTAACCTTTTCGCCGCACTCTGACGAGATCATTGAACAAATTGGAGTTAAAGATGCGTGTTCTATTGGTCGAAGATGATCCCACCACAGCAAAAAGCATCGAAATGATGCTGACCCATGCAAATTTGAATGTCTATTCAACTGATTTGGGCGAAGAGGGCATCGATCTGGCAAAGCTCTATGACTATGATATTATTCTACTCGATCTGAATTTGCCGGATATGACCGGCCATGATGTGTTGCGCCAATTGCGGCTGGCGCGCATTGATACCCCAATTTTAATTCTAACCGGGTCGGATGATACGGAAAACAAAATCCGCGGATTTGGCTTTGGCGCTGATGACTATCTGACCAAACCGTTCCAAAGAGAGGAATTGGTGGCGCGCATTCATGCCATTGTGCGCCGATCAAAAGGCCATGCGCAGTCTATAATCTGGACCGGAAAAGTTGCAGTGAATTTGGATGCCAAAACTGTTGAGGTCGAGGGCAAGACCGTTCACTTGACGGGTAAAGAGTATCAAATGCTTGAACTTTTATCCTTGCGCAAGGGAACCACGCTGACCAAAGAGATGTTTCTTAATCATCTTTACGGCGGGATGGATGAGCCGGAATTGAAAATCATAGATGTCTTTATTTGCAAGCTGCGCAAAAAGATTGCCCAAGCAACAGACAATGAAAACTATATTCAAACTGTTTGGGGGCGGGGCTATGTGCTGAAAGATCCTGAACCAGAACAGCAGCCTGCGGTGCGGTTGGCGGTCAGCGCTTAATCGGATTTAGCTGCCTTAGGGTCTAGACCAATGCGGCCGGTCGATTTATCACCTTAGTATGAGTGATAAGAAGGGCCGCAATTCGTGAGTGATGAAAGTGATGTCTCTAGGGTAACGCCAGATCAGGCGCGATCTGAACTGGCCCGATTGGCCAGCCTGCTGAAGCAGGCCAATATCGACTATCATCAAAATGATAATCCAACCCTGTCGGACGCTGAATACGACCGGTTAAAGCGGCGCAATGCGGCACTTGAGAGGCAGTTTGCCGGGCTAAAGCGCAACGACAGCCCCAGCGATCAAATTGGCGCTGCTGCGGCAGAGGGGTTTGGCAAGATCACCCATGCCTTGCCGATGCTATCGCTGGGCAATGCCTTTGACACCGCGGATGTAGAGGATTTTGAAGACCGCATCCTGCGCTATCTTGGCATCAATGATAAAGCCAAGCTTGCCTATACGGCCGAGCCGAAAATTGATGGTCTGTCGCTGAGCCTGCGGTATGAAGGCGGCCAGTTGGTTCAGGCGGCCACCCGCGGCGATGGCCAAGTGGGCGAAAATGTCACCGAAAATGCCCGCACTATCACTGATATTCCTCAAAGTATTGATGGCGCGCCGGATGTCTTAGAGGTGCGCGGCGAAGTTTACATGCGACACAGTGATTTTCAGGCATTGAACGCGCGGCAAGCCGAAAAGGGCGCAAAGCTGTTTGCCAATCCGCGCAATGCCGCCGCCGGATCGCTGCGCCAGCTTGATGCTGCGATCACCAGATCACGCCCGCTGCAGTTTTTCGCCTATGCCTGGGGGGAGCTATCGGCGCCGCTTGCCAGCCATCAAAACGCGGCCATCGCGCGGCTAAAAAGTTTTGGGTTTTCCACCAATCCACTGACCAAGCTGTGCCACTCTGTCGCTGATCTTGTGGCGCAGCATCAAACGATCATGACCGCGCGCGAGACGCTGGATTATGATATTGATGGGGTGGTTTATAAAGTTGATGATTTGGCGCTGCAGGCGCGGTTGGGGTTTCGGTCCACCACACCGCGCTGGGCCATCGCGCATAAATTTCCCGCTGAATTGGCCTGGACCCGGCTTGAAGCGATTGATATTCAGGTCGGCCGCACCGGGGCGCTGAGCCCGGTGGCGCGTCTGACGCCAATCACCGTGGGCGGGGTGGTGGTGTCCAATGCAACCCTGCACAACGAAGATTACATCGCCGGACGCGATGCCAATGGCGGCCAGATCCGTGAAGGCAAAGATATCCGCATTGGCGATCGGGTGCAGGTTTACCGCGCGGGGGATGTCATTCCGAAAATCGCCGATGTTGATTTGTCCCAGCGGCCCGGCGATAGCGCCGAATTTCAGTTCCCTCAGCTCTGCCCAGAATGTGGATCGCCTGCCAAGCGCGATCCCGGTGATGCGGTGCGGCGCTGTCTGGGCGGGCTAATTTGTCCGGCGCAGGGGGTTGAACGGCTCAAGCATTTCGTGGCCCGCAAAGCCTTTGACATCGAAGGGCTGGGCGCAAAACAGATCGAGATGTTCTTTTCAGACGATCTTTTGCCAGTGCGCGAGCCGGCAGATATTTTCACGCTTGAGGCGCGCGATGCGGTGTCATTGGCGCCGCTGAAAAACCGCGATGGCTGGGGCGGTAAAAGCGCGTCCAACCTCTTTGCTGCCATAAATGAGCGGCGCAACATCGGGCTCGGGCGACTGCTGTTTGCTTTGGGAATTCGGCATCTTGGCGAAGCGGGCGGCAATTTGATCGCCGCCCATTATGGCGATTGGGCCAGCTTGGTGTCCGCCCTCGATCAGGCAGCGGCGGGCGAAGGGGCTGAATGGGATAATTTGCGCGCCATTGACGGGGTGGGTGAGGTTATGGCCCGATCCCTGATCAGCGCCTTTGCACCGGGACCAGAGCGCCAGGCCATCGACCGGCTGGCCGCGCATTTAACGGTCCAAGATGCCCCAAAGCCGCAAACCGATGGCAGCCCCGTGGCCGGAAAAACACTGGTCTTTACCGGAACATTGGAGCAGATGAGCCGCGCCGAGGCCAAAGCCCGCGCCGAAACCCTTGGCGCCAAGGTCTCAGGATCGGTATCGGCAAAAACCGATTTGCTGATCGCCGGGCCCGGGGCCGGATCAAAGGCCAAAAAAGCCGCCGATCTGGGTGTGGAAACGATTGACGAAGCCGCTTGGCTGGCGCTGATCGAGGGATTATGAGCAGCCGCCCCGAAGCCCTTTTCCCGCTCTTTGCCGAGCTGACCTCGCTGGCAGGTGTGGGCCCAAAAGTGGCGCAGAATATGGCAGGGCTGTCTATTGCGCGCCCCCGAGATGTGATTTTTACGCTGCCCTACGCCGGTATCGACCGGCGATTGGTGGCCTCGCTCAAAGGGGCAGACTTGCCGCAAACTCTCACGGTTGAAGTGCTTGTGGGCGCGCATCAGCCGCCGCGCGCGCGCAGCGGGGCCTACCGCATTCTGGTCGAAGATGCCGAAAGCGCCTTTCAGCTGGTGTTTTTTCATGCCCGAGCAGAGTATTTGCAAAAACAGCTGCCCAGTGGCGCGCGGCGGCTGGTATCGGGCAAGGTCGAACTTTTTGATGGTCTGGCGCAGATGGTGCATCCCGACCATATTCTTTTGCCGCATCAGGCCGAAGAACTTGCCCATTATGAACCGGTCTATCCGCTAACAGCGGGGGTGACGCAGAAAACCATGACCAAAGCCACCCGCGCCGCGCTCAAGCTTGCGCCGCAGTTGTCCGAGTGGATTGATCCGGCGCAAAAGCAGCAGCAGGGATGGCCCGATTGGCAGGCCGCCGTGAGCGCCGCGCATCAGCCGCAAACCGCATCTGATTTACGCGCCGATCATCCGGCGCGCGAGCGGCTGGCCTATGATGAGCTGATGGCGCACCAGCTGACGCTGGCTTTGGCGCGCGCGCGGATTAAAAAAGCCGCGGGGCGCAGCACCTGCGGCACCGGCGCGCTGCACCAGAAAGTTCTCGCGGCGCTGCCCTATACCCCCACAGGGGCGCAAACCCGCACCACTGCGGAAATTGCGGCCGATATGGCCGCGCCGGCAAAAATGAACCGGCTGCTGCAGGGCGATGTGGGCGCAGGCAAAACGTTGGTCGCCTTTATGGCGCTGCTCACAGCGGTTGAGGCCGGCGGGCAGGGGGTGTTGATGGCCCCGACCGAAATATTGGCGCGCCAGCATCTGCAGGGGCTCAAACCCTTGGGCGCAAGCGCGGGGGTGGTGGTTGATCTGCTCACCGGGCGCGACAAGGGCCGCGAACGGCAAACCAAACTGGCGGCCTTAGCTGCGGGTGAGATTGATATTCTGGTGGGCACCCATGCGGTGTTTCAGGCGGATGTGAATTTTTGTGACCTGCGGCTTGCAGTGATTGACGAACAGCACCGCTTTGGCGTGCGCCAACGGCTTGAATTGGGCCGCAAGGGCCAGTCGGCGGATGTGCTGGTGATGACCGCCACGCCGATCCCGCGCTCGCTTGCGCTGGCCCATTACGGTGATATGGATATCTCGGTTCTGGATGAAAAGCCGCCGGGAAGATCGCCGGTGACCACCGCGCTAACCTCTACCGAGCGGATCGACGAAGTGATTGATCATCTTCGCCGCGCGATTGCTGAGGGCCGACAAGCCTATTGGGTGTGTCCTTTGGTCGAGCAAAGCGAGGTTTTGGATTTCACCTCGGCCGAGGATCGCTTTCAGCGGCTGCGCGCGGTGCTGGGCGAAGATCAGGTGGGGCTTGTCCACGGGCAAATGCCGGCGCAGGACAAAGACGCCGCCATGCAACGTTTTCAAAGCGGGCAGACGCGGGTGCTTGTGGCCACCACGGTGATCGAAGTGGGCGTTGATGTGCCCAATGCCACCATTATGGTGATCGAGCGGGCCGAGCATTTTGGATTGGCGCAACTGCACCAGCTGCGCGGCCGTGTGGGGCGCGGGGCAGGGAAGTCGACCTGTCTGTTGATGTATCAGCCACCCTTAAGTGAAAGTGGCCAAAGACGGCTGAGCACGCTGCGCGAAACCGAAGACGGGTTTCGCATTGCGGAAACTGATCTGGCCATGCGCGGCGCGGGGGATTTAATTGGCACAGCGCAATCGGGTCTGCCGCAGTTTCGGGTCGCCGATCTGGACAGTATGAGCGGGCTGATGGCCACCGCCCAAAGCGATGCGCGCGCGCTGCTGACCACTGATCCCGAGCTGACATCACCGCGCGGACAGGCGGCGCGCGCCCTGCTTTGGTTGATGGAGCAGGATAAAGCAATTCATTTAATTTCAGTGGGTTAGCAAAAAATATTCCAAAAAGTTCACAAATGTTCTAAAAATGTTCTTTACAAACGTACAGGAATATGAGAACAAAGTGGCAACTAAAGACGGAGTTGTCCCATGATCACCATTTTGAAAACCGCTGTAGTGTCATCGCGCAGAACCTTTTTGCAAGACAGTCTTGGGGCGGTGTCGCTGTTGGTGATTTTGCTTGGCGGTTTACATTTGCCGGGTCTTTTTTAACCACCCTCTGCCACCGCGCGGCGTGCAGGGCGTTCCCCCAAGGCGCCTGTCAACCGAAGGTTTCGTAAGCCTCGACAAACGGAAACCAGATCGCTGACAAATCCCTGCAGCCGCGTGGACAGTTTGCCGCCGCTCCCCCTCGGGTGCGGCGGTTTTTTTAGGCGCAGTCCTGATGTGCGGCCTTTTGCATGGCTTCGCTGGCCGCTTCCAGCGCCAGCAGGATCGAGGCATGGCGGTTTTTATAATCTTTAGCTGGCAAAAGCACCTCAAGACCGTCAAAAGGCGCTTCGGGGGCAGGGCCGTTAGAGTTTAGCATCGCCTGCAGGGCATCGCGGGCCTTTTCAATTTGCTCTTGGTCGCAGCCGATGATCGACCGGCCAACCACGGATGCGGCCGCCTGACCCAATGCGCAGGCTTTCACATCCTGTGCGTACTCGCTCACCCGGCCCGCTTTGACCTTTATATCAACCGTGACCACAGACCCGCAGAGGGGCGAGCGTTTTTTGACCGAAATATGGGGGTCTTGCAGCGGCGTGGTCGCCGACATATCGGCCGCCAGAGCCAGAATGCGGTCAGAATAGAGTTTGATCAGGTCGCTGTCAGCAGACATGGGCTTTTCCTTTATTGCTGATGCTAATACATAGGGCTTAGAACAGACGATGCAAAGAGGTTATCAGATGGATTTTGATCCAGCGGGTTTGACATATAACGAAGCAGGTTTAATCCCGGCAATAGCGCAGGACAGCAAAAGCGGTGAAGTGCTTATGATGGCATGGATGAACCAAGAGGCGGTTGCAAAAACACTGTCCAGCGGGCACGTGACCTATTGGTCGCGCTCACGTCAGGCATTTTGGGTCAAAGGGGAAACATCGGGGCATCGGCAAAATTTGATAGATTTGCGGGTGGATTGTGATCGCGATGCGCTTTTGCTTGTGGTCGAGCAAACAGGCCCGGCCTGTCATACTCTGCGGCGCAGCTGTTTTTACACTTCTGTGGTGAGCGGCCAAGAAGTCGAGTTGATGGCGCCCGAGGCTTAGGATTTTTGCAGGAAATTTGGTCGTATCTGACCTTTGGAGAGCCCTAAAATCACACCTGCGCAATACCACCGCGATACTGATGCAATACCGACATCTTTTTTACGCTATTCTA
>ERZ1049444.1023-NODE-1023-length-22597-cov-6.199672_pt1 | contig 22597 bp, 23 predicted proteins | sample MGYA00383101_ERZ1049444 | MGnify/ENA primary metagenome ERZ1049444 (study PRJEB29581, sample SAMEA5548371) | metagenome | biome: marine; feature: coastal; material: water | depth 50 m | study: Short-term variability in the microbial, nano- and picoplankton...
ATGCAGGATGAATTCGCTGTAGCCTCACAAAATAAGGCTGAAGCGGCTCAAAAAGCTGGCAAGTTCATTGACGAAATCATCCCGTTTATCGTCAAAAATCGCAAAGGCGACATCACTGTAGACGCTGACGAATACATTCGTCACGGCGCGACAATGGCCGCGATGCAAAAACTGCGCCCTGCCTTCGTTCGTGACGGTGGTTCGGTCACAGCTGCAAACGCATCTGGCCTGAACGACGGCGCTGCTGGTGCATTGCTGATGTCTGCGGACGAAGCTGAAAAGCGCGGGATCGAGCCTTTGGCGCGTATCGCATCTTACGCAACTGCCGGCCTTGATCCGTCGATCATGGGCGTTGGCCCAATCTACGCTTCACGCAAAGCTTTGGACAAAGCTGGCTGGAAAGCTGAAGATCTGGATCTCGTCGAAGCCAACGAAGCATTCGCGGCTCAGGCTTGTGCCGTGAACAAAGACATGGGCTGGGATCCAGCAGTCGTAAACGTCAACGGCGGCGCGATCGCTATCGGTCACCCAATCGGTGCTTCGGGCGCTCGTATCCTGAACACGCTGTTGTTTGAAATGAAACGCCGCGACGCAAAGAAGGGTCTCGCGACCCTATGTATCGGTGGCGGAATGGGCGTGGCCATGTGCCTCGAACGTCCATAACGATTCGCGAAACGGGGCGCTTCGGCGCCCCTTTTTGTTTGAAATCACCAAAAATCTTCTGCATTGCGGCAAAATGGCCGCGCAATTTTATTGCGGAAACCTCAATCCAAAGGTAACAGAGTTACCAAGGAAATTTGATTTATCGGAGAACACAATGGCAAGAGTTGCACTCGTCACTGGTGGTTCGCGCGGCATCGGCGCAGCCATCTCAAAAGAACTGAAATCCAAGGGCTACAACGTCGCCGCCACATACGCTGGCAACGACGAAGCTGCCGCAGCATTCACTGCTGAAACTGGCATCAAGACCTACAAATGGAACGTCGCAAGCTACGAAGAAAGCGCTGCAGGCATCGCCCAAGTCGAAGCCGAAGTTGGCCCGATTGACGTGGTTGTTGCTAACGCTGGTATCACCCGCGACGCACCATTCCACAAAATGACGCCCGATCAGTGGAATCAAGTCATCGACACCAACCTGACCGGCGTGTTCAACACTGTTCACCCAGTTTGGCCAGGCATGCGTGAGCGTAAGTTCGGTCGCGTCATCGTGATCTCGTCGATCAACGGCCAAAAAGGTCAGTTCGCTCAGGTGAACTATGCTGCAACCAAAGCAGGCGACCTTGGCATCGTTAAGTCACTGGCACAGGAAGGCGCGCGCGCTGGCATCACAGCCAACGCAATCTGCCCAGGCTACATCGCAACCGAAATGGTTATGGCTGTTCCTGAGAAAGTCCGCGAATCGATCATCGGTCAAATCCCAGCAGGTCGCTTGGGTGAGCCTGAAGAGATCGCTCGTTGCGTTGCATTCCTTGCGTCTGACGATGCGGGCTTTGTAAACGGTTCGACAATCTCGGCAAACGGTGCGCAGTTCTTCGTCTAAGAACGCGTTCGTCTAATTCAAAAGGGCCGGTCTTCGCGATCGGCCCTTTTTGTTTGGGCAATTTCGTATCTTGCCACAGGCGCCATTTCTGCGTCAGGTGTCTGCTAAAGTTTCATCAGCGCGAAGACATGATGCCCGCATCTAACAAACAAGCCACGCTCATTGGGTTCACCGCGATTTTGCTGTGGTCGCTTCTGGCTTTGTTTACCGTTGGATCAGACCCAACGCCTCCGTTTTTGATGAATGCAATCTGCTTTTCCATCGGCGGGGCTTTGGGTCTGGTTTGGACGCTGCGTAACGGTTCGCTTGCAGTCTTAAAAACCATCAGCCCAAAAATATACGTGTTCGGCACAATCGGTTTGATGGGATATCACGCGCTCTATTTCAGCGCACTGCGAATGGCCCCCGCTGCCGAGGCTGGGTTGATCGCCTATCTTTGGCCGTTGCTGATCGTATTGTTTTCCGGTCTTCTTCCGGGTGAACATCTGAAGCTTGGACATTTGGTCGGCGGTTTGCTGGGGTTTGTGGGCGCGGCGCTTATAATCACCGGCGGCGCCCAAGGGTTTCAGTCGCAATATGTTGCCGGATACGCATTGGCGCTGGCCTGCTCGTTCACTTGGGCCGGCTATTCCGTCCTCAGCCGAAAACTAGGCAAAACCCCAACCGAAGCCGTCACCGTGTTTTGCATCGCAACCGCGATTTTATCAGCCGGTGCCCATTTCGCGTTTGAGGACACAACATTGCCAAGCACAGGCATAGGCTGGTTATCTTTGTTGGCCCTAGGTCTTGGGCCGGTGGGACTGGCGTTTTATGTCTGGGATTTTGGTGTGAAAAAGGGCGACATCCAATTGCTGGGCGTCTTATCCTACGCAGCACCCTTGCTATCCACATTGGTGCTGGTGGTCTTTGGTATCGCAGACCTCAGCTGGGCGCTTGGGTCTGCGGCATTGCTTATCACAGGCGGCGCAGCGATTGCCGCGCGCGCCAGTTTACAGAAGTCAGCCCGCCGATAAGCGTTCAATTTCTTCCTTTAATCGGAGTTTTTGTTTCTTGAGATCCGCGATTTCCGCATCACTTGTGCTAGGCAATCGTTGGACATTTTCTACTTTGTCCGAGAGAGTGTGGTGTCTTTTTTTTAGCTCATCCAAGTGCGAACTCAAGCTCATATGTCATCTCCTCTTTTCAACATAGCCCCCCGAGTGCACCACAGATTTCCGGTTCTGTCACGTCACAGTTGCGAAAAATGTGATTGATCGGCGTAAGTCTGCGTGATCACTCGGGAAAGGGAAGTGGCGATCCGTTTTTCAAGACTTGGTTCATAGCGTCCGAATAGTCTTTTTCGTCGCTTTCATGGCGTTTACCGCTATGCATCAGAAAAGAATCATGTAGCCGCAAGGGTGCACGACCGCCTTTTTTGGCGCGCAGAATAACTAGCCGCGCGTCACGTCCGCTGCGCGGCACCAATGGCAAAACCTGAACTGATCCTAGTCGCCCCGCCATCGACGCCAACAAATCATCTAACCGATCTGCGCGGTGAATGAATGTCGCGGTACCCTTTGGTGCAAGTCTTTTTGCGGCTGCTGTGACCCAATCGACCAGAGGAGTATCCTCCCCCATCGCGGTTTCACGGCCTTGATCGGTGGCAGAAACACTACGGTCGCGCAGAAAATACGGGGGATTGGCGATCACGTGGTTAAAGCTGGTTTGCCGCAGGCCCGATGGCATTTGTGACAAATCACCTACGACGACTTTCATATTCGCGTTGTTAGTTTCTGCATTTTGCGTCGCCAAGGACGCATATTCGGCCTGTAATTCAAGCCCAGTCAGGTTCAAGTCAGCAATCCGCGATGACAGGCACAAGCTGGCCACCCCTACCCCGCAACCAAGTTCAAGAACGCTCTGCCCTGGTTTTGCAGGTACACTCGCAGCCAGCAACACTGGATCAACGCCGGCTCGGTACCCAATCTTTGGCTGAAGAACACTTAGCTTACCTCCCAAATACTCGTCCAACGTCAAGTTGTCTGGTCCCATCACAGGGGTTCGATCCCAATGTCGGATAATATGGTCTTTGCGTCAGCAATATCAGCGTCTCGAACCATCAGGCGTCGCGGCAATATGCCAATTGACCCTTCAAGGATGCTCATATTTACGTCCATTTCAAAGCAGTCTATACCCTCGCCTCGTAGCAATGCTGTGGCATGGGATAGGGTAACCGGGTCTGTTGTGCGTAAGATTTCCTGCATTGCTAAGAAATAGTGACTGTCAGCCCGACAGTCGAGGGGTGGATAACGGAGACATGAACAAAGTGCGTGATTTTGTGATCAAGCCTCATGAGGCTTTGGCCGAGCACCTGTCTGACGACATGGAGGCTGTAAACGCTTTGATCGCCGACCGCATGGCGTCGAAGCATGCTCCACGCATCCCCGAAGTCACCCGCCATCTGGTCGAAGCTGGTGGCAAGCGCCTGCGTCCTATGCTGACTTTAGCGGCAGCACGGCTGTGCGGATATGACGGACCGTACCACCACCATCTTGCGGCTACTGTTGAGTTCATTCACACCGCCACCTTGCTTCATGACGACGTTGTTGACGAAAGCGGCCAACGCCGTGGCCGTCCAACTGCCAACTTGTTGTGGGACAACAAGTCCAGCGTTTTGGTTGGCGACTATCTGTTTTCGCGCAGTTTCCAGCTTATGGTTGAAACCGGCAGTTTGCGGGTTCTCGACATTCTGGCGAACGCATCCGCGACTATCGCCGAAGGCGAAGTCCTTCAATTGACAGCCGCGCAGGATCTTAAAACTGACGAGGCGATCTACTTGCAGGTCGTACGCGGAAAAACCGCAGCTCTGTTCTCGGCAGCTACCGAAGTTGGTGGCGTGATCGCTGGTGCCAACGAAGACATCGTCAAGGCGTTGTTCGACTATGGCGACAATCTAGGTATCGCATTCCAAATCGTTGACGACCTGCTGGACTACGAAGGCGATGCGAAGGCGACAGGCAAAAACGTCGGTGACGACTTCCGCGAGCGTAAGCTAACCTTGCCTGTGATCAAAGCCATCGCAAAAGCCAACGAAGAAGAGCGCGCCTTTTGGAGGCGGACTATCGAACAGGGTAAGCAGAGAGACGGCGATCTTGAGCACGCTCTTGAGCTGTTGGCCAAGCATGATGCTCTGGGTGATACGCGCAAGGATGCGCTTGCCTATATTGATCAGGCGAAATCGGCGATGGCCTGCGTACCTGAACATCCGTTGCGTGACATGCTGATCAATTTGGCAGACTACGTCGCCGCGCGGATCAACTAAACGATTTGATCTTTGTTGAAACCGTCCACCAATCAGGATGGGCGGTTATGATCTGTTCAGCGGCACGCTGCGCCGCCGATTCATCCCCAAACAACCCCCAGCAAGTTGCGCCAGAACCCGACATTCGCGCGGTTAGGCAACCGATTTGATTATCCAGAAAACGCAAAACATCGCCAATGACAGGCTCAAGCTCAATCGCAGCGGGCTGGAGGTCATTGCGCGTTTCCTGTAGCCATGCTGCCAGATCTGTCACCGTTTTGAACTCAGAGATATCAGAGTCCATTGGTAGATTGTCTTTTTGCGCCAACTTTTGAAATACCTCGGGCGTCGAAACACTTACCCCCGGATTGACCAGCACCAACCAAGCTTCTGGCAAGGTTGGCACGTCGGTCAAAAGCTCTCCGATCCCGTGCATTCGTGTTGCTCGGGCGCGCAAACAGACGGGCACATCGGCCCCCAAGAGCTCTGGTTTATTCGGGATCGGCGCATCCCAAAGCTGGCACAAGGCTTGAATCGTAGCTGACGCATCAGACGACCCCCCACCGATGCCAGCGGCAGCGGGCAGGTTTTTAGTCAATGTGATTTTGGCCCCTTTTGAGGGATCAACCAATCGGGCCGCGCGCAGAACAAGGTTACTGGCGTCGACGGGTATACCCAGCGCCTTTGGTCCATCGATGACCAAACTAAGCTGATCGGCCGCCTGAAACTGCAAACGATCGCCAACATCCACAAAAACCACCAACGAGTCGAGCATGTGATAGCCATCGTTCCTTTGACCGGTCACGTGCAATGTCAAATTAATCTTTGCTGGGGCGAACGCCTCAATCATTGGTTTGCTCGCCTTGCAAAACCTCATCTAAACCGACGTCCAACTTACGGCGAATGCGGTCAGCCTCTTCCGGTTCGGGGTCAAATGAGAGAGCACGTTGCCATTGAAAACGGGCTTCGTATTCACGTCCGACTTTCCAATATACGTCCCCCAAATGGTCATTCACAATCGGGTCAGTCGCCAGCAATTCTACTGCCAGCTCCATTGGCACAACGGCATCTTCGAAACGCCCAAGACGGTAATAGACCCACCCAAGGCTGTCGACGATGTAACCGCTATCGGGGCGCAGACTGACGGCCTCTTCTATCATGTCCAAAGCTTCGTCTAAGTTTTCACGGCGCTCCATCAGTGAATAGCCCAAGTAGTTGAGGACCTGAGGATGCGCTGGCTGTAGCTCTAATGACTTGCGAAAGTCAGCCTCGGCGCGGTCCCATTGACCCAAACGCTCATAGGAAATCCCTCGAACGTAATAGACGTACCAATCCTGATAGCCATTCTTGATGCCGCTTTCCAAACGCTTCGTATAGGCGTCTGCGGCTTCATCGTAACGCTTAAGCTGTCGATTAACGTCACCAAGCGTGACCAAAACGTAGGGCCCATATCCGATATCAGCGATGACGCCCTCAAGATGGGTGACTGCGTCTTCGATCAAGCCTTCCGTCCGCAAAGTCTCGGCGACACCCATGGCGGCGGTAAAGAATGCCGGATCGCCAGCCTGAACATTAAGATAGGCGTCGCGTGCCATGCTGGTTCGCCCGAACTGCTCGAACATGCTGGCAACCAGAAGGTTCGCCTCGCTGTCGTTTGCGCGGATCGAGGCTGCCATTTGCGCGTAGTAAAGGTTCAGCAAGCTCGGAATTTCGCTGTTAAGAGCATCGGCGAAAGTAAAGAACATTTCGGCCATTCCGTCCTCCGCCGAATTTATGAGATCAAAATTCACCTCTGCGCCAGACTCGATGCGACGCAGCAAAACGGCGACATCGGAACTAGAGCCAAAAGCCTCGCGTAGTTTTCTGGCGGCTTCCGTGCGGCGATCAAGAACGGCCAAAATCTGAGCCTCGGCCACAATCGTTCTGGCAGATTGGAAATTTCCTACTGAGATTTCAGAGAAAGTATCCAGCGCGCCTTCGTGATCCCCACTGAATGCTTTTGCAAACCCGAGGTGACTTAGACCAATCGCCTTATACCGGTCATCTTGGACCACGCGATCAAAGGCTGCGAAGCCAGCATCTAGATCGCCAGCACCAATATTTGCCCAACCCAAAACCAAGCTATCCATAAGAGCATTGGTCTGAACGTCTTCGCGTTCAAGCAAGGTCACTATGCGCTGATAATCTTGCTCGATAGCGGCGTCTGCAATCAGGGCCATGTAGGTCGTCGTGTCGGCTTGATCCGTCCCAAGAAGACCCTCTGCAATTTCGGCGGCCATTTCAAAATCAGCAAACGCCATCAGTGCGTCGATCGCGCCGCGTGCCAAAACCGGGTTTTCGGGATCAAAAAACAACGCATCCAGATAATACTCGGCGGCAATCTCAAAGTCGTTTTGGCGATCGGCTTGGCGCGCCACAAGATAGGAGGATGCTGCCGGATCAGCGTAGGCCGCAGGGGTCCAGATTTGCCAAACCCCAAGGATCAGGGTGCAGATACGTATCAGTGATTTTTGCAAAACGTTTCCAATATATGCTTGCAGGGAAACTAGGCTTACAGAGCGCCCAAAGCAATGAGGGGTGACAAAAATTGCCACCCCTCGCTTGGGGACAGAGACTGCACAAAAATACCACTCACGAAACTGTTTCTCCGAAAATAACGGAGAAGAAAAAAGGTCTCTAAGTAGCCGCCTATAGTTCATTGGGCGATTTCGCAGTTTTGTATGCGTAAACAGGTTGGTAATTTCGCGAAATTGTCGTGGATTCAATTCGCGATTCGTGAAGTGAACCTAAAACAAGTATTCAAAACCGGCATTTGGCTAACCCTAGGTGCCATTCTAATTTTGGCCTTTATGGGCCCATTCGGTACGTTCCACTCGTTTCCAGTCTTTGAGCGCATATTGTTTTGGGCACTCGCGACTATCGCAGGTACCGCATGTATTGGCACATCAGTTGTTTTAACGCTTCGATCTCTTGAGAATACGCTTAGGGCCAGATTCCTTGCTGCGGCGATTGGGACAGTGCTGGGGTCAGCCCCGGCGACGTATCTCATAATGACAATTTCAAATCGAATGGATGACGTTTCCGTTCCGCTCAATACATTCTCGTCACTATGGGCAAGTGTTGCACTTATCGGTCTGCTTATTTCATGCGTTCATGTTGTTGCAGACTATGTCTTCAATCTCGGTGCTTTCGGCTCCGTCGCAACAAGTGTCACTCAGGCAGATCAGGACGCAGAAACAGAGGAACCTCAGTTAGAAATTGTACCGCTACTAAAACTTCTGCCAGATGGTACGCGACCATGTGAAATTATGTCCTTTTCGATGCAGGATCACTATGTCGAAATCAACACAATGAACGGGTCGACGCTGCATCTAATGCGATTCAGCGACGCGATGGACAAATTGGGCAATTTACGCGGCGAGCGTGTGCACAGATCTCATTGGGTGTCGCTTCGACATCTAGCCAACATTAAGAAAGATGGGCGTAGGCACGTTGCGGTCTTGACCGATGGTCAATCTCTGCCAGTCAGTGGCTCGTATCTGGAAAACGCCAGAAGCCTACTGAAGGAAAAAAACGCGGCCCTGTGAGCCGCGCTTTCGTGTCTTACATATTCGGGTAGTTCGGCCCGTCGCCACCTTGTGGCGTGACCCAAGTGATGTTTTGGCTTGGGTCTTTGATATCGCAAGTTTTGCAGTGCACGCAGTTTTGGAAATTCACCACGAACGCACCATCCACAACCTCGTAGACACCCGCTGGACAATAACGCTGAGCAGGCTCGGCGTATTGTGGCATATTCACTGACATCGGAATGCTTGCGTCAGTCAATTGAAGGTGGGCCGGCTGGCTTTCTTCGTGGTTGGTCATGGCGAAGCTGACGTTTGTCAGGCGATCAAAGCTAAGCTTTCCGTCTGGCTTTGGATACTCAAGAACCGGATAGTCAGCGGCTTTGCCAGTGCATTCCGCGTCGTTCTTGCCGTGCTTAAGCGTGCCAAACAGCGAAAACCCGAGCGTGTTGGTCCACATGTCGAACCCTCCGAACGCAAGTGAAGCCGTAAGCCCCCACTTCGACCACATAGGCTTAACGTTGCGAACTTTCTTGAGGTCCTTGCCAATAGCACCAGTGCGGACTTCGGTTTCGTAGTCGTTCAACTCGTCACCCGAACGATCCGCTTGGATCGCGGCATATGCAGCCTCGGCCGCAGCTTTGCCAGAAAGCATCGCGTTGTGGTTACCCTTGATGCGCGGAACGTTGACCATACCAACCGAACAGCCAAGCATTGCAACACCTGGTGCAACCATCTTGGGCATCGACTGATAACCGCCTTCGGAGATCGCGCGTGCGCCATATGCTACGCGCTTGCCGCCCTCAAGAAGGCTGGCCACCATTGGGTGATGCTTGAAGCGTTGGAATTCCATGTAAGGATAGAGATGTGGGTTCTTGTAATTCAGATGAACCACAAAGCCGACGTAAACCTGATTGTTCTCAAGGTGGTAGATAAATGACCCGCCACCAGCGTTCTTGTTCAATGGCCAGCCCATTGTATGTGTGACTGTGCCCTCTTTGTGCTTGGCTGGGTCGATCTCCCAGATCTCTTTCATGCCAACGCCGAATTTCTGAGGTTCTTTGCCTGCACTTAGGTCGAATTTTGCGATGACCTCTTTTGCCAACGAGCCGCGAACACCTTCCGACAAGAATACGTATTTGCCGTGCAGTTCCATGCCAGGCTCATAGGATGGGCCTGGGGTACCGTCTGCATTTTTACCAAACTCGCCAGCGACAACGCCTTTGACTTCGCCATTTTCGCCGTAAATCAACTCAGAGCAGGCCATGCCAGGGAAAATCTCAACACCCATTTCTTCGGCTTGTTCTGCCATCCAGCGGCAAACATTGCCCATCGAAACGATGTAGTTGTGATGATTGTTCATCAAAGGCGGCATCGGGAAGTTTGGAACCCGTATCTGACCCGCTTCTCCGAGCATGTAGAAATTGTCTTCTTTGACAGGTGTATTCAGTGGTGCGCCTTTGGCTTTCCAATCTGGGATCAAAGCATCCAGACCGCATGGATCCAAAACTGCGCCAGATAGAATATGCGCTCCGACCTCAGAACCTTTTTCCAATACAACCACTTCAAGGTCTGCGTTCAGTTGCTTTAGACGTATTGCTGCTGACAGACCGGCGGGTCCAGCACCAACGACTACGACGTCATATTCCATTGCTTCGCGTTCAATTTCCGACATGACATGCCTCCCTTAAACCGACTCGACTACGGTTTATTAATTCGCTCTCAGTGAGAGGGGATAAAGATCATGACTGCATGACGTCAATTGTCACTTGGCGTCAAAATGTCTCAGACATGCACTAAAAGAACGAAAACGCTCAATTATCGGGCGAAGTTGTCTTTAGCTTGCATTCACCCCTGCGATTTTGTCTGCTATCCAAAGTGCAACCAATCGATATTCGGCAAATAGAATAAGACGGACATACTATGGAAAAGATCCCTATGACACGCGCTGGCCACTCCTCACATGAGGCTGAGCTGAAAGTGCTAAAATCCGAGGAACGTCCGACGATTATTAAGGCTATCGCCGAAGCACGTGAGCTGGGCGATCTAAAAGAAAACGCCGAGTATCACTCTGCGCGTGAAAAGCAGGGATTTATCGAAGGCCGCATTAAGGAGCTTGAGGCTATTCTTAGTCGGGCTGATATCATTGATCCCACAAGCCTAAGCGGCGCAATCAAGTTTGGCGCTACGGTCACTTTGGTGGACGAAGACACCGACGAAGAAAAGACGTGGCAGATCGTTGGTGAGCATGAAGCTAACATTGACCGAGGATTGTTAAACCTGAAATCCCCGATTGCACGCGCGTTGATTGGTAAAGACGAAGAAGACAGTGTTGAGGTCCGCACCCCGGGCGGTGTGCGCTCTTATGAAATTTTGAAGATCGAATACATTTGATCCATTTGCGCCTGTACCGTTAAGATCGGGATAACCCCCAAGGAAATCTCAGGCATGAGCACGGACCACGCCCACGAAATCCCAAGCAATACATTAACGCGTTCAGAGACGATCTTAGCGATCTTTGGCGTCGTGTGGGCTATCGGGATATTGGCATATGCCTTCGTGACTTTGTCTGACGATCAGTCGTGGACAACCATTGATCTAGTCTATGTCGTTGTTGCGCTTTTTCCAATCTCGCTGATTTGGATCATCAACCGCGGGGCCGTTCAAAAGCGTGACCTTGAAGACGAAATCGACGGCTTGACTGAGCGGCTTGTTTCGCTGCGCAAGCATGTGGATACGATAGAAGACGGATTGAACCCACAGACTGAGAGCGGTCAATTGATCGAAAAGATCAACAAGATCGCGCAGGCGCAGGAAAAGACCGACACGACCTTGGCGGTGTTTATGTCCTCAAGAAGCCCAGAGGCTATCGCGTTGGCCGCTGAAACGGCCAAACCACCAGTTCAAGCGAAACCCTCGGCACAACCAAGCTTGCTACCGCTCGATATGATCAACCCACAAGCGCCGTTGTCGCATGAGGATTTCATCCGCGCAGCCAATTTCCCGAGAAATGCCGAGGACAGGGTCGGTTTCGCCGTTCTTAGGCTAGCGCTCGCCAACGACAAAACCAGCCCATTTGTTCAAGCATCACAGGATATTCTTACCCTTCTTTCGCAAGAAGGCATTTACATGGACGATATGTCTCCAGAAAAGACCCGCCCCGAAACTTGGAGGCACTTTGGGCAAGGCAAACGCGGCAAAGACATTGCTCTGTTGGGTGGCATTCGTGATCGTGAGCTGCTTGAAAAAGTATCTTCCCGCATGCGCGAAGACGTTGTGTTTAGGGATGCGGTTCACCATTTCTTGCGGAAATTTGACCTCGTCTTCACCGAGTTTTGTGAAGACGCGACGGATGATGACCTTGGACAGTTTAGCGAAACGCGTTCTGGTCGTGCATTTATGTTGCTTGGCCGGATAGCGGGCACCTTCGACTAAGCGCAAGAACCAGATTGCAGGCAAGCGGGCACAAGTTTACGACGTTGCCATGGCCAACAGTAATTCTCCATTCAAACTAGGCATGATACGGGGTTATCCCTTCATTCTAGTCGTCTTGCCGTTCGCTTTGTTGTTCGGCGTCGTCGGCACCGAGGCTGGTCTGAATTTGTTTGAAGTTATGGCCTTCAGCATCGTGGTGGTCGCGGGCGCTGCTCAGTTCACCGCAGTCCAAATGCTAAGCGACAATATCCCGACGGTGATCGCGTTGTTATCTTCGCTTGCGGTTAACTTGCGTTTCGCAATGTATTCCGCGTCGCTAACGCCCTATCTCGGGGATGCGCCACTTTGGAAACGGGCGAGCGTCGCATATCTATTGGTTGATCAAGCATATGCAGTTTCCGCTATCGAGTTCGAAAAGCAGAAGGGATGGTTAACCAACGACCGACTCGCATTCTTCTTTGGCGCAGTTCTGGCGGTCGTTCCGTTTTGGTTTCTTGGTACGCTGGTCGGTGCTTTGGTCGGATCCGCCATCCCACCTGAATTCGCTTTAGACTTTGCCCTACCGATTTGTTTTTTAGCGATGATCGGGCCTGCCCTTCGTACGCTTGCACATGTTGGTGCCGCGTTCACAGCCGCGGTCATGTCGATTGTACTGGTAGGGATGCCGCACAGTTTAGGCATTCTTAGCGCCGGTCTAATTGCAATGGCCGTCGGGGCTGAAATTGAACGGCGCATGAAACGGGGGAAGGCATGATAGATAACATCAGTCTCTGGACTGTAATCATCGGCCTTGGGTTAGGCAGCTTTGGTTTGCGCTTTGTATTTCTTGGGTTTGTCGGCGATCGGCCTATTCCTGAGTGGATCTTAAGGCACCTGCGATACACAGCAGTCGCGATTATTCCGGCGCTTGTTGCACCGCTTGTGATTATGCCCAAAGCAACAGATGGCGCATTTGATATTCCGAGGTTTTCGGCGGCTATGGTTGCGTTGCTGGTCGGTTATGTCACGAAAAACGTAATTTGGTCGATGGTAGGCGGCGCTGCGACGCTCTACCTGATGCTCTACTTACTTGGATGACTCTTCGTCACGATAGCGTTGCAAAGCCGCGTTAAACTCGCCCAATACAATTGCCTTGTCGTCGTCATCCCAGTCGTAAACGCTCCGTTCAGTGACACCATCCTTTGTCGCGATCGCTTCGCGGAGACGTTCTGGGTACATTGAGCTTTCGATATGCTCAAAACCCGGTATTTCGCTGAGGATATCCGTCACTGCCACCGTACACATCATTTTGCTGACGGCGCCGTAGGCTTCGACCTTTTGGATGGCAAGGTTGGCAACCTCAGGCGATACCATCACTTCCTGAGCGACCGTGTGATAGCTTTCGCGCGCGTGAAACAGTTCGTAAAAGCCGCGTATCTGTTCTGTGATACCATAGTGAACGTCATTTCGTTCGGGCACCAAGTTTACGCTAAAAGTTCCCGCAGGATCAAACAGCACACGTTGGTGACCATTGATCATCAGGCCGCTATGCGCGCCCTTGCCGGTCGAGTTTTTGACGATGGTATAAACCGTGATCGAGCTTGGCCCGTCGTGCTGGTAAGCCGCTTGGGTTACAGCATCATCTGGGGCCCAGATCGGTTCTGCGCTACATCCCGCCAACGCAACTGCTGCGAGAAGTATCAGGGCAAGCCGGTTCACGATTGCCCTGCCAGCCAACTTAGCTGTTGAAAATGGCCAGAAAGACCAAAACGCAGATGCTGACAATCGCGACGCGTGTCGATACTTTGAGAAATCCGTCAAACGTGCGCTGCTGATCTGCAGTATCCGCTGTGCCATGCTTGTGTTCAGCCATGATCATATCCTCTTCGAGTACTTTTTGTTTGAGGCCCAGTTAACTGATTCCATTGCCCCTGTCATTAGGTCACTAACGCACAGGGGCGTTTTCGTCCAAGTCTTCTGCAAGACGAAAACCAATCCGTGTCGGTTCTTCGTCTACAACGGTCAACGCAAGGGCGCGCAAAATCACATTCAACTGCGTAACATGCTGAACCAATTGGGTTTTGTTGCCTTCCGGGTCTGTTCCGTAGAACGTCACAATGTCAGGATCGAAATACCCCATCCCTTCGATCCGCAGCACGCCCGCGTCCGAGCCTGCAAACCCCATTGCAACTTCGTGTTCGTTATCAAGCTGTTCTTCAAAGTTCTTGATATAGAGAATAAGCCGTTCATAGGCCCAGCGCGCCGCGCTTTTGACCTCAACTGGTTGATCGGAAACAGTTTTTGCAAGATCTTGATCCGATGCCTTGGGCTTAGCTGGATCGGTGTGGCACTCATGCATTTCAGGCTTGAGGGCTCCGTTTGGGATGGTGTGATCAGGTTTTTGTGTCATCAATTCTCAGTGTGCCACAACCAAGCCCCATCGTCACGTCGCGTTCGCGTGATGTCACCTAGTTGATACAGATGGTTCAAGTGCGCCAGCGACTCAACCAGAGCCAAACCGTATGTGCCTTCGTCAATCGACCGTTTGAACAGCGGTCCAAAGCATTCGGCAGCGGTTTTAGGTGCATCAAGATGCTCGACCAGTCGATCCAACGCCCCATGATGGTTGTCGATCAATTGACGCATCCGAACAGGCAGCCCAGTGAACGGCAGTTTGTGCCCACCTAGCACGAGATGATCTTCCCGCGCGTACTGCCGTAGCCGCTCGCAAGCCTCAAGCCAGTCGCCAACGGGATCAGCCTCTGGTTCGGTTGCATAAACACCAAGGTTTGAGCTGATGGACGGTAGAATTTGATCCCCTGCCAAAACGAGGCTGCAATCCTTGCTCCAAAACGTCGAATGCTCGGGCGCATGGCCATTGCCAATGTGAATGTCCCATACACGGCCACCGATGGTAATCTGATCGCCCTCTTTGATCCGCTTAAATCCAAGAGGCATTGGATAAACGATGTCAGCAAAGTTAAACGGCCGTTCCGCTGCTCGTTTCGCATAAATTTCCGCGTCCATTCCAGCCGCTTTCCAATGGGCAAGCGTTTCGTCAGTCGGAAGCGATTGATCATCAAGCGTCAACATGCGCGAAAACAACCACGCTGTTCTGGTCGCTACCAGCTCGGCGCCATGTTCTTTTTGGAACCACCCTGCCAGACCAACATGGTCGGGATGATGATGCGTAACGATCACGCGCCCGACCGGTTTACCTTTCAGAGGGCCATTGAGCAGTTGCTCCCAAATCGCCCGAGACCGGTGGGAATTAAAACCCGTGTCAACGATCGTCCAACTGTCGCCATCATCAAGCACGTAGCAATTCACATGGTTCAGCACCATCGGCAGTGGCATACGAACCCAAAGCACGCCCTCCGCAACCTCAACGGCTTCGCCCTCAGCCGGAGGGGTTTCCATCGGATAACGTATCGGTTCGTAGGTTTTGGTCATGAATTGGCTAGTTCTTCGATGTCGAACGCATAGAGGTCATCTGCGCCCTGTGTGGCATGGGCAAACAGCCCAACATGTTCAGGCAATAGACGGTTTATGTAAAAGCGTGCAAGCTTGGTGCGCGATCCGTTTCCGCTTTCTGCTTCTGCGGCAAGCAGATGGTAGTACCCACCTAACACCCGCGCAAACCCAGAAAGGTATGGCACTGCGCCAGCAAAGCGGTCGTTCATGCTGCCACTTGTTGCTAGTTTTTGGGTAGTTGCGCGCAACGCATCCGCTGCAAGCCCAACCTGAACGGCCAATTCACTGTCGGAAGCGGCCTCGACCCCCGCCTTGATCTCATCAATCAACGTGAATGTTGCGGCCCCGCCGTCCATCATCTTACGTCCGACAAGATCCATCGCTTGAATGCCGTTGGTCCCTTCGTAAATCGCCGTGACTCGAACGTCGCGGCAATACTGGGCGGCGCCGGTTTCTTCGATAAAGCCCATGCCTCCGTGCACTTGCAGACCCATTTCAGACACGCGAATGCCAGTGTCCGTTCCGAAAGCTTTGTTGATCGGTGTAAGAAGCGCGGCGCGTGTTTTCCAATGTGCGTCACCATTTGCGTTGGCTAGATCGATGGCCATGGCGCAGCTAAGTGCAATCGCACGGGATGCAAACACGTCTGCCTTCATCGACAGCAGCATCCGACGGACGTCAGCGTGATCTACAATAGTCCCATTGCCGCCGTCGACTGGGCTGTGACCCTGCTTACGCTCAAGGGCAAAATTCAGTGCATGCTGATAAGCGCCCTCAGCGCTCGACAGGCCTTGAACACCAACCCCAAGACGCGCGTTGTTCATCATCGTAAACATCGCCGCCATACCCTTGTGCGGTTCGCCGATCAGCCATCCTGTGGCATTGTCATATTCCATCACCGCGGTCGGGCTACCGTGTAGACCCATCTTATGCTCGAGCGAAACCACTCTCAACGAGTTCGCGACACCGGGTTCACCATTGTCGTCTGGGATGAACTTTGGAACCATGAACAGGCTGATGCCCTTAGTGCCGGGCACACCATCGGGCAGCCGTGCCAAAACAAGGTGGCAAACATTTGAGGTGAAATCATTGTCACCCCAACTGATAAAGATTTTTTGGCCCGAAACGTCATAGCTGCCGTCATCATTGGGTACTGCCCTAGACGACAACGCCCCAACATCGGAGCCAGCCTGCGGCTCTGTCAGGTTCATCGTACCGTTCCACTCGCCGCTTATTAGTTTTGGCAGGTAGATAGCCTTAAGCTGATCGCTGGCATGGTGTTCAAGCGCCTCGATCTGGCCTTGGCTCATCAGTGGGTTCAGCTCAAGCGACAGACAGGCGCTGCCCATCATCTCATTTACCGCTGTCGCGACCGTCATGGGTAAACCCATACCACCGTTTTCTGGCGAGGCCGCCATTCCGACCCAACCGCCCTCGGCGATCTGTTTATATCCTTCTGCGTAACCAGGTGACGTGCGCACAACGCCATTTTCCAACACGGCAGGCTCTAAATCACCCGGGCGCTGCAATGGTGCTAAGACCTGTTCGCTCAGCTTTGCAGCCTCATTCAAGATAGCGTCCGTCAGTTCCAAAGACATATCTTCGAACTTTTCGGTTTCCGACAACCGATCAAGACCAACGATATGCTCAAACAAAAAGTTAAAATCGCTTATGGGGGCACGATAGGTCATGTATTCTCCTGCGCTGTTCGCTTGGCATTGTTCGCGTCGGACGGTATCACCATCCCAATCGCCGCGAACCTAACCAGCCATCCTAAAGCATCAACGAAAACCCTACGTCATCAGTAATATGCGCAACATTGATACCCAAATTCTAGCCGAAGACGACGCAGGTATTGCGGCAGCCGTTGAAATTCTCGGCTCTGGCGGCTTGGTGTCGTTCGCAACCGAGACTGTGTACGGGCTGGGCGCCGATGCCACCAACGACAAAGCCGTTGCGCGCATCTTCGAAGCCAAAGGCCGCCCGCAGTTTAATCCGCTAATCGCGCATGTCGCGGATATCGCGATGGCGAAAGAATTTGTCGAGTGGACCGAAGAGGCAGAAAAACTGGCCGAGTTTTTTTGGCCCGGTCCCATGTCAATGGTTCTACCTTTGAAGAAAAACTCTGGCATATCACCGCTTGTGACGGCTGGTCACTCCAGCCTTGCGATACGATTGCCAGCGCATACCGTTGCCCAACAGATGCTGACCAAACTGGGCAAGCCGGTCGCAGCACCATCGGCAAATATCTCAGGCAAAATCAGCCCTACGACCGCCGCGCATGTTCTGGCAGACTTGGATGGCAAGATCGAAGCCGTTCTAGACGGTGGGAAATGTGATGTAGGGCTGGAATCTACGATCATCGGCTTGATAAACAAACCCACCCTATTCCGACCAGGGGGCATTCCAATTGAGGACATCGAAGGTGCGCTTGGCAACCGCCTAAACCTTGAAACCTCGCCCGATACCTTGGTCGCCCCTGGGCAAATGTCGTCGCACTATGCCCCGGGTGCATCGGTTCGTCTTAATGCAGACGGCTGGAGATACGGCGAACTTAGGCTTGGGTTCGGGCCTGTGGCGTGTGATCTCAATCTGTCAGAAACGGGCGATTTGATCGAAGCTGCTGCAAATCTGTTTCACCATCTGCACACGCTGGATGCTCGCGATGGAAAATCAATTGCCGTATCGCCCATCCCGAATTCGGGTCTTGGGGCAGCCATCAACGATAGATTAGAACGCGCCGCAGCTCCACGACCTTAGGCTCTTCCACCTGACCCGGACAAATGCATGGCGCTAATGCCCATGTTCTTTAGGGCGCCGCTCCATTTACCGTCATTATCGGTCGAAAACACCAATTCGCTGTCTGCTTCTGATGCCAGCCAACCATTATTCTGTAACTCGCCCTCTAACTGGCCAGGACCCCATCCGGCATATCCCAATGCCATTAGCGACTGGCTTGGTCCGTCACCTTGTGCCAGAGCTTCAAGTATTCCGACCGTCGCCGTCACGCGATATCCACCAGGTATTTCCATGCTCGCCTCGTCTTCGTCGAAGTCGTCGCTGTGTAAAACAAACCCACGGCCCGTTTCCACTGGCCCCCCAAAATGCACTGGTGTGTCTTTGACTTGACCGGTTGTGGTGACCTTTAACTGCTCAAGCAATTCGGGAAACTTCACCTCGTCCGCACATTTGTTGACTATCAGCCCCATAGACCCTTCTGACGAGTGGGAGCACACCAATATCACCGACTTTTCAAACCGCGGATCACCCATATCAGGCATCGCGATAAGTAGTTTTCCAGTCAGATCGGTGATTTCGCTTAATATGGGCATGCCTTAAAACTAACGACTGGCTAGGTAACTTCAAGATCACAATCAGATGAACGGCTGAAAAATGCCCTCGCTCTTTGTCGCAGTAATTGCCATCTAAAGGGAAAGGGGTTCCAAACTTGTTCATCCGCACCCTGAAATCGTGCATTGCTGCTGCTTTCCTTGGCCTGCCTTCGTTGGCTGTTGCCATGGATAACCCAGTTGCGGTCACCGTATTGGAGGGGTGGAGACAAACAGACGGAACCCATATTGCGGCGATTAAGTTAGAGCTTGAAAAAGGTTGGAAGACCTATTGGCGCAAACCCGGCGATGCGGGCATCCCGCCCAGTTTTGATTTCTTGGGGTCAAGCAACCTCATCGACTTCTCGGTAAGATGGCCTGCCCCTGTGGTCTTTGATCAAAGCGGCATGACATCAGTTGGCTATAAAGACGTTGTGATTTTGCCGATTAAACTGATCCTCAAAAACCCAAATCGTGATGTGCGTCTAAGAGGGACGATCGATATTGGCGTATGCAAAGATATCTGTCTGCCGGTCACATTACACGTCAACGCAAAGCTAGAGTCTGACGAAACCAAGAAATCGCCCGTCATTGGCGCGGCGCTCGCTTCGGTTCCCTTCACGGAAGAAGAGGCGGGTGTTCAAAGCGCGGTTTGCAGACTGTCTATGGACGATGGAAGCTTGGTTGTTTCAACAACCGTGGAAATGCCTTCGGCAGGCGGAGAAGAATACGTCATCATCGAAAGCGCGAACGACGATCATTGGCTGTCGGATGCGCAAACCAGTAGAGAAGGTAACGCGCTTACATCACAAAGCGCACTTGTTTCGCTATCGGGGGGCACCGTCGCGATCAATCGCTCTGATATCCGTATCACCGTTCTTGGACGCGATCATGCCGTAGACGTTCAGGGTTGTACCGGCGGCTAGCCAAAACCACGCTTCTTGCCCGGTTTGAATAAGATCTGTCCAACCAACCACGCGACTATCGCCACGGCTAAAGATCCAGCAACAAATAGTGCAAATGCTACCGGCGTTGTTGTGACCGAACTGAAAAACGGCACGAGTGAAACCATGGTGTCAGGCATCGCCCCACTAAACAGCACACTTCCCAAGGTCACCAAACCCCATGCGAGCGTCACAAGCGTAGCAATCTGTACCAGCATCTTGGGCATTCGCGCCTTTGATCCGGTTGCCATCATGCGCCGATAGGCGACGAATTCGGTCAAGACGTCCCGTTGGATTGCAATCAGCGACGGCACAACGACCAGTACTAATACCATCCCAAACCCAAGCCCGAAGACCAGTGTAATAACCGTTGGCTTAAGAAACTGCGCTTGTGCGGATTGCTCAAATAACAAGGGAGTAAGGCCGAGAATTGTCGTCAATGTCGTCAGCAAGACGGGCCGCAAGCGATCCGATGCACCGTCGATGATGGATGGTGCCAGACCGCGATCTTCGGCGTATTCGTCAATCGTCGTCACCAAAACAATTGAATCGTTGATGATAATTCCCGTCATCCCGAGTAATCCAACGACAGAAAACAATGACAAAGGCACGCCCATTGCACCATGTCCGTAGATTGCCCCAACAAGACCGAACGGAATAACCGACATAACTACAATGGGTCGCGTCCAGCTTGAAAACACCCAAGCCAGCACAAGATATATCCCAAGCAGGCACAAAATCAGGCCGGTCAAAGCATCATTCAAAAAGCTCTGCTCTTGCTCGGCCAAGCCAGACATGCGCCAGTCGACTTGGTACTTGGCGGCGATCTCGGGCAGAATTGTCGCCTCTAATGCCTCGGTAATCTCGTTGGCCATTTCGGCGTTTTCTTCGTCGATATCGCCCGTGACCGAAATCAACCTGACGCCGTTTTCACGCAGCACAGTTGAAAAACCCGTCCGTGTTTCGACGGTCACGATGTCGGCCAAAGGCACATAGCCACCCTGAGGTTTGCGCATATGCGTGCGATCCAGAAAATCGGCCGTCAACTCATCACCGGGCAGTTCTACCACGATTGAGGCACTTCGCCCTTGGACAGGAAAAGTTGCAGCTTCAACGCCGCCCAAGCGGTCACGCAAAGATCTACCCAATGCGTCAATCGTAAAGCCAAGGGCTTGGCCTTTTGGTGTAAGCTCAAGAACCAGCTCGTCTTTGTCGTAGGCCAGATTATCCTCAACCGCAGAAACCTCTGGGTATTGAAGCAGTGCTTCCTGCAGCGCGTTTGAGGCAGCTTTCAGAACCGTCGCGTCCACGCCAAGCAGTTGAACATCAAGGGCGTCACCACCAGGGCCGGCGCGACCACCACGAAAGGTCACGGTTTCGGTTCGCGGAACTTGCTGCACTTCGGCCTGAAGTTGCGACACGAATGTGAAGCTAGAATACGGGCGATTGTCAGGATCGATCAGCTCAATCGTGATCGCCCCAAGAAGATCGCCATCCTTATCGCTTGCGCCCGCCAATCCACGGCCCGCGTTGCCACCAATCTGCGCGACAACGTAATGGACTGGATTGACGCCATGCTCGGCCTCCAAGCTTTCTCCGACCGCCTCAACGGCGCGCTGCATTTCCTGCATCATCGCAAGCGCATCAGCGCGGTCAGCACCGTTTGCCATCGAGAAGTTTCCAGTGACGGACCCTTGTTCGGGCGCATTGAAAAATCGCCACTGAACTTTGCCTGTGAAGATGCCGCTTACCTGCATCACCAACAGCAAAATCACGCCAGCCATGACCGGATACCGAAGAAAGATCACTGCTGCCATAAACCGACGGAAGATTACTTCGCGAAACCAGCGAAACCCATGATTGACGACACGGGATGGCAGATCATACCAATGCTGTTTTGCGGTATGCTTCAACGCGTGCGCCATGTGGTTTGGCAAAATCAAAAAGCATTCGATCAATGACGCGGTTAAGACCGCAATGACGGTAAACGGAATGTCATCAATCAAATCGCCAAATCGACCACCCACAGAAGTCAGTGCAAAAAAGGCTATGACTGTCGTCAATGTGGCCGCAAACACCGGAAGCGCCATGCGCTTTGCCGCGCGTTCCGCCGCCTGCACTGGGTGCTCACCCAAGCGGCGCGCGCGAAAATCGGCATGCTCGCCAACAACGATCGCGTCATCAACAACAATCCCAAGCGTAATTATAAGCGCGAAAATCGAGATGACATTAAACGTCAGGCCAGCAAAATACATGATAGAAATTGTTGAAAACCTCTCGACTGGAATACCTGCGGACACCCAAAGGGCCGTGCGTGCTGGTAGGAACAAGAACAGAAGTAAAAGCACCAGCCCAAGTCCCATCAACCCATTCTCAAGAAGGATGTTTAAGCGGTCTGAAATCGCCTCGGCGCGTGTGTTGATCAGCTCAATTCGGCCGCCGGCGGGCAAGAGGCCCTGCATTTCAGCTGCCAGTTTTTCGACCTGTTCCTGAATGGCGATCGCATCACCTGCTGCCGACCGTTGAACGTTCAGGAAAACAGCCGAATCTTCGCCAACATAATAGCTGACATTGCGATCAATCCCTTCGGTTCTAACTGCCGCGACATCCCCAACGGTCAGTTTAGTGCCGTCGGCGGCAAGGCGCAAAACAACCTGTTCGATCTGATCCGCGCTGCGTTTTTCAACACCCGTTCGCACACGTGCGTTTGCACCCGTCACATCACCGGCAGGGTCGGCATCGACCTCTTCGGCAATTGCGTTGGCGATTTGGCTAAGCGTGATATCGTGCCGGATAAGGTTTGCGGAGGTGACTTCAACGACGGTTTTGGGTGCAACGACACCACGCACAGTGGTCCGTGTAACGCCTTGGGCAAACAGTTTGATCACCATCTCGTCGGCGAACCGCGCAAGTTGTTCAACGGCAACAGGGCCCGTGATCACTACATCCGTAACGGGATCACGCCAATTGCCGCGTCGAACCCTAGCGTCGTCGGCCTCTGACGGAAGATTATTGATTGCGTCAACAGCGCCTTGGACATCATCGGCAGCGCG
>ERZ1049444.1030-NODE-1030-length-22512-cov-14.264550_pt1 | contig 22512 bp, 24 predicted proteins | sample MGYA00383101_ERZ1049444 | MGnify/ENA primary metagenome ERZ1049444 (study PRJEB29581, sample SAMEA5548371) | metagenome | biome: marine; feature: coastal; material: water | depth 50 m | study: Short-term variability in the microbial, nano- and picoplankton...
ATACTGTATGATTCATCAGCAGTTACTTCAAATCCACCTTTGATTCGTGCAACTTTTGCTCCCTTTGATGCAGCAGCAATTACAGATGGTTCTTCAATTACCATAGGAATGACATAGTCTTTTTTATTAATTTTAAAATTAGTTGCAACACCTAATGGAAGTGAAAATGAACCAATCGCATTTTCTACCATCTTATCTGCTTTATCAAAGGAAATTCCTCCATTTTGATTTTCTAAAATTTCCAAGTCATCTTTGGATAAATTGGAAAATGCTGCAACAATATCCAATCTTTCTTTTCTTGATTTTTCAAAAAACTTTGAAATTGATGAATCAGTCATTTTATTTTATTATCCTCAATAATTTATCATCAGTACTGTCTGGAAAACCTTTTCCATCAGTATTTGAGGTTATTACATAAAGACTGCCATCATTGCTTTCCACTACATCTCGAACACGCCCAATTCCACTTAAAATAGATTTTTGAGAACTCAATCCTTCCTCAAAATCTAACTGATATAGATTTGAGGCCCTCATTGATGCCAAAATAAAAGGGTGATCAAAATCAAGTGTTTCACCAGAATAAAATATTATTCCACCTGGTTCAATACTTGGATCATAACACAAAATCGCATCCTCAAAATTGACATCACCTGAACATTCTACTTGAGGCCAACCATAATTTTTCCCAGATAAAATGAGATTAATTTCATCATTTTTTTCTGGGCCAAATTCTGCAACATACAAATTTCCATTATCATCCCAAGTCATTCCTTGTGGATTTCTGAATCCCAATGCATAAACTGGTGAATCAATAAATGGATTATCATCAGGAATTGTTCCATCATCATTTAATCTAAGAATTTTTCCAGACAATGAATCAAGATCTTGTGGTAAGTGAGATGCATCAGATGTGGTACCGGTACCAACAAATAATTTTCCATCAGGACCAAATTTTAAAAATCCACCATTAGTAAATGAGGAACCAGGAATTTTATCAAGAATTATTTTTGCATCTTGTAATTTATTTTCAGATTCAGTAATTTGGATAATTTTATTCCATAAATTTCCATTTTCCTGATATGTTAAAAATACATAGACAAAATGATTATTATTAAAATCAGGATGTACTGCAATTCCAATTAATCCACCATCAAAAACATCAGCTGTACGAAATGTAGCTAATGGAGAATCAAGTAAAATATTATTTTCAATTATTCTAATTTGACCATCTTGTTCTGTAACAAAAATTCTATCATCAGCAACTGCAATAGCTCGAGGTTTTTTGAGATTTTCAGCCAAAATTTTAACTGAGTCGTTTTCAGAATTTATTGTAGGATCAGGTAACGGAATAGGATCAGTGGGAGATGTCAAAACAAATACTGAAAATATCATAACACCAACAATTGCAATGATCTGAATTTTTTTGTCCACGAAAAGAGAATCTTTTGAAATCCTATTAATTACTTTAAAAATTTGATAAAGCGTATATACGGCAAATCATCTTTTATCGATCAGCGGGGTGGGGAAGCCAGGTCATCCCGGCGGGCTCATAACCCGCAGTTCAGTAGTTCAAATCTACTCCCCGCTACTTTTCATATACGTGAAACCAAGATAGAGACGCATCAAATTGTGCAGTCTTGTTAGTTTTCCCAATTCTTTGCATAGGTCGAGACAAATGCCTATGAGCAGAGATTTTTGGAAGATATAGCTGTTTTTTGATTTTTCTTGAAATCTCAATTATGGTTTTTTTGGGAGTTTTTTTCCCACAACGAACACATTGGAATCCTTGATTTTGACCCTTGGATTTCATTTTTTTATTACATTTTTTACATAAGGGATTTGTTTTAGAATAATTTTTTTCAAGAGAAATAATTTTGATATATTCTAAGTTGATAATTCTAGGGAAATTTTTTGATGCTTTTCTAACTCCACCACCAACTTGTATCATATCTCCTTTGATTAAATTCGAAGCAACACTTAGCATTCCTGTTGGTTTGTAAACTGCACACCAAAACTCATGACTTTCAGAAATAATTTTGAAAAAAACATGTCCACCTTTTACAATTTTTGGAGAATTGGATACAATTCCAGTAATATTTCCTGAAGCATAAGGTTTCATAGTTTGGTAATTTAATTTATTTTTCAAATGATCACCAGTTCCTTGATTAGATTTGAATATCATGTAACCATCTAATTTTTCATCACTTTGAATCATCTTAGTTGCATTAACTAATGAATCGACATTTTCTCCTCTAACACCATAAAAAACCGGATCAGGTCCATGAGGGGCAATTAGGATTTTGCCTTTTTTTGTATCAAAACTATTAAACGTATTTGGAAATGTATTTTCTTGCATAGTTTTTACACTTTGTGTAGAAATTTTTCTTTCTTTTCCAAATTTTGGTTTTTTACGATAACTCAAAAGCTCCAATGTGTGATCTTTAAAGTCATAACCTATTGCGCCAATTGCTCCAACTAGTCCTTGTCCATTTCCTTGATAAAAGAATTCAAGATTATTTTTTTTAGCAAATATTTTTGCATTCTTACGATTAATTAATTGCCATAAAGCTAGATTACTAAAATCAATAAATTCTGAAGGAATTGAATCACTTTGGAAAAATACCAATCCAGGATTTGCACCATTTTTAGTATCAGAATATTTTGAAACAAGATTTTTGATTTGGTTTTTTACTTTTGATGGATTATTTGTTTTAATTTTAATGGAAACAGCTCCATTTCCTCGTGTTTTCCATGGAATATTTGGATTAAATCGAATTAATCTTGGAAAATCAAGAAATTCAGTTTTTTGTTTTTGTAGTAAATCAACAATTTTGTATGCAAGAAAAGTAGTACACATTCCTGTAGGCGAATCAGTATCATCAAAACCAATATTGAGAGTCGTATCTTGTGCCATAATTGATTAAAACTACTCAGACATTTTTAGTTGTTGTAATGTTCAGTTGATTTAAATTAATAAAGTGAAGTTCCAAGCTAAATTGATCATAATAGACGAGGAACGAATTTTCAAAGAAATTGAAGAAAAAGACCCTGCATCAGTTTCATTAAATGGTCCTGATGGAATTTTACCTCAAGTTCAAGAAACAGCTATTAAAATTTCTGAAAAATTTGGAATTCCAACTTATGTTTTAGCAGATACAACATGGGGAACTTGTGATATGAATTCTATGGGGTCTAAAGTTCTAGGAGCAGATATTCAATTCAATATTGGACATACAATTAACACGGAAGTATACGAAAAAAATTTAATTTTAATTGATGCATTTGATGATGTTGAATTTGACAGTGTTGCAAAAAAATGCACAGAATTGTTAAAAGGAAAAATTATTTCATTAGTAACAGATAGTCAGCACTTACATCAAGTTGACAAAGTTGAAAAAATTTTTACAGAAAATGGAATTACAGTTAAGATAGGAAAGGGTAAAGGACAATTAAATGACGGTCAAGTATTTGGTTGTGAATTTTATCCAGCATCAGAATTAAAAAAAGAAGTAGATGCCTATGTGTTTTTAGGACAAAGTAATTTTCATGCATCTGGAATTGCATTATCTACTAATTTACCAACATATGTTTTAGATCCGTATTTTAATGAAGTAAGAGAAGTTACAGAATTTGCTCAGAAATTAAAAAAGAAAGCAACACTTGCAATTTACAAAGCAGCTGACGCTAAATCTTTTGGAGTAATTGTTGGATTAAAAGAAGGACAGTTATCCAAAGTATTTGCTTTAAAAATTAAAAAAGACTTGGAAAAGGAAGGGAAACAAGTTCAATTATTTGCATTAACAGACATTACAAATGACAGATTAAAAAATCTCAAAGGTATTGATGCATTCATTCAGGTAGCTTGTCCAAGAATTTCCACAGATAATCAATTTGATAAACCAGTTTTATCTACGCCTCAAGCAAATGCACTTCTTAAAATTTTAAGAAATGAAAGCATCGAAGGATATTTAGAAATTCCTCATTGGTTATAGTTAAACGGTTAATTTCTGAAATCTAGGGTTTTCAAATAATTTTTCAAATGATTTTGATTTTTTTGCTTTGACTTTGAATTTAATTTCTTGAGAAATTGCTCGTTCTAGAATATTCAGAGACTCATCAAATTTTAACAACATTGCAAAATTACAAGATTTATCAAATAATACATCCCCATTATTTGGATAATCATTCAATATCTTATTACAACAAAAAATAGAATCATCAAATCTTTCCAGAGAAAACAATATTCGTTCTTTGTGATACAGAGCAATGTTATACTTGGGATTATTTGCTAAAATTTTATCACATAATGTTAATGCTTTTTTAAAATGCCCTTGTTTTCGAAAAGAGGATATTTTATTTACCAATACGGAAAGATCGTTTGGAGATATTTGTAAGGCAGCATCATAACAATCTATGGCATTATCATAATCTTTGAGTTTACTTAATGCATAACCCTTATTGTTAAGAGAACTAACATGATCAGGAATTTCATTTAGAATTTTATCATAATAGGATATAGCTTCTTTTAATTTTCCTTGGAGAAATAATCTATTTGCCTCATCTAAAAATGAATTTGTTTTAGGGTTTGCCATGATTTATCATATTTGTGGTTTGATCAAGATTTTTCCAAAAAGTCCTTTACCTTTGAGCATTTTTGTATGGGCATCTACTGCTTGTTCTAATGAATATACTGAATCAATTATAGATTTTATTTTACCTTGAGACATCCAGTATAGACCTTGTTCTAGTTCTGCTCTAGTTCCTTGTGTTGAGCCTAAGATGTTAATTCCTTTAAAGAAAATATGACGTAAATCAGTTTTTGCATCATAACCAGTTGTTGCACCAGTTGTAACAATTGTTCCACCATAATTTAGCAATGTTAATTCCTTGTTCCAATGAGTTCCACCAATATGTTCAAAAATTACATCTATTCCAGATACATCTCCAAGAGGTTTTGGAATTTTTTTTGCAATTGATCGGACTTGTTTGTGCCAATCATCATCCCTATGATTTACAGCATAATCAGAACCTAATTCTAATAATTTATCCAGTTTGTCAGGACTGGCAGTTGCAATAACAGTGCATCCAAAAAGTTTTGCAATTTGAATTCCATAAGTTCCAATACCGGAACTACCACCCATTATCAACACTAATTGTCCAGGTACAATTTTTGCTCTACCAACTAACATATGCCATGATGTTAACAATGTCATGGATGCTGCAGCTGCATCATCATAAGATACATTATCAGGAATTTTTACAACGTTAACTTCTGGAAGATGGGTAAATTCACAATATCCACCCCAAAGTGGCCCTGTTTCAAATCCCCAGATGGAACGTTTTTTGCAATCATATTCTCTTCCATCAGTACAAGCTTTGCAAACTCTACATGACATATTTCCATGAGAAACTACTCTATCACCTACTTTGATATGTTTAACATCACTTCCAACTGCAGTTACCTCACCTGCAGCATCAGTTCCAGAGATGTGTGGAAGAGGGATTGCCAATGGTTTTCCTCTCATTCCCCAAATGTCATCATAGTTTAGTGCTGCAGTCATTACCTTGAAAACTACTTCATTAGATTTTGGTTCAGGAATAGGAAGATCTTTTATTTGTAATATTTTTGAGAAATCATCATCTTCAGTATATTTATCATATACCAGTGCCTTCATGATTTTTTTCAGGTTTTTGAAGATATATGATTTGCCAAAACGAGATTAACCATAAACAATTATAATCACAAAAACAAAATTCTCAGTATGTCTGAAAATGCAACATTTCCAGGGGATAAAATAGCATCTATTGAAGAATATGAGGCTGGAGATAATACTTTTGATGACGGAGACATGGTTCGTGCAGCAACAGTAGGAGAAAAAGACATGAACAAAACAACACGTACTATTAGCATCAATCATCCAAAAATGCTATCCATTCCAAAAGTAGGAGATACTATTATTGGAACAGTTGCAGCAGTAATGTCATCAATGATTGCAGTATCAATTGATTACATTAATGGAAAACCTACTACATCTAAAGTAGAATGTGTATGTGGAACACGAAATTTAAGAATAAGAAATGTAGCACTGGTTAATGATATAGTGGCACTCAAAATTCTCAATCATCTTAACGGAACAATTCATGCAGCAATTAATGAACCAGAATTAGGAATCATATTTACAAAATGTAGAAAATGTGGAGGTAAAGTTGTTTCAATGAGAGATGCAATAAAATGTACAGAATGTTCATGGATTGATGAAAGAAAACTTTCTACAAATTTTGGCAAAAACAATTTTGTTAAATTGAGAGAATAGAAATGACAAGTGTTTCGTTCCAAGGTGAACGAGGGGCATATAGTGAAGCCGCTGCAAAATCATTTTTTGATGAAATAGAAACTATACCATTTGCAACATTTGCAGATGTTTTAGAAAATACATCAAAAGAGAATTCAGAATATTCAATTTTACCTGTAGAGAATTCATTAGAAGGTAGTGTTGGTGAAAGTTACGATCTACTTTATTCAACGTCACTAAATGTTATTGGTGAAATTTATCATAGAGTTGAACATTGTTTAATTGGAATTGGTAAATTAGAAGATGTAGATACTGTTTATTCACATCCACAGGCATTAGGTCAATGTAGAAAATTTATCGAGGGACATAACATGAAAACAATTCCTGCATACGATACAGCAGGCAGCGTAAAAATTGTCAAAGAATTAAACAAGAAAAATTGTGCCTGTATTGCCAGTAAAACATCATCATCAATTTACAATATGCCTATAATTTCTGAAAACATTGCAAACAACTCAAATAATTATACAAGATTTTTGATATTATCTAAAAAAGAATCAACACAAACAGAAAACGATAAAACATCAATTATTTTCTCCATTAAACATGAACCAGGTTCATTGTTTAGAATTATAGAGAATTTCCACAAAAATAATGTCAATCTTACAAAAATAGAATCTAGACCTACAAAATCCAATACATGGGAATATAATTTCTATGTAGATTTTGAAGGAAATGCAAAAAATCCTAAAATTTTAGAAATGCTGGAAAAAATAAAACAAGAATCACTATTTATGAAAGTTTTAGGGTCGTATCATTCAGCAAAATTAAGCTAAAAGCCTTTAGGTTTTCTTAAAGTAAAACCCATACTAAATCCAATAATTATCATACCAGATGTAATTACAACTAGATGGTAGGTAAACAAGATAGGGTCTTGTGTTAAATTCAATGATGCATTTACTTGTAAATCAGTAGAACCTAAATTTTGTAATTTAATCATAGTAATACCATCATCAAGATGAATCCAGTTCAAAGTTGCTTCATCAGTATACGATGTATTAGGTATTTGCAACCCATCACCAGGGCTTGTCAATTTTAGATCAAATTTTTCACCAATGATACTCATTGTTTGGCTAGCACCACTATTAGCACGAATTTGGTAAGAAGTAGATTCACCTACTCCAAATGTTTCATTTAGTTCAATTGTTTTAAAATCAAAGGATGCAATTAAAGAATAAAGTCCAATTCCAATAATTGCGCTACCAACAATTATTCCAATAATAGTTCTTTTGGCCATCATTATAACGAAATGATTTCAAATGGTGTTTAAAAAATTAACTACATCAAAGATACATCATGAGGCTGACTTTCTGCAAATCCAGCTCTTGACATTTTAATAAACTCTGCATTTTCCTGCATTTGAGGGATTGTATGGGCTCCACAATAGCTCAATCCAGAGCGAACACCGCCTGAAAGTTGTTTTAAGATATCAACTACTGTTCCTTTGTATGGGACCATAGCCTCAACTCCTTCTGCCACATAGTCATTGAGATCATCATCAAACGAAAATGAGCCTGTTTCCTTAGATTTTCTACCAATTGATGCAGCAAGAGATGCCATTCCACGGTAAACTTTGAACCGTTTTCCATTTTTAGTCAAAACTGTACCAGGAGATTCATCAGTACCGCCAAGCATACTGCCAACCATTACAGAAGAAGCACCAGAAGCTAATGCCTTTGTTGCATCACCAGAAGTTCTCGTACCACCATCAGAAATAATTGGTACACCATAATCATTACCAATTTTTGCACAATCCATTACTGCAGTTAATTGAGGAACACCAGAACCAGTGATTACTCGAGTAATACAAATAGAGCCAGAACCAACTCCTACTTTAACCGCATCTACTCCTGCTTTAATTAGATCTTCTGCACCTTGTGCGGTAGCAATATTTCCTGCAATTAATTCACAATCGGGAAATGCCTTTTTGATATTTCGAACTGTACTCATTGCATTTTCACTATGTCCATGTGCAATATCAACAACAAGCACATCAACACCAGATTCTAAAAGAGCCTCACTTCTTTCTAAAAAGTCACCTTTTACACCAACTGCAGCTCCAACAAGAGGTCTTCCTTTCTTATCTTTTGACGCATTTGGAAAATCGGCATTATTTGTAATGTCTTTACTTGTAATCAGACCTTTGATAATTCCTGAATCATCAACTATTGGTAATTTCTCGACTCTATGTTTATGTAAAATTTCTTTTGCTTCATCTAATGTTACTCCAGGTTTTGCAGTTACAACATCTTTTGTCATAATATCATTAATTGTTCCACTGGTATTTGCAAACAATAAATCTCGTTCAGTTACTATTCCAACTAATTTAGAAGCTGAATCAACAACCAAAAGGCCAGAAACCCCTTTGTCTTCAGCATATTCTTGAGCATCATGAATTGATTTGTCTAAATTAATAGAATACGGATTTTCAATCATTACACTACCTGAACGTTTTACTTTTAGAACTTCATTTGCCTGTTCTTTAATTGTCAAAAATCTATGAACAATTCCAATTCCACCAGCACGAGCCATGGCTACAGCCATAGAAGATTCAGTGACGGTATCCATATTTGCACTTACAAATGGAATATTAATTGAAATATTTCGAGATAGTTTTGTGCCTAGATCGGTTTGACTTCTACTTGTAATATCTGAATATTTGGGCACAAGTAGAACATCGTCAAAAGTTAATCCTTCTTTGAATTCCAATGAAACCTTGTTATGAAAGTTTGAGATTTATTATAAGCCTTTACGTTATTTTAAAAGGTTTGAAGCAATAATGACTGCATCTCGAGTGGCGCCTACATTATGAGTACGAATAATATCTGCACCATTAATGACAGAAATGGATTCAGCCGCGATCGAACCAAATAATCGATCAGTAGGATTTTCGAATTCCAAAATATTTCCAATAAAGGATTTATTCGAAACTGAGATCAAGATAGGAAAATTCTGTTTTATAGATTTTAGATTCTGAAGAATTGTTAGATCTCTTTTAATCCAATCGGATTTAATTTTTGTAAAAAATGGGCCTTGTCCAGTTTTTCTAAAAAAACCTATAGCAGGATCTAAAACAATTTTATCATTTGAAATATGGGATTTTTTAGCAATTTTCAGACTTTCTTTCAGAAGTTTTTTAGTAGTAACAACATCATCTCCAGAAACAGTTTTGGAGTCATATGCACATAAAATCAAAGAAGGTGAAAAGTCAGAGATAACATCTTGCATTTTATTATCAAACTTTAATCCCGAAATATCATTGATTATTTCTACTCCATGTTCTAAAGCAATTCTAGCAACATTTGCTCTACATGTATCAACAGAAATAGGCAAATTTGAAAAATTTTGAATTATTTTAATCGCATTAACGATTCGTTTTGTTTCAACTTTTTCAGGAACTATTGTAGATAGGTACGGAGCAGTAGACATTCCCCCAACATCAATAAAATCAGCACCATCACTTTCCATCTGTTTTACAGAATTTTTAATGTCATTATTACTAATATGAACAGATTTTTTATAAAATGATTCAGGACTTGTGTTAAGAATTCCCATTATACGTACAGGATTTTTGCCACCTACACCCACATTAGCAATTTTAGTCACATAGTTTATCAAAAACTAATACAATTTGAGTCATATGATGATTTCAGGATGGAAGAAAAGATATTCAGATATTTTAAAGGAATTCAAGTATAGTGAAAAAAAGGACAAAGAATCAGCCATAATTTTAGATTCAATATTAAAAAAATCAAATAGCAACGAAACAATTTCCAGCCTAATTAAAGATAAATCAGTTTTTGTGATTGGATCAGGTCCTTCTTTATCAACAGCAATTCCAAAATTAAAAAAATTAAAAAAATCAATAAAAATTGCAGCTGACAGCTCAGTTAAACCACTTGTAGAAAATGGGATAATTCCAGATATTGTGATAACAGATTTGGATGGAGATGAGAAAACTTTGGAGAAAATTTCTAAAAAATCAATTTTTGTAATACATGCACATGGCGATAATATTGACAAATTAGAATTTTCAAAAAAATTCAAAAAAGCTATTGGAACTACTCAATCAAATCCATTTAATGAAATACAGAATTTTGGAGGATTTACAGATGGAGATAGAGGAGTATTTTTAGCAAGTTATTTTGGTGCAAAAAAAATTATTTTATTTGGGATGGATTTTGGAGAAAGAATTGGAAAGTTTTCAAATACAAAAAAATCAGAAAGGAAAATAAAATTAATGAAATTAAATAAAGGACAATTACTTTTAGAATGGTTAGCAACTAAAACAAAATCAGAGTTATTTACTACATCAAAATCAATCAAGGGATTTAAAAAAATTTCATACAAAAATGTGGATATCACAATTACCTAGAATGCATTTAATACCCATCATACATTAAACAAATTATGAAATTTTCAGAGAAGCAAGTAAAAGATATTGTTGCTTTAAAAGAAAGTTTGATCGAACAAGTTGATAGACATCAAAAATCTATAGAAACATTAGAAGAAAATATCATAAAATTAAATTCATTTCTAATAGATTCAAGTTTTACAAAAGCTTCTCAATTAGAAACTAAAGTTGAGGTTCAAAAAGATATAGAAATTGAAAAAAAGCCTGAAATTAATTCAATTCCAATTAAGAGAGGAAATGAGGGTAAAATAATTGCCAATGCATTTGTTACACCAGAACAAGTTTCAATAATTTTAGATAATGAAGTAGAAATCAGTGCAGATACACCTCCATTCAAATCATTTTTCTTAGATAGAATTATTGGAGAAATGAAGAAAAAAGACAGCATAGAAGCTGAGAATGGAAAAATTCAGAAGGAATCTATTATTGATTATATAATAAACAAAAATGGCTCAGACATTAGAGAAATAATTATCAAAAACTATAGACAAAAAGAAAGAATCAATGAACTAATCAATACAGCAGGATGGTCATTAACACGAATGCTGGAAAATATCAACAAGTGATAACATGGATAAGATAGTAGTTTTAGATTTTGGTTCACAATACAGTCATTTGATTTGTAGAAGAATTAGAGAATTTTCAGTTTATGCAGAACTTGTACCTTATGATATTAGTTTTGAAGAATTACAGAAATTAAATCCAAAAGGAATAATTTTTTCTGGAGGTCCATCAAGTGTGTATAGTTCAGATGCTCCCATTCCTGAGAATAAAATTTTTGATATGAATTTACCATTACTTGGAATTTGTTATGGACATCAATTGATTGTAAACAAGTATGGAGGTAAGGTAAAAAGAGCAAACAAAGAATATGGTTCATCAATACTTTCAATTGATAATAATAAAGATCTTCTAAGTGGAGTAGGGGATTCAGTTAGAGCATGGATGAGTCATGGTGATGAAGCAGAAGAAATTCCACCAGGATTTCAGGTAATAGGACATACTGAAGGAGCAAAGGCCGCAGCAATTGCATCTGAAGAAAAGTCAATTTATGGAATTCAATTTCATCCCGAAGTTGTTCATACAGAACAAGGAACTGAAATTCTCAAGAATTTTGTCTTAAAGGTATGTCAAGCAGAGCAAAATTGGACTATGGAGGGATTCATAGATTCAGCAGTTGAGAAAATTTCAAAAATTGAAGGAAATGTACTATGTGGCGTGAGTGGTGGAATTGATTCCACAGTAGCAGCATTATTAATTCACAAAGCAATTGGAGATAGACTAAAGTGTGTTTTTGTAAATAATGGTTTGTTAAGATTAAACGAAGAAAAAGAAATTGAAGGAATGTTCAAAGAGAATTTCAAAGTAAATTTTACAGCAGTTGATGCAGCAGATGAATTCATTGGGAAACTCAAAGGAGTAGAAGATCCTGAGGAAAAGAGAATGATTGTAGGAGAAGAATTTATTCGGGTTTTCACCAATTTTGCTGAAAAAAATGGACCATTCAAATGGTTAGCACAAGGAACACTTTATCCAGATGTAATTGAAAGTGGGGTTTCAAAAGGTCCAGCAGCTGTAATAAAATCACATCATAATGTAGGAGGATTACCTGATTGGCTTAATTTGGAAATTTTAGAACCACTAAGAGAATTATACAAAGATGAAGTAAGAAGTATTGCAAAAATTCTAGAAGTTCCAGAAAATCTTTTCATGAGACATCCATTTCCAGGTCCAGGACTTGCTGTTAGAATAATTGGAGAAATTACACCACTAAAACTACAGATTTCCAAAGTTGCAAGTAAAATTGTAGAAGAGGAATTGATTGAAGCAGGTTTGTACGGGAAAGTTTGGCAAGCATATGCGGCGGTAGGTGACGATAGAGCAGTAGGAGTAGTTGGAGATGAACGAAGATATGGAAACATTGTTATGATTAGAGTAGTAGATTCTATTGACGCGATGACTGCTGATTGGACTAGATTACCACATAGTGTTTTAGAAAAAATGAGTAATAGAATAACAAATGAAATTGAAGATGTAACTTGGGTAACGTATACTATTTCAAGTAAACCTCCTGCAACCATTGAGCCACAGTAGTGATGAATTTGGAATATGAAAAAATTTGTGATGAAATTTTAGAATGTGATAAAAAAATCAGATACGTAGCAATTTATGATTTTGGAGAATTGACAGATAAAATTCGACCAGGACTAAAAAGTCATTTAACTAGAGAAGAAACGGTCATGTCATTATCTCAAGCAGTATACCGATGGTCTACACGTAAGAAAACAACAGAAAAAATAGGAAGACCTGTTTTTGCATTAACAAAATATGAAAAAATTTTTCGAATTACTATGTCAATTGAAGGTGCAGGATTAGTTTTGGTTTCTACAGAATTAGATATTGACATGAATGAATTAGTTGAAAAGGTTTTAAAAATCAGAGATCAATACTGGGAAGTTTAAATAATTAATTTAACAATGCTGCACCAAATACTCCTGCAGAATCACCTAATTTATTTTTGAGAATCGGAGTTTCAATCAAATCTGAAAAAACTTTTTCATATACTGATTCTTTTCCTTCAGTATACAAAAAATCAATATTTGATAATCCACCTCCAAGAACAATTACATCAGGATCTAAAATATCAATAACATTAGCAAGACCATATCCAAAATTCTCTAGAAATTCATCCTTCCACCTTTGACTAATTTCATCATTAAGATTAGAAAGGATTTCAGGCATTAATTGTGACTTTCCAGTTAGTTCAAACCAACGTTTTTCCAATGAAGGACCGCTAATGTAAGTTTCAACACAACCAGTTTTTCCACAATAACAAGAATTCCCATTTCGATGTAATGTATGATGTCCCCATTCACCACTAATGTTAGTTCTACCAGAATGAAGTTTACCATCTATAACAATTCCACCACCAACTCCAGTTCCCATTATTACACCAAAAACTAGACCAAAATTTTTTGTTACTCCCATTTTAGATTCAGCCATGGTAAAACAATTAGCATCATTTTCAATCACAATTTTTTTTTCTAATTTTTTTTCTAAATCTTCTTTGAACGGTTTTCCAATTAGACATTGAGTATTACTATTTTTTATCAAACCAGTTTGTTTAGAAATTGCACCTGGTGTACATACTCCTAAAGAAAAATTAGAAATATTTTCAGAAATGTCTAAAACTAAAGAAGAAATTGAATTAATTATTTTGAAATAATCAGATTGGGGAGTTTGAATTCTTTTTTGTTCTAAAACATTTAGATTCTCATCTAACAGAACAGCTTCAATTTTTGTTCCACCTAAATCAACGCCAATTTTATACAATAATGATTTATGAAAAATTGAATGCTTAAGTTTTAGCCCATCGGAGGCATACCGCCGCCACCAGGAGCACCAGATATGGCAATGACATCATCGATTCTAAGAATCATACATGCTGCTTCAGTTGCGGATTTGATTATTTGTTCTTTAACTGCAATTGGTTCTACAACATCAATTGCTAACATATCAGCAATCTTTGTATTTCTAGCATCAATTCCAGTCCATTTACGACCTTGGTTTTGTTTTGCTCTTAAATTAGCCATTGTATCAATTGGATCCATTCCTGCATTTTCAGCAATAGTCAAAGGAATAATTTCTAATGCTTCAGCATATTTTTTAATTGCAAGTTGTTCTCTTCCATCAAAATTATCAGCCCAATCTTTGAGTTGGGAGGCTGCATATGATTCGGGGGCACCACCACCTGCAACAATTTCAGGTTTTTCAATTACATCTTTAACCACCATTAGAGAATCATGAATAGAACGGTCAACCTCATCGATTACTCGTTGAGAACCACCACGAATTAACATTGTAACTGATTGTGGGTGTTTACAGCCTTCAATGAAGACCCATTTATCAGATTCAACTTTCTTTTGTTGAGCCAAATCGGCAGAGCCAAGATCTTTCTCAGTTAAGTCATCTAAACTGCTAATTACTCTACCACCAGTTGCCTTTGCGAGTTTAATCATATCACTTTCTTTTACACGTCTAACTGCCATTATTCCATGTTTAGCAAGATAATGTTGTGCAATATCATCAATGCCTTTTTGGCAAATCAAAACGTTAGTACCTATATCATGTAATTTGTCAACCATTGTTTTTAGCATTCTATTTTCTTCTTCTAAAAACATCTGCATTTGAGTTGGATCAGTAATTCTAATTTCAGAACTCATTTCAGTTTTTTCGATTTCTAATGCAGAATTAATTAAAGCGATTTTTGCTTTTTCAATTTTTGTTGGCATTCCACTATGAACAATTTCTTTATCCAAAACAATTCCTTTTATGATTTGAGTGTCTTGAATAGAACCACCTGATTTCTTTTCAACCTTGATATTTTCAAGATCAACAGCGAAATCTTCACCTTTTTTAGTTACAATACTTAGAATTGCATCAACTACAATTTTTGATAAAATATCACTATCTTCAGAAATTAATTTTGATTGCATACTAGTTGTAGCAATTTTAAGAAGAGATTCTCTATCATCAGGTTTAATTTTCTTTGATAATTCTGAATAAATCTCAAGGGTTTTTTCTGCAGCTACTTGAAAGCCTTCAATAATTACAGATGAATGAACATCTTTTTTGAGAAGATCTTCTGCTCTTGCTAATAATGTACCTCCAAAAACAACTGAAGAAGTGGTACCATCACCTACTTCATTATCAACAGTTTTAGAGATTTCAACGATCATTTTTGCTGCAGGATGCTGAACATCAATTTCTTTTAGAATTGTTGCTCCATCATTTGTAATAGTTACATCACCTAAAGAATCAACTAACATTTTATCAAGACCACGTGGTCCAAGACTACTTTTAACTAAATCAGCTACTAATTTTGCGGCTGCAATATTGTTTTGTTGTGCATCTTTGCCTTTTTGTTGTAATGCGCTCTCTTTGAGAACTAAAACAGGTCCATTTGGTCCTTGTTGAATTGATGCCATTTAGATTCAATCCTCTGAATCCCCCTTTTTAAGATTGCTTAGTTGATCGGTGATATGTATCGTCTTTTTTTCACATCAACCATTCCACCGGAAAGAATTCGAACAGAGGGCAAGGCCAAGAAAGGCAAAAACAGAGGAATAAGATGAGGTCGAGAAAATACACAACCAGAATCTACAATTGTGCTGTTAATTTTCTCAAAGTTTGATGATACTTTTTCAAAAGAGTCAGTAGATACAATTCCTGCGAATTGTAATGGTAATGATGCAAGAACTTTTCCAGATTTAACTACAACCAATCCTCCTTGATTTTTTATCAAATGATTTGAGGCGATCGCCATATCAGAATCATTTGAACCAATTACAATCAAATCATTTTCATGAAAACTCCAAGTAGATGCAAAAGCACCAATATCTGCACCAAAATTTTCAAGAAATCCAATCGAATGCCTATTTGTTCCATGAATTCTATCAAAAGCTGCAACCTTCCAGACATCAGACTCTAAAGATGCAGGAATATTTCCATCTTTTGAAGAGAGTTGCGATGAACCAATCTTGGTAATTATTTCAGTTTGCATATAGATGGTATTTGCAAGAACATCTTGTTTTTTTGATTTTATAAGAAAATCATTTTTTGAGAAATTTTTTAGTTTAACAGTTTTTTTAATCCATGGAGAAATTAATTTTTTCTTTATCGGAGTAACAAAAGTTCCATTTGAAACAATTAGTTTTCCACCTACAAATACTTGGTTTGGTTTAAAGGATTTTAGATCATTAAAAATTAAAATATCTGCTAATTTTCCAGGAGCAATTCCACCCAAATCTTTTCCCATGTTATAATAATCAAAATTATTTTTTGATGCCATAGTAATTGCATCTATGGGGTCAAGGCCTACTTTGATGGATTCTCGAATACAGTGATCAATGTGCCCAAATTTTGAAAGATCTAAAGGATCAAGACCATCAGAACAAAACATCAAATGGTTAAGATATGTTCCATGAGATAAAACACGGGGAATAATTTCTTTCAAATCACGTCGTATAGAACCTTCTCTGATCATTATCCACATTCCAAGACGTAAGCGTTCTAACACTTGATCAAAATTGATTGGTTCATGACATGAAAGAACACCTGATGAAACGTAAGCGTTAAGTTTTTTTTCACTTACACCTGCAGTATGTCCATTAATTATGCAATCACATTCCAACATTGCAGAAAGTGATTTCATTGTTTTAGGTTCACGAAGAGTTACTTTAGTCCAAGAAAAAACTTCTCCCAAACCAAGTACATGTGGATGTTTAACAGCTGATTTTTCTTGTGTCAAAGTTAGAGATTTACTGTTACTGAATTTTGCATCAACTGGAAGACCACCAGGAACTACTTGAAAAATTCTAATGGGTAAATTTTCTCCTAGTTTAAGAAATTCTCGAAATCCTTTGTAACCACCTACACTTACTACATCAATTGGATCTGAAAAAAGAGAAGTAACACCACAAAGAAGTGCTTTTTTTGCAAATTCAGAAGGGAGTACAAATTGATCAATATGTAAATGAGGATCAGCAAAACCAGGGCCAACGTATTTGTTCTTTACATCAATGACTTTAGTTTTTGAACCAAGTGTATGTGAAGCGTCAGGGCCAACGTATGCAATTCTGTCATTAATTATTGCAATCTGAATTTTTGGGATTATTTCTCGGGTATAAACAGATAATAAATTACAATTTTTTAAAATTAGATCGGCTTTTTTATCACCCATTGCTACAGAATTCAAAGCGGAGATCGAATCTGCTAGGCTCGAAGTCACGCCTTTTAATGAGATTTTGCACCTATTATAGATTCAATGCTTAAATTACGGTTGAAGAGGTTTTGTTGATATGAACATACCAAAGGTGATCAGAAAGTATTGTGCCAAATGTAAAGTACATACTGAACAAAAGGTCTCCATTTACAAGGCTGGAAAAAGGCGAGGATCAGCAAGAGGCGAACGTCGACATGCTGAGCGTAAAAAGGGTTATGGTGGACAGAAATTCCCAAAATTAGCAAAACCAGCCAAAGTTACAAAAAAAGTTACTCCTATTATGACATGTACTGTATGTAAAAAGAAATACAATAAAAAAGGTGTTAGAATTAAGAAATTCGAGTTGGTAGCAGTATGAAAAAAGATCACATTGAAATTCCAAAACCATCTAGTAAGTTTCAGAATGTTAATTGTGACGAATGCGGTGAATTACAAGTAGTTTATTCTCATGCATCAACATCAATTGCATGTAATTCTTGTGGCAATACACTTGCAGAAGCAACAGGTTCTAAAGCAAAAATAAATGGTAAAATTTCAGGCAGTGCCGAGTAAAGCATAGTCTTTTTTTGTATTTAGATTAAATGCAATTCTTTTATCATCAATTACAATATAATTTTCATCTAAATTTTCAAGTGAAGATATTTTTTTAGAATTAATTAAAGAAATTCCAGTGTAATGACATTTCTGATTTGCAAAAGTTATAGAATAATCAGATTCAAACCCAATAGAAGTTAAAAATTTACTAGTTACAAGAATACTAGTCCAAATTTTTTGAGAATTATATTGACTTACAATTTTTTGAATTATTCCTATATCTAACAAAGGTAAATCACCAGACGTAACCAAAACATCATCATCAATAGTTTTGAGAATAGAATTTAGATCTTCAACATATCCCATTCCGGATGAATCATAAATTTCAATATTATTTTTTTGTAATAGTTTTTTTGTTTTAGGGGAATTTGGACTAGTGACTGCCAACACTTTTGAAAAACAATTTGAATTTTTTAATGAATCAACTACCTGAATAATTATAGGTTTTTTGTGTACAAGTAATAATTTTTCATCATCAAAATTCATTCGAGTTCCCTTACCTCCGGCCATTACAAGACCAATCATAGAGACACAAACACCATTAGTGAAGCTAATCGAGTTAATTCATTTGTAGCACCAAGAACATCTCCAGTGATTCCACCAAAACTACGAGTAGATACTGCTAAAAGAAAAATTGTGACGGTTACAGTTACACCTAGCATAATTAGACCAGTAGATTCACCAATCATCATTACTGGGATAATCATGATTATGAATGCGGCAGCAAGTTTTTTCTTGTCTTTCATGATTTTTACAAAAGGAGAATTTGAGCCTAGGGATGCAGAGTTGCCCAGACTTGCCATTAACACCATCGAAAATTTGGCTAAAATTTCACTTATCAAAATGGCCTTAAACAAATCAAATCCACTGGTAAGGGAAATGGTAATAATCAAACCAATAAGATACAAAACAATCCCCACTATTCCAGCAGAACCAGTAGAAAGATCTTTCATTGCTTTAATTTTTTTATCTCGACTTCCTTTCACCATAAGCCCATCAGCAAAATCAGCTAACCCATCTGCATGATGAATTCCAGTAACAATTGCAATAGATGCAACAACTAACAAACTAACTAACAAAGGATCCAAAAAGAAGGATAATCCAAAACCAAATGAACCAATTAAGAGTCCAATGATAATTCCAACAACAGGGAAAACATACATGTATTTTGCAATATTTTCCAAAGTGGAATTGGATGATGGGAATATTGTTAAAAAGGAAAAAACAGATCCGATTTCTTTAAGCATGAATCCACCACCCAATAAATGATAAAACAGTAATTATTGGAACAGTAATTATTCCAAAGAAAAGAATTGAAGTTAATTTCATAATTGCAATTGCAGATAAAACATGTTCTTTTGTTAATGTGGTTTCAACATTACCTAAGCTGTAATGATCTAATTTCTCAAATTTTGTTTCAAGAGCTCCTGCAAGTGCGGCCATAGGATATCCAGCATTAGGACTTTCAGTTTTTTTACCATCACGTAACATTACCTGGTATGATGCTTTCCAATTGTTTTGTAAAATGATAGCAGATAGTATCATTACTAGCCCCGTAAGTCTAGATGGAATATAATTTAATATTGTATCACAAGTTGCTGCAAACCAGCCTATATTTTTGAAAATATCTGTTTTGTAACCAATCATAGAATCAGCAGTATTAACAACCCGATACACAAATGCACCAATAATTCCAAAAATTGCATAATAAAACAGAGGTCCAGTTACCCCATCAACGGTATTTTCACTGATACTTTCAAGAACGCCTGAAACTACGTGATTTCTATCTAAATTTTTGGTATTTCTCTTAACAATCATAGATAAATTTACGCGTGCAGAATCCAAATTGTCATTTTCCAAAGAATCCATCACGGCCAAAGCATAACGCTCCATTCCTCTGATAGCTATAGTAGTTTTGAGTAAAATAGTTCCAACAAGAATTGAAACAATTATCGTAACCCAATCAAGAGTAATAAATGAAATTCCTAAATCTAAAATTGAAAGTAAAGTAACTGCAATTCCTATAGGTATCAAAACTACAAAAAATCCTGTAAATTTTTCAACAGTTGAATTATAATTTTTAGCTAATGGGGTAAGTTTTGAAATTACTGTTCCGATCCATGCAGTTGGATGATATTTATTTTTAGGATCTCCAAATATCAAATCCAATCCTATTGCAAATCCAATAATTACAATAGATTCTAAAATCATTTAATCATCTTCTCTATTGTTTTAAGATCTATGTTATTTTTCACAGTATTTGCTAATTTATCTAAGTCTTTATCAATTTTAGAGATATTATTTTTTGTCCATGAAATTTCTTTTGCTTTTACGTTTAAGGAATCTTCTTCGGGTAGATTTGTCTTTATCATCGGAATTGTTCCAAGGACAGGGATTTTTGTAATTTGTTTGATTTTTCTAAATCCAGGTTTTAAGACATCTATATCACCGCGAAATTTATTCAAAATAAATCCCTTGACAAGTTTCTGATATTTTTTTTCAATTAGGGTCATAGTTCCTGCCAGACTTGCAAAAGAACCCCCTTTGTCAATATCAGACACCAATAAAACAGAAGCATTTGCTTTTTGTGCAATTTGCATATTGGCAATATCAAATTTTTGTAAATTGATTTCAGCTGGAGAACCTGCACCTTCTAAAATCACCAAATCATAATTTTTCTTTAATTGAAATAAAGAATTTGTTGCTACTTTGATTCCTTTTGTTTTAACAAATTTTGCATAGTAATCTTTTGCATGCATTTTCTTGAAATATTTACCATTAAGATAGATTGCACTATAGTAATTTCCCAAAGGTTTGAGCATTATAGGATTAAGATCAGGTTCAATTTCACACCTAGCAGCAATTGCCTGAATTGCTTGAGCACGTGATATTTCAAAAGTAGGCGTGAGATAACCGAAATTAGACATATTTTGAGATTTGAAAGGAGCTACATTGTAACCCATATCGGAAAATATTCGACATAATGCCGCTACCAATGTAGTTTTACCTACACCAGAAGCAGTTCCCTGAACCATCAAAGATTTCATGCTATTGCCTCTAATGCTTTAACCAATTTTAAATTCTCTTTATGTGATTTTATTGCAATTCTAATGTAATAATTATTTAGACCACGAAAATTTTTACAATCCCTAATCAAGATTTTATGTTTTAGTAATCTTTCTTGAATCTTTGTAGAGTTTTGTTTTGTTTTAATTAAAATAAAATTAGTTGAAGATTCATGACATACAAATCCTTGAATGCTATCAATTTTATTTTTAAGAAAAACATATTCCTTTTTTATTATCAAATTTGATTTTGTAATATGTGATTTATTTTTTATTACAGTTATTCCTGCTTCTTGAGCAAGAACATTTACACTCCAAGGAATTTTTGTTTTCTGTAAAATATCAATCATTTGTTTTGAACCTATTCCATATCCAATTCTGATACCAGCTAACCCAAAGGATTTTGTAAGTGATCTTAAAACAAACAAATTGTCATATTTTTTGATCAAATTTAGTATAGATTGATTTGATTGTGGAACCAATTCAATAAAACATTCATCAACAAATACAAGACAAGATTTTTGTTTTGCAGTTAAAATGATTTTGGACATTTGTGTTTTTGATAAGATGGTCCCTGTTGGATTATTAGGATTACATACAAATACACAACCATTGGTTGGAATTTTAGAAATAAATGAATCTAAATTTTCAGATAAATTCATTGTTTTGAAAAATGTAATTTTACAATCTGCAAGTTTTGTAGCAGCTTCATATTCACTAAATGTTGGTACAGGAATTAAAATTCGTTTTTTTGATAAGAAGACATTACAAAAATTATAGATTATCTCAATTGCACCATTTCCAATTATTATATTAGATTTTGGTAATTTGATGTATTTTTTGAGATCAGATCTTAATGAAGTGGAAAATAAATCAGGATAAAGAGACATGGAATCTAATGTTTTTTTCAAAGTTTTTTTGAGACCTACAGGGATTCCCATAGGGCCTGTATTCGAACTAAAATCAATTATGTCTGGATCTAGGTTAGATATTGAGAATTTTCCACCGTGTATAACAGGAGAATGTCTCAAAATAGCCTTTTTTGTTCTTATTTTCACAGTTCCAAATAGAACTGGTGGATTTAGTATGTTGTGGTTATTCAGAAAACGATTATTAATTGAAGACAAGCAGAATTAAAAAGATGGATAAGAAAAAAGTAGCAATTATTGGTGTTACAGGTTCGGTTGGGCAAGAATTTGTTCAATCTTTAGAAAATCATCCATGGTTCGAGGTTACTCAAATAGCAGCCTCTGAACGATCAGCAGGAAAAAATTATTTGGATGCCATTAGAAATGAAGGAGG
>ERZ1049444.1032-NODE-1032-length-22486-cov-27.506977_pt1 | contig 22486 bp, 19 predicted proteins | sample MGYA00383101_ERZ1049444 | MGnify/ENA primary metagenome ERZ1049444 (study PRJEB29581, sample SAMEA5548371) | metagenome | biome: marine; feature: coastal; material: water | depth 50 m | study: Short-term variability in the microbial, nano- and picoplankton...
AAATATGCGGATGGTTCAGGATTATTGAAAAAAGTTAAGTTTGAAATTTCTGGAGATGATTTTAGAGAAGGTTTAACGGCTGTAATTTCTGTTAAAGTTATGGAGCCTCAATTTGAAGGGCAAACAAAAACAAAATTAGGAAATAAGGAAGTTACTACAGCAGTTTCACAATCGGTAAGTGATATGCTTACTTTCTATTTAGAGGAAAATCCTGAACAAGCAAAAAGAATTGTACAGAAAGTTATTTTGGCTGCAACAGCAAGAAATGCTGCTACTAAAGCTAGAGAAATGGTGCAAAGAAAAAGTGTTCTTACTGGATCTGGATTACCTGGTAAACTTTCAGATTGTTCTGAAAAAGACCCGGCAAAATGTGAGATTTTCTTAGTTGAGGGGGATTCTGCAGGTGGTACAGCAAAGCAAGGTAGAGATAGGCACTTTCAAGCAATTATGCCATTAAGAGGTAAAATTCTTAATGTGGAAAAAGCAATGCAACATAAAGTTTTTGAAAATGAGGAAATCAAAAATATGTTTAAAGCATTGGGTGTTTCAATTGGTACTATTGATGATGAAAGAGAATTGAATATTGAAAAATTGAGATATCATAAAGTTGTAATTATGACGGATGCGGATATTGACGGTTCTCATATTGCTACTTTATTATTAACTTTCTTCTTCCGTTTTTTAAAGCCACTTATTGAGCAAGGTTTTGTTTATATTGCTACTCCACCTTTATATTTATTAAAAAGAGGTAAAGACCATAGGTACTGTTGGGAAGAAAGCCAAAGAGATGCAATGATTATGGAAATGAAAGGAGGGAAAGATGTTAATGTAATTATCCAAAGATATAAAGGACTTGGGGAAATGAATGCGTCTCAGTTATGGGATACAACTTTGAATCCGGAATACAGAACATTAAAACAAGTTACAATTGATAATGCTGCTGAGGCAGATAGAGTTTTCTCAATGTTAATGGGAGATGAAGTGCCTCCAAGAAGAGCCTTTATTGAAGCAAATGCCAAATATGCCAATATTGACGCATAAGTTTTAACAAACAAAATTAAAAAAACAACCAAATAAATAAAAGAATGAAAGTTACAGTAGTAGGTGCAGGTGCAGTAGGAGCTAGTTGTGCGGAATATATCGCAATAAAAAACTTTGCCTCAGAAGTAGTATTAGTTGATATTAAAGAAAATTTTGCTGAAGGAAAAGCAATGGATTTAATGCAAACTGCATCTTTAAACGGTTTTGATACTAAAATTACAGGATCAACTAATGATTACTCAAAAACTGCTGGAAGTCATGTTGCAGTAATTACTTCAGGAATTCCAAGAAAACCAGGGATGACAAGAGAGGAATTGATTGGAATTAATGCTGGAATTGTAAAATCAGTTTCTGAGCAATTAATTAAGCACTCTCCTGAAGTAATTTTGATTATTGTTAGTAACCCTATGGATACTATGACTTATTTAACGCATAAAGTAACTGGTTTACCTAAACACAGAATTATAGGTATGGGTGGTGCTTTGGATTCTGCAAGATTTAAATATAGATTAGCTGAGGCTATGGAATGCCCAACATCTGATATAGATGGAATGGTAATTGGAGGTCATTCTGATAAAGGAATGGTTCCTTTAACAAGAATTGCCACAAGAAATTCTGTTAGAGTTTCAGAATTTTTGGAAGCTGATAGATTGCAAAAAGTATTTGAAGATACTAAAGTTGGTGGGGCAACATTGACAGGTATGTTAGGTACTTCTGCATGGTATGCGCCAGGTGCTGCAGTTAGTGGGTTAGTTCAAGCAATTGCTTGTGATCAAAAGAAAATGTTCCCTTGTTCAGTTATGCTTGATGGTGAGTATGGTTTAAGTGATTTGTGTATTGGAGTTCCAGTAATTTTAGGTAAGAATGGTATTGAAAGTATAGTTGAAATTGACTTAGATGAAGCGGAATTAAGTCAGTTAAGAGCTTCTGCTGAAGGAGTGAAAGCAACTAATACTTTGCTTAACGATTTAAATCTGTAAATATTTATCATTTAGAATGTTGCTAAATTGATAAAACTTACTATTTTTGCAGCCCTAATTTAAGAATTAAGAAAATGAAAAAAGATATCCACCCAAAAGAGTATAGATTGTGCGTATTTAAAGATATGTCAACAGAGTTTACAATTTTAACAAAATCATGTGTTGAGTCTGAAAGTACTATTAAATGGGAAGATGGTAATGAATATCCATTAGTGAAAATGGAGATTTCTTCTGATTCTCATCCTTTCTATACAGGAAAAGCTAAGTTGCTTGATACTGCAGGAAGAATTGATAAATTTAAAAATAAATATAAGAAATTTGCTAAATAGTAAATTTTCAACTTTAATAAAAAGCCCGCACAATTTTGTGTGGGCTTTTTTTTTAACTTTGCAGTATGAATGTAATTTTATTTGACTCTAATCGATCTAATTTTTATCCATTATCATATACACGACCAATTTCTGAGTTTCGAATAGGAATTTTAACGATAAAGGAAAAGTGGACGCATTATTATAAAAATATTTCTACTAAAACAGAAGATTATTTAGTTAGTAAATATCCCATCAGAAAGCAAAAAGAAAATCTTTGGATTGATGCTTCTGTTTTACCATCAAAAGAATTAAAAACGGAGTTAGATAGCTTAAGAAATGGAGAAGTTCTTGAGTCAAATGGGAAAATTATTGCATTTAAAAATTTGAATTATTCTTTTAAAAATTTGAATAAAATTAACACTTCAATTCTTGTTAATTCAATTGAAAATATATGGGATATTTTTTCTGATAATGGAAGGGAAATTGAAGCTGATTTTAAATTACTTACTAAAGCAAGAAAATCACAAAAGATTAGCGATACCAATACTGTAATTGGTAAGCATATATTTATCGAGAAAGGCGCGAAAATTTCATGTAGTATTCTAAATGCAGAAAATGGCCCTATATATATAGGTAAAAATACTGAAATTATGGAAGGAGCTATTATAAGAGGTCCTTTTGCAATGTGTGAAAATGCTGTTTTAAAAATGGGAGCTAAAATTTATGGACCAACAACTTTAGGTCCGCATTGTAAGGTTGGTGGTGAGGTAAATAATTCTGTTTTCTTTGGTTATTCATCAAAAGCACATGATGGTTTTTTAGGTAATTCTGTAATTGGTGAGTGGTGCAATTTAGGAGCAGATACAAATAATTCAAACCTCAAAAATAATTATGCTGAGGTTAAACTTTGGAATTATGAAATGGAACGATTCAAAAAAACTGGCTTGCAGTTTTGTGGATTAATTATGGGAGATCATTCAAAATGCGGAATAAATACAATGTTTAATACGGGTACCGTTATTGGTGTTAGTGCAAATATATTTGGTAGTGGTTTTCCAAGAAATTTTGTTCCTTCATTTAGTTGGGGAGGAGCTTCTGGTTTTCAAGTTTATAAATTACCCAAAGTATTTGAAGTTGCTTCAAAAGTATTTGAAAGAAGAAAGCTTGACTTTGATGAGAACGAACAAAATATTTTGTCAGAAGTGTATGATATGACAAAACGCTACCGAAACGAATAATAACTGACAAAACGACCATCTTAAATCTATGGCACACTAATTGCAAATGTAATTGGTGAAAACAAATATTATGAAGAAAGATTTTAGAATAAGTTCAGCAGAGTTTTCTGACATGCTGAATGAAGATACAGAGTTTTTGCCATTGATGAGTGATGAGGATGAGGCAAAAATATCAAAGGAAGATACACCAAATGAACTTCCAATTTTACCTTTAAGAAATACAGTTTTATTTCCAGGTGTTATTATCCCAATTACTATCGGTAGAGATAGATCAGTCAAATTGATAAAAGATGCTGAAAATGGCAATAAGACAATTGGAGTTGTAGCTCAAAAGGATTTTGATACAGAATTGCCAGAATTAAGTGATTTAAATCATGTTGGTACTGTAGCTCATATTTTGAAAATGTTAAAAATGCCTGATGGAAATATCACTGCTGTTATACAGGGTAGAAAGCGTTTTGAGATTACAGAAATGGTTCAAAAAGACCCTTATTTTAAGGCAAAAGTAGTTGATTTAAAAGAGGTAAAGCCTGAGAAAAAAGATGAAGAATTTGGTGCGTTAGTTTCATCTGTAAAGGATTTGGCTCTTAGGATTATTGATGAATCTCCTAATATTCCTGCTGAGGCGGCAATTGCAATTAAAAATATTAAAAATTCATCTTTTGCAATAAATTTTGTTTCTTCAAATATGAATATTGGTTTGACTGAAAAGCAATCATTACTAGAAGAAGTTGATTTGAAGAAGCGTGCTATTTTAGTATTAGAACTCTTAACTAAAGAGTTGCAAATGCTAGAAATGAAAAATAAAATTCAATCCAAAGTTCAAACAGATTTAGATAAACAGCAAAGAGAATATTATTTGAATCAGCAAATGAAAGCTATTCAAGAGGAATTAGGAGGGAGTGGTTCTCAAAAAGAAATTGATGAAATGCGCAAGCAGGCATCAAAAAAGAAATGGAATAAAGAGATTGCAAATGCATTTGATAAGGAGCTTAGAAAGTTACAAAGAATGAATCCTTCTATGTCCGATTATGCTGTACAGAGAAGTTATATTGAGTTGATATTGGATCTTCCTTGGGATGAAGTTACAACTGATAGTTTTGATTTGAAACAAGCGAGAGATATTTTAGATAGAGATCATTTTGGTTTAGAAAAAGTAAAAGAAAGAATTATTGAGCATCTAGCAGTTTTAAAATTAAAGGGTGATATGAAATCGCCAATTTTATGTTTGTATGGCCCTCCTGGGGTTGGAAAAACGTCATTAGGAAAGTCAATTGCTGAGGCTCTTGGTAGAAAATATGAGCGTGTTTCTTTAGGTGGTTTGCGTGATGAAGCCGAAATTAGAGGGCATAGAAAAACTTATATTGGTGCAATGCCAGGGAGAATCATTAAATCAGTAAAAAAAGCAAAATCCTCAAATCCAGTTTTTGTTTTAGATGAGATTGATAAAGTCACAAGAGATAATCATGGTGATCCTTCTTCTGCACTTTTAGAGGTTTTAGACCCTGAGCAAAATGAAACTTTTCATGACAATTATTTGGAGTTGGATTATGATTTATCAAAAGTGATGTTTGTGGCTACTGCTAATTCTTTAGCTACAATTCAGCCTGCACTTAGAGATAGAATGGAAATTATTGAGATAAATGGATATACTATTGAGGAAAAAGTACAAATTGCAAAAAAACATTTGTTGCCAAAACAAATAAAGTTACACGGATTAAAAGAGGAACAGTTTACAATTTCTGATGAAATGTTAGAAAAAATTGTTGATCAGTATACTAGAGAATCGGGTGTTAGGACTTTGGATAAAATGATTAGTAAAATGATTAGGAATGTTGCAAAATCTATTGCAATGGATGAGAGTTTTGATTATTCTCCTGATGTTAAGGTTGTAGAAAAAGTTTTAGGAGCACCAAGATTTGATAGAGATAGATTTACTGACAATTCTGTTGCGGGTGTTGTCACTGGTTTAGCTTGGACATCAGTAGGTGGTGATATTTTGTTTATTGAAAGTAGCTTGAGTAAAGGAAAAGGAAAGTTGTCTGTTACAGGAAATCTAGGAAAAGTGATGAAGGAATCGGTTACTATTGCAATGGAATACCTAAAAGCACATGCTGAGATTTATGAGCTTTCTTCAGAAGTTTTTGATAAATGGAATGTTCATGTTCATGTTCCTGAAGGTGCAACACCAAAGGATGGGCCTTCAGCTGGAATTACAATGTTTACTTCTTTAGTTTCTTCATTTACACAAAGAAAAGTTAAAGAGAAAATAGCAATGACTGGAGAGCTTACTTTAAGAGGGAAAGTATTGCCAGTTGGTGGGATTAAAGAGAAAATATTGGCAGCAAAACGATCAGGAATTAATGAAATTTTGCTTTCAAAACAGAATAGAAAAGATATTTTAGAAATCAATGAAAAGTATGTAAAGGGAATGACTTTTCATTATGTAGATACATTAAAAGAAGTAATTGATATCGCATTGTTAAATGAGAAAGTTGAAAATGTAGTTAAGATTCAATAGCAAGTTAAAATAACATTGAAAAAGTATCGTTAATTATATTGTGAGTAAAAGAAATATTTTTCTTCTAGCATTTTTAATTCCATTGAGTATTGTTGCTCAAAGCGGAGGGCAAACAGCTTTTTCTTTTGTAGATATAGAGACTTCTTCAAGAGTTGAGGCATTGGGAGGTAGTGGTATTGCAATTTTTGATAATGATGTTTCATTAGTGCAAACTACACCATCACTGTTAAATCCTGAAATGGATAAAGCTATAGTATTTTCTTTTGGAGATTATTTTTCGGATATTAATTTGCTTTCATTTTCTTTCTCAAAGAATATAGAGGAACTAGGTGTTTTTGCGCTTTCATTAAAAGCAATAAATTACGGAAGTTTTGATAGAAATGATGAGAATGGTTATAATCATGCTGAATTCTCTGCAAATGATCAAGTTCTTACTTTTGGTTTTGCTAAACAGCTGAATAAAAGGTTTACTCTTGGTGTAAATTTAAATTTACTCAATTCTACTTACGATTCTTATAATTCATTTGCAATCAGTTCAAATATCTCTTCAACATATTATAACAAAGAGAAAAGATTTACTTCTACTTTTCTAGTTAAAAACATAGGAAGGCAAGTTAATTCATATACATCAATTAATGAGAGTTTGCCATTTGAAATGCAATTTGCAATAAGCAAGGAGTTGGCTCACTTACCTTTCAGATATCATCTAACATATAATTCAATCAATATATTTGATATTAAATCTCATTATAAATTAACTAGTCAAACTAATACAGATTCAGGAGAGTTAGAGGTTAAACAGGAGAGTATTGCTAAAACTGCTTTGCGTCATATTGTTATTGGAGGAGAGTTTAATCCTTTTAGAAAAAGTTTATTTATTAGAGGTGGGTTTAATTTTCAAAGAAGATTTGATTTAACAACTACAACTCGCCCTGCATTAGTTGGTTTTTCTTGGGGTATTGGCTTTAAAGTAATGAAATATCGTTTTGATTATAGTCGATCTTCTTATCATCTGTCAGGAGCGCCAAATAATTTTAGTATTGCTACAAATTTGAGTACTTTTGGCCTCTAGATGAGTTTAACTTTTAATATTGCTATTGACGGACATTCCTCTTGTGGTAAAAGCACAATAGCAAAATCTATTGCTCAGAAATATGGCATGCGCTATATTGATACAGGAGCAATGTACAGAGCGATTACACTTTATTTTATGAGAAACGATATCATTAAAAATAAACAAGTTGATTTTGCTTTACTCTCAGATTCTTTAGATAAAATAACTATTAATTTTCAATTCAATTCTGAGCTAAAAAAGTCAGAAACTTTTCTGAATAATGAGAATGTTGAGTCAATTATTAGAGGGTTTGAGGTTTCCGATAATGTTTCAATTATTGCTCAAATTAAAGAGGTAAGAGAAAAGTTAATTCTTTTGCAAAAAGCAATTGGAAAGTCCAAAAATGTAGTGATGGATGGTAGAGATATTGGAACAAAAGTTTTTCCTGATGCAAGGTTAAAGCTTTTTGTTACTGCAAAGGCTGAAATTCGAGCTCAAAGAAGGTTTGATGAGTTGACTGTAAAAGGTGAAAGAGTTACTTTTGATGAGATTTTACAGAATTTGAATGAAAGAGATGATCATGACACTAATAGAGACATCAATCCGCTTATGCAAGCAGAAGATGCTGTTTTGATTGATAATTCAGCACTTTCTATTCAGGATCAAAATGATTTAATTGATAACTTAATAAATACAAAAAAATAATGAAAGTAATTATTGATAAATATTCAGGATTTTGTTTTGGAGTTGTTTATGCAATTCAAATGGCAGAATCTATTTTAGATGAAGAAGGAGTTTTGTATTGTTTGGGGGATATTGTGCATAATAATAAAGAAGTTGATAGGTTAAATGAAAGAGGTTTGAAAATTATAAATCATGAGGACTTAAAAGAATTGAAGGATTGTAAAGTTTTGATTCGTGCTCATGGAGAGCCGCCTTCTACTTATGAATTAGCTTTAAAAAATAACATTCAACTATTGGATGCATCCTGCCCAGTTGTGCTTAAATTGCAACATCAAATTAAAGAAGGTTATGAGCAGTTAAAAGAAATTGATGGACAAGTAATTATTTTTGGAAAAGAAGGTCATGCGGAGGTGACTGGACTTGTTGGGCAGACAAATAGTGAGGCGATTATTGTTACTACTATTGAGGATTTGGAAAAGGTAGATTTTTCTAAGTCGATTTATATTTATTCTCAAACAACTAAGAGTCCAAAAGCTTACTTTGATATAACAAAAGAGATAGAGAAAAGAGTAAAATTGTCATCAAATCCTGATATTAAATACATAGTTAATGATACTTTGTGTAGGCAAGTTTCTGGTAGAGAGCCTCAGTTAAAGCAATTTTCTAATGATAATGATGTTATTATTTTTGTGAGTGGAAAGAAAAGTTCAAATGGTAAAATGTTGTATAAATCTTGCGAGAAAGAGAACCCTAACTCATACTTTATTTCGGATGTAGATGAGTTGAATAGTGAATGGTTTTTTGATGCTAAATCTGTTGGTATTTGTGGTGCTACTTCTACTCCAAGATGGTTGATGGAAAATGTTCAAAAAGCTATCGAAAAAATAGCTTAATATTCTTTTGTGTTATTTCATATTAAAATTGTATTTTTGCACGCCTTTTCAGAATGTTAGTAAGGTAGTGAAAAGGAAACAATTATAATTAATCGCTCTTAAAGTTTAAAACATCTTAGCCTTACTTACTTTAAGATACAAATGTAAATGACGAAATATGTCAGAAGAAAAGAAAAAAGTAACTGCTAAAAAAGCAGTGAAAAAACCTAGAATTTCTAAGGTTAAAAAAGAAGAAACTCCAAAATCTGTGGAGGTAAAAGCAACTGAAACTCCTGTTGTAGAAGAAATAAAATTAGAAGAAACTCCTGTAGTTAAAAAAGAGAAAACTTTATCTAAAGAAGAATTGCTTGCGAATTTTGATTGGGACAAAGCTGCTCAAAATGACATGTATTCTAATGAAGAAAGAACAGGTCTTGAAAAAGAATATGTTGCTACTCTTCCTGAGATTATGGACAAGCAAGTTCTTGATGGTACTGTTGTTATGATTACTGAGAGAGAAGTAGTTGTTGACATCAACTTTAAATCAGATGGGGTGCTTTCTTTTAATGAGTTTAAATATAATGAAGATTTAAAAGTTGGTGATTCTGTTGAAGTTTTAGTAGAAAAGCAAGAAGACAAAAACGGACAATTAGTTTTATCACATAAAAGAGCTAGAATTTTAAGGGCTTGGGAAAAAGTTAATGTTGCATTAGAGACTGGTGAAGTTGTAAATGGTCAAATTTTGAGTAGAACAAAAGGTGGTATGATTGTTGATGTATTCGGAATTGAATGTTTCTTACCAGGATCTCAAATTGATGTTAAGCCAATCCGTGATTATGATGCGTATGTTGGTAAAAAGATGGAATTCAAAGTTGTGAAAGTAAATGAAGCATTCAGGAATGTTGTTGTATCTCATAAAGCATTAATTGAGGCTGATTTAGCAGTTCAAACTAAAGAGATCATGTCTAAATTAGAAAAAGGACAAGTACTAGAAGGAACTGTTAAAAATATAACTTCTTATGGTGTGTTTGTTGACTTAGGAGGTATTGATGGATTGGTACATATTACTGATTTATCTTGGGGTAGAATTTCTCATCCAGATGAGATTGTATCTTTAGATGAAAATATAAATGTTGTAATTCTTGACTTTGATGAAGGTAAGAGTAGAATTCAATTAGGATTAAAACAATTAGGTGCTCATCCTTGGGATAGTTTAGAGGGTGACTTAAAAGTTGGAGATGAGGTTGATGGAAAAGTTGTAGTTGTTGCTGATTATGGAGTGTTTGTTGAATTACAAGCAGGAATTGAAGCTTTACTACATGTTTCTGAAATGTCATGGTCAACTCACTTAAGATCAGCTAATGATTTCTATAAAAAAGGTGATGCTGTAAAAGCTCAAATTTTAACTTTAGATAAAGAGACAAGAAAAATGTCATTAGGTGTTAAACAAATGACTCCAGATCCTTGGGCTGAAATTGAAGCAAATTTCCCTGTTGGATCTAAGCATAGTGTAAAAGTAAGAAACTTCACAAACTTTGGAATTTTTGTTGAGCTAGTTGAAGGTGTTGATGGTTTAGTTCATATTTCTGATTTATCTTGGAGCAAGAAAATTAAGCATCCAGCTGAGTTTACTCAAGTTGATTCAATGCTTGATGTTATTGTTTTAGATATTGATAAAGCAAATAGAAAAATCAGTTTAGGACATAAGCAGTTAGAAGACAATCCTTGGGATGAATATGCTAAGCAATTTATTGGAGGTAAAGATTATGAAGCAACTGTAACTGAAGTGCTTGACAAGGGAGCTGTTGTTTCTTTATCAGAAGAAGTTGAGGCTTTTGCTCCAAAAAGACATACTGAAAAAGAAGATGGTTCATCAATGGTTGTAGGTGAGACTTTATCTGTAAGAGTTCTTGAGTTCTCGAAAGAGAACAAAAAGATTTTAGTTTCTCATACTGCTATCTTTAAAGAAGAACTTGAGGTTGAAAGAAAGAAATCAGCTGCTTCTGCTAAGAAAGTAATGAAGAAATTGGAAGATGACAAACAACATTCAACTTTAGGTGATTTGGATAGTTTGGCTGCTCTGAAGAAAGACTTAGAGAAATAAAATTTAAAGCCCCATTAATTTGGGGCTTTTTTTTGCTATGTTTGTAAGGAAATGTTAGAAGAAAGAGAACTACTAAATAAACAAGAAATTGAAATTACAATTGAAAGATTGTGCAGGCAGTTAATTGAGAATCATAATGGTTTTGAAAATACTGTTATTATAGGTGTTCAGCCAAGAGGAACTTTTTTAAGTAAACGTATTCTTTCAAAATTACAAACTCTTGTTTCTAAAACAAAAATCAAATCAGGTAATGTTGATATTTCTTTTTATAGAGATGATTTGTTAAGAAGAGATGAGCCTATTGTTCCTCAAGAAATGGATATGGACCTTACTATAGAAGGAAAGAATGTAATCTTAATTGATGATGTGCTTTTTACAGGAAGATCTATTCGTTCAGCAATTGATGCTTTAATGACATTTGGTAGACCAAATTCTGTTGAGCTACTAACTTTAATTGACAGAAGATATAGTCGACATCTTCCAATTCAACCAAATTATGTAGGAAGAACAATTGATGCTTTAGAATCAGAGAAAGTTATTGTTGAGTGGGATGAGGTTAATGGAATTGACAGAATATTAATGAGAAAATCAGAATAATGAGTAATTTATCAGTTGATCATTTGTTAGGAATAAAATATCTTACTACTTCAGATATTGAGTTGATTTTTAAAACTGCAGATAATTTTAAAAAGATTATTAATCAGCCAATTAAAAAGGTTCCTTCCTTAAGAGATATTACAATTGCAAATCTATTTTTTGAAAACTCTACAAGAACCAAATTATCATTTGAACTTGCAGAAAAAAGATTATCTGCAGATGTAATTAATTTTTCATCTGCATTCTCTTCAGTTACAAAAGGAGAAACCTTGCTAGATACTGTAAATAATATCTTGGCAATGAAAGTTGATATTGTTGTGATGAGACATCCGAACCCAGGTGCGTCAGTTTTCTTATCAAGAAATATTGATGCCAAAATTGTTAATGCTGGAGATGGAACTCATGAGCATCCAACTCAGGCATTGTTAGATGCATATTCAATTAGAGAGAAATATGGTGAGGTAAAAGGAAAGAAAATTGTAATTATTGGAGATATCTTGCACTCACGAGTTGCACTATCTAATATTTATTGCCTGCAAAAGCTAGGTGCTGAAGTTAGAGTTTGTGGTCCTTCTTCATTAATGCCGAAACATTTGGATGCTTTAAATGTGTCTCATTTCTCTGAGTTGAAAGAAGCGCTTAATTGGTGTGATGTTGCTAATGTTTTAAGAATTCAATTGGAGCGCCAAGCAGTGAATTATTTTCCATCACTTAGAGAATATGCTATGGTTTATGGAATTAATAAAAATTTGTTAGATAGATTGGGTAAGGAAATAACTATTATGCATCCAGGTCCAATAAATAGAGGGGTAGAATTAAGCTCAGATGTTGCTGATTCTAAACATTCAATCATTTTAGATCAAGTAGAAAATGGTGTTGCAATTAGAATGGCTGTAATTTATTTGCTTGCCGGAAAAATTAAAAACAACTAGAATGAATTTACAAGAAACAACCTTAGTATTTAAGTTAGGAGAAGATAATAATATTTCTGATTTAAAAATTACTTCAGAGATCAAACACTTTATTGCTGATTTAAGAGGTGTTGAAAAGGGTGTAGCAGAAAGTGCTAAAGAAAAATTTATTAACTTTGGCGAAAGTATTTCAAAAACTAATGGCTCATTTGTAATAGTTTGTGAGTTTTCATTTGATGAAAATTTAACAATAGTACCAACTTTACAAGAGGCTTACGATTTTATTGAAATGGAAGAAATTGAAAGACAATTAGAATTATAAATCAAAATTATTAAATATGAAAAAAACACTACTTACTTTAAGTTTTGCAATTGCAACAATTTTTGCCAGTGCACAATGTACACCTGATTCTCAGTTTTCTGCACCAGGAATATATCCTGATAGCGTGACTGGACTTTCTCTTGCTTATGTAGGACAAGCATATAATGAAATTATAACTATTATTACCCCTCTAGACACTACAGTGATGTACAATGGTATTCCTATTGCTGTAACTATTCAAACTATTGAATTGACTAGTGTTACTGGTTTGCCTGCTAGTTTTTCATATGATTGTGAATCTGGTAATTGTACCTTTGCTGGAGGAGCAACCTCTTGTGCTGTTTTGTCATCACCTAGTCCTGATGTTTCAGAACTTGGTTCGCACCAAATTATTATGAATACAACTACTACTGCTGATGCTGGAATTGGAATTCCTATTACTCAAGATGATGTAATTGATTACTATTACATAGAGGTATTAAACGGAACAACCTCTACTTTAAATCAATTTAATGACTTGACATTTGAGCTTAAAGGAGTATTCCCAAATCCTGCAGTAAATAATGCCAAAATTCAATTTATTTCAGGAACACCAGAAGCTGTTACTTTTAAAGTTTATAATCTATTAGGTGAAGAGATTGAATCTCAATTTATCGACTCTCAAAGAGGTGTGAATACGATAATTGTAAATACAACTTCTTATTCTGAGGGAATGTATTTATACTCTATAAATAATGGAAAAGAAGTATTAACTAAAAGAATGATTATTAAAAATTAATGTCATTTAAATTAACAATATTAGGATGTAGCTCAGCTATTCCTACAATTGATAGAAATCCGACCGCTCAGTTACTTAATGTAAATGAGCGGTTTTTCTTAATAGATTGTGGAGAAGGGACTCAAGTACAGCTCAGAAAATTTCAGCTTAGTTTTCAAAGAATAAATCATATCTTCATTAGTCATTTGCATGGTGATCATTATTTTGGTTTGATAGGACTCATAAGTAGTATGCATCTTTTAGGTAGAAAAAAGGATTTACATATTCATGCACATGCTGAGCTAAAGGAAATTATTGATTTACAATTATTAGCTTCCAATACTGAGTTAAATTATCCATTATTTTTCCATCCAATTCCAGATATTAATGAAGGCATATTGTTTGAAGATGATAATATTAAGGTATCAAATATTGTTTTAGATCATAGTATAAAATGCTCTGGGTTTATTTTTACTGAAAAAAGAAGTAAAAGAAAAATAGTAAAATCAGAAGTTGAGAAATTTCATGTTCCTTATGATAAGATGAAAAGTTTGAAAAATGGTGCTGATTGGATAAATGGAAAGGGGGAAGTAATTCCAAATGAAAAGTTAACTATTAAGAATAGTAAACCACATACTTATGCTTTCTGTTCAGACACTAGGTATGATGCAGAACTAGTTTCAAAAATTAAAAAAGTTGACTTATTATATCATGAAACTACTTTTAAAAAGGATCTAGAAGAAAGAGCACATCAAACAGGACATTCAACTACTTTGCAGGCTGCTTCTATTGCAAGAAAAGCTGAGGTGAAGAATCTTTTAATAGGACACTATTCACAGAGGTATAAGGATTTTGAGGAGCTTTCTGAAGAGGCAAAGGAAATCTTTAATAAAGTATTGATATCTTACTCTGGGCTTGAGATTGATTTTAAAAAGTTAAACTAGATTTTATTGGTATATTTGCATCAATTACTATGAAGAAAATACTTTTAATATTCTTTTTATTTTTTGCCTTGGTTTTAAAATCACAAGTTGCAAATGATTCAGTTCGTTCATATAATTGTAACCATTATGGTGCAATATTTTTAGAGATAGTTAATTTACCTCAAACAATAACTTGGTATTTTGAAGATGAGTTATTAGGATGGATTGAAGCTGATACCATGAATGATGTATCTTTTAATGTATCATTGGATACTCTTATTACCCAGAGATGTGGGAGCTTTAAAGTTAATGTTGGAACTTCAACAAAATTTTATTGGATATCTTGTCAATTAGGAATTAGACCATTTCATCAAAATGTTAAATGTTTTGGAGATTCAACAGGAATATTGAAGAGGGTTGCGCATTCAGGTACGCCACCATATAATTATGAATGGTTTAAAGATGGAATAGCATTTTCTTCTGGCTCTCTTGATACTTTGCATGAATCTTTAACAACTGGAGCGTATAAAGTTATTGTAACTGATTCTGATAGTTGTCAGGATTCAATTATAGCTAATATTTTCTCCCCTTTACCGATTCAAATAGATACATCAATTATTAATAATATAAATTGCAGGGGAGTAAACTCAGGAAGTATTACTTATTCAGTTTCTGGTGGGAAGAAATACACGGCTTCAGAGTCTTATAATTATTACTTGATTAGAAATAATGATACGATTGCTTGGAGTAATATTGATAGTATATCTGATAATTTCTCCTCAATACCTAGTCTATATCAAATAACTTTTGATAGTTTGTATTCCGGAGATTATACTCTCTCTATTGTTGATTCATTTGAGTGTGTTTTGAATGATACATTTTCCTTAACTGAGCCAGCTCCTTATCAATCTTATGGTTCCACAACTTACCCTTTAATATGTGAATCTGATAGTGGATTTTTACAAGTTGATAGCGTGTTAGGTGGTGGGAATATTCAATTTGGTTTCTCTTTTGATTCTATCATAGGTGTAAATACTGATTCAATCTATGTTCCTTTTGGTTGGTATCAGATTTATATTGAAGATTTAGATTTTTATTGCATCGATACTGTCCCTATTAGGTGTCATGCTCAATATGAGATTTCTGTGTTTGAAACAATTTCTAGTGTTATTTGCTTTGGTGCAAATTCAGGATCAGTAGTTATTGATTCAATTACTGGAGGAAATGAACCTTATGATATTCAGTGGGGAAGTGTTGATAATACTAATTTAGTTGCTGGAACATATGATGTTAATATTGTAGATTCAATAGGTTGCGTTCATTCGGAACAATTTGTTGTTAATCAGCCTACTCAAATATTATCTAATGAAATATTGTATCCTCCATCATGTTTTGGGGTGTCAGATGGTAGTATTGTTATTTCTCCTTCTGGTGGTGTTACTCCATTGAGTTATTATTGGCTAAATGGTACTGGAACAAGTGATTCTTTATATGGTCTATCATTTGGAGTATATTCATTAGTAGTTAATGATGGAAATTTGTGTTTAGATACTATAAAAATTAATCTGCAAGCTCCACCAAGACTAGAGTTAAATTTCTTTTCTGTTGATTCGATATTATCTTGTTATGGAGAGACTACTCTATTAGATCTAGTAATTTCTGGAGGAATACCTCCTTACTCAATTATTTGGAATGATGGGTCTTCTAATCAACAAAGAGTAGTTGGTGCTGGGAATTATAGTGTTGAAGTAATTGATGATAACGGTTGTTCTGAGATTATTTCTATTGAAGTTACAGAACCTGATCAACTCCAAATTCTATTAGAATATACGAATATGACTTGTGATAGTGGAGGGACTGCAAGCGTTACGTATTCTGGAGGAACAAGCCCTATATCTTTCTTCTGGAGTACTGGAGACACTTTACAGAATATTGATTCTTTATGGGGAACAGTTTATTGGATTATTGCAGTCGATTCTTGTGGGATTTCTGATTCTGTTGGATTTGAATTGACTCCTTATGAACTTGAGACAGAAATTATTTATGATGAAATTACTCATGTGGCTGAGGTAAATATTGTCTCAACAAGTTCAGCTGGTCCTTTTAATTATGTATGGACTAATATCTTTGGAGATACAATAAGTTTTGATGCTATTACTCAAAACTTGTGTGAAGGAGTTTATTTTGCTACTACAACTGATATCATAAATGGATGTTTTTCTTTAGATACCATTGTTGTTGAGTTTTTATTGCCTTTTGGAATTATTAATTTAGAAACAACTACAATTCTTGAAGATATAGAACTTTGGGGTTTTGCTCCTTACTTATATCTTTGGGACAATGGTGATACTACTCAGCATGCCAGCATATGCCCTGGTTCTCATTGGGTAGAAGTTACTGATTCTATTGGATGTATGATTAGAGAAGATTTTACTATTGATAATATAGTAATATCTTTAGATCCTGCTGATGCGATTATTCTCTGTGATTTAGAAAATATTGATATTGATTTAGAAGCTTCTGCAGTAGGAGGTACTATGCCTTTCTCTTATCTGTGGTGGAATGGTTCTTCTGATAATCCTATCAATTTAGGAATGAGTCCAGGAAATTATAGTGTTACTGTTACAGATACTAATGGTTGTTTTGTTGATACTAATTTTCAGATTGCTACAATAACTAGCGATTGTGTTCCAAATGTGTTTTCTCCTAATGGAGATGGTATAAATGATAATTGGAGTTTGGAGGATACCTTTTTATATGCCGAAAGTGAAGTGAGAATTTATGGAAGATTTGGGAAACTAATTTTCCAGTCTGTTGGTTACCATACTCCTTGGGATGGTACAAACGAAAATGGTAAGGATTTACCTGATGGTGTGTATTTTTATCATTTGGAAATAGGAAATGGCTTTGATCCAATTCAGGGTACAGTAACTATAATCCGATAAAGGATTTTAATTTATCATACTCTTGAGGTTCAAACCAGTTTACTTCTTTGTCTTTTTTGAACCAAGTTAATTGTCTTTTAGCAAACCTTCTTGTATTTTGTTTTATTTTTTCTACTGCTTCTTGAAGAGTACATTCATTATTTATGAAAGAAAAAATCTCTTTATACCCAACTGTTTGTAGCGAATTTAAACTTTGGAACTCAATGAGTGATGAAACTTCTTCAAGCAAACCACATTCCATCATAAAATCTACTCTTTTATTTATTCTACTATAAAGTTTTTCTCTATCTATATTTAGACCAATTTTTATGATATCAAAAGGTCTTTTTTTAATGTTTTTTGTTTTAAATGAAGATAACTTTTTTCCTGTTTCTGTGAAAATCTCTAAGCACCTTAATAATCTTTGGGGATTCTTAATGTCACATGAGTTGTAAAATTCTGGATCAATATTTTTCACTTTATCTTGCAGCCATTCTAATCCCCTTTCTTTTAAATCTGAATTCAGCTTCTTCCTAGTTTTTTCTGAAATTTCCGGCATCTTATCTAACCCTTTGCTAATTGCATCTGCATAAAGTCCAGAGCCTCCAACTACAATAACACAATCATTGGTTTTATGAATTTCAGTTATTTTATTTATTGCATCAATTTCATATTTACCAGCATTGTATGATTGAGAAATACTTAAATTATGAATAAAATGATGCTGTACCTCTTTTAATTCTTTAGGTGATGGAGGGGCTGAACCAATTAATAATTCTTTATAAAACTGTCTGGAATCACAAGAAATTATCTCAGCATTAAAATGTTGTGCAAGTTTTATGCTTAATGCAGTTTTTCCAATTGCAGTAGGTCCAACTATAAAAACAACTTTTTTAGTATTCATATTCATTAAACTCATCAAAATCTTCAAAAGCAGTATCAAATGGATCAAATTCTTTTTTAGCTTCAAACTGAATTTCTGGTGCCTCTTTTGGCATTTCTCCTATACTTTTTATACAGCTATTTTCTGTTGTTTCATTATCTGATTCTTCTATAAAAGTGATAGAAAAACGCCACATTTTTAAGAAATCATAAACATATAAAAGTTGACTATTAACTTCTGGGAAAACAGCTCCAACAGTAATTTCATTCATTCCAAGCATTGAATTCTCTTTATCATCAATTTTAAATAAAGGGATTTCTTGTAAAAGCTCGAATTCATCATTAGTCATATAGAATGAGGCCATTTCATTTTTATCTAACTTTAAAGCGTCAATAATTTCAAAGTGTAAATCTTCAATAGTTTTTTCTGAGGAAATCGCAATATCTCTGATAACATCATCTTTATGTTCTAAATGAATTCTAATTATTTTTGTCATTTTATTGGAGTCAGGTTTATTTCTTTACCTTTTTTTATAATAAATTTGAGAGCTTCTTCTCTATTGTTTTTAACTTCCCCATCAAGTATAGCATCTTTAATAGCATTTTTTAAAACACCAATTTCTCTACCTGCCTGTATATTAAAAAGTTGCATAATTTCTAATCCATCAATAGGAGGTTGAAAATTTCGAATACTATCTTTCTCTTCTACTTCTTGGAGCTTTTTCCTTACTAACTGAAAATTATTTAAGTATTTCTTAACTTTAGTAGGGTTTTTTGATGTGATATCAGCATCACAAAGCATCATTAAATCATCAATATCATCTCCAGCATCAAAAAGCAACCTTCTTATAGCAGAATCAGTAACAATATCTTTTGCAAGAATAATTGGACGTAAATGAAGTGTTACTAGTTTTTGAACATACTTCATTTTTTCATTAAGAGGAAGCTTTAAATTTCTGAATATTTTTGGCACCATTTTTCCTCCAATAAATTCATGTGCATGAAAAGTCCATCCATGTCCTTTTTCATATTTTTTTGTTTTTGGTTTTGCAATGTCGTGTAATATTGCAGCCCATCTTAACCATAAATTAGTTGTATTTTTACTAATATTATCAAGCACTTCAATTGTATGGTAGAAGTTGTCTTTATGGCCATGCTTTCCTATGAATTCTACTCCATGTAGTTTTGTCATAAGTGGAAAAAACTGATGTAATAACTCTGTATTAAACAATAATATAAATCCATTAGAAGGCGTTTTAGAAAGTATAATTTTATTTAGTTCTTCAGTAATTCTTTCTTGTGAAATTATTCCAAGTCGCTCTGAATTTTTCTTAATAGAATTGTAAGATTTTTCTTCAATAGTAAAGTTAAGTTGTGTTGCAAATCTTACTGCTCGCATCATTCTTAATGGATCATCAGAGTATGTTATGTCAGGAGAAAGAGGCGTTCTGATAATGCCGTTTGCTAGGTCTTTTTGTCCATTAAAAGGGTCAATTAGCAAGCCAAAATTATCTTTGTTTAATTGAATAGACATTGCATTAATCGTAAAATCTCTTCTATTCTGATCATCCTCCAGGGTACCATTTTCTACAATTGGTTTTCGGCTAACATTCCTGTAAGATTCTTTTCGAGCTCCTACAAATTCATAATCCTCTCCATTATAATGAATCATTGCAGTACCAAAGTTTTTGAATACTTTAAAGGATGCAGCATCCCCAAGTTTCTTTGCAACTTTTTCTGCTAGTTTAATCCCACTTCCAATACAAACAAAGTCAATGTCAGTTTTTTCTTGTTTACGATCTAAAAGTAAATCACGCACCCATCCCCCAACAACATATGTAGGGTATTCAAGTTCATCAGCAACAATTTGTATTGTCCTGAAAATTGGATTTTTTAATTCAGAAGTAAAATTCACTATCTTATTTTTTTGATACTTCCATCAGAATTTACATGTAATATTGCTGATGGCGTTTGCATGTCTTCATTTTGGCGCAAATTTACTATATAATCAACATTGTTTTTTATTTCTTCTGAGATTTCTGAAAAATTAATAGGACTATGCTCTCCACTGATATTTGCAGAAGTAGAAACAATTGGTTTTCCAAAAACCTTAATGAGTTCTTTGCAAAATTCATCTTGAGCTATTCTTATTCCTGCTGAACCATTTGGAGCTAAAAGATTATTAGCTAATCCAGTTACTTGATTGTAAATAATTGTTGTAGGATTTTCATTCAAACCTTCTTTAGGGATTTTACTACATAACTGTTTTAGTTGAGTGGCATTTGCTACTAATGAAATGAGTGCTTTGCTTTCCATTCTTTTTTTGATTGTGTAAATTTTTTCTACTGAATCAGTGTTTGTAGCATCACAACCAATACCCCAAATAGTATCAGTAGGATAGAGTATGAGTCCTCCATTTTTTAATACTGCTATTGTTTTTTCTATTTCAGTTTGCACACTATAGATTTCGGTAAACTTCCATTAAGTTATTTGCAATTTTATCATCTGTAAATTTTTGAGCAAATTCAAAGCCATTTTCAGACATTGAATTTTGAAGTTCAGTAGAATTCTGAATTTCTAAAATTGCTTCCTTCATTTCCTCAACTGATAAAGGGTTGATGTATTTACTGTGCTTTCCTCCTGCCTCCGAAAAACAACCACCTTTTGATGTGATAACAGGTGTTTTGCTAAATAAACTTTCTAATATTGGTATTCCAAAACCTTCAAATATTGAGGGGTAAATCATAATCTCAGCTGATTGGTAAATTGCAGACATTTCTTCAAGGGAAAGTCCACTAAGAAATATAACCCTATCTGATAAATTGTACTCAGAAATAAACCTTAAACATTTGATTTTATATGATTTTCCATTCCCTATTACCACTAACTTTTGATTTGGTAAGTCAGTTAAAGTTTTAAGTAAAGTAAGAAGATTTTTTCTTTCTTCAATTGTTCCTACATAAAGTAAATAATTCGCAGGTAATTTATATTTTGAAAGAGTATTTTTTATTTTTTCATCAGAAATAGTGCTTTGGAATACTTTATTACACCCTTGATAAATTACAGTAATTCTTTCTTCTGGGATATTGAAAAAGTCAATAATATCTTTCTTTGTTTGCTCACTTACTGCAATAATTTTATCCGCTCTTTCACAAGCAGATTTAAATTTCTTATAATAAATTCTCCTATCAATTGCTTTAAACAAATGAGGGTATCTAATGAAAATTAAATCATGAATAGTTACAACAGTTTTGATATTTGTTTTTTCAATTCCGATTGGTAACTCATGACTTAATCCGTGATAAATATCTATCTTATTTGTAAATAAATCTTTTACAATACTTTTGCTTCTCCAATATGATTTTAATGCTCGATTTAATAATGATTTAGGAGTGCGAACAAAGGTATTTGAGTTGCTGTTTAAAAAAGATAAACGACTGTTTTCTTTTGCTTTAGGCGTATATAAAAAGTATTTATTATCAGGAAAATAATTTGAAAGCACACGAATAGTGTCACGGGAATAATTACCTAAACCTGTGTTATTTAAAAAAGCTCTTTTTGCATCAAATCCTATCCTCATTATACTGCTACATTATATTCTCTAAGTGCATCATTTAATGATGTTTTCTTATTTGTACTTTCCTTCCTTTTGCCAATTATTAGCGCGCATGGAACTCCATAGTCTCCTGCTGGGAATTCTTTATTATATGTTCCTGGAATTACAACTGAACGAGCTGGAACAATTCCTTTATACTCTTTGGGTTTGTTACCACTTACATCAATTATTTTTGTTGAAGCTGTGAGTACAACATTAGCTCCAAGTACAGCTTCTTTTTCTATTTTAACTCCTTCAACTACTATTGATCTTGATCCAATAAAAGCATCATCTTCAATAATTACTGGAGATGCTTGTACAGGTTCTAATACACCTCCAATTCCTACTCCACCAGATAAATGTACATTCTTACCTATTTGAGCGCATGAGCCAACTGTTGCCCAAGTGTCAACCATAGTTCCACTATCAACAAAAGCACCAATATTTACATAGGATGGCATCATAATAACTCCTGGAGCTAAATATGCGCCATATCGGGCAACAGCATGAGGTACAACTCTCACTCCAAGTTCTTTATAGCCACTTTTAAGTTTCATTTTGTCATGAAATTCTAATGGTCCTATTTCAATAGTTTCCATTTTTCTGATAGGAAAATATAGAATAACAGCTTTTTTCACCCAATCATTAACTCTCCATCCATTTTCAGAAGGTTCAGCTGTACGCAATCTTCCTTTGTCAATTTCTTCAATAATAGAATTGATGCAGGTTACTGTATTACTATCTTTTAAGAGATCTCGATTTTCCCAAGC
>ERZ1049444.1036-NODE-1036-length-22388-cov-7.297945_pt1 | contig 22388 bp, 14 predicted proteins | sample MGYA00383101_ERZ1049444 | MGnify/ENA primary metagenome ERZ1049444 (study PRJEB29581, sample SAMEA5548371) | metagenome | biome: marine; feature: coastal; material: water | depth 50 m | study: Short-term variability in the microbial, nano- and picoplankton...
GGTCGAGGTATCATCATCATAAACCGTTTATTGGGAAAAAGCCGACTTGCTTCACCTAGGTCTTTGACCCGATGATGACGCTCAATCACTCTTAATTTTCTCGAAATCGCGCTCGTATCGATTCGCTCACAGACCTCTGCCAACCATTCCCGAACAGAGGCACACAGAAACCCAAGCCAGCTATCGTCCAGTGGCGTCACTGCTGATTGAACTGTGAACTCGAGGACTCTGCTCTTGTGCCTTTCTCGGCTAAAAGAGGCAATGTTTCGAACGGTGTCCGGGATGACTACCTGGACTCTGCTTTTACCCGGCCAATTTTGCCCGAACAGCTATTTCACAAGCCGCCCGTCTCGCTTATCATAGGACGCCTTGGGAGGGGGATTTAAGTCCCCCCGGCAGGCTCTGTAACACACTCAGAGCCGTTGCCCTTATCGTTCTCTTGGAAAAAAAGTAGATGCCCAACCGTTTTCTAATGCCTGTCATTCTGTTATTCGCAGCAGTCGTCACGCTAGTTTCGATACGACTGGCCTCCGCTGGGGAGGCCGCGTGCGCATCACCGGCGGTGCTTATTGAGGCTGAAGAATATACACCACTGACATCGGACAATTACGCGAGGACGGAGACCCAGCAGATGTTTGCGGGAGCCTATATCCAGAAGATTGCGCAGCCGACCGGCTCTAGCGTTATGGGGGTGCTGATGCACGAACGGGTTCCCTCTGACCCCAATCACAAAGCCTTCGCCCGGGCAAACTTCGGATCCTTTTGCGATGGTTGATAATCGTCAGACCGTATTACTGAACGATGGGCTTCCCATCGCCTCCATCTCGGAGCAGCAGCGCCTGGTGTTTCCTACCGCGGAGGACCTCGATCGCGCGTGGGCTCTCGGTGTCTTTTACCTGGAGATTCCCGACGCTCTGCACCTCGACGGCGCCCGTCAATTCGGGCGCGAGCTACTCGACGAGGATAGTGCTTATCGCAGGATTCCTAAGTATGGCGAACTGGAGGGCTTCATCGCTCTTGATAACAACCAACAAACTAAGTTGGCCCTATGCCGCCATCATTGGGATCAACACTATCCCGCAGAGGTTGCCCAGTTTGGCCGCCAACTCGATGACATTGGCGTCGCCATTATTCGTGAGGTGTTTCACCAGTCGGGCATTCCCGAGCCCTTCTGGAGTCGTGCTTCAGGGGGCTACGCCTCGGGTGAGGGCACTGCGTTTCTGAACTTCGTCCACTACGACACCCGCCATACCGATCTGGGACTGCGCCCCCATACAGACTACGGTTTCGTCACGATCCTTGATGCCACCGCTCCGGGCTTGCAGATTGAAGTGGCCGGCACGTTTGAGGATGTGCCGGTACTACCCGGCCACTTAGTCATCAACTTTGGTGAAGCGCTGCATTTCATCACGGCACACTCTGAGCGCAGTGTGGGTGCCGCAGTCCATCGGGTACTGAGCCAGCAAGCGAACCATCCTATTCGCCACGGCATTGTTTATTTCGCCAATCCGGACCTCGATGGCATGTTGTGGCAGTTCGATGCTGAGGGTGCGGTCAAGGGGAGTTCCTCGGTGCAAGACCTGTTCGCACGCCTGGAAAAAAACCTCACCGAGTAACCTCAGTCTTCATGAAGTTGTTTGTTGCTCGCTAAAAACATGCGTGCACCTCAATTTTTGACTGTCACCAACGCCGGGCTGTTAACCGATGCCGGCCATCATTTTCTCCCAAGCCTTGTCAGCAATATCCTGGAACGCCCGGAAAACAGATCCTCTCGACTTGTAAAGCAGCACTACAGCGTGGCCATTCGAATGCCAGCGGCCTCGCAAGTGCTACCCATGTGTCAGGGCTTAACGCCAGTACCCAGCGATAGGTAAAAAGGGTGTAGACTGCTCCTTCATTTTTATAACAGAGTAGAAAGTGGACAATAACGTGAAAATTTCTACGCCTTCGAGTGCCTCAGACATCCTGCTGAAGGATGAACAAGAAGTTATCGAGCGCATTTTTAATCATATTGATAATGGCACCACGGATCTCGGTGATACTGTCTGGCAGGTGCCAGTGGAGCATTATCGTTCCCAGCAGAGATTTGCTGACGAAATCGCTTTACTGCGGCGCCTTCCAGTGCCTTTCTGTCCGTCTGCCGCCTTGCCGAAGAGCGGCAGTTACTTGGCAAGAAAAGCGGCCGGAACACCGCTGTTGATCGTCAGGGACGCAGCGGGTGTGGTGCATGCTTTCATCAACGCCTGTCGGCACCGTGGCATGCAGGTTGCTACTGGCAGTGGCTGTGAAAGTGCTTTCAGTTGCCCTTATCATGGATGGACTTATAACCTTGATGGCAAGATTAAAGGAATTCCGGGGAGGGCGGGCTTTCCTGATCTGGATCCCGAAGAACATGGCCTGGTCGAGGTGAGTGCTTTTGAGAAAGGAGGCATTGTTTATGTGGCACAGGTAGGGTCCATAAGCCCAGAGTTCAAGAATAGCTGTCTTGACTACTTTGCGCCAGAACAGGAGATGTTTGAAGAAGACGGTTTTACCGATCAAGCAAATTGGAAGTTACTCAATGAAACGGCCCAAGAGGGCTATCACATCAAGTCTCTGCACCGGAACTCGTTTTATCCTTATGGCTTGGACAATACTAATCTGGTCGATACGTACGGGGCAAACTCGCGCATTATTTTTCCCTTCCGGCGCATCGAAAAGCTCAGAGATATTGAGCCGCATGAGCGCCGTATTGATGGTGCTGTGACTACCGTCTACCACCTTTTCCCTAATGTCAGCGTGTCTGTGCTGTCCAAACATACAAACCTGGTTATTCTTGAACCACTCGCCCCGGGGCTTACACAATGGGTGATCTACCGCATGATTAATCGACAAACTGATGAACATCCGATTACATTGGAAGAAGCTGTGCGAGACGCCCGATTTGTGAATGACTCAGGGCAAGACGAGGACCGGGAAGCGGCATGTGCGATACAGGAGACAGTGACTACCAGCGCCAATACGCATCTGACATTTGGGCACTATGAAAAGGCGATCGTCAATTTTCATCAGCACCTGGCGAAAAATCTGGATAAGTAGGCACCTGCCCCGGGTAACTCACTACCGGCTAGTCTAAAACTGTCAGCGCAGGCTTCGCTCACTTGATGAATGGCACGCCCAATACAGTGAACAAACTGGGTGGATCAACAAGTGCGAACTTCTCCAGCTTAATAAGCCCAGTCGACAAAATCAGTGAGCGTGCACACCGTTTACAGGACCTTTATGTTTCCGATACGATGTTCACTCTGACCAGGGCGGCGGCGATGTTCCACTCTTTTATATGGCCGTTGCGGTCATTAACAGGCCTCACTTTTTCGGTAGTCTCGGCGCTACTTAACCTCTGGATCTGGAGATTTTTTATGCGCAATAGCCCCATGTGGAAACTGGCAGCGTTAGTGCTGCTGCAACTTTGGGCCGGGCTGGCGTTTGCCGCTGGCCATAAACCCAATATTCTGGTGATCTGGGGCGACGATGTAGGCTGGTCCAACCTCAGCGCCTATCACCGAGGCATGCTGGGCGGCAGTACCCCGAACATCGACCGCATCGCCAATGAGGGCGCAATGTTCACCGACTATTACGGCGAACAGAGCTGCACTGCTGGTCGGTCCGCGTTTATTACGGGACAGCACCCGTTGCGTACCGGACTGCTGAAGGTAGGTTTACCGGGAGCTGATATCGGCTTGCAGGCAGAAGATCCTACGATTGCCGAGTTGCTCAAGCCGCACGGCTATGCCACCGGCCAGTTCGGTAAAAACCATTTGGGCGATAAGGACAAGTTCCTGCCCAGTAATCATGGCTTCGACGAATTCTTCGGCAACCTCTATCACCTGAACGCGGAGGAAGAGCCCGAAACCTATTACTACCCCAAGGATCCTGAGTTTCACAAGCGCTTTGCACCCAGAGGCGTTATCCATTCCTATGCCGATGGCAAGATTGAAGATACCGGGCCGCTGACCCGCAAGCGTATGGAAACGGCCGACCAGGAGTTCACTGACGCGGCCCTCAAGTTTATCGACACCGCGCACGAAGATGACAAACCGTTCTTTGTCTGGTTTAACTCGACTCGCATGCACGTATGGACCCGCCTTGCGCCCAAATGGCAGGGCGCGTCAGGGCATGGCTTGTATGCAGATGGTTTGATGGAGCATGACCATCATGTCGGACAATTGCTGGATAAGTTGGATGATCTGGGCATCGCTGACAATACGATTGTTGTTTACAGCACTGACAATGGCTCGCAGACCAATACCTACCCGGATGGGGGTGCTGAACCCTTTCGCGGTGAGAAAGGCTCCACTTGGGAAGGCGGCTTTCGCGTTCCAGCAATGATCCGATGGCCGGGCACCGTTAAGCCGGGCATTGTGATCAACGATATTTTCTCTCACCAGGATTGGTTTCCCACGTTGCTTGCAGCCGCCGGCGAGCCAGACATCGCGGCCAAGCTCAAGAAGGGCCACCGTGCGGGCGACAAAACATTCAAGGTGCATCTCGACGGCTACGACCAGACCATGCTCTTGGCGGGTGAGGGTCCGGGCAAGCGCGCCAATATTTTCTACTTTGATGACAATGCTAACTTCAACGCGATTCGTTGGAATGACTGGAAGATACACTTTGGTATCTCCTGGGAAGGCTGGAATGGTACACGCGAGGCGTTAAATTTTCCCCGCGTGATCAACCTGCGCAGTGACCCCTACGAGGAGTCGCTGGAGTCTGGTCTGTATTCACGCTTCTTCGCCGATCAGATTTGGTTGTTTGTGCCCACCCAGCAAGAGGTTGGGAAATGGCTGATGACTTTCCGTGAATTTCCGCCGCGCCAGGCGACCGCTAGCTTCACCATCGACAAGATGATGTTGCAGATGCAGCAAATGTTGCAGATGCGCTCGCGTGCCGCTGCTGGCGCTATGCCAGCGGGGGGTCAGGGTCAGCGACCCAAGCAGTGAATTGCGCTGCCTGGGGGCAGCCCGCGTTCACCAGCACTTCCTGCTTGGAAAACTCAATGGCAGGTGATTTGGTAACCATCGATACACCGGCTGCGCTGGTGCAGTAGACCGAGTTGTAGACCTGACCTTCCAGGCCAGCTACTTCTCAACCGTTTTTGGCCGCAACGCCGCCTGCTGGGCCAGAGCAATGGTGCCCGCTATCGTGCCAGTTGGGGCAGGCAAGGCTAATGCGATACGTTTTTGTGTTTCATAGGCATCCCTCAAGGTGCACTCCGGCTAAAAACCCAGCAACCGCGCATAGCGGTCGCGGTGGTAGGACCGGTTACCGTAACTGGCTTCCAGCGCACGGGCGCGCTTCAGGTAGAGGCCCGCGTCAAACTCATCGGTCATACCGATGCCGCCGTGCATCTGAATCAGTTCATTAGTCATATCGTAAAGAAACTGTCCTGCCCTGCACTTTGCCAGCGATGCAAGTTCAGCGCTGTTGTCTGCGTCGGTATCAATCGCCTGCAGAGCTGCCTCTACACACGAGCGTGTCTGCTCCATGGCGGAAAACAGTCCGGCCGCGCGGTGACCCAGTCCCTGGAATGAACCAATAACCGAGCCAAACTGCTCTCGTGTTTTCAGATAATCCAGCGTCATATCAAAAGCCTGTGAGGCTGTACCCAGCATCTCGGCCGCAATACCAGCCCGGGCTCTATCGAGAACCTGCTGCAACAAGGGCAAACCCCCATCCAGGCGCCCCAGTAACGCATCGGCGTCGACATGGACGTCGTCAAGCCGGATGTTGGCATAATCGCGACTGTCCAATACGTTGAGCGGCGTGCGCGATACACCGTCGCTGTCAGCGGGCAGGAGGAACAAGCTGATCCCATCGTTTTCACCGGGAGTGCCCGCTGTGCGCGCCGCAACGACAAAGTGCGTGGCAGCGCTTCCTTCCGCGACACTGGCCTTGGAGCCCGCCAGAGTAAACCCTCCTTTACTCGCGCGCGCTTCAAGTGCGGTGTTTTCTGGCCGGTGATGCGTGCCCTCGTCAACCGCCAAAGTCAGTATAGCGGTCCCATCGATAATCTTTGGCAACATTGCGCCTTGCTGCTCAGCGCTGCCGCCCAACAGCATTGCGCTGGCGCCGGCCAGTGCGGAGGGCAGCAATGGTGAGGCCGTCAGTTGGCGACCCAACTGCTCCAGCACCAGGCCAAAGGTAAGCATACCGAGATCTGAGCCTCCATATTCTTCCGGCACCAGGATCCCCGTCCAGCCCATCTCGATCATTGCGCCCCAGGTCGCCTGCTCAAAGCCGGCGTTATCACCGGCATCACGCAATGCACGGAATTGACTTACTGGAGATTCTTTCAGCGCCCAGGCACTAGCCTGTTCGCGAATGAGTGCTTGTTCTTCTGTAAATGCAGCCATGATTAACCCTTCTGTGTAGTTTCTGGCAGGCCGAGAATATTCTTGGCGATGATGTTTTTCTGCACTTCATAGGAGCCACCGTAAATCGACATGGCCTTGGTACCCAGCCACTCCCGCACGGAGTGCAACTCCCCGCCGGAAAATTCGGCGCCCTCCCAGCCCAGCCCCTGGTTACCCATAATCTCCAGCAGTAGCTCGGAGCGATCCTGGGCAACGTCGGTGGCTGAATTCTTCAGAATGGACGCAGTCGCTGACACCTCGACGTTTCCGCCCTTGGCTTCGGCCATAATACGGCCGATAGTTAACGTATGAGCGGCCGCATCCATCAGGTGATCGGCCAATCGAGAGCGTAAGTCACTGTCGGCCAGGGTACCGTCAGGCCCCAATCCAATATAGTCGCGCGCCAGCTCCTGCAGCGGCTCGACCTTATTGCTAGTGGGCGGCGCGGACGTCTGGCTAGCCCGCTCATGCTGCAAGAGGCGCTTGATCACGCTCCAGCCATCGTTGAGCTCACCTAACATGTCGTCAGCACCGGCTTGCGCGCCGTTGAAAAACGTTTCGCAAAATGGTGACTCACCCGCGATCAAACGGATGGGCCGAGTCTCAATCGACGTCTGATCCATCGGTAACATCAGGAAGCTAATACCGTTACGCTTGGCCGCGTCGGGGTCGGTCCGCACCAGGGCGCCGCACCACTGGCTTTTGTCGGCTCCTGATGTCCAGGTTTTCTGACCATTGAGAATCCAGTGATCGCCCTCCTGCACGGCGCGGGTCGCCAGCGAGGCGAGATCGGACCCTGCGTTCGGCTCGGAAAGCCCGAGGCACCAGCGCACTGCCCCGCTGGCCATGCCGGGAAGATGGCGCGTTTTTTGTTCCTCCGTTCCATATTCCATAAGCGTGGGGCCAACCATTGTTACCCCCATTCCAGCGAGAAAAGGTATAGGGTTCATACTGCCTGCGGCATGAATTTCCCTAGCTATAATTTTCGCCTCAGCGCCAGCAAGACCGGCGCCACCGTACTCTTCAGGCCAGGTCGGAGCACCCCAACCTTGCTCTGCCAGCCGCCGGCGCCAGAGCTCAAACGCCTCCAGAATTTCCGGCTCTAGTGAGCTGGGACCATACATACCAATGTCTACGCCCTTTAAAGCCTCTGGCAGGTTATCTGCCACCCAGGCCTTCACGCTTGTCGCGAAACCATCACTCATTCGCTTTCTCCTAATAATCTGAGGTTAGTCTTTTCTATCATTCTATACGAGGTGTGCCATGTGTCCTGATGTGTATATACGCGCCGCGTGCCACCTCCGTTCAGTCGTTTCGACGATATTCATAACGTTTGAACAGCGGGCGGTCATCCGCCACGCCGTCTCTTTGCGCAGGAAGCGAATCAACAACCCCAATACAGTGAACAAACTTGGTGGATTAACAAGCGCGAACTTGTCCAGATCAGCAGCTAGTCGAAAAAAACTGCGAGAGTGCCCCCCCCCTCAACAGGGCTTTTATGGTGGTTATACTTTACTTGATGAGTACTTGTTGTAGATCATCAATTGTCGCTCCAGTGCTGGTGCGCGCTGGGTATCTTTATTACATGGCCTCAATGTGAGGCAAAATGAGAGATTGGTCACAGAACAATGCTGTTTTCACTCCCCCAGCTCAGAGAATTACGATAAAATTTTAAGCAATAAAAAAATTGTCAGAGAAGGCGTAGTAGTGATCAGAACCAGAATAGCAGTACTTTGTGCAGTGGCAGTGGCGTTCCTACTGGTTTCTTTATCGGCGCTCGGCAAAGGACAGTTGACCCGAGTCGGAGAAATAAACGTTACTTATAACCCGACCAGCCCTCCGGCGGCGCAGAGCCCGTTTCAGGTCCTCGCTACCTTCAAGGGAGACGCACACGGGCAACCTTGCACGATAAAAAATCTCACAGCTAGCATAGGAACAGAGACGCGCTCGGCGTCGCCGGCGAGCGCTACTGTGCACGTACCGAATTCAAGCCCCAGGTTTCGCTTTGATTTCCCCGGATTTCCTGCTGGGACCGATGTCACCCCGACATTCTCGTATACAGCTACATCTAGCAATAAGAGCGATTGCTCGTGCGTAAAAAGCAATAGTTGTATTGTAGTTCCGGGGGGGCCACCGATAATTCCTGATACGGCTAAACCTAACCTCACGATCACGAAAGAAGTAGTAAGCCCATTGGCAGGAGAGGTTGTACCGGGCCAGACTGTGCAGTATCGGTTGCAGATCGAAAATATTGGTAATGCTACCGCCTCTAACGTCACGGTGAGCGATAATCTTGACTCGCGGTTGCTGTTTGAGGGGTCCGATAAACAAACATCAACTGCTCCCGCGGTGGGAAGCTCTGGCGCTGTTGAATGGTCGATCAACTCCCTGGCGGCAAATGCCGACTACTCAATTACGGTGACCGTTTCGGTTGACACCGGCGCCGTTGCCGGACAGGTTGATAACATCGCGACTACTTCCGTTAACATTGGAGGCTCCAGCGTCGTCACACAGAGCAATGTGGTGTCCGTCAACGTTAATCGAGAGCCAAAGGTCATTCTATTCAAAACGATTAACGATAAGGTTAACACGCGGCAAACTGTGCTCACCGGAAGCGCCGTTACTTACAATATAAGGTACGACAATGTTGGATTCGCCAGCGCTGGCAGCGTTGTTATTACCGATCGACTGCCCGATGAACTCATTGGAACTCCTTCTTTCAGCCCCGCTGCGTCCTACGACCCCTTGCAAAGGCTGGTCACGTGGACACTGGTTGATTTTGCTCCGGACGATCCGCCGGGGTATGTGGCTGTGTCCGCGCAAATTGATCCTGGTACCACATCGCTGGGTTTTGGGAATACGGCCAACACATCGTGGTCTGCAGCGTCAGGTAGTGGTTCGAACTCGAGTAACGATACCTACGTAGACCTGCAAAAAGAGCCGTTCTTTAAGTTTTCGAAACGTATTCTGGGGCAAACGACGGTGGCGCCGGGTGGCGTGGTCCAATATCAGGTAGACTTTGAAAATATCGGTGCGACAGCTGCTATCGGGGCAAAGATCGTTGATTCAGTGCCAACTGGTTTAACGCCGGTGCCTAGTAGTTTTACTGGTAGCTTTGATGCATCAAAGAGGACGATAACCTGGATACTGGGCGATTTGAACCCTGGTCAGCCAGGTTCGCTCACATACAACGTCACCGTCGATGCAGGAACGCTGCCCGGCGATCTGACGAATATCGCAGTTATAGACGCAGACAACCTGCCCGCACCCTTTGTCGCTTCTGCACAAGCCAACATCACCGTACTCGGGCTTGTCGACTTGGAAATAAGCAAAACACTCGACAAGAGCAGCCAGAATTATGTCGTCGATGGCGATCGAGTGACTTATCGAATTCAGGTTACAAACCGCGGTAACATTACTGCTAAAAAAGTTAAAGTGCTAGACGATCTACCACCGGGCCTTTCATATGAAAGTTCGTCGCCAAAAGGTGCCGGGGCCGGCAGTAGCTGGGCCGTTGATCTACCAGACATTGATGCCGGAGGCAGTTCAGCTATTGTGTCCGTGACAGCTCTTGTCGATGGGTCACAGCTACAAGATGGAGAGATTATTGCCAACGTAGCTCGCACGCAGGCAACCGACCAGCAAAACAACAATTACAGTGCTACCAGCCCGACCGTCAGGGTCACTTATAATGCGCCGCCTACCATTTCGATAGAAAAATCTGCATTGCCTCCTGAGTCTGTGCCGGTTTTTCAGAATGATGTTATTGACTATACGATAACGGCCACGCTGGAAACGATTGTTGGAGTCAGCGACTTACAAGTCACTGATTTTCTACCCCCAGAACTCGAGTTTGTCAGTAGCTCGATACAACCCGAATCGGTGAATGCTGCACCAAATGGCGGCACACTGATTGTTTGGCCACAAGAAGCGCTTCTTGCGGGTCAGGCGCAATACAGTTTTCAGGCAAAAGTAAAAGCGACAACACCGCCCGGCACATCGGTATTTAATATTGGCGGTGCTTTGTACGATGTTGACAGATTGGATCTAGACTTTACCAACCATTATACGTCGGATGCCGCGGTCGCATTGACGAAGTCACTCCGACCCGACCAGCAACAGATCGTTCCCGGAGAAACACTTGTTTACAATATTATAATAGAGAACACGGGAAAGATTGACCTCACAGATCTGCGGCTTATAGATACACTGCCCGAAGATACCACCTACAACACGGCATCCAAGCCGAATGCTGCGTCGATAAACGGCAAAGTTCTGGAATGGAATTTTCCAGTTCTAAACCCAGGAAAGTCGATAAGCGTGCAACTACTGGTCGACACGAACTCGGTACTTGTCGGCACAACCTTGTTAAACGCCGTGCAAATCTTAACAAATGAAGGGCAACCGAGAACAGCCTCAGCAAGCACTGTGGTGAGAGCTGCACCGGCATTGCGGGTTACGAAGACGGTAGACAACGCCGTGGCGCACCCCGGGGAAGAAGTCAACTATACGATTGAGTACTCGAATATCGGCGATGGCAACGCACTCGATGTCTAACTGAGTGACAACTTCCCCAGCGAGCTTGAATTCGTCAGTGCTAGCGGCAGCGCTATCGGGCCAGATGCCAAAGGGAATATTGTCTGGAAACTCGGAATTCTGAATGCCAAAACAGGGCCCTTTGTTCAGGTCGTTAAGGCACGGGTTCGTCCCGGCAGTTATTTGCCGGCGGTCAAAGTTCCGAACGTAGTCAGCCTTGAGTCTCAAAAGGACTCCACTACGGATTCGGCACAAGTGACGATTGTCGATCTTCCCGATTTTTCGATCAGTAAACAGGTAGCGGGAGGAACGACGAGCGTTTTTGGACATGCGGCACCCGGAGATGTGCTCCACTACACTCTGGATTTGACAAAAACGGGCTCGGCAGCAACAGACGTTTTGGTGGCAGATCTGTTGCCCAATAAAGTCACATATGTCGACGGCAGTAGCACACCACCCATCGATACAACGCTGAGCGATATTTCTGCAGGATTGCTTGTCTGGGATGTTGGATCATTGTCTGAGGGAAACAAGCAGGGTGTCTTTACTTTTAATGCGAAGTTAGACGCCGTCATCGATAACGGGACGAAACTATACAATCGCGCGGGCCTGCAGTCTGCTGAGCGGGGCGCAATCTACTCAGCCCCTGTGCTGACGGTTATTGATAGTGCACCTGTGCTTGATGTGAGAAAGACAGCGAGCACAGCAACGCTATACTCGCCAGCCCCCGGACTGGGTGAGAACGCCGGTAACATTACCTACACTATAGAAATCGAAAACCTCGGTGATTCAGTCGCCTCGAATGTTGTCATAACAGATACGCTTCCGGACGAGCTGGTTATTGATGCTAGCAGCACTTCGGGTTCGGTGACGGGGTCCGGGCAGACGGTAGAATGGTCAGTGGGCAATCTTGATCCTAAAGTTCCGGTTACAGTCATAGTCAGTGCCAAGGTCAAAGAGGGATTGCCCGGTAACACTGTGCTGCGGAACGTGGCACAGGCAACTACGGATACGCCAGGTGTCGGTAATGCCCTTTCAAATGAGGTCGTGGTAACCGTCAGTGGTGAGGCGATATTTGAGCTCAAGAAGACGGCCTCCGATGATATTGTGCTACCCAATCAGCAATTCGTTTATACACTTAGCTACACCAATGTGGGTACGGACAGTAGCGGCCCTATTACTATCGAAGACTCGCTCCCGGGCGGCGTGATATTTGTTGACGCCTCTGATGGAGGCGCTAGTCAGGCTCCAGCGGCACCATTGTCGAAGCCCGGTCTTCTCCAGTGGGTCAATTTGCCGTCGTTGGCTCAAGGCGCGACCAACACGCTTCAGGTTACTGTGCGTGTTAACGATGTTATCCCAGATGGCACCAAGCTACCGAACACAGCGGTACTGTACGAAACATCGACGCCGTCTAAGTCGGTACAATCACAGTTTGATGGGGCGGTGCCAATGGTTTCCAGCGCGCCATTTCTTACAATCAATAAAACGAGTGATACAGGCGCTTATGTAGCGGCTGGCGGTAAGGTGTCATTTGACATAGCGTATGAAAACTCCGGCGGTGATAGTGCCAACAACCCAGTCATTGTGGATGTACTGCCGCCCGGGCTTTCACTGGTAAGCGCCAGCGGCAATCCTAAAATATCTGGCGGTGGCAGCATCATCACCTGGAGTGCAAGCACCCTAGCCGCTAAAGATTCTGGCAACCTGAAGGTTGTTGCACGTGCTGATGTGTCCCTGCAGAACGGAAAGGATCTTACCAACAGTGCAAGCATCAGTTCGACAGAAACTCCGCGACCCGTCATTGATTCCGAAACAGTCAGCATACAGAACGCTGTGTTATCTATTAATAAAACTGTGAATAGCAAAACTGTAAATTCAGGCAATTCTGGTTCTGGGCAGCCCGGTGACCTGTTGGTTTACAGTATTGACTACGAAAATACGGGTGCAATAACTGCCAGTGACGTAGTTGTGGAAGATATCTTGCCGGGGGATGTCATTTTAGAATTTGCCACACCACAGCCTGATAGCGTTAAAGACCAGACGTTGAGTTGGAACATCGGTTCTCTGAAGAGCTCCGAATCGGGGTCTATCTTAATTCAGGCACGCGTCGGGAATGATTTGAGAGATGGAACAGAGCTCGTTAATTACGCCTCTGTCGATAGCAACAATACCGGGAAAATATTTGCCCAGCCTGCTAAAACCATGGTTGTAAGTTCGGCGCTGCTCACGATTGATAAGACAAGCGCAGTGAATCAGGTTTTACCAGGGCAAACGTTTTCCTACGAAATCACAGTGAAAAATGCCGGATCAGATGTCGCCGAAAATGTCGTTATTACTGACGTGCTTCCGCCTGATGTCGTATTCGTGGATGCGAGTGCCAACGGCCAACTGGTCGGCGATGCCGTGATCTGGGATATCGAGAAAGATTTCGGTCCGATGGGGCCCGATACGGACTTGTCTTTGCAGGTGAAAGTGCGTGCAAATGACGTGATCGCCGATGGCACCCCATTGTTGAACAGATCAGTGGTCTCAGGAAAGAAGCCCGATGGTACGATACTGCCAGAGGCAACGGCTACTTTGTTGTTACCGGTGATTAGCAACCCTGACTTGTTACTGATTTACGGCGTTGACAAACAGCTGGCGCAACCGGGCGACGCTCTGCTTTACACGCTGCAGGTCCGAAATGCTGGCAACGATATCGCCCTCAACCCAGCGGTATACGCAACCTTGCCGCCCAACTCGAGCCCTCAATCTATTAGCAACAACGGTAGGTTTGAGCAAGGCCAGGCCGTCTGGAGTGCATCGGCATTGCCTCCGACAGGGTTTATTAACCTGCAGTTCAGCGTGTCGGTTGATGCAACGGTGGCTGACGGGGCGATAGAACCTTCACTTGCGGTGTTTACCGCCGATAATGCAGCTGCTCAAACGGATCAGGTCGAAACGATAATTACTGCTCAGCCTGCCTTGTTGGTGAGCAAGGTCGGGCCAAACAGCGTTGCTGTACCTAATGCGATAACCTACCAAATCGATTACTCAAATCTTGGTAATGGCGCGGCAGTTAATGGTGTGCTGGAGGATTTGATTCCTGTGGGAACTACATTTACAGGCGCCTCAGATGGCGGTACCGAGACATTCGATGGGTCAGGGGTGGTGCGATGGGCTCTCGGTGATGTGGCGGCCGGCTCCGGGGGTAGGGTCAGCGTGAGCATCGATACGCCGACGTCTGCGCTGGACGGTACCAAGCTAACTAATTTGGTGTCGTTTGATAGCGCAAATGGGTCCCGTGTCACAGATACCGCTGTCACGTACGAGCGGAGTCACACCGAACTGGAAGTCACCATAACAGCGGACTTTGATCCGGTGGCTCCCGGGGATAAACAGGTCTTCACCGTAACTTGGGCAAATACGGGAAATCAGAATACAACCGGTGCGCAGGTGACTGCCACAGTGCCTGCCGACACGCTGTTCGACTCTGCAACCGGTAGCTCCACGGCGCAAAACAACACGGTGGTGTGGGCTGTTGGAAGTTTGCCTGCCGGCGCCGCTGGCCAGGAGCAGTTCACGGTCGATGTTAGCGCATCCGGTTCGGGTGTTGCTCGTTCTGGAACACTGCTGAAAAGCGTCGCAGATATCACTGCTGATGAGGGTCTGCCCGACTCCGATGAGGCGCTGTTTGCAGTGACAGGTGATGATAATTGGCCCAATCCTTCGATCCCTGAGAGCATACCAACCTCTCACAGTAAGCTCTGGTTAATAATCCTGAGCTTGCTCATAATCCAACTCGCCTGGTTCCAATGGAGATTCAGGCGACCCTGCTGAGGGCCGACGGTGATACGATAGGTCACAGAACTGCCCAAGATCTGGGGCATGGCATCGGCATCTTCTGCAGGGTCGAGATTCAGCCTGCCTGTTGCACAGGATGTCGATCTGCAAATGCCGCTGTTATGGGCACTAAGAGAAAACCTCTTGCTGAGCGGCACAAAATTTGGCTCATCCGCCACGCCGTCTCTTTGCGCAGGAAGCGAATCAACAACCCCAATACAGTGAACAAACTTGGTGGATTAACAAGCGCGAACTTCTCCAGATCCGCAAGTCCAGTCGATAAAAATAGCGAGAGTGCCTGCACCCATCAGGGCTTTTATGTTTTCTATACTGGAATTAATGACTAGCGACTATTGGTGGGTATCACGCCGCTAAAAAGTAGGCTTAGGCCTGCAATAACGGTAACTATACGCGCACCATTATTTCGCTGCTTCCGAGGCAGCAGACGTTTCCATGGCTACTGTCACTGCCTCTTTAGCCATCGCTATAAATGAATCTAAGGAACCAGAGTTGGTTCTGAATGATTCACCCTGAACCATCACCAGGCCCTCTCCAAGCAACTGATTGGTTTGACTATCGACAATCTTACTTTCCACCAGGAGTGTCGGTGTTTTTTGGGTTACACCACCAACATAAGCCGCTCCATTTATAGCCAGACCAATTGGAGTAAAGCTCCATGGTTTCAGGTTATCGGGTGAACTTTCCGCGCCAGTAATGCCCACAGAAAACCTTGCTACGCCGCGCCCTGGCTCAGTCACAATTTTCACGTTACCTTTGCTGAGCACGGCTTCCTCCATCGAAGCTTGTAAAGCTTCTTTGGTTTGCTGAATTGTTTCTTGACTTACTGCCTTGGTGACGTCTTGATTTAAATAAATAGGATCCAGAATGACGCCGGTATAGACCGCGGGATCAACGCTTGATTTCCGATACCGGTAAATGCGTACGTCGGGCACCGTCGTTGATACTGGGACAAGGATCGAATAGTTCGACAGAAAGCCAGATTCCGGAATCGGCTCACTCGCTAATTTAGAAGTGGTATTGCACGCCGTGAGCAGTGCTGTAAGACAGACTGCTGTTACGAATGCGGCTTTGGTTTTCATTAGCTTGCCCTCTGGGTGGAATAAGTTAAAGCAAGTCGGTTAAGTGTCTATAAACTACACTAAAATAAAATGTCAGGGTACCGGCGAGTTAAGTCGCCGGTATGACTAGCGCGCGTGAATGAATACTTATAAATGATATAGACTTTCTCCCGACATCATTTTCAGTCAAGCTGCGACATTTTCTGCAGATAACGCCGCTTATGGTCGTTGTGCTCGCAGCCGAGAACAGGATAGGACTCATAATTCATGGGCGATTTCTACGTAGAGTACGAGTACTGGGTTGCCGTTTTTCAGCTGATGATGGCGATGTTCGGTATGGGTGCAACATTGACTGCTGGTGATTTTGGCGACGTCATACGCGAGCCAAAACCGGTGACTCTGGGTCTTCTGGTTCAGCTGCTGGCGGTGCCTACGGCAGCGTTTCTTTGTTTGCAGGGCCTTGGGCTTGAGGGCGGCATTGCTATTGGTATTGCGTTGATCGCGGCTATTCCCGGGGGTACTACTTCCAATATATTTACATTCTTTGCGCGAGGTAATAGTGCACTTTCGATTGCTATCACCGCCTTAACCACACTGGCCTGCCTGGTGACCACACCGGCGATTCTCTCCCTCCTTATCAGTGATAGTCTGCCCGCCGGTTTTAGTATGCCTGTTGCCCAGATTGTGACGGAAATCGGCCTGATACTGCTGTTACCTCTGGGTCTCGGCATGCTGTGCCTGCATTTGTATCCCGCCCCAGCCGCTGTGATCTCTAAATGGTGTATTCGTGCATCGTTATTTGGAATTCTTTTGATCGTGGTGGGTTCCCTCAGTGCCGGGCGGCTGGACTTAACTGCATTTGGCACCGAGAACGTATTGCGAGTGATCGTTTTCACGTTGGTGTTGTTTGTTACCGGTTGGTTAACGCCGCGCTTGTTTCGATTGTCCAGAAAAGATGCGGTGGCGATAGAGTTTGAGGTGGTTGTACGCAATACCAATCTGGCTGTAATGCTCAAGGCTTCGATGTTTCCTGCTGCGGCAGGAGCAACGGCTCAGTTGGGGGATACGATTTTGTTTACCGTGCTCCTGTATGGCGGCTTGCAATTACTCATCGCGCCGATACTAATCAGAATCTATAGTCAGGCAGCAATCGCCTCTCAAGAGCGGGACGAGAGCTGATGCGATCGTATCGGCGACTGTTACTTTTTAGGATGCAGTATGACGGGCAAGGAGGAGTAGCCTTTCACAAATGAAGAGGGAACTCGCTCAACATCGCCAACCACTTCTATGCGGTCGAAGCGCTGAAGGATTTCCTCCCAGAGAACACGCAGTTGCATTTCGCCGACAGCATTGCCCATGCAGCGGTGAATTCCAAATCCAAAGGAGAGATGACTGCGCACGTTGGGCCTGTCAATAATGTAGTCATCGGGATTCTCGAAGTGCGATTCGTCGCGGTTGCCAGACACGTACCACATGAGAACCTTGTCACCTTTCTTGATCTGCTTATCGCCAAGAATAGTGTCTTGGTTGGCTGTGCGACGCATGTAGGCCAGTGGTGTCTGCCAACGGATGGTTTCAGAGACCATGCTGGGAATTAATTCAGGCTGTGCTTTGAGTTTGTCGAACTGTTCGGGATACAGGTTCTGGCACAACACGCTGCCACTCATGGAATTACGTGTCGTGTCGTTGCCGCCAATGATGAGCAGCAATATATTGCCCAGGTACTCAAAGGGATCCATTTCCTGCGTTGCAGAACCGTGGGCTAACAACGAGATAAAATCACCCCTGGGCTCCTCGTTTACGCGCTGATTCCATAACTCGGTGAACGCAGCCAGACACTCCAGTAATTCCTCGCGTCGCTGCTCTTCGCTATCGACGACGCCCAGCCCCGGAATGGCGAATGTCACATCTGACCAGCGAGTTAACTTTGCGCGATCTTCAAAAGGGAAATCAAACAAAGTTGCGAGCATGCAGGTTGTTAGTTCAATTGATACCCTTTCAACCCAGTTGAACTCTTCACCGACTGGCAGTGAGTCCAGCACTCGCTGTGTACGTTCTCTAATGAGAGGTTCAAAATCACGCAACTGCTGTCCACGTACTGCAGGGTTGACTACCGCCCGCTGCTCGTCGTGCTTGGGGCGATCCATTGCAATAAAGGTCGCCAAAGGAAAGTCTTCTTGCAGGTCACCCACAGTAATATTGGGCTCGGAAGAAAAAATGTCATGTGAGGTATCGACTTTCATGATGTCGTCGTAACTGGTGACTGACCAATAAGGCCCGAATACGCTATCACGGCAGTAATGCACAGGTTCCTCTTCGCGCAGGCGTTTAAACCATGGCCACAGCGTGTTGCTCGAAAACAGGTGCGGATTGATCATGTTGAAGTCCGCGATATCGACATCATAAGGATCTTTATCAACGACGGTCGCGTCGTAATTTTCAATCCGGTCTTGCTGAAGTTTGTCTTGGCTATTGTCTAGTGCGACTTCGGGCATGGTTCTCTGCTTTGCTTATTTTTAAGTAGGCGTAGTCTAGGAGATCGCTTGCGCTGCCCCAAGGGTTAAATGTGGCCAAGAATGGGTCCGACATGCCATCGAGTGCCGTGAGTGCAACAGGGTCAAAGCTCCGATTTGAAATATTTAAGTCGCTGATTGCATCAGATGATTAAATACTCCGTAATCGGATCCAGCACCGGCTCCGGGGCGTAGGGTTTATTAACGGGCATCCTGCACAACCATGAAAAGTATTTTTTCGCCGCTTTAAGAGAGGAATGGATTGATGATAGAGGTATGGCAACGAGAGCACATCGCGCTTCTGCAAAAAACGCGCATTCTGGATCTCTGCGAGGCTACCGATGTATCGCCTTACACGGGCAAAGCGCACCACTTTGTTGCCATAGACTGCGCAGCGTGGGTCAATATGGTACCTATCACTGAAGAGAATGAAGTCGTCATGATTCGTCAGTACCGTCATGGCAGCCAGGATGTCACGCTGGAGATACCCGGGGGCATGGTGGATGCTGGCGAGGAACCCGCGCAGGCAGCAATGCGTGAATGCCAGGAAGAGACCGGTTATGTGGCGAACGCGGTGAACTGCCTGGGTGTACTCAACCCTAATCCGGCCCTGTTCAATAACAGTTTGCACACGTTTATTGGACGGGTGGCAGAGGGCCCGCGGATCGACCATGCCAGTGAAACTGAAAAGACCGAGGTAGAGCTTATACCCATGGAGCGTCTGAGGCCGCTGTTACTGGACGGCACCATTGATCACGCACTGGTGTGTGCAACCCTTTGGCGGTTTCTCGACGGATGGCGGCAGGGCGATTCGTGGTGGGAAGAAAGAGCGTGACGTTTAAACCAGGGCCGGATAGGCAGTGCACAACGAAGCTTAACCCCGCGCTAGGGTTGTCGTACTCGATGCCGGTTCAGGTACACCAAAGCGACCAGCGCCAACAGTGAGAAAGCGGGCAATACCAGCGGGAACGCGAACTGGTCGGCGAGCATTCCCAACGACATAGCGCCTACGGCAGGCGCCCCCATCGCCAGCATGGTCCACAGGCTGAGCACACGACCACGATACTCGTCATCTACTTGCAGTTGTGCGAGCGCCTGGCTGCTGGTGCCGACAATGGTGGTTGCCGTACTCAGCAGTCCAATGAGGCAGGCGAAGCTGATAAGTTGGCTCGTCCATCCCAAAGCCGCCACCAGAAAAGCGCCTGCTGCTAGACAGGCAAGCATTAATGACACAAGCCGCGATTCTTCACTTCCCTGACGGCTAACCACCACGCCCCCGAGTATGGAACCCGCCCCGGCGGCAGCGGTGAGCGTTGCCAACGTGGAGGAATCGCCTCGCAATAGTACGCCCGAGAGTGCTGGCAGTAGCTCCATGACCGTTCTGCCCAGTAGAGCGTTAATCAGCGTGAAACCGAATATCAGACGAATGCTGAGGTGCGTGCGCGTATAGCGCAACCCGTCGCGAAGCTGGTCAAAAAAGCCAGACCTCGAGGCGGACACAGCGTCTGGTTGGCGCCCTGAGACGCCTAGCAGAAACGGTATACCGCAGGCCATGAGCCCTGCTGCACAGAAGTAGGCCGCTGCGGGAGAACTCCATTGAATTAGCGAAGCACCCAGTGCCGGCCCAAGGATTCGCGACGTGTTAAAAGTAATCGCGGAATAACCGATGGCGCTGGGCAGCGATATGCGGGGTACCAGCGATGGAATCAGGGCCAGCCGCACGGGAGTTTGGGCCGAACTGGCTATTCCAAGGGCGACGGATAGTGCGAGTAGCACAGGGAGAGCAAACAATCCGCTCACCACTGCCAGCCCCGCCATGCCTGCCAGTGCGGCGTGCAGGCCCAGGGTAATCAGCAGGCCATTGCGAGGATTAATCCGGTCCGAGACAATGCCAAAAAGCGGCGACAGGACCAGTGCAGGTGCGAGCAAGAGTCCGGCCACAATTCCCACCCAAGTGGCTGATTGGGTAAGGTCCCAGGCGCTCCATCCTAATAAGAAGCGCAGAATCCAGCTGCCCAGAGTGGAAAATATGGCGGCGGGAAAGTAGCGACGAAATTCGGGTGAAGCAAACGCTGAACGGTGTGATCCTGACGCGCCCTTGCCCTCGGAGGATGTAAGCATGTGGCCACGGTATAGAGCTTCTGGTAAAGGTCAAGATGTAAATCCAGGCTGAACAGTTGTGGCGACTGATAACCACGGCGTGCACTCTGCTGCAAACAACAAATCTTCCGGGAAATATGGGCGCAGATAGACTATAGTTCGAGGCAGGTTTTAGGCCTCCTGAAGCGGCACATACCGACGTAATAAATCCAGATAGGTGAAAATAATGTTCACAAAAATGCAAGAAGGCACTGCTGAAGACTGGTCAGTGATTGGCGCTGCCCACATGGAGCATTTTGGCAAAACGCCAGAAACACTCATGGGCATGCTGCGTAGTCTTGAAGACATCACACTGGGCTTTGCCTGCAACCAACTGCAGCACAGTTTAATGACGGGCACCCTGGCACGCCGCTCTGGCGCAAGCGACGAAGAAGTGGCTATTGCCTTACTCCACGATGTTGGCAAGGCGATTAATGTGCCCAACCACGGCCCCATTGCAGCCGAACTGATGCGTCCCTATATCAGCGACGACGCTTATCACGCTATTTATAATCACCAGGCGTTCCAGGGTAAGTTTTACTTTGAGTACTTAGGGGCTGATCCTAATGGCCGTGATAGTTTTACCGATGAAAGCTGGTACGACCTTGCCGTAAAATTGGTGGACACCTGGGACGCGCCAGCATTTGATCCTGATTTTGAAGTAGACAGCCTGGAGTCGTTTGAACCGCTACTAAAGCAGTTGTTTACCTCGCCCATCAAGATGCTCTAAGCATATTGCTGCATGCGCGGCTACCAAATTAGCCGCGCTCTTTCCTTCTTTTCATTTGCGCTCACTCATCAACTACCCGCGTCACACAAAACTTTGGATAATTTCCGAGTTGAAAGCTGATCCTATAGTGATCCCCAGGCTGCAATGGCGTCATTTCAGTGCAGCGCAGCGGCAGGGTGATTTCTGATTCGTAATCCAATAACTGATGCTGCTCAAACGCTTGAACGCGGGTAAACAGCAGCGCATCCAAATTATCCAGATGGGCTACTGATGGGATAGTGACATTCACCGGGTTCAGCTCAATCAGGCCAGTGCTGCTGCTTTGGCATGCACGCTGTTCAAGTGCTGCGGCCTGATCTGGTATCAGGCAGAAAACAGTAGCGATCGGGTGGCGCCTGCCGGCCTCTTCCAGCGCAACAAGGTCTGGCGCATCGCCGCGTTTAAACGCCGCTGTCTCAGCGTCCAGGTGGGCAAGGCACAACTCAACTTCGATCTTCTGGGGAATGAATATTCCTTTGCCGTGTAACTGGGGTGCGAGGTTAGCGGTGACCGCGAATTGAGGTTCTTGCTCAAGAGATTTCTGCATCGTCTCAGTGATAATGATATGGGGGCTGCCGGGATGTTGATAACGGCAGGCATCGTCCTGCACAAATTGAATGTAGTGTGACTGCAAACCAAAATGCTCGACGAGCTGGCCTACGCTGTCTAGCGAGCGCTGATGGATGTCCAGCAGGTGCACCTGTAGCTCACCGGCGTGGAACCTTCTCAGTAGCGGTAATAGCAGTGTGGCGAATGGGCCGCAGCCGGCGTACAGGATTTCAATCGGTTGGTTTGCAAAGCGATCGCTGGCGGTGTTGATAGCCGCATAGACAGCGCGAATAAAGACTACGCTGCGCTGATAGTCCTTTACGCAGTGAGCGGCGGCTTCCGGGTTAATGGCTACGCCATCCTCGAGCAGGGAATCGTCGGCCCAAGCGTCAAAGCTGCGGTCCGGTACTACACCGGTGACGTTACTACAAAGCCGGGCGAAGGCATCCAGGGCTTCACGCAGGTGCGTGGGGGAGCTGGCCTCATCAAGGAGGGTGTCGCTGATGTTGTCGAGGGTCATAGTGGGGTGATTATTAGGGAAATTGCTGATACAAAAAAGCCCTCCAGAACGATAACAGTTTACGTC
>ERZ1049444.1037-NODE-1037-length-22375-cov-6.918907_pt1 | contig 22375 bp, 13 predicted proteins | sample MGYA00383101_ERZ1049444 | MGnify/ENA primary metagenome ERZ1049444 (study PRJEB29581, sample SAMEA5548371) | metagenome | biome: marine; feature: coastal; material: water | depth 50 m | study: Short-term variability in the microbial, nano- and picoplankton...
AGAGCGAACCATTGCTTCTTCAACTTCCTTGGCGGTTTGATCCGTTGATCCACCGTCTAAAACCAAGATCAAATGGTGTGAGGCGGGGTATGTTTGCTGGATCAATGAATCGAGGCAAGCGCCAATATGAGCCTCTTCATTCAACACAGGGAGGACGGTGGCCATCATTGGATTGAACGCCGCCCCCATGATGCTGGGTTTCGTCCCGAGATATTCACCTCTTCGCTTCACACAACCGCGAAAGGCATGTTCATGTGCAACCAACCTTTGGCCATCAACATGGACCAACCCCTCGTCAAGCTTAACGGCGTGAACGAAGGCATCGCAGTCCACATTCAAACGGTGCTCGAGGGCGCTGATGATCCAAACAAAGTGGCAGATGCAGTCCATGCCTTATTCCCTGAGTTCCCACTTCCTGCCGAAGTGTTAGAGCCCCAGTTCGGTGCTGCGAGCAACCATGTGTGGGAAGCAGAACATGTGTCCCTCGGCCACTTTCTCTCCATGCTTCACACACAACGTATCCTCGATACATCCTTGGACGCAATGGGTCGACATCTAAACGGTGACACAACGGTGTTCCAAATGGCTCGACAAGCAGCCCTATCGTCAAAGGTTGCGTTCCCCCTTCCTGGCGAAGCACCACTTGGTGGCGTGATTCAGGTAACGCTCACATCGCCCAACTTGATGGATTGGTTGCACGCAGCAACATGGCACAAAGGTCGAGACAGCGTACCACGAACCCTCGATGATGAGCGTTCAATGGCTTCAGACGGTGAAGCAAGCACCTGGGTTTAATCGATTAAATCGAGTTCCTTCAACCGCTCAACAACTTCGTGATCGGAACCAGTAAAGTCCAGTGTCTTGCTGCTTTCGTAGGTGTGCCATTCCACACAATCATGAGAAGTCCAGCGCTGATTATGGATGAACGACGGTGACACGCCCTCAAATTCACACATCATAATGTCCAATGCGATGGTGACTTCCGGTAATTCATGGCACCATGTCCCAATCGATGACCCTGCGTGGATAAGCCAACCAAACTCTTCTTCAATTTCCCGAACAATCGCATGATGAAACATCTCATCTGACTCAAGTTTCCCACCCGGGAATTCCCATGTACCTGCATGGCGTTCGTGCGATGCCCGCCGGGCCACAAGAAACCTGCGTTCATCGAGGAGGAGCGACCCCACAACCTTCAGCACTGGTTTGTGGAGCATCCGGGCAATGACTTGGAGGACGAGGTGAAGGCTTGAATCGAAGGGATACACGGATGCTGGTGGCAGGTGAAGAAAGAGGATTGGGATGGTTCCGTCGGTGTTTGCCTCCAAGCTTCTGTACAATGTTTCGTTGCACAAATATGCACCAGCGTCGATCGAGGATTCCGCATCGGTTTGCCAAGATTGAAACCAGTGTTTCACAGGAACTGTTGATGGGCGATCGCCTTGACCCGAAAGAGTGGCCGATGCTACCTGTCGACCCTCATTATCAGGAATCCGCATTGCAAGTCGGTCCACAGCTAATGTCTCAAGCCGAGGAAACGTACAACTTCCGCACACACCAAGATGAAGAACAGCATCCCAAGTCTCACCAGATGCAATGCGATTGGCCACCGTCATGCTGCCTGCCGTGTCAACTGAAAGCACCAAGCGTTCAAGTTCAACTGGGACTGGTTTGGATGAAGCCCTCAAAGCCGACCAGGGGTCTTCGACGACCATTGCATCAGTCAATGCGTTGACAACATCCATTGAAACATTGACATCCGAGCCCCCAAAGGGTTCGAATCCTGTCAGAAGTACACGGACCACGGACCACCCTACTGGTGGAGGTTTTTCATTCCGATGCCCATCAAAGAAGCGTCATCTTGACAAGGCCGACACCACACCAACAGCCACAGCGCAGGGGTGAATGAATGGAAGAAATGGTTGTTCAATTCCCCGCTGAAGGCAAAAAGGACATCACCGATCGTCGAGAAGTTCGATTCGTTCGTGAAGTCTGGCGACAAATTACCTTCGGTGTCGGAGCATGGGGGACTCTTCGCCCGCTGATTGCAGCGGTGCTTGCTGCAATCCCGTTCCTCTTCCTTGGGCAACACTTCAATCGCAAGCACAGACGCGGCTTTGATTGGTTCCTGCTGCAGATCCCCTTGGCTCTAACCCTCGTGCTATGGGTTGGCCTCTACCTGTATTCGATTTACGATGCATGGCGGGACGCAACGATGGTCGGCGCAACGACCGATGCCTAAGGACGCCACAGTTGATTTTCAGAGGAAATTGAGCCGTCTGCCAACCCTTCGAGGTCATCAAGGTCATCTTGGTCAAATTCAGTCGGCAGGTCGCCTGAAAAGAACGAACCGACGGAGCGAGAGTTGATGGCCCAATACATCACAGAATCTTCGTTGTCCGAATGCCCCTTGTTTTCGCTGTCTTCGTGGTCTGCAGGCGAGGTGTAAACGAGGTTCACTAGGCCTAGCAAATGCCCGACCTCATGAACAACCACGCTGTTTTCGACTTCTTCGGCCGATGGTCGGTTAAAGAAGCCTGCAGCATCGTCAACTGACTCGCCAAAGATAGCGATGGTGGAAGCGTCAACCGCAACACCGAGAACATTGTCATCCTCATAGGTCCCAGAGGGGAAGATGATTTGCCACGTCAAGACTGAACCGTCTCTTGGTTCGTCTGCCTTTGCATCCCAACCCTTCTCACGAACGTCATCTGCGTCCCATGACCCTTCGTGGTTGAACGATGTCGAGGTGAATTTTAGGTCCACGCCGTTGGGTTTGTCACACACTGATTCAAGCCGCTCGACAAGCATGTCCGTGCTGGTGGTTTCTGGTTTGAAGCCTTCCTCGTAATCGATTTCCACGACCAGACGGGTGTAGGAACTGTCTTCCAAGCATGCCAAGGTAAGGCCGCCTGGTATGCCGTGATTCTCGAACAAATCGTTGGTAAGGTTTGACGTCCCGACACAGCCAGACAGCGGAGCGAGAAGCACAAGGAGCATGAGGATGATTCCAATGGGTCCTTTCGCCATGTTTATCCCTCCTTCCAAATGCTTTCAAACCCATGTATTACCAGTCTTCTGGAATTTCGAGCGGTGAGAACAATTGACCTGGCCCTTGAGCCCGAGATAATTGAGCACGTGACAACGCTTCCCAAGGCCGCAGGGCTAGCAATCCTTCTGCAAGTGTAGCTTCGATTTCCACGAGGGTCACGCGAATCAGAGTCGAAAGAATATCCATTCGATCTTCATCGATGATTTTGAACACTTTTTCGAGGTCGAACGCAGCGCTGACATCACCTTGCGTGCCTTCTTCGATCGGCCAAGGAGCGGTGATTCGCTCGCTAAACGCCTGCCCACTTGCTTCGATGTGAGCATCAAGCGAACGTGAGAGGCCGGCGATGTGACGGCCGACCACAAGACTGACCTCGATTAAAGGCATGTTCAGTTGGTTGATCAGGTTGACCACGCGCTCTTGCATCGTCACCATGCCTTCGACGGCAGCGTCTGATGTGTCGCTCATCGCTAAGCCTCACTTCTTCAATGATTCGGTGTACTGCCAACCAAAGTGATTCCACTGGTCTTGAGTCCACCCTTCAGGGAGGCCTGTTGGTGGAAGTGGAGGTGGTGGCCGTTGCCCCGGGGCAACTGGTTGTGCTGGCGCTGGAGCGACGGGGGCAGGTGGAGCTACAGATTGAGCCGGCACTGGTGCTGCATGTGCCGCATCTCCGAATTCTGGAACGACCTTTGGAGCGCTCATTTCGTCGACCACGGATTGTGTTTCATCGGTGAGTCCACCCTCAAGACCTTCTGTACGGATCCTGCGGTTGAGAACCAACATCCACATGGCTAAGGAAAGTGATACCAAAGCGACAAAGTAGAGCACAATGGTGAAGGTACTTTCCGAAGCTTGCTGCGCAAGTGCGTCACCATCTCGAACTGTTTCGCCCTTGACAATCAGTGGGTCAACAGTTCGTCGATCCATTTCGACCTCATCGACCAAAATTAACAATCGGTACTCAACGCTTTCACCCTCGCCAACATCTGCGACGGTGGCCATTTGTGCTTCTGTCAAACCACCTGCAGTGGCCACGAGGTCGACGCGTACGACTTCTGCCCAGAATCCACCTTCAACGGCACGCTGAAGCACATAGGCGATGTCACCCTTGCCACCTTGGTTCAAAGCCTGAACTTCAAGGTAGACTGCTTCGCCTTCAACAGGTGAAGGATTACTCCATGAAAGAACCGTGTCGCCATGACTCAAGTCAAGCGACGGGCCAAGCAGTGCCAGTGGCCACGATGCAATTGGTGTGGAAAGTGAATTGTCGAGGGTATCGAATGGATTGCCCGCAGCATCTGAGCCTGAGACCCAGACATCGACCACATAGGATGGAAGCAGCACTGTGGCCCCAGCATCCGTGAGGTCAAGGTGACCGGTCCAGAAGAATTGCTCACCGAATGGTGTGGTGTCCGGAAGCGGTAGGCTGCCTCGCGAAATTTCTGCCTCGCCAGCACGCACTCTGTAATGCAAAACGGCTGGTTCGTCAAGATTGAATCCATAATCATCCAGTGTCTCCAGCATCACAAGCAAGTCGCCAGCGTCACCAATCGAGAGAGGTGAATCTGAGGAAACTTCGTTGAGTGAAATCGCTGAGATCGTTGGACGTGAACTGTCGACTGCTAGGCGTACGCGGGGAATGATTGATGTTTCATCCAAGGCAATGCCCGGCAAGTCATCGAGGCCCAATCGTAGGTCTAAGTGTCCAGAACGAACGGATGGAATCAACAAATCGAGGCTGAATTCACCAGCATCTCGTGTCGAAGTTCGCCATGTGTAATCATAATCGCCAAACACGACGTCAAAGGCCCCAGCAGGAGCAGGTGTGTCGTCTTCTGAGAACAGAACTCGCCCGTTCACCCTCAAGGCTTGCCCAGCACCGATGAGGGTCTCGCTGAATTCATTGTTGTAGTGGTTGGTTCCATCCCTCAATTCAACGGCTCGAATGTGCCCATCCATTGTATCGAATCGGAAGTCGTTGTCCAAGCTCCATGCATCATTACCAAGGCCAGCCTTCGCTTCGAAACATGGCGTTTCTTCGCCAACATTGCACGGCAAATCGGTTACCAAAATTTTTGGAATGATTCTCGATTCACCATTTGTGTCAAACACTTCAGGGAAGGTCCAAGTCAATTGGAACCTCGCTATGATTTTGATGATGCTGTTGTTGTCTTCATCAATCGATACTGAGGAGTAGAGGTTCGAAACAGCGATGTTGCCAGATCCGGCTTCCATCACGGCGGTTGGCATTCCGTTTTGGTCAGCCATGAGTGAGATAAAGACCGAAGTATCATCGTCATCGTAATCGCCACCAAGCGCTAACTGAACGTATTGGATGTCTTGCCATCCATTTCGATCAGAGAGAACGATTTGAGCGGAATATGGGATGCCGGGGTGCAGTGGTGATTTGTCATCGTGACCAAGAATGGTCGAATTATCCAAATCCAATTGCGGTTCAAATTCAACACGGATTCTGTAAGTGCTAAGATCATTCTCCCAATCCGGAATGGTTTCACCAGGGGCATAGCCACATGGAATGGTGGAATCTGGGCACACTGGACCCTTCCCCATCGCAACAGCATTGTCTTGTGCGTCTTTTCCGGTCACATAGAAAGACACTCGTTGGCCGTGCTCGAGCATTGAATCGTCAATCAATCCTTGGAAAATATTCAGGCCACCGGTTTGAATTTCAGGGGAAGAGAGTGTTTTCATCTCATATTCGTCTTCATTCGGCAGGCCATCAAAGTTGTAGTCGCTGCAGCCAATAGCGGAGCTTGCTTTGCATCCAATCCAGTAGTGCAATGAAATTTGATTCGGTGGATCGACTGAATCTTGGATGACAACGCTGAGAGATTGTCCGCCGGGGGCTGGTGGGCCCGCATGGCGTTCTTCACCATCACCAGGGGTGGAGGAAAGAACGAGCGGTGAATTCCCGTCGAGAATCAAACGCAGGGTATTGTAGCCCGGATTAGTATAGGTGGAACCGTTTGGAAGGTCGTTTGGAATCACGTAGAAAATCATTCCACCGGGTGAGGATTCTAGCGGTGCGGTGAAGGTCATGTTGTACTCTCCAAATGCAGGGTTCTGCTCGACTGCCAGCACGACAGGTTCGCCAATTGGGTCGCCATCATAGGTGACGTTTTGTCCGATGATGGTCATGTTGAATTGACCAGCAAGCGGGGAAAGTTGGGAATCTTGGAAATGGATTCCACCAGTGAAGGTGAGGTTGAATCCACCACGTACCCAGTCTTGGTTGTAGAGTTCCCTTCCTGTTTCCTCATAGACACGAAGGCCATCGAGTTGGACATCATTTTCAACAATCAAATCAAGCGAATTTGTTTCCCATGCAGAGACAGAAAGTCCAAGATCATCCTCGACCGAGATGATTGCCTCGGTCCCAGATTCATCGTTCCAAGCCCAATCGACTCTGAGCGGCATGCGTATGGATACAACGCCCAAAGCATCGGTCGTTGAGGTGCAATTGGCCGCATCGAACATGACAACGCCTTCACCATCGCTAACAACAGTGCAGACATCGCCACGTTCCCAACTGAAGGCCGGGTTTTCACCGTATGAATTGCCGAGAGCAACAAGTGCATCGGTCACATAGTCAACATCGTCTCCCGGTGCAACACGGGTCACAAGGTTCCTGTAGGCACCATCGGGAGCAACGAGGCCACCTTCGAGTGAGGCGTCGACGGCGCGGGTTTGCATCTTGTAAGCAACATCAATGTTGGAGATCTTGACGCGGCCGGAACTTGCTGCCTTGATGGCAATTGGGACCAGAATGTCGCCATCGCCGTTTTCAGGGACTGCGTCATTAAACGCAGCAATGAGCATGGGTGCGAACTTCACATCGACACCCACAATGGACTCGTCGCTCGCCTCGACAGCAGACTCGTTCAGGAAAAGAAGTGACTCCCATTCCCAAACTTGGTCGTTCCCGATGTCAATCCGTGGACGGTCCGGGTAGCCTTCCTCGTATTCGAGGAGCATGCTGTCCATCGTCGGGGTTTGGCTGAGGTCGTTGGTTGACATGCTGACTGCGTATCGAACCGTTGAGCCTGCTTCATCCGCTGTGAAACTTACTTCTTGCCCGTTCGTGGCTGGCAACCATGTGCTTCCGTTGTCATTTGAGACTTGGACCTGAAGCGTGGTACCTGCTGGAGCGGTCGAGACCCATTGAGGTCGAACCTTGCCCACCTTTGTCCCAGCTGTGAACGGATCAGAGGTCCATGAGCCACTGGCTACGTAGGATGTCGTCATCTCAACATCAACCCACCAAGAGACTGCCGTTGAGCCAATCAACTGTGCCTTCCAAACAAGTTCTGTTCCGGGGTAGGAGAAGTGAATGGTTTCATTTGATGTGACCGATTCCCAGTGCGTACCGTTGTCAGCAGAGATCCAGTAGTCAACACGGTCACCAGTCGATGCTGCTGACCAGTAAGTCTGCATGTTTGCAGCAACGATGTCATCTCCAGACGTCGTGACGGGCCCGTACCATGTGGTGGTACCAGGCGCAGGTGTGGTCTTGTATTGCCAACCAGTACCGTATTCACGGTAGTAAAGAGTGGAGGAGGACCATGTGGAATAGCCACAGTCAATGGTGACGAATCTGCTTCCGTCGTATTGGAGCCCATAGCCGAGGGCGGAGAGAAGGCGTGTTCCGATTTGTGGGACAAGCGAGGATGAGGATCCCGAAATCGACCACGCCTCAAGCTGGTCTTTGTCTTGGCTCGTGGAACCTTTTTGGCAGCGCATGAAGAAGGTGGTTGAATTGACTTCCAAACCACGCACTTGCTGACCTGTTTTCCCACACTCGAACGATGTTCCAGAAGAGGACGAATAGGAGTACATATCCGTACCACGTTGGTATTGCCCATCACCTGCACTGGAGAATGTGTAGGGGACGATGCGACGTTGACTGTTGTGAACGATCCAGATATCTTCTGTGTCCCGATCATAAGCAATACCGGTGTAATCAGAGTATTGCGGTGAAACATCGTAGGTATCGATGCAGGTCCAAGTATCGTCGCGTGAGATATCCATTTCAACAACACGATGGTATTGGGATGGCGCAGTTGCACTGTAGTGGTAACGGTAGCCAGAGAGGATACCAAACATTCGCTCATCATCTGTGATGGTCCAGTCGCGGAATCCATATGAGCCATAATAACTGCTCGGATGGAGGAAGTCGATGCTGCAATCTGCTTCATCAAGGGTAATTGTCGACTCACGAGACAAATTATTTGGATAAAGGCGGTCGACGATGTTGTGGAAACTCGAGCCGCTCCACTTGGACATGAACACCCAATCGTGGTGCTTGAGAACGGCACCTTGAGATTGCTTGTTTAGGTTGCTTGCTGTTTTGAGAACCTGTTGAGAAAATCTGTTTTCTGTTGCGTTGGAAGTATGTGGTTGGCGCAAGGCATACGAACCGTTGTCCAACCAAGCATCTGAATTCCCATCGGTGAATTCGTCATACCCATGTGGGAAGAAGGAGGCAGTTGTGTTGGCAAAAGCCAGGCTCAAATCACCCGAGCGGGCATCAGCAGCCGAAGGGAGCCCTTGCATCCAATCGGAACGATCGTCATCGACAATCTGCGACCAACCAGTGGCTGAGGCGCCAGAAAGCGTCATGGTGACATCTGTGATTTTGGCACCACGGGGTATCGCCACTTCTGCGCCGGCGTCTGAATTGCCGCCTTGGTAGAGGGCCACGTACTCTGTTGAACCGTCCGCGAACTCATAGACGTGACGAGCGACACCCGCCGCATCTGATGGTTGAACCAACACGTCAGCAAACGGTGACATTGGCGACAGTACCATGATGAGGAAAAGCAAAAACATCACGCCGCGGCCGGCTGGAATATTGTCATGCATAACGCGGTCCATGCTAAAGCACAGGGGCTTGAGGCTTTAGAGGGTGCGCCGTCGTGTCAGAACGATTTCATGAACCGGTCTGACGTGAATCGTATCGAATCGGCGAGGAGTCACCACGAACACCGTCTTCTTCATCGTCATGAACTTCAAACCAATCCACCATCCAGTCGCCGTCCGTATCCCAGTTTGTTGGGTCGGTACCTTCGGCGAGGTGATCGTTATCGAAGTCAAGTAAATACCAGCCAAATTCGTGTTCACCAACTGAACGCACTGGCGAAGAATATGGAGAAGCTTGGTAGTAAATTTCCCACGCATCGGTCCAGTTTCCGGCAAGATGAACTTCATCATCACCAGAATCGAGAACAAGGAAGTTGGTATCTTTATCATCAACGATGTAAGCAAATCGGATGTCGTTGGAGAAGGATTGATCCATTTTAAGGTAATTTTCTGCGCTTGCGCCGTTCTCATCAAGACCAAGCATAGCGGCTCTAAACTGCCACCATTCGAGGACAATTTCACCATCGTAAATCAAACCGCTCAAGCGGACTGCATTCGGTGAGGAATAATCGGAGTTCGTGACTGCATAGAATTCCTGGAAATTCGTGTACGGCTCGTAGACACAGCCTGCACCGGTGCAATCCCAATTTCCATCTTGATCAGGGTCGAGGTTTGCATCGAGAGGGTCCGCAGGATTGAGTGTGAACCAAGTGAAGGTCAAATCCGGCCTGCTGAGAGCCCCGCCTGCGCCTTGCTGCGACAATGGCAAACAAGAATTCGTATCTGTATCACATGGACCACCGGTAGCGGCGTCAATCCAAACAACTCGAATGCCCAAGAATGAACTAAAGTTGTCATTCGATTCATTCCATGCCTTGGCATATTCATACCAATCCGGAATCATGTCACCATCGGTGTCGTTGTCACTCGGATTGATTCCGTACTTGAACACTTCACGGCCGTCTGAGAGGTTGAAGTCACGATCATGGGCTATGACTGCACCGTTCACTACTGTCGTGGTGTAGGAAACACTGTCGCCGTCTGAGTCATTCAAATCGGGTCGGGTTTGGTTGTCCCATTCCATCCAATTGGTGAATGGAAGGTCGCCAAGACCTGGCTGAATCACATCGCTCGAAGGCGTGAAAACACGCCCGTTCCATGTGCCTTGGTCGGCTGGAATGTCAAACGCAGTTCTCGCATACCAACCGTCTTGGTCTCCGTCATAATCGACGTCCCAAGGATTGATTGGATTGGATGCCCAGTGGTTAATCGTGGTCGCATCTTCCATGCCGTACAGAGCATAGCAGTATTCCCAACCATCTGAGATTCCATCGCCATCGGAGTCATCGCTTGTTGGATCTGCAACACCAATGAGGGTTCGATTGAAATTGTCGAAGTTGAATTCGTTGATTTTTTCCATTCGATCAGCACTGTCCTGGGATTTTTCCACGAAATCATCGTAAATTGCATCCTTGGCTTGAACAAGGCTCATACCAGTTTCTTCCATGTACGCAGTCATTGCATCTTCACCGAAGTCAATGATTCCAAGCGCTGCAGGTACAGAAGAACGTTCGAGGTATTTACCCCATGTGCGAGACTCCCATTCACGTAGATTGCTGAAAGTCTCATTTTGGCTGATTGCTCCATCGCCGTTGCAATCGAAACTGTCGCCATCTGTGTCCAGGTTGACATCATTATCGATGAGCGGATTCATGCTCCAGCGGTTCTGGTCAAGGTTCCACGCAGTGAACCAATACTCAAATCCGTCATACATTCCATCGCCATCCGTGTCAGGATTGGTTGGATCAGTCATTCCCAAAAGAATCGAAATGATTGCGTTTGGTGGTTCGCCTTGTTGCCATCCATTGAAGTCTGTCAGCAAGCGCTTCCCACGGGTCTCTTTGGTGATGAGAATGTTGAACACACGCTGAGCTTTCTCAGTCGCTTGTTGTGCATCCCCATCGATGTGGAGCAGTGGAGCATCGCTTGGATGGTCAATTCCGTTTTCAGGATTCGAGGAGGCGAGCGCAAATTCCTGCGCATCAATCAAACCGTCTTCATCGCCATCGAATTCGCCGTCGCCAGCAACCAGTGGATTCAGCGTCCATGTTTCGGCAGAGAGGTTCCATGCGGTGAACAGGTGTTCGATGCCGTCAAGCATGCCGTCACCATCGGTGTCGACGTTGTTCGGGTCAGAAGTCCAGCCGCTGATGTTGATTTGATCCTGCGTCAAGAAAGAACCAAACGAAGCAGTCGTTGAGATGCTTGGCCATTGTTGCAGTGCAAACGCCGAGCCAACGGTTGTAACAAACCATTGAGGTGAGGACCGGTTCGCATCCGTTTCGCTGTATTCCGGAGCAATGGCATTGTATTCTTCCCAGTTAGCCATACCATCATCGTCAGCGTCTTGCCAACGGTCAGAGGCGTCAAGTGGATTAAGCGTCCATGCATCGTCGAGAATAGCCCATCGAGCGAACCAAATTTCCCAACCATCGGGCATGCCATCATTGTCAGTGTCGGCATCAAATGGATTTGCTGCACCAGTGCTGGTGACTGGTTGAGTCGCCGTCACAGCACCCGAAGCACGCTCTCCAAAGGTTGCTTCAGGCATGCCGTAATCAGCCACATTAGCAAAGAGGTCCGTCGAGAATCCATCAGGCAACGGCACGCCAGACATCGTGGTGTTTGTGGTGAAGAGGTCCGTGCGAACATGGAATTCCAACCAGTTCACAAAGGCCTCATTTGAATCCAAAACACCGTCGTGGTTGATGTCGTACCCATCGCCGTCTGGGTTTTCGAAGAGATCAGAACCGTTGAGCGGATTCACGCCAACGCGTGAAGGATCCCATTCGCATGCGCCATTCGACTCCCACCCATCAGGTAGAGAATCTCCATCGGAATCAATGTTGTTTGGATCTGCGGTGGACCAACTGGCAGCGGATTCTGCCGACTCACCGTGGCTCTCAAGGAGCAAACCTTCCATGGCCGCTCCTTTGACCAGCGACCATTGGTATTCGCAGAGGTTGGCAAGACCATCTCGGTCAGCATCCCAGTTTGCGTCATCGGCACGGTTCGGGTCAAGCGACCAATTGTTGCCACCCGTGAAACTCGAACCAACCCATCGGCGGTGTGTAATTTCCCATCCATCGGGCATTCCATCGCCATCCGAATCGAAATTTGTAGGGTCGGTGCCGAGGTCTGTTGACGACAAGCCGAGGTAGGTTGTGTTCGCTGCAAGACCCGCAGCATCGTCGCAGATGTATTCCAGTTGCACCGTATAATGGCACCACAAATTGGTTGTTTCGTAAAAGAATCCGAAGTATTCCTCGCCATCGCCAAGTCCATCACCATCGGTGTCACCTTCTCGAGGATTGGTCGAGTTGTAACCGAGTGGTGTCGTTTCCACATATCGGAATTCATCAAGATTGGTCCAAAGGCGTTCCAAGAACCCATCGGCGGCTTGGTCAAGATCGAGCCCATCGCCGTCCATATCGAGCAGTGCATCATATGGGTCGGTTGGGTCAAGCCCGTTAGCGACTTCCCACCCGTCGGGCATTCCGTCGTTATCGGAATCGTTTGCCCCGGGGTTCATCAGTTCAAGGTTGGCGTATTGCCCTGGTGCTGAACCAGCAAGAATCGTAATGTTCCCATCGATGCTGACCCAGTTGAGCGTGCTCAATTCTCCGTACACTGGCTCTTGATCTTGCAATCCATAAACGGCCGTGTAATCGCCAGAAATAGCCCAAAGACCACGCTGTGAACCAATCAATAGCTCATCGCCGGTTGGGAAGATCGAATGGATGTTGTTGAGGTCACGTAAGTCTTGGCCATCACTGCCAGGGTGTTCCAAAAGACCGCTGTGTGTGATGCTGGAATCAAGGAGGCTCATACGATGCAATCCCGATGGTGTCCCAAACCACAGCACTTGGGCATTGTTAGCATTTGGTCCGTCAAGAACAAGGGTGCGAACTTCAGCTGGATTGGCTACCATGCCGAGGGAAAGGGAACGCAGTTCATCGATGCTGGTTGGAATTGGTGTTGATTCAGTTGTGTAATGGAATCGCCATGTTGGCGTGAATTCATCCCGAACGGTGGCAGTCTCAGCCATCACAAGGCCACGGTCGGTTCCGACGTAGAGCATCTTTGTGCCGCCGCCAGCCGCCCCGTGAGCAATCGATGTCACGCTTGCGTTGGACTCGCTCAGTGCGGTGGTCAACGAAGTCGAAAGTGCGTAACTTTGGACAATAGCTCCAGCGGAGTTGATTTCGATAATTGCTCCAGCACCTGAATCACCAAGTGCGAGCAATTGCTGGTTTTGGCCTTCGATGTCAAGTTCTGCGAGGGCGTTGAGTTCATCACCCATGGACCATGCCCATGTGCTCAGTTCTGCGAAGGAACCGTCAGCCTGCAGAGGTGCGACGGCCATGCCGATGCTTGTGGCAACGGCGAGAGCGTAGGCGTCATCACCGCTCTTGAGCAAGGAGGCATCATTGATTTCCACGCCTTGTGGCATCCATTGATCGACGCTTGTTTGGGCTTCGAAGTCTGCGAATGTCAGCCCGTACCGTGTTGAGACATAGACATTGGAACCGTCTGTTTCTATGTCACGGATGTCGTAGTGCAGAACACTCAATTCGTCCGGGTTTGCAGTGAATGTGAGCGGAATCATACTCGCCGTTCCTTCTTCGTCACCGTATGAAACGGATTTCAAACCAGCAATGACGGAGTTTCCATCGTCTTCGTGAACCATGTATTCTTCAAGCGTGGAGAGCGCTTCACCTAGCTTGATCGCCGTCAGCGTTCGACTTACGTCCGGTGAAATTCCACCGTCTCTGTTTGAATCCCAGCCATCGTTGTCGTGATCGACCAAGGCGTTCGTGCGGTTCAATGGGTCAAGGCCAAAGTGAACTTCCCAACCGTCAGGGATTCCATCGCCGAATGAAGGGAACAATCGCCGAATGGAGAAGCCATCCCAGTGGTAGCGATCAGAATCATCCAACAGCGGATCGGTTCCGAGCCAAAGATCATCATCAACAACATTCGTTGCGTTTGTGGTGCAGGCTGAGAGAATATTTTGGAAGGTGGCGTTCGCACCTGTCGGAATAAATGGCCAATTTACAATAATCGAGCCCTCTGGCAACGAGGCAGAGCACCATAGTCCATCCAATTCTGTGGTGTGATTAAGGGGCGCCCCCTGAATGTATTCTTCTGGCGAAGTGAACCGTTCGGTGACAGAAAGCACGCCGTCTCGATTGACATCGAATCCATCTTCATCAGGATCATCAGTCATGTCACTCGCATTGAGTGGATCGAATGCTGGGCAAACATACCGCAGCGTGAAGATATCGAAACCGCCGGTTCGATGGCACATGTAGACTTCGTAACCATCTGGCATTCCATCGCCATCGGTGTCGGACATTCGTGGATCGAGGTAGGTTCGCTCGCCAGATTCATCGACTGAACCAGTCAATCCGCGTGGGAAACCAGACGCCGTGCAATTCGCCGGATATGGCCAGCAATATTCTTCAGTGGCGTTGAGACCATCTCGGTCGTTGTCAACATATGCGTCCGAAGCATCTTCTTTGTCCATCCCAGGCATGTAGATTTCTCGTCCATCAATCGCAGTCCAATTCATCCAAGATTCGAACAGGTATTCGTGCACGTCGGGAATTTTATCCCCATCCGTATCGGTGGACGGAGGTTTCTCACCTTCCGTGACTCGAGGGTCCACACTCGAAACCGATGAAATCGCAGGAAATTGCGACATAAAGAGGAGGCTTGCAATGACTGCAAGCGTTGTGAGAAGAGTGGTTAGGCTTCGTCGCATTGTATCACCGGAGTGCAAGCCATAGGCTTCGCTAACCTTCAACCCTAAATGGACACTTATGAGGATAATGGAACGATGTTCGGACATTTGCATTTTCCTAGTGCGGATTAACTCACCGGTCGAAGGCCTTCATGCATGTTTGATGAACTCATTTCCTGCTCAAAAAGGGACTTCTTGAAGAAATTGAATCGCTTTGTTCAAAGTCCTACCGCGTTGCGCATCATCCAGATACCATGACAATGAGCATCACGCACCTTGGGACCGGCAGTCGCGGCAACGCGACATTGCTGGAAACCAAAGGAGCAAAAGTCCTGATCGACCAAGGATTCAGTGGCGCTCAACTGCAAAAGAGATTGAATCGACTCGGCATTGACCCAACGGAAATCGACTGCATCTTCATCAGCCACCACCACGGTGATCACGGCGGTGGAGCAGCAATCGCCCAAAAGCGGTGGGGTTTGCAGATCTTAGCAAACGAACGAACAGCGCAAGAACTCGGACTCGACCCTGATTTGACTTCCTACTTCGAGGCTTTGGACATGGTCCGTGTCGGCGAGGATTTAGCGGTGCTACCAGTGCCAGTGCCCCATTCAGGCTCTGACAATGTGGCTTTTGTCGCCAGTCATGGCGGGGAACGGGCCGCCATTATCACAGACTTAGGATCCTGGACGGACGAATTGGTTACGCATGTTCGCGGATGCGAACACATCGCAATCGAAGCAAATTACGATCATGAACGATTGATGAACGGCCCGTACCCATACTCCCTCAAAGACCGAATCAGTGGTCGAGGCGGCCACCTTTCGAACGAACAGACAGGGCAATTTTTGGCGCAGGTTTGCACAGCAGAAACTCGAAGCATCAGCCTCACGCACTTGTCTGAAAAAAACAACCGACCTCACCTTGCTGAATCAACGGTGCTCTACCACATTGATGACGTCTTTTCGGGCGACATCAAAATCTCCCTCCAAGATGGGCCAGAATACACACACTATGTTGGCAAAACCACTGACGAAAAGCAAGCATCCGAAACGGACTCACTCGAGGCTTAACCCTCGTATTCTTGCATCCAAAGGTGCCGGTGAAGGTGAAGGGCTAAATGGTACCGAGCCTTGTGTCGCTTGTGAACACCGAAGCCTGCTTCGTTTCCCGTCCCGCCATGCGCAGGGACGAACGAGCGGTGAGCGAGGTTTTGGGCGTCGTTATGTTGCTGGCAATGGTCATCACGATCATGGGCGGAGTGTGGATTTTTCTCAACCCATACCTAACGGATTTTGAAGACAATACAAACTGGAACAGTGCCGTGGGTATCTCAGAGCGATTCCAAGACCGAATCGATGTTGCGGGAGCGGCTCCTGAAGGAACCGGCATCCGCCACACATTGGCACTCCAATCCACGTACATCCGTCCAATTGACAAGGTTGAAACTTGGACCATTTCAGCCGATGTCGTCTCGAATGAGCAGATCACGATTGAGCACCTCAATCTCACGGCGGTGAGCGTGAAGGCTGTCAACGAGTCAGCCCGTTCATTGACAATCGAAACACCCTATGGCATTGAGAGTTCAAATTTCGAGGGGTCACACGAAGAAGTGATTGTTCGACATAATTCATCGAGGGACCATTGGATGATTGTGACCGTCTACGGTGAAGATGCAACACCGTTGCACAGAAGCCTGAGCTACGCTCTCTCCGGCATTCAAATCACCACCTCGCTGGGTCAAGGCGAACACGAGTTGGCCCTTATGAACAATGCAAGGGTCGAGCACTTCCCGAATGAACCATGGGCAGTCACATCCTATCCAAGTGTATCTTTAGACCAACTCGTTGACGGCGAATACAGACTCTCTGTGTTGCTTTCTGATGTGACAATCAATGGCTCGCTAGGGACAGGAAACAGCATCGGGATGAACATGATTTCTCTCGGCCCGATGACGCTCTTCACCGGTGAAGCATACAACTTGAGGTTCACCGTACTCAACGAACTCAATGATTTGATCACACCACAATACCATGACCATTGGCTCGATGAATACAATCTCAATCGGGCTTCAGGAACTCTGGACACATTCGTTGGCTATGGACCGTTTGAACGAGCCAGTGGCGCCGACGGATTCACCGTGGACACTCATGGCGTCTCGTTGTTCCTTGAAGTCGATGTCCAACGAGTGGAGGTGAGCCGATGAAGTCAATGCTTCAGCGAGATGAGCAAGCCGTTTCTGCAGCGGTAGCAACAGTGCTCATGTTTGGAGGCGTGCTCTCTATCATTGCCATGATGATGGTGTCAATGATTCCTGTGATTGAGGAATTGGAAGGCTCCGTAGAACGACACGACATGTCAGCACAGATGTCGTTGCTCGCCCACCAAACTTCTGCATTGAGCGAGAAGGGGATGCCTGGCGACTCCACATCCATCGAACTCATCCCCGTTGATGGAAGCCTTGAGTGGCAACACCTGCAAAGCGGCATGTGGTACGCAGCCACTTGGCATGAAGACATGTCCTTCAGAATGCGAGGTGCTCTCGATTTCGATGATGAACTCGAGGTTCGCCACCCAGAAACTGCCAACACCGCACTGTGCATTGATGATTTGCGCCTTGGCCCAAACAATCCGTACTACTACACCATCCCTGCTTGGGCTGACAAAGTTCTGTTCACTGTTGCACCAGGCCTCGCCATACCATTGGGGCCGGTTGATGTCGAAGTGTTCGGGAACGGAGAAGTCACCGATACAATCCAACTTCGAGTTGACGGCATGCATGAGATGAACGCTACCACCCAGGAACTCTTCACCCTAGCATCGAGCCATGAACTCAATGTATTCGTGGAACGAGGGATTGGCGGCAGCACGCTGGTCAACCCGAACGATGCAAGCCCCATCGATGGTACGGGTCGGTCATGGTCTGTGCCTTTGCCTGCTGGCACCAGCCAACTGCATCTCATCGGAGATGAGGCAAACCAAATCAGCATCACTGATGAAAGCACGACAACCACATATTATGCACTTCCAAGCGGCCAAAACCAGGTTGGAGTTGCATTCACTCAAACGGTTGTTCGTCAGGCGGCTGGCGTCATCCATGTATCATCAAGCGATGCATCGCGGCTTTTGGTCCAAACAACCACCACCGAGAACCATGGCATTACGCCGATCCCGAGCACCGATGGTCAATTTTTGGGCCATGCATTCATCACCCCTTCACTCGACGGTGAAATCGTGTTCACGAATCCAAGCGATGCATCGGTAACCATCACATGGCGAGGTGGAGGCGTTTCGGTCGCACCACAGCAAAGCACCACCTTCGATTGGCCTCCCGCTGGTTCGAACGGGGCTCCGATTGTGGACGCCGAAGGCGATGTTTTCCTCACGTGGCGGGCCGCAGCAAGCAGCGAAGGTGCGAACACCTCTGGAGTCCATGTTCTTGCAGCGGACGATACAGGTGCCCGAACCGGCCAACGCCACACTTTCCACGTCGATGCCTCCACTCAGACGCAGACGGTTCAACTCATGCGAGCAGGGCAATTGGTCGATTACAACCTCACTGGTGCTACGCAAGCAAACGGCACCACATTCAACGACGATGGTATGACGATGTTGAATCTCAGCGAAGGGACATCGAGCCTCGTTGTCACCGACGGTGACACCCTCAGGGTAACCAGACTCAGTGGCGAGAATGGATTGCACCATTTGCAACATGATGGTGAAGAGCGATGCTTGTCCGTCGGCGTCGAGGCAAGTGGCTGGATTGCAATGTCGCTCCCTTGGACGGCCATGAGCGGGCGAGGCGAAATAGATGTCAAAAACGCATGGAGAGCGGGCACTCATCCTTCGAGCATGCAAATCACGCTGATCGGTGGGAACGAACGCTCGACGCATGCAACAATCGGAACAGTGTGGGGCTTCCACCTCTCAAGACTGGCCTATGGGTTCTCCTCGTCAATCATGGGAATGGAAGTTGCCTACTCAGGAGGCGCTGTGCTCACCAATCACCCAGAATTCGAGGCCTTTGTCGTCGTACCACCGAGCGACCGAGGCGGCCCCGGCCCACGGTTTGCGGCAACCATACCGGCACTTCACCCAACGGCGGACAGCACCACTGGCGCTGGCTCAATGCACCTGGACATTGAATTGGTCGACCGGTCCTCGTTAGCATCCACCACAGCATACGAGATCCGACGTGGTTGGTCGGAACCCTACGGCACTGCAATCGCCACAGCATCAGCTGATGGCCTAGAGTCAAGTGAAGATTGGACCATCTATCCGGGACGAATTGACCTGCTTACAGATTACGTGGGCTGGGTACCTGACCCATCGTATGGGACAAGCGAAGCAGTGTGGCATACCAATGGCGAGGCAATCCAGTTCACGCTGCAACTCTCATCCCTCAATGTCCACATGACGGAGGCGATTTCATGAAGCAGTCTGTACTTCGACGAGACACATCCGCCGCAGCGACAGAATTGGGCTACATTTTCACCTTCCTCCTCGGCGTTCTTCTACTTACGATGTTCAGCGTATGGGCATGGGACATTGAAACCGCCACAAGAGAACGCTGGAATGTGAACGCAATTCAGGCCAACATGGATGATTTGGCGGCAGCCGTCGAGCGGGCTGACGAAGCAAGCCGGATTGGTTCAATCGACTATGCCGAAAAAGTCGAATGGCGAGCAACTGAAGCAGATGAATCAAGGTTTACCCTCGTCCTCACCGACACCAACATCGAATTAATTCATGACACGGGTGACCTCGATACAAATGTCTCGATTTCCGGCACGGGTGCTGGAACTCACGAAGGAACACTCACGTTGGCTGGAATCGACAGCATTTGGGTCGTCCACTACAATGGAACAACCTCGATTGAATACGATCGTCCACAACATTAGCGAGTTCAGCGACCCATGACAGCGGCGTGAACCTGCGCTTGAACTTCCTTCATACGAGATTTAGCACCGAGTTCTCGGAACACAGCCAACGCACGCTGTAGGTATTCCATTCGGCGCGGTTTGTCCGGTGCAACCCCTCCAAGCCGGGAAAGAAGTTCGCCAATTTGCATGCGCAAATCATTGGCTTCAGCAATCACGAGTGCTTCACGATAATGTTCCATAGCGTCTTCTGCCCGTCCTGCGTCTTGGACGACCTCGCCGAGCAAAATTGTGATCTCTACGAGGGACAGCAAATCGCCGGCGACACTCATTGTTTCGAGGGCAGTGGAGTAGTGGTGGGAGGCGACATCAGCGTCGCCTACCTTGGCATAATATCGACCAAGCACAGCTTGTGCGCGAGCGTGCAGCACTGCATCGGAACCACCATCGGTTTGTTCGAATGCTTCGAGGGCGTGATCACGGGCACGGTCAATTTCGCCCAAGTCAAGGAAAGAACGGGCAAGAATCAATTGTGAACCAATCAGGTCCATACCATCTGATTCTTTGAGAATCGCCTCGACTTCGCCATATGCTTCGAGGGCCTTTGCACGGTCGTTCTTACGGCGCAACAGGTAACCCATGTTGTTGTAGGATCGGGCTGCCCCTTTGGCATCCTCCAACTCGATGAACTTCTCAAGTGCTTCACGGTGCATGCTCAACGCTTTGTCGGCGTTCCCTTGTTTGAGTGAAATATCTGCGAGTGCAGCAAGTATTTCTGCTTCCACGAGGGTCGAGTGGGATTCACCTGCCAGTGATTGTGCCTTAGAGAAGACACTCTCAGCCTCTGAAAACCGACCCAATAAGACAAGTACTTCGCCTTGAAGTTGACGAACTCGCATGTAGGTGCCAGGCTCAAGATCAGAGCCATCCACGCTTTCCATTAGGGGCAGAAGCTCCATGTGCCCCTGTGAGACAAGGTTACGCCCATCACCAGCAATCAGTTTTGATGCCATTTCGTGGTCATCTGAACGGATGAGGTGGTGAATGTGTTCAATGGTGAGATCTGGATTCTTAGGTTGCTTTTCATACCACGCACAGCACTTAGAGTGGAATGATTTGCGTGTGGCTTCATCAAGGCTGCGAAGCAAGAATTCGCGGATTAAATCGTGGACGTCGTATGTTTCTGTATCTGCTTGACGAGCAAGACCTTGCTCCACGAGCGCATCAAGTTCGTCGGTATCGAGGCCTTGTTCAGCAAGAGCGGCTAACTCAACTGGTTCCCGGTAAATTGCAAGTGCTGAAAGAACACGCTTTTGCTCTGCGCTCAACTTTGAAAAGATTTCAACCGTGACATAATTTTCCAATGTCTCATGGAAAGCTCCTGCCGATGCACCTCGATTGATGAGTTCGAGAACCAAAGGATGGCCTCGTGATAAACCGTGAATGTGCAACCATTGCTCATCGGCCAACTCTTCAAAACTGCTGAGAAGTTTTCTTCCAGCATCTGAATCAAGTCCATCCAAAGGAAGAACTAGACTTGCAATCCGACCTTCAGCGTCTTTGGTTGGGACCACTGGCTTGAACGATCTGGAGAACAACACAAGGGCTATTTCTTCTTCACTGCCAAGAAGTGCCAGAGACATGGCTTGGAAAGTTTGGTGAAGCGTCACATCGGCGACCTTGTGAAAATCGTCAATCACAATGAGTGATGGTGTGCCCTCAAGCGCATCGACGAGAAGTCGTGCCGCATCTGCTGGTTGAGGGACCGGCGTGGCTGCAAGGTAATCTGCGAAAGTGGAGTCACCGATGTTAGCAAGCCAATCTGCAACTGATTCAAAGAAAGAGCGAGAACCTTCCCAATCCTGACAACGGTGGTAGAGTAAATTTCGGCGATGCATAAACCGCTCAATGAGTTTTGAAGCAACGGTTGTTTTGCCAATACCTGCGATCCCAGGAATAAGCAATGTAGTAGCACGAGCCTCAATTAAATTCGCCATGTTGTCAAGTTCTTTTTCTCGCCCGTAGAAATGTCGCAAACGAGGAAGGTCTCCTAATGAGGTCACCAGTTGCTTCTCCACATGCTTGGAGAGGTCACGCTCGATGAGGTCTGCGGAAAGTGTTCGGGCATCAAGCACACAGTTGTCATCCATGTACCGAATGATATCGACTGGGCGCATCGAGAAAGGTAGTTTTTCGTTGACATCGCCAAGCGTGGAATGAACCGTTTGCCCATCTTCAAGGATGGCCCGAAGTGGGAAGGAACGAAGCCTTCGCCATGTTTCCTCGCCCAGGTTCATACCCGGATCCGTTAGAAAGTACGCTTTTCGTTTTCGTGAAACGCCTTTGACGTGTGCTTGCCGTTCGACAAGAAGCCCTTGGTCTTTCAAGCCAGCTATGGCCCTTGGCACGTTTGAACGCGCAATTGCCACGGCATTGGCAATGCCCATTTGGGACAATGCAAATGGCACTTCTACACTGTTTTTGAAGTCGGTATAATCGAGCAGGTGAAGGAGAATTCTCTCCTGTACGCCGGGCTTAGGATGAACCGCCATAGACTTCCACCCACACTTATCCTCTTCAAGGCTTGTGACTCATTGAGCACCGGTTGATCACTGGCCAGGCTTGTAATTCGGGTCTGGAACCCAGCTGTTGCTGGTTTCATCCCAAAGCCATCCCGGGTGAGTTGATGCAGCTGGTGCCGCTGTCGCTACCGGAGCGGCTGCCGTTGCCGGTGCTATGGCTACTGGCTCTTGA
>ERZ1049444.1045-NODE-1045-length-22286-cov-12.239845_pt1 | contig 22286 bp, 20 predicted proteins | sample MGYA00383101_ERZ1049444 | MGnify/ENA primary metagenome ERZ1049444 (study PRJEB29581, sample SAMEA5548371) | metagenome | biome: marine; feature: coastal; material: water | depth 50 m | study: Short-term variability in the microbial, nano- and picoplankton...
GAAACAACGACATAATCTATAAGATTAGGCTGATAAATAAAAACTTGGGGAGTTTCTAATGAGTCTTTTGAAGAAAGTATAGAGTAAGGTTTACCTATATTAATCCTTCTAACATCAAAGACTTTTTTTGCCTTTTGAACTATATTATAGATTTGAGGGTAAAAAAGATTATTGTCTTCCAAAATTGATCCAAATGAATCTCCACTTTTGACGGTATCTCTTTTAACGGTATAATCATTTAAAGTAAATCCAAATTGTTTTATAATTTTTTCTTTTACTATTTCAGGTTTTGACTCTGACTTTTTTTCTCCGCAAGAAATTAAAAGAATAAATGTTAAAAGAGAAATAAATAATTTATTCATTTAATTTAATTTTAAAAGGATGTTTTAAACCACGAAATTCTTCTAAATCAGCTTCTATAGATCCAATTCTAAGTCCAGCCTCAATTTTAACAGGAAGCTTGTTTTTATCGTTGCTAACCCATAACGTCAAGCTTTCGCTATCACTAAATACTCTACCTGATTCAATGTAAGGCCTAAATTTTAGGCAATTTATTATTCCAAATTTGGTTTTCACATCATCATAGCCTAAGAACTTCATTCTAAAAGGATAGTTTTCCGCATCAAAAAAAATATTAATTCGAATAAAATCATTTTTTTTAAGTTTTTTAACGTCAAAATGATTTCTAAGAAAATAGAATGTGGAGATTAAGTCTTGAACATTTTTTTGAATTTCTACAGAACTTAATCGAGAATTTTTAATATCATTAATATTGGCCAAGTTTTTTGAGTAGTCATAATTTATTTCAACATTTTTAGTATAACCTCCTTCGTATATATTACGAGTAGATTTGATGGGTTGAACTAAATTTTTGTCAAAAAAAGTTTCATAAATATCTTCGACTTTAAAAAAAAATCTAGCAATTCCCGTTGTCCTTCCTATTGCAGTTGCTTTAAATACTTTTTTCCCTTTAACAAAATCTTCTTCAAGCTTTAAAGTAGCATAGCTTGCATTAAAAAATCCATAATGAATTCTAAATTTTAAGGATTCCCCAGTTTTAAAAGCGTCAAAAGATTTATTGACAAAGGGTGCTTTCACACCAGAATAACTCTGAGCGTTAATTTGATAACAAATAAAAAAAACAGTTAAACTCCAAAATATTCTTAAGCTCATAGACTGACAAAAATAATAAATACTATTTCATAGAATTTAAAAATTCTTTTAATTTTTTTGCTTTGCTTTCACCAACTTCACTAATCAGAAGATCTAAAGATGTTTCTTTAATTTTTTTTAAAGATTTGAACCTTTTTAATAAAGCTGTTTTTGTTTTCTCTCCAATTCCTGGTATTCTGTCAAAAGAAGAAATCAGAGCCTGTTTACTTCTTTTGTTTCTGTGAAAAGTAATTGCAAAACGATGAGCTTCATTTCTCATTTGTTGAATTACTTTAAGAGTTTCAGATTTTTTATTTAAGTATAAAGGTATGGGGTCGTTAGGATAAAAAATTTCTTCCAGCCTTTTAGCAATACCTAAAATGGCAATCGTATTTTCTAAATTTAACTTTTTTAGTGCCTTTATTGAAGAACTTAACTGGCCTTTACCACCATCAATAATAATTAAACTAGGCAAAATAGATTTTTCATCTAGCATTCTTTTATATCGCCTGTAAACCACTTCTTCCATAGAAGCATAATCGTCAGGACCTTCTACAGTTTTAATATTAAAATGTCTATAATCTTTCTTTGAAGGTTTAGAATTTTTAAAAACAATACACGACGCCACAGGGTTTGAACCCTGAATATTAGAATTATCGAAACACTCAATATGAGTAGGAATTTTATTTAATCTCAAATCTATTTTCATTTGATTTAAAATTCTATTTGTGTGCCTCTCAGGATCAACTATTTGAACCTGCTTTAATTTTTCAATTTTAAATTGAGTCGCATTTCTAACAGAAAGATCTAATAGCTTTTTATTATCTCCTGCTTTAGGATATATAAACTTTAAACCTAAAACTTTATCAAACTCAATATTGGATATAACAGTACTGTTTTTGGAACTAAACTTATCCCTTAAATTAACTAGAGTCATAAGCAAAAGTTTTTTGTCTGTTTCTTCTAATTTTTTTTTGATTTCTACATTATGAAACCGAACAATTCGACCAAATGCAACTTGTAAATGATTTACATAAGCATGAGAAGAGTCAGAAATAATACTAAACACATCAATATTGTTTAGCTTAGAATTAACCACAGTTGATTTAGCTTGGTAATTTTCTAATAATTCTATTTTTTCTTTTGCTTTTTGAGCTTTTTCAAAGTGTAACGAATCCGACGCAGTTTTCATTTCATTTTTGAAATAGTTTATGGAACTCGATAAGTTACCTTTCAAAAAATCTCTAATATTGGAGATGTATAAGTTGTAGTCTTCCTCTTTTTGATACCCTTCACATCCTCCCAGACAGTTGCCAATATGGAATTCTAAACAAACCTTATATTTATTTTCAATGATATTTTTCTGCCTTAAATCATAATGACATGTCCTTAGCGAATAAAGATTAGAAAAAATATCCATAATTGTTCTAACAGTTTTATAATTAGTGAAAGGTCCAAAATACTCAGAGCCGTCTTTTTCAACTCTTCGAGTTGTTAAAACTCTGGGAAACGATTCTTTTTTTATTACAATCCAAGGATAAGTTTTATCATCACGAAGTAAAATATTGTATTTAGGTTGATATTTTTTAATTAAAGAGTTTTCTAACAGTAACGCATCTGACTCGGATGACACTACGATGTGTTTGATATTATGAATATTTTTAACTAAATTTTTTGTCTTTCTAGAACCAACATTTTTTTGAAAGTACGATGAAACTCTTTTTTTTAAATTTTTAGCCTTTCCAATGTAAATGATTTTATCATCTTTATTGAAAAATTGATAGACCCCAGGCTCAGAAGGCATTGTTGAGAGCTCTATTTTTAAAGATTGACCAATCACATTCCAAAAATAATTCTTTTATATTTGGGACACTTAATAAATCTATGGAAAGTGAAATGTTTATTGCAATAATTATAACAAATATTTGTTTTATTGGCTGTGCTTATATGGTAAATGAAAATAACGCAGACATGTTATTAGCTGGATATAATACTATGTCTAAAAAAGAAAAAGAATCTTTTGACCTTAAAGGATATCTCATTTTTTTTAAGAAATTTTTTATAAATCTTGCCATATATACTTCTTTAATTTTTTTATTTTTTTATGTAGCTTTTGATGAAGTAACAGCAAGTTATGCATATTTTATTTCTGTTCTTTTGCCAATGCCTTATATCATCTACAAAGGCAATAAATTCAAAATTAAAAAATAGTGTTTAAGAAAGAATTAAGAAAGTTTTATAAATCTAAAAGGAGTTCTTTAACTAATAATGAAATTGAAGCTTTGAGTTTGAGCTTAGCTAATATGGTTTTAAAACTAGACATATGGGAATGCAGTAATTATCATATTTTTTTTCCGATAGAAAAAAATAGCGAAATAGATACTAAATTGATCATTCAGGTAATTCAAGGAAAAGACAAGAATGTTATTCTCCCTAAATTAAATTTAGAAAACAAATCTTTTTTAAATTTTCTTTTGACTGACGCAACTTTACTAAAAGAAAATAATTTTGGAATTGCAGAGCCTCAGTCAGGAATTCAGATTGATGAAAGTCAAATTGAGGTTGTATTTCTTCCTCTATTATGTTTCGACACTCACGGACATAGGGTTGGATATGGAGGAGGTTATTATGACAGGTTTCTAAAAAAATGTCCCGAGAACACAATCAAAATTGGCTTATCTTATTTTGAGTCAATAAAGAAAATACAAGATATTAATAACAAAGATGTTAAAATGAATTTCTGCTTGACTCCTAAAAAAATTTATGAATTTTGAGGGAACATTTTTTTATTAAATAACAGCATCATACCAACTCCAATTGAGATGGAACTGTCAGCAATATTAAAAACAGGCTCAAAAAAAGTAAAACTTTCTCCACCTATATAAGGTAACCAAATTGGCCATTCCCAAGTAAGCATTGGAAATTGAAGCATGTCAACAACATGACCATGAAAAATAGATTCATACCCATTTCCAGGGCTAAATTGCGCTACGTTGTAGTAGCTTTCTGTGAATAAGTATCCGTAAAAAACAGAATCAATTATATTGCCAATTGCTCCAGCCAGAACCATAGAAAGGCTTATTATTAATAGTTTGCTAGCATTTTTTTTAATACTGTCATAAAGCCAATAAGAAATAAAAGTAACTGCTACAATTCTAAACAAGGTCAAAAATAATTTTCCGCTTCTTTCAGAAATAAAAGGTAAAAAATCATTGATTGTGGCTCCCCAAGCCATTCCTTTATTTTCAATAAATAACAATTTGAACCAACCTAAATCAAATAGAGGCAATTGGCCGTAAAGAGTTAAGGGAAAATTTAATTTAATATAAACTTTAGAGACTTGATCAACGATTAAAATTAAAAGAACAATAAGTAAAGATTTCTTTAAGCTCATAAGACCTAATCATGTAAAAGCAAAAATTATTTTTGAAGATTTTTGGCTTCAATACTTAATGTTGCGTGAGGAACAAGTTCAAGTCTTTTTTTGTTAATTAACTTTCCAGTTACTCTACAAACCCCGTAAGTTTTATTTTCTATTCTTATAAGAGCACTTTTTAAATCTCTTATGAATTTCTCTTGTCGAATGGCAAGCTGAGTATTAGCTTCTTTAGACATAGTTTGAGAACCTTCTTCAAAAGCTTTAAAGGTAGGGGAGGTGTCTTCAGTGCCATTATCTCCATCATTCATGTAAGCACTTTTAATTAATGCTAAATCATTTTGTGCTTTTTCAATTTTCTCTTCAATTAAAGATTTAAAATGCTTTAAGTCTTTATCTAAGTATCTAGTAATTGCCATAACTAATTAATTTTTGTTAAATGTAATTTAGAGTCAATGTTATCAAATTTAAGCTCAACGCCATCATCAAAATTATCTAAAACTATTAAATTTTCCGCTAACGTCTCAGTTAGTATATAATTTCGGTTTTCAAAAATAGCTTTTTCAAGGATAATATCCTTTTTAATTTTTAAATTAATTTTATCTGTTACCAGCAATCCACTTTCTTTTCTTAAAGTTTGAATTCGATTCACTAACTCTCTACAGATTCCTTCACTAATCAATATCTCATTTAATTGTATATCAAGAGCTACTGTGACACCATTTTCGGAAGCCACTAGCCATCCTTCAATATCTTCAGAAATTATTTCTAAATCACTTGGTTCTAAAATTATTTCTTCTGAATCTATAGTGATAGAAATAGGCTGATTTGCTTCTATTTTTTGAATTTCAGAATCGTCTAGTGTTTTAATTTCAGCCATTACAGCAGACAGTTTTTTGCCAAGTTTAGGTCCAAGAGATTTAAAATTAGGCCTAACTTTTTTAATTAATATCCCAGAGGAGTTGCTTATAAGCTCCACTTCTTTAACATTTACTTCAGATTTAATAAGTTCTGAAATTTCTAAAATTTCTTTTTTTTCGTTCTCACTTGAAAAAGGAATCATGATTTTTGAAAGAGGTTGACGAACTTTTAATTTTTCTTTTTTTCTAAGAGATAAAACTAAAGAACATATTGTCTGAGCATTTCTTATTTTTTGTTGTAAATCAGGATAAATTTCTTCAGAGTTTGAAACAGGAAAGTCATCATGATGAACGGAGTCCAAAGGATTTTCAGAAGTGTTGTTAACTAAATCTTTATATAATCTATCCATAAAAAACGGAGCGATTGGAGAAGATAATTTAGAAACTACTGTTAAACACTTGAAAAGCGTTTGATAAGCGCTGATTTTATCATGACCATATGATCCTTTCCAAAACCTTCTTCTGGAAAGCCTAACATACCAATTACTTAAATATAACTGTACGAAGTTTGAAATAGCTCTTGCAGCTTTTGTTGGCTCGTAATTATCGTAATGATCGTCAACTTCAGCTATTAAAGAATTTAACTCAGATAAAATCCATTTATCAAGTTCAGGCCTGTCGTTTATAATAATTTCAGTTTCGCTGTATTTGAAATTATCAATATTAGCATATAAAGCAAAAAAGGAATAAACATTATAAAGAGTTCCAAAGAACTTGCGTTTACTCTCTTCAATTCCGTCTAAATCAAATTTTAAATTATCCCAAGGATTAGCATTACTAATCATATACCACCTTGTTGCATCTGGACCAAACTTAGAAATAGTTTTAAATGGATCAACAGCATTTCCTAGTCGTTTCGACATTTTTTGACCATTTTTATCTAGAACAAGCCCATTAGATATCACATTTTTATAAGCTATTGACTTAAAAACTGTTGTAGCGATGGTGTGAAGAGTGTAAAACCATCCTCTTGTTTGATCAACTCCTTCAGCAATATAATCAGCAGGAAAAGCTTCATTATTGTCAATTTTGTTTTTGTTTTCAAATGGATAATGCCATTGAGCATAAGGCATAGATCCTGAGTCAAACCACACGTCAATTAAATCAGGTTCGCGATACATTTTTTCGCCTTTTACAGAACAAAGAATGATTTGGTCAACTACATTTTTATGTAAATCAATCTTATCATAATTATCATCACTCATGTCATGAGTATCGAAGTTTTTAAATGGATCATTTTTCATAAAACCCTTGGAAATAGATTTTTTAATTTCCGTTTTTAGATCTTTCATTGAACCAATAACTAAAATTTCTTTAGAGTCACTTGTTCTCCATATAGGTAATGGAATCCCCCAATATCTAGACCTTGATAAATTCCAATCATTTGCGTTTGCAAGCCAGTTTCCAAATCTACCTTCACCTGTAGATTTAGGCTTCCAGTTTATGGATTTATTAAGCTCAACCAAATCCTCTTTTTTGTCTGTTACTTTTATAAACCAAGAGTCTAAAGGGTAGTATAATATAGGTTTATCAGTTCTCCAACAGTTAGGATAACTGTGAACATATTTTTCAACTTTAAAAGCTTTATTTTGCTCTTTTAATTTAATAGCGATTTCAACATCTACAGATTTTTCTGGAACATTTCCTTCCTCATAATATTCGTTTTTAACAAACTTTTCCCCTAAAAAACCAAGTTCTTTTCTAAATTTTCCTTGTAAATCAACCAAAGGAACAGGTTGTTTGTTTTCATCAAGAATTAATAATGCAGGTATTTCAGGAGAAGCCATTTTAGCAACTTTTGCATCATCTGCACCAAAAGTAGGAGCAGTATGAACTATTCCAGTACCATCTTCTGTTGTTACAAAATCACCTTCAATAATTCTAAAAGCATTTTCAGCATTTTTGTAAGGTAATGGAGCCTCTTCCCAAAGCTGAGAATATTTTATTCCAACTAATTCACGTCCATTTATTGATTCATTAACTAAATAAGGAATCTTCTTGTCGATTTTAGAGTCATATTTAAGGTCGCTATTTGAGCTAACTTGTAAATAATTTCCACTGAACACTTTTGATATAAGATCACTTGCTAAAACAACATTAGTAGATTCATGTGTGTATTGATTGAAAGTAGAGACTACACTATATTTTATTTTTGCGCCAACAGTAAGAGCTGTATTTGAAGGAAGTGTCCAAGGTGTAGTCGTCCAGGCTAAAAAATATAAATCTTTATAGTTTGACAGCGGCGATGGAAGAGAATTGTTTAAAGCTTTAAATTGTGCTGTAACTGTGGTGTCACTTACATCCTGATAAGTGCCAGGTTGGTTAAGTTCGTGTGAACTTAAACCCGTTCCTGCTTTTGGCGAGTATGGCTGTATAGTGTAGCCTTTATAAATTAAATTTTTATCAAAAAGCTCTTTTAAAAGCCACCAAACAGATTCAATATATTTAGACTTATAAGTAACATAAGGGTTGCTCATGTCTACCCAGTATCCCATTTTTTTTGTTAAATCGTTCCATACATCCGTATATTTCATTACAGCTTTTTTACAAGCTTTATTGTAATCTTCAACAGAAATTTTAGCACCGATATCTTCTTTTGTAATTCCTAAATCCTTTTCAACACTAAGTTCAATAGGAAGCCCATGTGTGTCCCATCCAGCTTTTCTATCAACCTGAAACCCTTTCAAGGTTTTGTATCGACAAAAAATATCTTTAATGCTTCTAGCCATTACGTGATGGATCCCCGGCATACCATTAGCCGATGGGGGCCCCTCGTAAAAAATAAATTTAGAAGCGTTTTTTCTTAAACTAATACTTTTTTCAAAAGAGCGATTTTTCTCCCACTCTGCTAGAACTTCATCAGCAACTTGAGATAAATTTAAACCTTTGTATTCTTTAAATGCCATTGTGAATAAATCGAAATTTACTAAAAGCGAAAGTAACTATTTTAGATGAAATTTGTGGAACTTAAAACTTATAACTTAAAACTAAATTTAAGTTTCTGCCAGGAGCTGATATTCCAGAAGCAAATTCTCTATAATGAATGTCAAAAATATTATCCAAAACAAGTAATGTTTTAAATTTATTTGAAAATTCATAAGAGTAAGAAAATTTAACTACATTCCATGATGGCATTCCATTGTAAGAGAAATCAATTCCATCAAAAACTAAAGGAGTTTCTTCAAGCCCGTCTTCCCCTCCAATACTGTATTTTTCCGGGTTTTTAGAATTAGAAAACCTGTAAGAAAGTTCAAGTTCACTAGATTTAGTAACTAAATATCTTAGACTTAAATATCCAAATAAAGGAGAAATTGAAGGCAACGGATGGTGACTATTAACACTTCCTCCGTTAGTATAAGTTAAATTACCTTTAAGCGTCCATAAATTTGGCGAACTTAGTTTTATGTCTAATGTAGTTCCGTATATAAACGCATTTCCTTTATTAACATTAGCCATTGTGATTACTTCTTCTGAGTTAAATACTATGGTAGACGGATCGCTTGTCGATGTATCGTTTGTTATTTCAAAGTAATCTCTAGTAATATGCTTAGAAATGTGGGTGTAATATGCATTTATAGAAAATGTATTTTGTTTATTTAGTGATGATTTAGAAAGCCCTATTTCAGAGTTGTAAGCGTATTCTGGCTTTAGTTTAGAATTTGGAACTGAAAGCATACCCTTTTGCTCTCTAATTTTCCCAATATCATCAATATTTGGAGACCTAAAACCACTAGAAAAATTAGCACTAATCTTCCAATTATTTTCTGCCCTTAGCACATAGCCAAAACTACTTGTTATTGAAGAGTTTTGAGAACGAACATTGGATATATTAGCATTAATTATATTGATATCATTCCACTTTGCTCTTAGTCGAGTATTGGTAAACCTCATTCCAAAATTAACATTTGATTTTATGGAAAGATCTTTTCTGTATTCATAATAAATAGCACCTGTTGAATAATGACCTTCATCGCTTGGATATCTTGTTGGGATATTATAAAACTGATTAGATTCAGCTAGTCCAGAAATTGTTGATTTGTAATTTTGTAAATAAGCTTCAGAGTTTACGTTATTGAAAGTGTATTCGTAGCCGTAAACAAGGGAGGAATTATTAGAGAACCTTTTAAAATAATCATTATTAACAGAAAAAATATTTAAGCTTTCTATTTGATTGGTTTTAGAAAGGCCTTGAAATTTTCTATAATGCCTTGACTCTCCTATCTTTTGGTAAGCGATTAGTAATTTACTTTTGTCACTTAGTCTCTTTGCTTTAGAAAAATTAAAAAGGGTTGAAATCATTGTTCTCTTCTGAGGACCATAGTACCATTCAGAATATTTATAATCTCCATTTGTGATTTCGTTTAACTTATCAAACCTACTTATATCAGATGACCTTGAATGTTGAAGGTTTATTACCAAGTTGGAGTTCTCTGACAACAAAAAATTAAATTTTTGTATAAAATCATATTGTTGATAAGCTGTATTTAATTGAATATTAGGATTTTCATTATTTTTTTTGGATTCATTATATTTATTTGAGTCTAAATAATGATTGTCTAAACCCCATTCATTAAAACCATGTTTTCTATTATCCCCCATTATAATATCGCCAAATTTTGAAAAAGAAAAATTTGTATAACTAGCCCATTTGTTTGAACTGTATTCAAGATCTAAGTTTTGTATAATATTATTGAGCCTTGAATTATAAGAAGAAATCCCACTTGCTACCCACTTTTTAGAATTATTCATTTTTGGTGTTTTAGTGTAAAAATGCACTACACCGCCTAAAGCATCAGACCCATAACCTACAGATGAGGGGCCATAAATAACTTCTGTTCTTTCAAGACTATTAGGATTTACAGTGATGGAGTTTTGTAAATGCCCTGAACGATAAATAGCATTATTCATTCTTACTCCATCAACAACAAGTAAAACTCGATTTGCCTCAAATCCCCTTATTACTGGGCTTCCGCCTCCACCTTGAGATTTTTGAACTCTAACTCCGCTAGCATAATTTAATAAATCAGCAGAGGTTTGAGGTAAGTCTAATTTCAAATCTTTTTTAGTTATTAAGGAAACTTGTTTGGAAATTTTCTTTCTATTTTCTTTATTTCTAGCAACAGAAAGAATAACCTCCGATAAGACTAAGGTTTTAGGCTCTAGAAAAACAGTAGTTTTATTTGAGAGGGTGTTAATTATTAATTCAATTGATTTGTATGAAACATGCCCAATTATCAAAGTATCTTTTTTATCAAATCCTTCGAGGTTAACAATGCCTTTATTATCGGAAATTAATGACTTTGAACTTTGTTTTCCAAAAACAGTGACATTAGGCACTGGGAGATTATTCGTATTGTCAATTATAATTATTTTTTGAGAATACCCAATATTACAAATAAGTAAAAGAAAAAATGAAACAAAATATCTAACCAAATAGCTCATAAAGAATATTTAGCGAGTTAGGCCTTTTAAAATCAGGCAAGTGGATTTGCATATATTTAATTAAAAATTCAATTAATTTCTTTCTTTTTTTTGAAGTATTAACTTCTTTAATAGATTCATCAAATTCTGTGCCTAAAAAACTTTTAAAATGTGAAATAATTTCGCCGTTAAGACAATATTCACTTCCATCGTATTTGCAAAAGACTCCTTCAATCATATTAAAGCCATCAAGATTTTGATTGGATAAATTTGGCGATATACCCATAAATGACAATAGTTTAGTTAAGAAATGAATGTGAAAATTACTGAAACTGTTAGACTGATCTAGCCACACTATAGATTGTTTTATAAAGTTAAATAGAGCTAAGTTTTTTTCTTCCTCTTTAATGCTTTTTGAAAGAATTTCAGATAAAAACATAACTATGGAGTTTTTAATTATATCTAAATGAATCGTTTTGTAAGGATTTATGATTTTTACTGATCTTATGCCTTCCAAACCTCCATTGTTTCTATGATTGGCATCTAATTCTAATTGAGTTAGAGGTTGAAAGAAACCAATATTAATTTTTTTTTTTTTAGAAGTACGAATGCCTTTTAATAAATAAGACTTTAATCCATTGGATTTTGTAAAGCATTTAACAATTATGCTAGTTTCAGAATACTTAATATAATTTAACGAAATAGCTTCGGTTGAAACAAGCATTATTAAACTACTCCTTGGGCTAACATTGCATCAGCAACCTTGATGAATCCTGCAATATTTGCCCCTTTTTCATAGTTTACATAATCTTTTTCTTGACCATGAATCAAACATGAATTATGTATGTCTTTCATAATTTCTTTTAATTTTGAATCAACTTCTTCTCTTGACCAACTATATCTTAATGAATTTTGTGCCATTTCAAGTCCAGAAACAGCAACACCTCCAGCATTTGAAGCTTTACCAGGTGCGTATAAAATTTTGTTATGCTTAAATATTTTTATTGCATTAGGCTCACAAGGCATATTAGCACCTTCGCTAACACATATGCATCCATTTTTTATTAAATTTTTAGCATCATCTTCGTTAAGTTCATTTTGAGTTGCACATGGAAGCGCTATATCACATTTTATTTCCCACGGAGTTTTGTTTTTAAAAAACACAGCTTTTGGATACTTTTTGACATATTCATGAATTCTTCCTCTGTTTACATTTTTGAGATCCATAATAAAATTTAATTTTTCAGTATCTATTCCCTCGCTGTCATAAATAGTTCCAGAGGAATCAGACATAGAAATTACTTTAGCAGAAAGCTGAATACATTTTTCTGCAGCATATTGAGCAACATTTCCAGATCCAGAAATGACTACAGTTTTTCCTTTTATGGAATTAGACACATGATTTAACATGTTTTCCGCAAAATATACAGTACCATAGCCTGTAGCTTCAGGTCTTATCAAAGAACCTCCCCAAGAAAGTCCTTTTCCTGTTAAAACACCAGTAAATTCTTTCTTCAATTTTTTATACTGACCAAACATATACCCTATTTCTCTTCCGCCAACTCCAATGTCACCTGCTGGAACGTCTGTGTTTGGGCCTATATATCTGTACAGCTCTGTCATAAAGCTTTGACAAAATCGCATCACTTCACCGTCACTTTTTCCTTTTGGATCAAAATCAGATCCCCCTTTCCCTGCGCCCATTGGAAGAGTTGTAAGACTATTTTTAAAAACTTGCTCAAGTGCTAAAAACTTTAAAATACTAAGATTAACAGTTGGATGAAACCTTAGCCCTCCTTTGTAGGGCCCAATTGCTGAGTTCATTTGTACCCTGTAACCTCTATTTACCTGAATTTCTCCATTATCATCAACCCAATTTACCCTAAACATTAAAACCCTTTCAGGCTCAACCATTCTCATTAAAATATTTTTACCATGATAAATATCTTTGGAAACTATATATGGTAGAACGGTTTCAGCTATCTCCTTTACAGCCTGCATAAATTCAGGCTCGTGAGAGTTTTTTTTATCAATTTCAGAAATAAAATTTTCTATAATCTTTTTCATATTAAAAAGGATTTATTTCTCTAAGTTAAACAAATAATTATTGTTTAAATCAACCTATTGCTTGTTTCAGATCTTCTATTAAGTCTTCTGAATCTTCAATTCCAACACTAAGTCTAATTAACGAATCAACGACACCTGATTTTTCTCTTTCTTTTTTTGGAATTGAAGCATGAGTCATTGAAGCAGGATGTCCAGCTAAACTTTCAACCCCACCCAACGATTCTGCTAATGTGAATATTTTTAGAGACTCAACTATTTTAAGAGATTTACTTAGGCTATTTCCTTTTGTAGTAAAGGAAATCATTGCTCCATAATCATTCATTTGATTTTTAGCAATATTGTGATTTGGATGATCTTTAAACCCAGGCCAATAAACTGATTCAATTTCTGCGTGATTATTTAAATAATTTGCAATCTTTTTAGCATTTTCACAATGTCTTTGCATTCTAACATGTAATGTTTTAATACCTCTGAGAGTTAAAAAACTGTCCATAGGCCCACAAATTGCTCCACTCGCATTTTGAATAAAATATAATTGCTCAGAGAGCTTATGGTCATTTACAATAAGCGCTCCCAGAACTACATCACTATGGCCTGCTAAGTATTTTGTAGCGGAATGCATAACAATGTCAGCTCCAAGAGAAAGCGGCTGTTGTAAAAATGGTGTTGCAAAGGTATTATCAACCGCCAAAATAAGATTGAATTTTTTTGAAATATTGCTCAGACCTTTAATATCCACAATATTCATCATTGGATTAGTAGGTGTTTCAACCCAAATCATTTTTGTGTTTTTATTCACCAAATTTTCTATTTTAGACAAATCGTGCATTTCGGTAAAATGGAAAACAAGACCATACTTTTCAAAAATTTTAGTAAAAAGCCTGTAAGAGCCTCCATATAAGTCGTTAGTTGAAATCACCTCGTCACCAGGATTCAATAATTTAAGCACCGCATCAATTGCAGCCAGCCCAGAACCAAACGCAAGACCAAATTTTCCGCCTTCTATACTTGAAAATGAGTTTTCCAAGGCACTTCTAGTTGGGTTATGAGTTCTGCTGTATTCATAACCTTTGTGATCTCCTGGCGTTTTTTGAGAATAAGTTGATGTTTGATAAATCGGAGGCATAACTGCACCATATCCTTTTTCTTCAATTTGTCCTCCGTGAATAGTTTTTGTGTTAAACTTCATTTTAAGTAAATTAGATATCCAAATATATATCTTCTAATCTCAAACTGAAATTTTTTAAATGAATAAATTATACTATCTATCTTCATGTTCAACTTGTAAAAGAATTATTAAACAATGGTCTTTAATTAAGACTATTGATTTAATAGATATTAAAATAACTCCTTTAAACGAGAAGGATTTAAAAGAACTATATAAAATCACTTATAGTTACGAGTCTTTGTTTAATAAAAGAGCGCAAATGCTGAAAAAATTAAACATAAGGATCAATCTTTTAGATGAAAATGATTTTAAAAAATTATTGTTAACTCATTACAGCTTTTTAAAAAGACCTGTATTACTATTTAATAGTAAAATTTTCATTGGAAATTCTAAAAAAAATGTTGATGATGCAGAGATTGAACTTAGTAAAAAGTAGTTTAATCTATTTTTCAAAAAAATAAAAAACAGATTTTGTATTTTTATTAAAACTTTAAGTATGAATATTTTTAAATCAATTGGTTTAGTTTTTGTTTTTCTTTTAATTTCTAGTTGTGGTGATTCAAAAAAACCTGAACAAAAATCGATTTACAAAAGGGTTAAAACAGAAAAAAAAGAAGTAAATGAAGCAAATAGCATAACCCCAATTGACCTTAATAACAAAGGAATTGGTCCAATAAAAAATTATAGTTTTAGCTCAGAAGTAAATTTAGAATTAGCGAATGAAGGCAAGCAAGTTTTTAATTCAAAATGTACAGCGTGCCACAATGTAAATAGAAGATTAATTGGCCCTGCTATGTCAGGAATTTACGAAAGACGAAGTGTAGAATGGGTTTTAAATATAATGTTGAACCCTGACCAAATGTTAAAAGAGGATCCTACAGCAATTGCTCTTTTAAAAGAATATAATAACATTTTAATGTTAAACCAGAATCTTTCAGAAAATGAAGCCAAAAGTTTAGCGGAATATTTTAGAACTCTATAACATGAATTCAAAACTATTTTATTTATTTATTTTGTGCATTTCATTTGTCCATTCTCAAAGTAAACTTACTGAAGTTTGGGAACCAGTTCCAGAAAAAATTGAAGCATATGACTTTTCAAAAGCACCAAGTGATGCAATTATTTTATTTGACGGAACAGATTTTTCTAACTGGGTTACATGGGGAAATAAAGAGCCTCAGTGGATAATTAATAATGATGGTTCAATGACTGTTGTGAACGGAAAAGGTTCAATTCAAACAAAAGAGTCATTTGGGTCTATTCAATTACATATTGAATGGAAAACAGGTACAAAAGACTTAGAAAAACACTATAATCAAAGTAGATCAAATAGTGGAGTTTTTTTTCAAAAAAACTATGAAATACAAATTTTAGATAGTTATAATAACCCTACTTACGTTAATGGCCAGGCAGGATCTGTTTATAAGCAACATATACCATTAAAAAATACAAGTAAAAAATCAGGTGATTGGCAATCTTATGATATAGTATTTACAGCACCAATATTTAAAAACAAAAAATTAGATAAACCCGGTTACTTTACAGTTTTTCATAATGGAGTTCTAATTCAAAATCATGTTGAAATTAAAGGTACTACCACAAATGTTGGTGAGCCTAAATATTCAGCTCACAGCAACGCTCCTATAATGTTACAAGATCATTGCTGCATCCCATTAAGTTTTAGAAATATATGGTTAAGGAAATTAGACTAAGCTTCACTTTTTTGTAAATTTGCGGACATGTTACAATCAATGACTGGTTTTGGAAGCGCATCTGTAGATTCAGAATTTGGAAAAATATCAATAGACATCAAATCTTTAAACAGCAAAACTCTAGATCTTAATTATAGTCTAAATCCAATGTTTAGAAATATTGAGAGCGGTATAAGATCAATTTTGACAACCGGTTTGAAGAGAGGAAAAATTGATTTTAAAATTAATTTTAAAATTTCAGAAAACAGTTTTACTTCAAATTTAAATCATGATGTTATAAATTCCCATATCAAAGATTTAAAAAAAATTACAACTGGAACTTTAATTGATGAGGCAGAGTTCCTTAAAATTGCAGTTACTCTTCCAAATTCTATTGAAAACAATCGAATTGAATTTGATCAAAAATTATTAGAAAGCATTAAAAAATTAGTTAAAAAGGCAATAAAAGAAGTAACTAATTTTAGAGTTCAAGAAGGAAATTCTATGGAACTAGATCTTGTAAGTAATTTGGATACCATACAAAATAAACTTTTTGATGTTGAAAAATTGGTTCCTGAGAGGATAAGTTTAATAAAAAAAAGATTAACAAAAAATTTAGAATCTTTAAAAATTGAAGTTGACCAAAACAGGCTTGAACAAGAATTGATTTATTATTTAGAAAAACTTGATATCAACGAAGAATTAGTTAGGTTAAAAAATCATTTAATTTATTTTAAAACTACAATTAATGAAAGTCAAATTGAAAAAGGCAAAAAACTTACATTTATTAGTCAAGAAATTGGAAGAGAAATTAATACAATTGGATCGAAGTCTAACAATTTACTAATGCAAAAGGCTGTAGTTGAAATGAAAAATGAATTAGAAAAAATAAAAGAACAACTTCTTAATGTTTTGTAATGTCTAAAGGAAAATGTATAATTTTTTCTGCCCCATCAGGAAGTGGTAAAACTACTTTAGTTAAACACTTGTTAAATCAAAATCAATTGAACCTGTCTTTTTCAACCTCTGCCACAACAAGACAAAAAAGAGAAGGTGAAATTGAAGGAAAAGATTACTTTTTTAAAACCAAATCAGATTTTAAAAAATTAGTTAATAATGGCGAGTTTCTTGAATTTGAAGAAGTATATGATGACATCTACTATGGCAGCTTAGAAAGCGATGTTCTTAAGAAATTAGAAACACAAAATGTGATTTTTGATATTGATGTAATAGGAGGGATTAGATTAAAAGAATATTTTAAAAACAAAGCACTATCAATTTTTGTTAAAGCCCCAAGTTTAGAAGAGCTTAAAAAAAGACTCAGTTTTAGAGACAAGGATTCTAAGAAATCAATTGAAGAAAGAGTTCAAAAAGCTCAAAAAGAAATAGAAAAAGAATCTGAATTTGATCTTAGTATTATTAATGATGATCTTGATTTAGCCAAAAAAGAATCTCTTGATGCAGTTCAAAAATTTCTTTCTAAATGAATAAAAATGTAGGATTGTTTTTTGGAACTTTTGACCCATTACATAATGGTCATATTGCTATTGCTAAATATTTTTTAAAAGAATTAAATTTAGATCAAATCTGGATCGTAATTACACCAATAAGCCCTTTTAAACAAGCCAATAAGTTAACAAATTACTATACCAGGTTTAAAATTATTAATAATTACTGCAAAAAAAACAGCAAGATAATTTGCTCTGATGTTGAATTTAATCTTAAGCCTCCCTACAATACATCTGACACTTTGATGCATTTAAATAAAGAATACCCTAAAACAGATTTTAAAATTATACTAGGAGAAGACAATTTAAACACTCTTCATTTGTGGAGTAATCATGAATTAATTTTAGAACATAAAATATGCGTATACCCTAGAAAAAGTCTTTCTAAAGAAAAAAGCAAGCTAATAAATCACCCAAATGTAAATTTATATAATGCTCCAATTATGGAGATCTCTTCGACTCTTATTAGAAAAAATATTTTAGAAAAAATTTCAATATCTCATCTTGTTCCTAAAGAAATAGAAGAAATGTTAATTGAAAAATAAATTCTTTTCTCTGAGTATAATTAAATATTTAACCAATTATTAACAATTTGAATCAATTTTTTTATTCAAATTGCACCCCCTTAGTTTTATGAGTAATTTTATAATAAATAAATAAAAATGAATAAAGAAATTGATATTAAAGAAATTAACGAATTAATTGAAAAGGAAAGTGCTTTTATTGACATGCTATTACTAGAAGTTAATAAAGTAATTATTGGACAAAAGCATATGATGGAGAGATTATTAATTGGTCTTTTAGGCCAGGGTCATATTCTTTTAGAAGGTGTTCCAGGCCTTGCGAAAACATTAGCTATAAATTCTTTAAGTAAAGCTGTGAAAGGAAGTTTTAGCAGGATACAATTTACCCCTGATTTATTGCCAGCCGATGTGGTGGGAACTATGATTTATAATATGAAAGAAAATGATTTTTCGATAAAGAAAGGTCCTGTTTTTGCAAATTTTGTTCTTGCAGACGAAATCAATAGAGCCCCGGCAAAAGTACAGTCAGCCTTATTAGAATCTATGCAAGAAAAACAAGTTACTATTGGAGATTCAACATTTAAGTTAACTCCACCTTTTTTGGTAATGGCAACTCAAAATCCAGTAGAGCAAGAAGGTACATATCCTTTACCTGAAGCACAGGTAGATAGATTTATGTTAAAAACTATAATCGATTATCCAAAAATTGAAGATGAGCAATTAATAGTTAGAGCTAATATTAACAATAGTTTTGGAGACATTAAGCCTGTTGTTACAGTTAAACAAATTATTAAAGCTCAAGAATCTGTTCGAAAAGTTTATATGGATGAAAAAATAGAAAAATATATTTTAGACTTAGTTTTTGCGACCAGATATCCTGAAAAATATGGTTTAGAAGATTTAAAACCTTTAATAAATTTCGGAGCATCACCAAGAGGAAGTATTAATCTTGCTAATGCATCAAGATGTTATGCTTTTATAAAAAGAAGAGGCTACGTAGTCCCTGAAGATGTAAGAGCTGTAATTCACGATGTTTTAAGGCACAGAATAGGACTTACCTACGAAGCAGAGGCAGAAAACATTACATCTGAGGAAATAATAAATAAAATTGTTAATCAAGTAGAGGTTCCATAGAACAAATTACTATATCTAACTCATCATTTTCATTATTTTGGAAACTAAAGACCTATTAAAAAAAGTCAGAAAAATTGAAATCAAAACCAGAAGATTAAGTAATAATATTTTCGGTGGAGAGTACCATAGTACGTTCAAGGGTAGAGGAATGACTTTTAGTGAAGTTAGAAATTACCAGTTTGGAGATGATGTTAGAAGTATAGATTGGAACGTTACTGCTAGATACAATGAACCTTTTGTGAAAGTTTTCGAAGAAGAAAGAGAACTTACGCTAATGCTTGTAGTAGATGTAAGTAGTTCTGGTTTATTTGGGACTGATAATGCTTTGAAAAAAAATATTATCACGGAAATTTCTGCAACTTTAGCATTTTCTGCTCTTCAAAACAATGATAAAGTTGGACTGATATTGTTCAGTGACCAAATTGAGTTATTTATTTCTCCAAGTAAGGGTAAAACACATGTTTTAAGAATTATAAGAGAGTTAATAGAATTTAAGCCAAAAAGTAAAAAAACAAATATTAGTACTGCTTTGGAATTTTTAATTAGTGTTTTGAAAAAAAAATCTATAGCCTTTGTTTTATCCGATTTTATTTCATCAGATTATGAAAAAACATTGAAAATAGCTTCCAAAAAACATGATTTAACAGGTATTAAGGTGTTTGATAAACTTGAAGAGTTTATACCAAATCTTGGATTAGTTCAAATGTTTGATCAGGAAACTGAACAAGTTCAACTAGTTGACACTTCATCAAAATTTGTAAGGAAAAATTATAAGAAACAAAGGGCATTAAAATTTAAGGAGTTCAATGATTTGTTTAAAAGAAATGGGGCAGGAACCATACTTTGTAGAACAGACGAAAGCTATATTAAAAAACTACTAAACTATTTTAAAACTCGTGGTTAATAAGAAAATTTTAATATCGTTTTTGTTCTTTACCCTAAGTTTTGGGTTACATTCTCAAACCCCAATCAATCTAAAGTCTAAAGTAGATACACTTTCTATTAAAATTGGAGAAGAAATTAAGTATGAATTTTCTTTTGTTGCTGATTCATTGAATGATTTTGAATTTAAATTATTAAAATTCAATCCCCCTATTGATGTGATTCAAGAATTTATAATAGACACATTATATGAAGATAACATGGTTAGGTTTGTTAAAAAATATTCTTTGACAAGTTTTGAGCCAGGTTCATTTTCTATAATTCCTCCAATCAAAATTTTAAATCAAATAATTAAATCTCAAGATTCTATTTTAATCAATGTTTCAAGTGTTAAAGTCGACACTGTTAGCAAGAAATTTTTTGATATAAAAAATATAATTGAAGTTGAAAAAGATAACGAAGGTTGGTGGAAAAAATATTTTTTGATTCTTAGTTTAATTTCAATTCTAATATTGTCTCTAAAGTTTTACAAGGAATCTAAATATTTTAATTCGTCCAAAGAAATCATCACCCCTCCACTTGAGAAAGCAATTGAAGCATTAAAATCTTTAGAATTGAATGAATCTAATAACCAATCAGATTACAAAGAATATTATTCTAAATTAACGGAAATTGTAAAAAGCTATTTTGAAGAAGAGGTTAAAGTTGATGCGTTAGAAAGTACAACAAATGAATTAATAGTAAAACTAGAATTGTTAAAGGATGCGGGGCAATTAGATATTTCCAAAGAAACTTTAAGAAACTTTAAATCAGTACTATCTACAGCTGATTTAGTAAAATTTGCTAAATCAACACCCGGTTCTAAAGCAGCAATTTTAGACAAACAACTTTTAGAGACAGTTCTTGTAGACACAAAAGAAGCTATCCCTGAACCTACGGAAGAAGAACTATTACAAAACGAAGAATATTTAAAGAAAATACAAGCTGAAAAGAAAAAAAAATTATTAATTAATATTACTAAAACATTAAGTATAATAATTTTTACTTCTCTAATTGCAAGTATTTCAATTTTCGGCTGGGAAGAGGTTAAAGATTATTTGTTTGGAAATTCAACTAAAGAACTATTACAAAAAGAAGATTGGGTTGTAAGTAGTTATGGAGCATTCCCAATTAAAATATCATCACCAGATGTATTAACAAGAAACGATTCAAAACTAGGACAATCGTTTAGCTTTCAAAGCCTGGAAGATCCATTTAATCTAATTATCAATACAAGATTATTTAATAAAGAGGATGACATTCAGTCAATTCTCATAGAAAAATTAAAAACGGAGGGGGCTTTAAACATTTTGGCACAACAGGAGGAATTTACATTAGACAATGGTTTAGCTACAACTAGGTATTATGGCTCTTTTGATTATATTAATAATGAAAAAACTTCAATCAAAAAAGAATATTCCAGCTTATCGTTTTTTGAAAATGGAGGAACTCAAACTTTAAATATTATTACTGACAGGGATAATAAGTATGCAAAACAAATTAGAACTAAAATAGAAAGTTCAATAGACTTTAATAAAAAATAAAATGTTTAATAATATTACATTTTCCAATCCTGAATTTTTATGGCTTATTGTAGGCGTTGTTTTCTTTGTTATTATTAATTATAAAATTAAACATCTCAAAAGTTCTAAACTTAGCATTTCTTCAATTGATTCATTTAGTAAAGCATCATTAAAAATTACCCTTTATCCCTTTCTAGATTTTTTACGACATATAGCTTTGGTGTTAATGATTATTGCCTTAGCTAGACCACAAATAATAGATATTTCTACACAAACTAAAAAAAGTAGAGGAATTGATATTGTTATTGCAGTAGATGTATCGTCAAGCATGCTTGCCCAAGATTTAAAACCCAATAGACTTGAAGCATTAAAAGAAGTTGCTAAAGAATTTATTTATGATAGAGTTAATGATAGAATTGGTCTAGTTGTTTATGCAGGGGAAAGTTACACTAAGACACCAGTTACAACAGATAAATCAATTATAGTAAATTCTTTAGATGAAATAATTTTTGATGGAATAATAGAAGATGGAACTGCAATTGGAATGGGTTTAGCTACGTCTGTTAATAGGCTTAAAAACAGTAAAGCTAAAAGTAAAGTGATTATTTTGCTTACTGATGGAGTAAATAATTCAGGATTTATCGACCCTAATACTTCTGCAGATTTAGCGCTTTCATTTGGAATAAAAACATACACAATTGGACTTGGAAGTAATGGGAACGCTCTCGCTCCTATAGCTTTAAATCCAGATGGTTCTTTTAGATATGGCTTGACAAAGGTTGAAATTGACGAAAAGCTTTTAAAATCGATAGCTTCCAAAACAGGAGGATTATATTTTAGAGCTACAGATAATAAAAAACTTAAAGAAATATATCAAGAAA